>Ga0207664_10000193_pt1 | contig 45804 bp, 37 predicted proteins | sample LARL83metaG_FD_184349 | JGI IMG/M metagenome (GOLD analysis project Ga0207664, IMG submission 184349) | Corn, switchgrass and miscanthus rhizosphere microbial communities from Kellogg Biological Station, Michigan, USA - LAR L8-3 metaG... | ecosystem: Host-associated > Plants > Roots >...
CCGGCACCAGCCGGGCCCCGGCCACCCCGCGCGAGCAGGCCCTGTGCGAAGTATTCGCCCAGGTACTCGGCCTGGACCAGGTCGGCGTCGACGACAGCTTCTTCGACCTCGGCGGACACTCCCTGCTGGCAACCCGGCTGGTGTCCCGGGTCCGGGTGAAGCTGGGCGCCGAGCTGCCGGTCCGCGCGGTGTTCGAGCATCCGACGGTGGCCGCATTGGCGCGGGTGCTGGCGGGGGCGGCGGCGGCCAGGCCGCCGCTGACCCGGGCGGTGGCGCGGCCGGAGCGGCTGCCGTTGTCGTTCGCGCAGCAGCGGCTGTGGTTCCTGGAGCAGTTCCACGGTCCGAGCACGGCGTACAACATGCCGTCCGCGTGGCGGCTGACCGGGCAGCTCGACACCGCGGCGCTGACCGCCGCGCTCAACGACGTGGCAGGCCGGCACGAATCGCTGCGCACCATGTTCCCCAGCGATGGCGGCGAGCCGTACCAGCATGTCATCCCCGCGGGGGAAGCCGCGGTGCCGGTCACTGTCACCACCGGCCGTTCGGAAAATCTCGTCGGGCTGATCGAGGCGGCGGTGAGATATGAGTTCGACCTGGCCAGCGAGCTGCCTATCCGGGGTTGGCTGTTCACCCTCAGCCCGGCCGAGCACGTGCTGGTGGTGCTGTGCCATCACATCGCCGCCGACGGCTGGTCGATGCCGGTGCTGATCGGCGACCTCGCCGCGGCGTACCAGGCGCGCCGTGAGGGGCGAGCACCCAGCTGGACGCCGCTGCCGGTGCAGTACGCGGACTACACGCTGTGGCAGCGGGACCTGCTCGGCGACGGGGACGGCGAGGTCGGCGGGGTGCTGGCGGGGCAGGTCGAGTACTGCCGGGCTGCCGGAGGAGCTGGCGCTGCCGTTCGACCGGCCGCGCCCGGCGGAGGCGTCCCAGCGTGGTGCCGAGGTCATTTTCGACCTGGCCGAGCCGGGCCTGCACGCCGCACTGGCGGATCTGGCCCGGGAACATCAGGCGACCGTGTTCATGGCCCTGCTCGCGGGGCTGGCCGTGCTGCTGTCCCGGTCGGGAGCGGGCAATGACATCCCGGTTGGCGCCCCGGTGGCCGGGCGGACCGACGAGGCGGTCCATGACCTGGTCGGGCTGTTCGTGAACACGCTGGTGCTGCGCGCGGACCTGTCCGGTGATCCGAGCTTCGGCGAGCTGCTGGGCCGGGTCCGGGACACGGTGCTGTCCGCGCAGGCGCGCCAGGATGTGCCGTTCGAGCGGCTGGTCGAGGTGCTGAACCCGGTCCGTTCCCCGGCGCGGCATCCGCTGTTCCAGGTCATGCTCGCCGACGAGGGCGTGGGCGGCGTCGAGTGGGCGCTGCCCGGGCTGCGGATCGCCGCGGAGCCGGTCCCCGATGTGGCCGCCAGGTTCGACCTGACCCTGGGATTCCAGCAGTGCCGCGGTGACGACGGCGACCCGGCGGGGATCCAGGCGCACATAGAGTACGCCACCGACTTGTTCGACGGCGTGACGGTGCGGGCGCTGGCCGGCCGGCTGACCTGGCTGCTGCGTCAGGTCGCCGAAGATCCTGGCCGGCGGCTGAGCGAGCTCGAGGTGCTGAGCGATGCGGAATGGCGCAGTCTGTTGGGTGACTGGAATGAGACGGCGCGCGTGGTGCCGGCGGTGTCGCTGGCGGAGTTGTTCCAGGAGCGGGTTGCGCGGGACCCGGGTGCGCTGGCGGTGGTGTTTGAGGGCAGGCAGCTGACGTACGGGGAGCTGAATGGGCGGGCGAACCGGCTGGCGCGGTATCTGTGCGGGCTGGGGGCGGGTCCGGGGCGGCTGGTGGGGGTGGCGGTGCCGCGGTCGGCGGAGATGGTGGTGGCGGTGCTGGGGGTGCTGAAGGCGGGTGCGGGGTATGTGCCGGTGGATCCGGGGTATCCGGCGGAGCGGATCGGGTTCATGGTGGCGGAGTCGGCGCCGGTGGCGGTGGTGACGGTGGCGGGGGTGGCTGGGGGGTTGCCGGGCGGGGTGCCGCTGGTGGTGCTGGATGATCTGGTGACGGCGGGAGTGCTGGCGGGGCTGGGCGGGGAGGATCTGCCGGGGCGGGCGGGTCCGGGGGATGTGGCGTATGTGGTGTATACGTCGGGGTCGACGGGGCGGCCGAAGGGTGTGGTGGTCGAGCATGCGGGGGTGGTGTCGCTGGCGTGCTGGGCGGCGGAGAGGTTCGGGGCGGAGCTGTCGCGGGTGCTGGGGTCGACGTCGCTGAGTTTTGATGTGTCGGTGTTCGAGATGTTCGGCACGCTGGCGGCGGGGGGGTGCCTGGAGGTGGTGCCGAGCCTGCTGGCGCTGGCCGAGCGGGGCGAGGCGGGGCCGTGGCGGGGCAGTTTGATCAGCGCGGTGCCGTCGGCGCTGGCGCAGGTGCTGGCGGCGCCGGGGGTGCAGGCGGACGCGGGGGTGGCGGCGTTGTGCGGGGAGCCGCTGACCGGGCAGGTGGTGGCGGCGATCCGGGCAGCGGTGCCCGGGGCGCGGATCGAGAATATTTACGGGCCGGCTGAGGCGACGGTGTACGCCACCACGTACGTGGTCCCCGAGGACAGCGGGGCGGCGGGGCCGCCGATCGGGCGGCCGGTGTGGAACACCCGGGCGTTCGTGCTTGACGAGCGGCTGGGGCTGGTGCCGCCGGGGGTGGCGGGGGAGCTGTACCTGGCCGGGGCCGGGCTGGCGCGGGGGTACCTGGGGCGGCCGGGGCTGACGGCGGAGCGGTTCGTGGCGTGCCCGTTCGGCCAGTCTCAGACCGGGGGGACCGCCCCCCGGGCCCCCCGGGGGGAGCGGATGTACCGGACCGGGGACCTGGCCCGCTGGACTGCGGGAGGCCAGCTGGAGCATCTGGGCCGGGTCGATGACCAGGTCAAGGTCCGCGGGTTCCGGATCGAGCTGGGCGAGGTCGAATCGGTGCTGGCCGGGTTGCCGGGAGTGGGCCAGGCCGCGGTGATGGTGCGGGAGGACCAGCCCGGCGACAAGCGGCTGGCCGGGTACGTGACCCCCGCCGCCGGCGCGGACCCGGGCCCGGGCCTGGATCCGGCCGCGCTGCGCGAGGCGTGCGGGCGGACGCTGCCCGGCTACATGGTCCCCGCCTCGGTCACGGTACTGGCGGCGCTGCCATTGAACGCCAACGGGAAACTGGACCGGCGGGCACTGCCGCCCCCGGAGTACGCCGCCGGCACCAGCCGGGCCCCGGCCACCCCGCGCGAGCAGGCCCTGTGCGAAGTATTCGCCCAGGTACTCGGCCTGGACCAGGTCGGCGTCGACGACAGCTTCTTCGACCTCGGCGGACACTCCCTGCTCGCGGCGATACTCGTCGCCCGGGTGACCGACCGGCTCGGCGTGAAGATCAGCCTGAGAACCTTCATGAGTAACTCATCGGTCCGCGCTGTCGACCAGTATCTGGACCGTCAAGACAGCTAGTACCGCAAAGCTCTTGATCATTTCGACCGTGTGCGAGCTGTAAGTCCGTACGGCGTCGCGCGGCCCGGTTCGAACGAGCAACGAACCTATATGCCCACCTGGGCGCCAGCGCACTGGTTGTCCCTGGATCAATGTGGTGGATTGCCCGATCGTGGTGAGTTAACCCTCGGAAACGAGGGTCAGGCTCCCGCAAAGCGGTAATCCACCACATTGTTTGGGATCAATCCGCTGCCAGCGGGCGCCTGCGAGTGCCGCGTGCCAGCGCCGATCGCTTCGGCGCCACCCGGAAAAGTCACGCGAACCGAGGGAACGCACTCATATAGCCGGCAAACCCGACTGCATACCTCTCGTATTTGCATCCCGGGACATTGCTCCCGGGCCTACTCGGGATTTTGGTGCCGCGAGATGGGACCTGCGAGCAGTCGCCAGTCCCGGTCCGGCTCGCGTACGGCGCCGGCCAGGATCCGCTGCAGGTCGGCGGCCATGCCCGCCACGGTGCTTTCATCGAATTCGTCGAGGTTGAACAGCACGCCGCCGCGTAGCTCGCCGGACGGTTGCGCGTACAGGTTCCACACCATGCCGCTCGGAATGTCGTGGTGCTCCTGTTCCGCCAACGGCCGCTCGGTTATCGGCTTGGCGCCGTCGGCGATAGGGATGGGCCGATCGTCGGCGAGCTGCGCCTCTATATTGGAGATGATGAACTGTGACGTACGCAGGTCCTCGCGTGACTTTATGAAATCGGGGAACGTCTGCTCGAGCACATTCACCGGGAGTTCATGCGCGATGGCGTCGATGAAAGTCACCTTCGTGCGCGCGAGAATATCGCGGAAGCTCGCGCAGTCAGCAATGCTGGTACGGAAGGGCACGCAGTTGAGGAACAACCCTATGGTGTTCTGGAATTCCAGTCCACCCCGGCCAGCGGTGAATCCGCGTATCGCCAGGTCGGTATTGCCGGTGATTTTCTGAGCCAGCACGTAGAAGGCCGAGAGCATGATCGTGAACGTCGTGCTCCGGGTAGCCGTGGCAAGGGCAGAGACCCCAGCCGCTACGTCGGCCTCGACTTCATACATGATCAGCGAATAGGACCTTGAATACTTCTCCGGATGCCCGTGGTCGTTAGGTATCGTGAATTCACGCGCGCCGTCGAGCTTCTGCTGCCAGTATCTCGGCGAGCCGTCGTCGGCTGTGCTGGTAGCGGTGGCTCGCTGCCAGGCCGCGTACTCGCGGTATTGCCGCACCGGCGGCAGCACCGCCGCGATGCCGGCGCGCCGGGCCGTATAAAAGGCTCCGAGGTCGCGGACCAGCAGCCCTATCGACCAGGCATCCGATGCTGAATGATGCACGGTCGGGATCAAGACGCTGTCCAGGTCATCGAACCTGCACAGCAGCACCTTTATCAGCGGTACCTCGCGGGCGCTTATCGAGCCCGTCTCGGCCTCGAGAATCAGTTCCTGGATGACCTGGTCCCTGGACTTGCCGGCGACTGGCGGCAGGTCCCTGACCTCCAGCGGTACCTGGCACGGCGGGAACACCCGCTGGTAGGGCGGCTCGGCGTCCCTGATCACCACGGTGCGGAGCAGTTCATGGCGAACGACCACGTCGTCGAGCGCGCCCTGCAGCACCGCGAGATCCACGTGGCCGGCGACGCGCAGCGCGGCGACCGTCATGAACCGGGGGCCGAACGTCCCGCCGTCATCACCCTTGTCCAGGGTGAGGAACCATTCCTGGGTGAAAGACAGGGGATACCGCGCCATTGCTTGCCTCCAGAGCGTAACTTCACGCTCGCACGACGCAAACGCCACCGCACCTTCCCGCTTGCGTCGGGTGGCGCTCAGGATGCGCGGCGCGGGTGAGCCGCGCCCCGCCGGCCCCACCCCGAAGGCACCCCCTGCCTTCCGGGCGGGGGCTGCCCTCCGAGAAGGGCAGCCCCCGCGGTGGGCCGGGGTTATTTAGTGTGCACCTGCCCGGGGACGAACAGGTAGATTCCGCCCGCGATGGTCATGCATACGCTGTACGTGGCCATCAACGTGATCTGGATGCCGGTGAGGACGGCGATCGCTTTCGGATCGCCCTTCTTGACGACGAGCAGCACGATCGGGAACTCCAGCATGCCGGCGAAGTCGAACGCGAAGTTACCTATCGCCTCCGGGATCAGCGACTTGTAGGTGGTGTCCCATTCGTCCTTGTGATAGACGATGTTCGCGATGGTGGGTACCAGCCGGACCATGATGGCGAAGGACTGGATGAACGACAGACCCAGCTTGGCGTTGTTGCTCTCGTACGCGGCCGCCGGAATGGAGGCCATGCTCTTCAGGATCCCGATACTGGTGATGCCGAAGGTGAAGTCGGCGTACCAGGTGTTGGTTTCGACGTTGATCAGCGCCGAGTAGTTGGGCGACAGGTACGCGAGCGTGCCGACGCAGCCGATGGTGGACAGCGTCTTCAGGTACGTCTTGTCGAACACCGTCGAGATGCCTCGCTGGACGGTTGTCACGACGGCGACGACCACCGTGCCGACGCACGAGATGATCCCGGTGGCGAAACTGAAGACCTTCAGTCTGTCCTCGTCCAGGACCGGGGTCGCCGCCGACTTCGCGACCGCACGGCCGGCGAACGCAGCGGGGACGGCCTTCGGCGCCTGATAGAACTGGGCCTGGATCTGCGACCAGTTCTTGGCCGCGAGCAGTCCGTTGGTGAAGGGGTCGCCTTCAGGGAACGGCGCCTTCTCGGTCTGGGTGGCGGCCAGGGTGGCTGCCTTGTAGACGATCGTGACGGGAATCGCCGCGACCAGGCAGATCACGTCGAGGAACGAGAGGTCTTCTCCGGTCAGCTCGTGGTACAGCCACGACAGGACAGGGATGTCGAGTTTGGCGGTAAGCAAGTCGATCGCGCCTTGGACCAGCTGGGCGAAGACGTCGAGCGCCGTTTCCAGGACGTTCTCGGTGGACTGAATCACCGTATCGGCGACGATGCCCACGAGCTTCTTGATGATGTCAGTGACGCTGAGCGTGCTGAACTGGTCGATGATCTGAGTCTTGACGGCGTTCGCGGCGGCGGAGAGGGTGTCGCCCTCCTGTTCCATCAGCCTGACTAGGTCGTTCAGGATCTGCTCGGCGGGGCTCACTGGCGACAGCGAACTCGAGGCCGAGGCCGCGCCGCCCTGGAAGTGGTGGACGCCAAGGTTGGCCGGGGCGCTGTTCTGCCCGTTCGGCGGCGGGTTGGCGGCGACCGTGGCCGACGCGGTCTGGTTGAAGTCCGGGAGGCCGGCCCAGGCGTTGATCTGGGCCTGCAGATCCGCGGAGATCGTGTGGACCGCGGTCTTCGCCGTCTCGATGCCGTCGACCGCGGATTGCACGACGCAGAGGAACACGTTCTTGAGCACCTTGTGGGTGGTCAGGATGTCCTGCCAGCCGAACAGGAACTCAAGGAACTTGATGACGTCCTCGACGGCGATCTTGATCGCGTTGTAGATCCAGGTGGCCGCGGCCACGACGGCTTCCACACAGTCAAGGACGGCGTGGTAGACCGCGTCGCCGATGGTGACGATGACGTACCAGATGTCGTTGGCGGCGTCCTTGAAGACCTCGACCAGTGCGTCGAGGCCGGACGCCAGCCAGCTGAGCAGGTCACCGAGGTCGACCAGGACGCCGTCGAGCGCGTCACCGGACTCCAGTGTCACCGCGCGGGGCACGGCGAGAGCCCGCAGGGCGGGGGCTGGTGGTGCCGGCGACGAGCTTAGGTTCGCGTATGCCAGGTTGAGGGCCTGGTTGGACGCGGCGACGCTCTGGAGGGCCTGCGGCGACGTCCCGGTCGGCACGAAGTCCTTGGTGGTGCCGTCTCGGTTGACGATCTTCGCCGCTTGCAGGCTTTCGGTGGTGGTGTACTTCGAGTTGCGCTGCCAGGCCGTGTCCATCGTGTTGACGGGGATCTGGCTCTGCGATGCCACCGAGACCTGGTAACGGGTCGCGGTCAGCGACGAGGTGAGCTCGACGATGGTGATCGTGCCGAACGCGTCCGTGGTCAGCTGGATCGGAGATGGCCCGATGAGGTAGTAGAGATGATTGACATACACCGAGGTGACGTTCGTCGCGGTCAGGGTGACCGGTACGTTCGGAGCCGACTGCCCGTTGGCGTCGGTCACCTGGATGTGGGTGGTGTAGGAGTGGATGGCCGTGGCGGGCTGTGCGGTGGCAGCCGGCGGCAGCGTGATCTGACGGCTGCTCCACAGCCCGGTGGTTGGCGACTTCACGACCTTGACCAGGCCGGTCCCTGAGTGGGCGAAGAACGTGTTCGCGTTGTAGTTCCGGTCGATGAACGGCGAAATGGCGTCGACGTCGGTGAGGATGGTCAGCGGCACGTTCCAGGCCCCGGCAGTCTGCTGCTTGCCGATGGGGCAGGTCAGGTAGAAGACCTGGTCGTTGCCGTTGAGTCCCCATACGGTGACCGCGCCGTCCGCGGTGTAGGCGTAGAGGCTGCGCACGGCGGCCAGCAGCGGGCTGGTCACCACCTTGATCCCGACCGCGTCATTGCGCTGGTTGCCGCTGGCGAACCAGTACAGGCTGCCTTGCGCGGCGGCGTACAGGTCCGACGTGTTGTCGGCGTTCCTGGCCGCGGCGATCGAGTCGGGGATGAGCTGGCCCGGCAGGTGCAGCCGTGACGGCAGCGGCGGCATCGTCGGGTCGATCGCGTTGTAGAGCGGCGTGTAGACGAACTGCGCCGACTGGCCGACGAATCCCTTCGTGTAGATGCCGTCGACGCCGCCGGCCCGCGCGGTACGTCCCAGGCAGGAGTCGTCGCTGACGGTCCGGACGTCGATCGCCAGGTCGTGTGGCATCCACTTCGGCGCCGACGGGTTGGTGGTGTCGATGTAGTACCGCGTGATGAATTCGGCGGCCTGACCAGGGTTCCTGACGATGTCGACGACGATGTACTCACCGTCGCTGGCTTCGCTGAGCAGCACGTTCGCGATCTGGAACGGGCTCGGTGGCGTGATCGGTGCCCCGGTGCCGTCCACGGCGTTGAACGGTGCCTTCGTCCAGGCCGGCTGGTCTATCCAGGCCAGATCGGAGTCGGAGTTGTTCAGGCTGAGGTAGAGATGGTCGCTGGTGCCGTCGTTGATCACCATGCCGAGATGGATCTGGGTCGCGCCGCCGCTTTGGGACGCCACCGCTTGGGCCGCGCCGAACGTCTTGACCGTCGCCTTGCCGCCGAAGTCGGCCTTGATCTGGGCGGCGCTCAGGTTTACCTGGCGCCAGCCGCTGGTCTCCCCGGGGGATTCGATGGTCAGGTAGAAGATGCCGCCGGTGCCGATCGAGAACAGCAGCGACGCGCCCGCATTGGTCTGGAGGGCGATGAACTTGTCCTGCGGCAGCAGGAAGTCGGCCTGGATGTAGTTCTCCATCAGCTCGGCCGATGTGGTAACCGCGTATTTGCTCATGATGAGATGGCTCCTTGCCCGCTGAATGCCGGATCAGCTGGGGTTGACATAGGTGAGCTGAGCGATGAGGTCCAGCCCTTGCGAGAAGGAGACCTTCTTGAAGGTGAACGCGTCGTTGCCGGCGAAAACCCAGGCCCGATACCCGTTGATGGTGCTGGTCATGTTGCTGACGTAGCCGGTAAAGGCCGAGTCGATGTAGGACCCGAGGTTCTGCTCGATCGACGTCAGACCGTTCTTCACATCGTTTTCCGCGCCTACGATTCCCAGGATCCCACCGGGCGCGAAATTCCACTTCGCGGAATTGTCCGCGACGCTGTGGTTATCGGTGACCTGCAGCGCACCGTTCTGGTCCACGCCCAGGGTGTACAGCACGGTCAGCGTCTTGTCGTAATAATCGGCACCAGACAGATCGGTGTAATTGACGAACACCTCCCGGTGCGCGAACGACATGTACGCCTGCGCCCGGACCTTGATCCTGATCTGGTTGTCCTTGATGGCGACCGTGCCGGTCAGGGTGTAATTGAAGTCACCCCAGATCTCGGCCAGCTTGGACGCCGAGGTCGAGTCATCATGGGAGTTGTTGGTGAACGACAGCGACGCGACATCAATGAACCCGTCCGGACCCGGCGCCCCGATCGGCATGATCGGGCGGAACACCTGCGGTGAACCGGACTGCTTGCTGCTGTAGGAGACGGTGAACGTCTCCCCGTCATGGGTCAGGCTCACGTTGGTGGCCTGGCACAGCGGCGCGACGCTGGGGCTGATGAGCCCGTTGAAGTAGGTCAGGAAGACATCCCGGCGCACCGCCTCGACGCCAGAGAACTGAGTGACGTCCCCCAGCTCCATCCAGTTCCACGGGAACGGCACCGGCACCGGCGGAGTCTTCGAGTGAGTCCCGACGTAGACCAGCGTGGCCGCGTTCTTCTGCGCCGGGCTCGGGTTGTTGATCGGCTGCCCGTTGGGGTCAAGCAAGGGATCGCATTCCCGTGACACCGAGCCGAGTTCCAGCGTCGTGGGCCGCGGGGCGTTGAGCGTGAAACTGTAGCTGAGGACCGGGTCGCCCTTCTTCTGCAGCTCGGTGAAGTACGCGCCGAGGAAGACCGTGGTGATCAGGTTCCAGACCGGCCAGCCGGCCGGGATGCCGACTATCGTCGGGACCGACTCGAGGACCGCGGTGTTGAGATCCAGGAACAGCTTCTGGATCGAGAACGCGTTCTGGACCTCGTGCTGCAGTTCGGAGATGCGCTGCTGTACGGCCGGCGGCACGGGCGAGTTCGGGTCGACCGTGGTGCTGTTGAGGTAGACGTTGGCGGAGAAGTACCACGGGGTTGCGCCACTGGGCTGCGAGGCGTTGATCCAGGTCGCGCTGCCGCGGGGTCCGTACTGGAACCCGGTGACCTGGAATTCCGCGCACAGCAGGTTGTACAGCACGGGCGCGCTCGTCCCGGCTCCCAGGGTAGCGATCGGAGGCAGGTTGGCCAGCGGCGTGTCGGGAAGGCCGAGCATCGCCCTGACCGCACCGGCGAAGTTGGCGTTCGTCAGGTTGACGAGGTCCTTGTTCGTCGTCGGGTTCGCCCCATTCGGGACCGTGAACGGATCCGAACCCTGCGCATTTACCAGGAGGGTTTGATAGTCGATGGGTACGAGACTGTTGTTCTCGTCGTAGACGTAGCAGATCGTTACTTCCGGGCTTTGCAGTCCGAGAAGCAGTTCTTTAAGCGTTGTGTTGACGCTCGCCTGGGTAACCGCGACGACCAGATCGTAGCCGTAGTGCGGATCTGACAAATTGGATTGCGATGCAGACACGACAGGTCCCTTTCCTTCTTTGGGGCATGCCAAAAGCCTTGTCGAAAAGCGCGCTGAAGAAACAGGCCGACTGGCTAGATTGATCCCGCCCCGAGTGCTCCCAATTACGAGAAGCGTAACATCCCAAATTTGCCGGAGCAATGACGAAAAAGCGTAGTTAACCGTCACGCAAGCGAGATGTAATTCCCGGCAATCGAGAAAAATTCGGGCAACCGGATAAATCGGAATAAGGCGTGTGGTCGGCGAGCGTTGATGTTTATCGCGTTGTGCTGGTTTCCGCAGATAGCCATTTGACGGTTGGGTTTGATGTCGCGGCGAGCGACTGGCCTGACCGGAGTCCTCTCGGTATACGGCCGCTCTCGCCGGTCCGGCACGGTCGCCGGACTGCCGGGTCCCTGGCTCCCCGGGCAGGAACGCGGTCCGAAATTACCGCAGAGGGGCACTTGCCCCCATATCGGACCCCGCTGGCTTACTCCGGGGCTCGTCCGGATCACTGGCCGCCCGGTGGGCCAGCGTTCGGCGGATGGGCTCGATGAGCTTCGGTAACGTGGCGGACTTCCGCTTTGTGGTAGCGGGACCCCGCGTTCACGAGGGTCGATGCACCACAAGGGGGCAATCTGCCACGTTGCTGACGGGCCTGGTGATGCGCTCCTATCCCGGTGGCCAGCACGGCCACGCGCGCCAGTTCGTCAGCAGGATCCAGATCGGGCGGGGAAGCGTCCGCGACAATCAGGCGCACCCGACAGCGCGCCCGAAATGGTGGCAGATGTCCTGATCCGGGGGCGCGGGCAGGCTTATCACGGCCAGGCCATCACGCCACGCCACATACCGCGAGCACGCGTTGTTCTGGAACGCACCCCCTCTTGCCGGGGGCCTTTTCTTGACGTGGAGCCCATGCGCTGGGCGGCGCGCCGCAGGGGCAAGCGAGGGGGATCCGGGCCAAAACAAAGGGCTACGGGTGTTCGGGCGATGCCCGGACCCGTAGCCCTTTGTGCGTTCATGGACGGTGCCCGCGGTGCGCGCCGGGTATCCCCGGCGCGCACCGCGGGTGATCGCGTGATGTCAGGCCGGGTGAACCTTGTCGGCCTGCGGGCCCTTGGGGCCCTGCGTGACGGTGTACTCGACCTTCTGATTTTCTTCCAGGCTGCGGTAGCCGGAAGTCTCGATCGCCGAGTAATGCACGAACACGTCTGCGGTGCCGTCATCAGGGGCGATGAAACCGAACCCTTTATCCGCGTTGAACCACTTCACGGTTCCGAGGGCCATGTGCTTTCTCCTTCATAATGATCCGGCGCATCCGCCCGACTGCCGGACGGATCAAAGTCTTTGATTTGAGCGGGGTTACTACCTGCGGCGGCTCCGATGTCCTCGGTGGCCGGAGGGCTTCGCGGCCGCCCCGGTCCGCGCGGTGGCGCCCGGCGAGGGGCTCCGGCTCGCGTTACGGGGCGGTCGCGTCGGCGTGACCCGTTCCGCGGGTGGCCCGGCAATGGATCGCAGTACCGGAGAGTGCGGGCCTGCCGCGGCGGTGAGCGGCACCACGTCGGCGCGGCGCATAAGGCGCCGTACCTCCTGACCCTGTGCCGGGGTCTGCAGTGTGATCACAACGCCGGGCGCGCCCGCGCGGGCGGTGCGCCCGGCCCGGTGCAAGTAGGCCTTGTGCTCGGCGGGCGAATCCGCGTGGATGACCAGGTCGATGCCGTCCACATGAATACCGCGCGCGGCGATGTCGGTCGCGACCATGACGCGGACGGCGCCGGCGGAAAACGCGGCCAGGTTCCGGGTGCGGGCATTCTGCGGCAGGTCGCCGTGCAGTTCTACCGCCGGGACTCCCGCTTCGCCAAGCTGCCGGGTCAGCTTACGCGCGCCGTGCCTGGTCCGGGTGAAGACCAGCGCCCGGCGGCGGCCTCCGGCCAGGGCGCAGACAACGGCCAGCCGGTCTCCCGGGCTGACCGTGAGCAAGTGATGAGTCATCTGGCCAGGCGGAGCAGCGGAATCAACAGTATGCCGCGCGGGCTCGTTCAGGAAGCGCCGCGCGAGGACGCTGACCGCGTCGTCGAGCGTCGCCGAGAACAGCATTCGCTGGCCGTCGGCCGGCGTGGCCTCAAGCAGGCGCCGCACCACGGGCAAGAACCCGAGATCGGCCATCTGGTCCGCCTCGTCGATCACGGTCACCTCGACGTCGCCCAGCTGGCAGTGGCCCTGCTCGATGAGGTCGGCCAGCCGCCCCGGACAGGCGACGACGATGTCGGCGCGGTTGCGCAGGGCGGCCACTTGTGATCGCTGCGCGGTGCCGCCGAAGATCGTCGTGACGGTGAGGCCCATGACCTTGGCCAGCGGAAGCAGCACCTCCCGGACCTGGCTTGCCAGTTCGCGTGTCGGCACGAGCACGAGACCGCGCGGACGGCGCGCCATGGTATGGCCGTCGGCGAGCCGCGCGACGAGCGGGAGTGAGTAGCCGAGCGTCTTACCTGAACCGGTCCTGCCCTGTCCGAGAATGTCAAGCCCGGCGAGCGCGTCCGGCAGCGTGACAGCTTGGATCGGGAACGGAGTGGTGATGCCGGCCGTGGCGAGCGTTCTGACAAGCGGCCCCGGGACACCGAGTGCGTCAAAGGTGGGCGCAAGCCCACGGATGGTGTTCTGCGCCGGTCTCCCGGCGAGCAGGATTGTCAACAAATCCCTTCCGACTAGCGGCCGTAATGTCCAGGCCGCCACGTCCGTGGGAACCAGCCCGCTCCACCGAGCGAGACAACGACCGGCGTGCCCCTCATGGCACCGCCTTCATTGCTGAGCGCATCCAATGTACAGCATGTCCAGGATCGCCGAGCACCCGGGCGACGCGACCGGCACGGCGGGGCGGGCGTCACGGCGCCGCGGGAGAGTCCCTGGCCCCCGTGCGAGCAGCCCTGAAGCGCTGCTGGGCGCCTTGCTTGGTAAGTCCGTAACACGCACCGATCTCCTTCCAGGTAGCACCGGCCCGGCGGGCAGCCTCGATCTCGGCGGCCTCCAGCTCCTCTGCCGCTTCGCGAAGGCGCCGCGCGGCGTCGAGCCGGCTCATCTGCCCGTCGGCGGCATCGAGATCCGCGAGCGCCGCGGTGATCCGCTTGGCCGGACTCTTGGAGGACATCATCACAGCGTAGCGAATTCGACCACCGCCGCCCGTCAATGATATGTTGACGCAGTCCGGTCAACAGATCGTTGACAGGCTGAGCTGGGAGACGGGGTGATCCGCATGGCCAAGAAGAGCAAGAAGGGCAAGAAGGGGAAGAAGGGGAAGTAAGAACCCTTGATGTGGATGGCGGCGGTGCGGCCACGCACCGCCGCCTTGCCATGTTCCAGGGCCGGTTTCCCCTCGGGCCGCTTGTGCAGCCGGAGGCCGCTCGCATCGTAAGAGAAGTCGAAGCGAGGCGAGCCGCCCTGTGGCAAGGCACGCGCCCTGGTCATGGGCGTCCGGCCTCCGGCTGGTAGGCGAGGGCGGGAAGGCTGCCGCCGCGCCCGCGACCGCACCCAGCGCGATCGCCTTAGGTGTCAGAAAAGGGCTTTGCGGCAGAAAAGGGTGCAGATCTGGCGCCTTTCTTACCATTAAGCCCTTTATTGACAGGGGAGTCTCTGCTCTTGCGGCCACCCGGACCCTTGCATCACTCCAGCGACACCAACACCAGCAAACGGGCCCGGCGGCGAGGGAAAGGCGAGGGAAAGGCGAGGGAAAGGCTAGGGAAGTCCGGTGCGCCGTGCCAGCAAACGGGCCCGCCGTGGCGGCGCGTTCGAGACCTGAAACCGCGACAGCTAGCCTTGCCGCTGGTGAGGGCGTCCTGGTTGACTACACCGGTGGATAGGTTCGCCCTGGGGTGCGGCAATTTCGGTGGTGTGGGTTCCGCGCCGGAGCTGTTCGGACAGGGGCTCAGTCCGGACGAGGCGTTCGCGGTGATGGACGCGGCGTGGGAACTGGGCATCCGGGTCTTCGACACGGCCGATGCTTACGGCGGCGGCCGCAGCGAGCGGACGATTGGCCGGTGGATAGCGTCCCGCGGGGTGCGTCCGGCCGTCACCACCAAGACGTTCAACCCGATGGATGCCGGCGCGGACCACGGGCTCGCGCCCGGGCGGGTCCAGCGCCAGCTCGACGCCAGCCTGGAACGTCTCGGCGTGGACCGGGTGGACCTGTATCTCGCGCATGCCTACGACCCGGATGTCCCGCTGGCCGATACGCTCGGCGCCTTCGCGGCCGCGCGAGAGCAGGGCCTGGTCGCCGCGTACGGGGTGAGCAACTTCGACGCGGATCAGCTTGCCGAGGCACTCGGCAAAGCGCCGGAGATACGCGCCGTGCAGAACAGCTACTCGCTGCTGGAACGGGCGGACCGGGACACCGTACTGCCGCTGTGCGCCACATGGAAGATCGGATTTCAGGCGTTCAGCCCGCTCGGCGGCGGGTGGCTGACCGGGAAATACCGGCGGGGGGAGCCGTTTCCGGCCGGGTCCAGGATGACCCAGCGGCCCGAGCCGTATGCCGGATACAGGAACGACCGTACGTTCGGGATACTGGAAAAGCTTGAACAGATCGCCGGGAGACGGACACTGGCCGGCCTCGCGCTGGCATGGCTGCTGGCCGACGACCGGGTCAGCACGATCGTGCTCGGGCCGGGCCTGCCCGGGCACCTCGCGCCGGCCAGGGAGGCGCTCGCGCATCCGCTCAGCCAGGACGAACTGGCCGCGATCGAGGAGGCCGTGGCGTGATACCGCTGCAAGAGATCGAGGCAGCACGGGACCGGATCGCCGGCGAAGTGGTCCGGACGCCGCTGGTACGGCTGCATGAGCCGGACGCGCCCGCGCAGATCTGGCTGAAGCTGGAGAACCTGCAGCCGATCAACTCGTTCAAGCTGCGCGGGGCACTGAACGCGATCCTCAGCGCGTCAGCGGAGGCTCGCGCGGATGGCCTGGTGACGGCGAGTGCGGGGAACATGGCACAGGGCGTCGCCTGGGCAGCACGGTCGTTCGGGTTGCCCGCCACGATCGCGGTGCCGGAGCACGCGCCGCAGGCCAAGGTCGACGCGATCACCCGGCTCGGCGGGAAGGTGATCAAGGTCCCGTACGACGACTGGTGGCAGGCGATCGTGACCAGCCGGGTGGACGGCGTGGACGGGCTGTTCATCCACCCCGTCCAGGACCCGGCGGTGATAGCGGGCAACGCGACGATCGGGCTGGAGATCCTCCAGGACCTGCCTGACGCGGACACGGTCGTGGTCCCCTACGGCGGCGGCGGGCTTACCACCGGGGTCGCGTCGGCGGTGAAGGCGCTGGCGCCGGGAACCCGTATTGTCACGGCGGAGCCCGCGACGGCGGCGGCGTTCGCCGCGGCGCGGGCGGCCGGCCGGCCCGTGGACGTCGAGTACCTGCCGTCATGGGTCGACGGGTCCGGGAGCCGGCGAGTGCTCGATTCGATGTGGCCGGTGGTGTCGCCGCTAGCCGACGACGCGATCGCGGTCCCCCTGGATGACGTGGCCGCCGCCGTCCGGCTGCTCGCGGAGCGGATACGGGTGATTGCGGAGGGTGCGGGGGCGCTGGCCCTCGCGGCGGCGCTCAGCGGCGCCGCCGGAACGGGCAAGCTCGTATGCGTCGTATCCGGCGGCAACATCAACCTCGACACGCTAGCCGGGATTATCAGCCCGCAGAGTTAACAGGAGTCACCCGACAGGCTCACGCGCTGCTATCGCGCTTCTATGACTGACGTCACAAATGTAACCGAAACTTTGCGTTCCGCGCTTGTCCCGTCCCGAGCAGCGGTGATACCAAGGCCCAATGAGCAGACGAGTGATCTTCGCGGCGGCCGCGCTCGGAGCGCTCGCCGCCGCGGGTTGCAGCAGCAACAGCAGTTCATCGACGTCGGCGGGGACGGGCACGTCCTCCTCGGCCGCCGCCACGTCGTGCAAGACCTCGATCGGTATCGAGGCTCCGATCACCGGATCCGCCGCCCCCGTCGGCGGCGACCAGCTGCACTTCGCCCAGCTCGCAGTGCAGCTCGACAACGCGGCCAATCACACGAATATCACGCTCGTCCAGGGCGACACCCAGCTCAATCCGCAGCAGGCGACCACCGTCTCCCAGCAGTTCACCAGCAACAACGCGATCGTCGCCGTGGTCGGACCGGCGGGCAGCCAGGAGGTCCAGGCGGTCGGCCCGCTGATGGGCCGGGCGAGCATGCCGTTCATCTCCGGCTCCGCGACCAACCCCGCGCTGACCACCGGGGCGAATCCGACGTTCTTCCGCGTCGTGTCTAAGGACAGCGTGCAGGGCCCGCAGGACGCGAACTACATCGTGCAGAACCTCAAGCCGAAGGCGATCATGATCGTCGACGACCAGGAGGTCTACTCGACCGGGCTGGTCAGCTCCATGATCCCGGTGTTCCAGCAGGCCGGCATCAAGGTCGATCACGAGTCCGTGTCGCAGAAGGTCACCGACTTCTCCGCCCTGGTCGCCAAAGTCACCGCGAACACAGGCGTGGTCGTGCTGCCCTGGCAGCTCGCGGCGAACGCGCAGCAGTTCGGCCGGGACCTGGCGCAGCAGCACAAGAACGCGGTCATCTTCGGCACCGACGGCCTGTACGACCCGAAGTCCTTTACGATCGGCGGCTCTTACGTGTCTTCGTTCGGCCCGGACATCACCGGCATCGCCGCGGATGCCCCGATCGTGCAGCAGGCCACCGCGAAGTGGGGCAACTTCAGCAACTTCGGCCCGCCGACCTTCGCGGCGACGCACGTGCTCGACGAGGCCATCGCGTCGGTGTGCAAGGCGGGGCAGACACCGAGCCGGAGCAACGTGCTCGCGGCCGTCAAGGCGACCAAGGAGTCCACGTCGATCCTGGGCCAGCCGATCTCGTTCGACTCGAACGGCGACATGGTGAACGCCAAGTTCTTCCTGTTCAAGATCAACTCCGCGGGCAAGTACCAGCTGATGCCGTGACCCGCACACGATGAGACTGTTCCTCCAGGAGCTGGTGACGGGCGTCACCACCGGGGCGCTGTACTCGCTGGTGGCGCTCGGCTTCTCCATGGTGTACGGCGTGCTGAAGCTGCTCAACTTCGCGCACGGCGACCTGTACATGGTCGGCGCCTACATCGGCTTCTTCGTCATCCAGTGGTTCGGCGGCGCGGCGGGACTCAAGATCCCCGTCGCGCTGCTGCTGGTCATCATGTTCGCGCTGGCCGCTGGGCTCGTCGGCTTTCTCGGGGTGGTGATCGAGCGGTTCGCGTACCGCCCGCTGCGGGACGCGCCGCGGATCGCGCCGCTGATCACCGCCATCGGCATATCGTTCTTCCTGGAGAACGCGGCGCTGCTGCTGTTCGGCTCGCAGTTCCGCGAGTACAACACGCCGCAATTCATCAAGCTGTCCAGCGGCATCCAGATCGGCTCGGTCACCATCGACTCGGTGCAGATCATGGTCGTCGTCCTCAGCGTCATCTTGATGGCGGGGCTGCGGATCCTGGTCAGCACGACCATGCTCGGCAAGCAGATGCGCGCTGTCGCGGCGGACCGGGAGGCCGCCGAGATGATGGGCATCAACGTGAACCGGACGATCGCGGTGACGTTCTTCATCGGCTCGGCGCTGGCCGGGGTGGCCGGGGTCATGGCGGGCCTGATGTTCAACACGGTCACGAACACGATCGGGTTCGTTGCCGGGCTGAAGGCCTTCACCGCTGCCGTGGTCGGCGGCATCGGCTCGATCACCGGTGCGATGCTCGGCGGTCTGCTTATCGGCATCGCCGAGGCATTCATCACCGGCTACTGGAACTCGACTTACACCAACCTGCTGGTCTACACCCTGCTCATCCTCGTCATGCTGGCCCGCCCGCGGGGCCTGCTCGGCCGCGTCCAGCTGCAGAAGGTGTGATCGTGGGGCCCGGCATCACCCCCGGGGGGGACGACCCCCCCGTTTCCCCCGGAGGCTTCGCCGAGGAGGTGGACATCCTCGGCAGCGGCGGGCCGCGGATCGGCGCCGACGAATGGGTCGCCCGGCAGGGGCAGCGCGGGGAGCAACTGGACACCGTGCTCAACCAGCTCGGCAAGCGCGTCGGCTGGTGGCCGCGGCTGGCGATCGCGGGCGCGGTGGGCGCGCTCCTCCCGGTCGCCGGGATGGGCGGCTTCCAGCTCCAGGTGGGAATCGATTCGCTGGTGTTCGCGCTGCTCGCGATCGGGCTGAACGTAGTGGTCGGCTGGGCTGGCGCACTCGACCTGGGGTACGTTGCCTTCTTCGGCGTCGGCGCGTACGGATTCGCGCTGGTCTCCTCGGCCCAGGTCGGCATCCACATCCCGGCGTACCTGAGCGCCCCGGGCGTCATGGCGGCCGCGGCGCTGCTGGGCGTCGTGGTCGGCCTGCCGTCCGGGCGGCTGGTCGGCGACTACCTGGCGATCATCACGCTGTTCTTCGGCGAGGCGTTCGTCGAATTCACCAACAACGTGCGGCCGGACATCTTCGGCGGGGCGAACGGTATCCCCGCGCTGGATCCGCTGAAGGGCTTCGGAATCCAGCTCACCAGCAACACCAGTTACTACTACCTGCTGATCGTCGTCGTCGTCCTGGTGATGAGCGTGCTGCGGCTGCTCGAGCACTCGCGCACCGGCCGTGCCTGGCGAGCGGTCCGGGAGGACCCGCTGGCGGCGGAAGCGATGACGATCCCGGTGCACCGGCTGCGCCTTTACGCGTTCGCGGCCGGCGCGGCCATCGCCGCGCTGGCCGGGGAAATCTTCGCGGCACAGCAGATCAGCGTGTTCCCCACCAACTTCGACACCCCGGTGCTCATCCTCGTGTACGCCGGGCTGATCCTGGGCGGCACGGGCAGCCTGGCCGGCGCGCTCGTCGGAATGCTCGTTGTCGAGATCACCTACGACGGCCTGCTGCGCAGCCCCGTCGAGGCCCGCTACGTGTTCTACGGCGTGATCGTGGTTACGCTGCTCGCGAGACTGCGTCCGTGGCGGCGGCTGCTGCTTGTCTGTGCCGCCACCGCGGCGCTTGGCGCGGCCGCCTGGGCCTGCGGGCACGCGGCGGGCTTTCCGGGCAACCCGGTGGTCGCGGGCAACTGGGGCTTCGTGCTGCTCATCGTCGCGTTGATCGGGCTGGTCCAGGCTTCGGTGACGCAGCGGACGTACCTCATCCCGCCCGTTCTCGTGCTGGCCGCCTTCGTCTGGGAGAACCGGCTGGTCACGGAGCCGTCCATCACCAGGCAGCTGATGATCGGCGCGATCCTGATCGTCATGATGATCGCCCGGCCGCAAGGCCTGCTCGGTTCCCGCCGGGTGGAGGTGAGCGAGTGAGCACCGGAATGCTGCGGCTGGACCGGCTGTCGCTGGCCTTCGGCGGTCTGCAGGCGCTATGCGACCTGGACCTGATCGTCGGCGAACACGAGATCGTCGCGCTGATCGGCCCGAACGGCGCCGGCAAGAGCACGGTCTTCAACGTGATCACCGGCGTCTATGCCCCCTCCGGCGGGGACGTCCTGTTCAACGACAAGTCCGTGGCCGGGCTCGCGCCGCACGTTATCGCGAACCGCGGTATCGGCCGGACGTTCCAGTCGCTTCGCCTGTTCCACAACATGACGGTCCTGGAGAACGTGATGGCCGCCACCTACGGAGCGACGCGCGCGGCACCGTGGGAGTCGGTGCTGCGGCTGCCGCGGGCGCGGCGTGAGGAGCGTGAGGCCCGCGACCTGGCGGCGGAGGTGCTCGGGTTCTTCGGCCAGCGGCTGGCCGGCTACCGGTGGGACCAGCCCGCCTACTCGCTGTCCTACGCGAACCGGCGTCGGCTGGAGATCGCCCGCGCGCTCGCGACCCGGCCCTCGCTGCTCCTGCTGGACGAGCCGGCGGCCGGGATGAACCCGGCCGAGACACATGAGATCACCGAGCTGATCGGCCGCATCCGGACCGAACGGGCGGTGTCGATCCTGGTCATCGAGCACGACATGCACGTCGTGGCCGGCTGCTCGGACCGCGTGGTGGCGCTGGACCACGGGGTGAAGATCGCCGAGGGCGGCTTCGGCGCGGTGGCCGGCCATCCCGCGGTGATAGAGGCTTACCTGGGCAAGGACCCTGGAGCGCTATGACCCCGTTGCTGTCGCTCGACTCCGTCACCACGTATTACGGCCCGATGCGGATCCTCGAGGGGATCTCGCTGCACGTCGGCGCCGGCGAACTGGTGTGCCTGCTCGGCGGGAACGCGTCCGGCAAGTCGACGACGCTGAAGACCACGCTCGGCATAGTCCGCCCCCGGTCCGGCCGCGTCCTGATCGACGGCGAGGACGTCTCTTCGTGGGATGTCCCTCGCCGGATCGCGCGCGGCATGGCGATCGTGCCGGAGAACCGGCGGCTGTTCGGCTCGCTGACCGTGCGGGAGAACCTGGAACTCGGCGCGGTGCTGCGCCGCGGGGAGTCGCTTTCATCGGACTTCGACCGCGTGCACGCGCTGTTCCCGCGCCTGCTGGAGCGTCGCTCGCAGCTCGCCGGCACGTTGTCCGGCGGGGAGCAGCAGATGGTCGCGATGGCCCGGGCCCTGATGTCCCGCCCGCGCCTGCTGCTGATGGACGAGCCCTCGATGGGCCTGTCTCCCGCGCTGGTCCAGCAGAACTTCCAGATCATCAAGGAAATCCACGCCAGCGGTGTGGCCATCCTCATGGTGGAACAGAACGCGACGATGGCCCTGTCCATCGCCGACCGCGGCTACGTGCTGTCCACCGGCGAGATCGTCCTCGACGGACCCGCCGCGGAGCTGCTCGCCCACGAAGACCTCCGGCGTGCCTACCTGGGCGGGTGAACAGACTTTTGCAGAACGGGCTGTGGTGCTTCGCGCAACCGCCTTCTCACTTCAGCAGGGTGGCCACCACGTTGATGATGAGCCCGAGCAGGACGGCGCCGAACAAGTAGGACAGCAGCGCATGGTGGAGAGTTATCCGCCGGACCGCCTTCGAGGTGATGTTGGTGTCCGAGACCTGGAACGTCATCCCGACGGTGAAAGCGAAGTAGGCGAAGTCCGTGTAGGTCGGCGGTTCCGCCTCGTTGAACTCGATGCCGCCGGCCGGCTCGGAATAGTAAGCCCGGGCGTAGCGCAGCGCGTACACCGTGTGCACCACCGTCCACGACAGCACGACGCTGAGCGAGCCGAGCGTCACCAGGAACGCCTTCATGCCGCCGGTCGCCTGGCCCGCCCTGACGAGCGCGAAGCCCACCGCGGCCAGCATGGCGGTGCCCGCGCCGAGCACGACGAGTTCGGCCACGGCGCTGCTCGGATCCTCCCGCTTCGCCAGCCGGGCGGTGGTGCCCGGGTCCAGCCGCCACACCGCGATCCAGACCCAGACCAGGTAGATCACGATCGCGACGTCCCACCCGGCCAGTATCGCGGCGCTGGGCACGGTGACCAGCGAGACGACCGCCCCGGCCACGGTCCCGCAGATCATGGCGACGGTCACCCGCTGGGCCGCCGATGCCACGCGCACTAGCTCGCCGCTGCCCGCGCCGTTGCTGGACTTCATCCGCCCAGCGTAGCCACCAGGCGACCACGAACTCCCCTGATGGCAGAGCGCGCCGCGGCGTCGGCTGCCACGGCGGGATTCGGGCCCGCTGAGCGGCTGCCGAAATATCCGGCTTTGTCGCGATATGGCGGTGCCCCTCCGCGGCTAGCGCGGGCTTCGGCGGCGGTCCGAAAAATGATTGCGGACAGTTACCCTCCCAGATCGGGGGCTGCTGGCTTATTCCGGGGGCTTGCCCGGATCGCTGGCCGTCCCGGTAAGGTCAGCGGCTGACGTCCGGGCTCGGTCGGCTCGATGGGCCCGCGATAACGTGGCAGTTTCCCGCTTCGTGGTGGATGGACCGTTGTTTACGAGGGTCAATCCGCCACGAGGCGGTAATCTTCCACGTCGTTGACGGGCGTGCCGGTCGCTCCTGTCCCGGCAGCCGCTTACGGCACTCCAGGCACAGACGGCGCGCCGGCGGCCAGGCCGCGGCGCGCAATTCGCCAGCAGGGTCCGAACCGGGAGGGTAACTGTCCGCAATAACCTGGCACGCCTGTCGGCCCGCCCGGAATGCTGGATATGCCCGATATGGGGTTAGTCGCAGATTGCTAGCCAGCGCCGGCGGGGATGGGGTCGCCGGCGGGGATGGGGTCGCCGGCGGGGATGGGGTCGCCGGCGGGGATGGGGTCGCCGGCGGGGATGGGGTCGCCGGCGGGGATGGGGTCGCCGGCGGGGCGGAGCAGCATGCCTTCGGCCGGGGCGGTGCCCGAGAGCAGTTCCTCCAGGACCTGAATGGCGCCGCTGATGCGCAGCAGGGTCTGCCGCAACTCGGCCTGCCTGGCTTCGAGCTCGGCGAGCACCTGCTGACCCTTCTGCAGTTCGGCCCTTAGCTCGCTGAGGCGTCCTTCAGCCTGCTCCCGCATAACGACCGTGCTCCTTCCGCAACGCCGATGGACGACCGCAGTGCGGCTACCTCGGCTGACAGCGTCCGTACTACCGCATCTTGCTCGTTGATCGCCGCTACCAGCAATGCCGTGAGGTGCTGGTACCGGACGTGTTTGAAGCCATCCGCGTCATCGCGGACCAATTCCGGCAGCACGGCCTCCACATCCTGTGCGATCAGGCCGAGCCGGTCGCCGGACAGCGCGTCAAGCGCCTTGCCGCGTTCGGTCTCGCGGGCCTGTTCGTGCTGCTCGTCGGTGGCGTCCGGCCCGGCGGACACGCTCGTCGCGATGTCCTTGGTGAAGTGGCTGAGGCCGCGCTCGCCCCACCGGTACCGCACCGCCCGCAGCTTGCCGACCAGATTCAGCGCGTCGGCGACCGGCCGGACGTCGGACTTGAGGCGCAGGTCGGACGGCCCGCCGACAGTGTCGTTGGCCGCCCACATTCCGGCGCCGCCGAAGAAGACCGCTTGCTGGGGATGAAGGTGCCACCACTGATTGCCGCCGTCGGCGTAAACGAGACGGCCGCTGACGAACAGGTCATTTTTCGTCACCACCTGGCCGTTGTTCATCACATATAGACGCCAGTCGTTGCCGTTCCAGAAACCAATGTTGCTGGTGCCGAATCCGCCGACGAACCGGTCCGCGGCCACCCAGAGCCCGCCGTCGTTGTTGTTGGACTGCAGCCGGCCGTTGACCACGAGGTCGATCGACGTGCCGCCGCCGCCGTCGACCTCCAGCCTGGCGCCCGGGCCGTGCGTGCCGATGCCCACGTTGCCGTTGTTCAGCACGGCGAGCCGCCAGTCTCCGTTGCTGAAGAAACCGATCTTGTTGGTATCGAATCCGCCGACGAACCGGTCCGCGGCGACCCAGAGCCCGCCGTCGTTGTTGTCCGACCGCATCCGGCCGTTGACCAGCAGGTCAATCGAGCCGCCGCCACCGCCGACGACGTGCAGTTTCGCGCCCGGCTTCGGGTTGCCGATGCCGACGTTGCCCGAGTTGTCCACCATCAGCCGCCCGCCCGGCACGCCCGAGGCATCGATGCTGAACGCGCCGTACCCGCCGAAGCTGAAATAGGCCGCGTTGTCCGCCGCACTGGTCCCGGCCTCGATCCTGAGCGCCTTGCCCGGCCCGATATGCAGCGGATAGGTGGGCTTGGTGTACGCGACGCCGATGTTGCCGTCGTTCTGCACGGTGAGCAACCACTGGCCGTTGTTGTAGAAACCGATCTTGTTGGTATCGAATCCGCCGACGAACCGGTCCGCGGCGACCCAGAGCCCGCCGTCGTTGTTGTTCGACCGCATCCGGCCGTTGACGACGAAGTCGACCGACTGCCCGCCGCCGCCGACGACCTGCAGCTTCGCGCTTGGGCTCACTGTGCCGACGCCCAGGTTGCCGGTCACGCTCAGCCCGCCGTCCACGGTCAGCCCGCCGGCCAGGTCCAGCTGGCCGCTGCCGGTCGCGCGCAGCGTGGCCGCGTCGGCGCCAGGGCCGGGCAGCCGCAGGCCGGAATACGTGCGCGCCGCGTTGTCCACCGTGACCCGGCCGGCGTGGTCCACCGCCACGCTGGCCAGCAGCACCGGCGACGCCGTGCCCGAATAGGCGTTGCCCGGCGCCAGCGCGGTCAGCCGGGGCCGTTCCAGCCAGCGGGTGTAGTCGCTGCTGCCGCCGACGGTCTGCTGGTCGGTGGCGGTGGCCTGGAAGCTGATGTAGAGCTGGACGCCCTGCTTGTCGTTGAACTCCGCACCGGGCAGGTCGAGTGTGGTCGGCTGGGCCAGCGCGAGCTGGTTGCCGTCGCCGTCGATCGCGGTGCCCGGCGCCACTGTCACCTGGTTCGCCGTGGCGGAGGTGACCGTCAGGCCTTCGGCCACGCCAGGCCCGTGCAGCAGGCGGTTGTGCCGGTGCTCGCGGTCCCGCTGGTAGTTCTGCTCGTCGACGAAGTCCTGGTCCTGCAGGAACTGCCCGTCGAAGAAGCGGACCCGCTTCTCGGCTACGCCGGGCAGGACATAATCGGCCATGATGCTTCCTCTTAAAGGTTCGGAATCGACGTTCCCAGCAGGGTGTTCGTGCCCAGGATCAGCAGTGGTGCGTTCTCCCGCTCGTGCCGGGCCTGCGAGACCAGCCGCATCGTCGGCACCGCGACCTGCAAGGAGTAAAAGGTGTGGGCCGGCTTCTCCTGGTCGATGATGGCGCGGGCGATCTGCTGCTTGGACTGGAGCAGCGCCGGGTCCGCCTCGCTCAGGGTCAGCTTGACCTCGAAGAAAAAAGGCGGGTTGTCGAACGCGTCGTAGATGTCGACCGGTTCCCCCGTGTACAGCGAGAGCATCTGCCGCAGCCCGTCCGGGGTTCCGCGCAAGCGGTACAGCGGCACGATCCGCGCGATGAAGCCGCGGCGGGTGGGCTCGTCCCAGTCCGCGCGCAGGCTGAGCGCCACCCAGCCGGCCAGCCAGGGCAGGAATTCGGCGTCGGTCGCCGCCGGGTCGAAGTAGCTGGCGATCCCGCTGATCGCGGTTTCCAGCCCAGGCTGCCCGCCGACCCCGCTCAGCACCGCCTCGAAGGCCAGCAGGAACTGGCCGGCGAACGGGTCTTGCCGGAAGATGGCCGGCAGGTAGTCGAGGTAGCTGCTCGGCGGCTGAGGCGAGTTCACGCCGGAATCCGGTAGCTCTGGCCGCGCGTGTCAAAGGCCACCAACGGCGTGGCGCCGAGCTGCACGAGCTCGTTGGCGTCGAGCACGACGGCGTCCGGCTGCACCCGGTCCGCGGCTTCGGGGGCGGTGACCTGCACGTTCTCCACGTAGCTGACGAGGGCGACCCGCTCAAGCACGGCACCGGCCTCCGACGCGTAGACCGCGCGGCCGAACGGCCATCCGTGCTGGCCGACGCCGCCGGTCAGCGGGTCGAAGTAGGCCAGCAGCGCCTGCCGGGCGTCGGCGAGTGCCTGCTGCGGCGGCGCGTCATCGCGCAGCGCCAGGTTCGCCGATATCTGCACCTGCAGATACGCCGGCCCGACGACGTGGTGCCGAGTGGTCAGCGTGCGGCGTTCGTCGAAGAACTGCCACAGCGCGTCATACAGCGCCGGGTCGCTGCGGCCGGCCAGAGCGGGCAGGACCACCAGGCTCACATGCGCGGGAGCGTCGGCGCCGCGCACCGCCGGATCGGTGGCGGACAGGTTGCGGCGCGGCAGGCAGCGGACCCGGGCGAGCTGCCCGCCACCGGGAAGCCGCCCGGCCTGCGTGCTCCGCGGCCAGGCGTTGAGCGCGAGCCATTCGTAGTCGGCGGCCGTGACGGCCCGGTACCGGTCGCGCAGGTTGAGGATCGTCTGGCGGGTCGCGTCGTCCAGGCTGGCGCCCTGCGGCTGGACCCAGTCCGGCCCGTTGAGCAGCTTGAGGAACGTCTCGGTGCTGGCCGCGGGCACCTGGTTGACCTGGAAGAGCAGCATCTCGGTCAGCCAGGCGAGCAGCTCGACAAGCGCGACGCCAGGGTCGCTCGGGTTGTAGTTCGTCCAGGCCGGGTCCAGGCTCGGGATCAGCGCCGTGGCCTGCGCGGTGAGGTCGGCGTAGGTGCGGTCGTCGAGGTTAGGCAGCGGAATCGGCATCGGCCCTCCTTACCTGGTCACGGCAGCTGAACGGCGACTTCGTGGGTGCCCGAATAGACCAGCGCGCGGTCCAGCCAGCTGTACAGGTCGCTCTCGAGTTCCGGCGGGTCCGGCGGGTCGGTCAGCGTGCGTGCCAGGATCCGCCGCAGCGCGAGTGCGCGCTGCGGGTCCGCCGTCTGCGGCTGATAGGTGACGGTCAGGGCGTGCACGTGGTCCACGCCGTCGAGCGCTTCGAGCAACGCGGACAGCTCGGAGCCGTGCGGCCGCTGGCTGAACGGCCACCCCTGGCCGTTCGGCCCGCCGGTCAGCGGGTGCAGGTAGCCCTGCAGGGCCGCACGGACCTGATCAGCGGTCGCGTCCGCGACCGCCACCGAGGTCACGGCCACCGTGGTCTGGACACTCACCGCGATCCACTCCGGTCCGGCCACCCACAGGCTGGCTGTGGCTGGGCAGCGCTCCCGCAGGTAGTCGCCGACTTGATTTAGCAGAACGACACTCGGTGTCGGTCTTGGGGAATCCGGCTCGTCAGGCACGATGATGACGCCAACCTGGCCCGCTGGCACCTGGGCATGATCGGGGCCGGGAACCGGTGCGTTCGGATCCAGCCAGAGGCTGTACGGGTTGAATATCGGCACGACCGCGGCCGCGGCGGCCACGTCGGCGGAGGCGGCGGCGGCCAGGTCTTCCAGGTCCTGCGCGGCGACGGCGCGGTCGCGGTGCCGCAGCACCCTTGGCCCCCTTGCCTGCACCCGCTCGATCGGCTCGACGGGCGCGCCACCTTGGCTCGGCCCGTTGTTGGTGACGCCGTCGATGTAGGGCACGCCGGACTTCAGCTCCACGATCGTCGCGCTGGCCCGGTTTCCCTGCTCGCCGCCGCCGGTGCGATAGGTGAGCCGGATGTTGTTCTGCCCGATCGGCGGGATCAGGCCCGACGTGCCGTCGCCGAACCGGATCGTGGCGGACAGCGGGTCGATCGTATAGTGCCGGTCCCGCGGCCCGGACCCGTAGAAGTCCGGCACCGCGTGCCAGCGCACCCAGATTTCTTCCGGCTGGCCGGCCGCGTCCAGGATCACCGTGACGGCGGCGCCGGTGCCCTCCTCGTGCGCCAGCGCCTGCTGTTCGGCGGGTGCGGGCGGCTGCGGTTCGCGCACGGTCAGCTGCTGGCCGGGCTGGACAGGGGTCTGCGCGGCCGTGAACACCTGGCCGGCGTCGCCGTTTCCCGAGCCGAGGATCTCGTCTTGCACGGTAGTGACCTGGGCGGCCCAGGTGGTGTTCAGCTGCACGCGGCGCAGCCGCGGCGGCAGCGGGAACGTCCCCGCCTGCCAGCGCAACCGCAGCCAGGACAGCGTCGCCCCGAAGCACGAGCGCGGGGTGAGGTCGGCCGGCCCCATGAACGTCACCAGGCCGCGGTCGGTCAGCGCGCTTGTCTCGTCCGCCGCGCCCAGCGACCGCCAGCCCGCCTGGCCGGCGTAGTACTCCCAGGTCAGCTGCGCGAGGCCGGCCGGTTCGGCGCCGCTGAGCTGGTCCGCCCCCACCTGTTCGGGGAGCGGCGGTTCCAGCTCGAGGAACAGCGTCACCGACCGCTGGCTGAACGGGACGTCGAACCCCAGGTACAGGGCGGGCTGGGCATCGGCTGTCGGGGTGAACGGCGGGAACAGGCCGCCTTTCCCGGCCGCGTCGGTGGTGTGGTCGGCGTAGTCGAAGTCGTTGTAGGTCAGGCAGGCCGTGACCGGGGCGGGCGGCTGCGGCGGTGCGGTCGCGGTGATCGTGATGCCGCTGACGACCGGGGGAGCGAACGTCGCTGGCTGGTATGTGTAGGTGTGGTCGCCAGTCTGGGTGGACACAGTCTGCGTGTAGCTGGCCGGCGCGCCATACCCGCCGCCGGTGAGCCTGGCCCGCAGCCAGTATCCCTGCTGACCGTTGACCTCACCGGGCGAGACGGGGCTGGGCAGGGTGAGGGTCAGCTGGCCGTTGCTGGTGAACGAGTAGGACGCGGGGGTCGCGTGCCACCGGCTGCCGTCACCGACCTCCCAGGTGATCTTGGGATCGCTCCCGGCGTTTACCAGCGGCACGGGGGCGCTCGTCGCCCCGGTGGGGTTGGTCATCGTCACGTCGACGGTGAGGATCGTCCCCGGGCTGGCCAGCGCGGCCGGGCAGGCGGCATAGAACGTGTCGTTGTACCGCGGTTCCTGGCCGAACGGGTAGAAGTCCTTGGTCAGGTCGACGGCGCTGCCGTTGCTGAACGCGGCGGCCGGCGGGACTGGGCTCGCGGCCGCGCCCGCGCTCGGCTGGGCGGCGACGGTCACCCGGCCAAGCCGCGGCAGCAGCCAGTCGTACCCGACGCTGAGCGTGGCGGCCACCGGCGGCGTGGTGTACTGCCCGCTGGCGACGTCGACGCGGAGCCAGCGGCCGGTACGGGTCCGGTAAACGCTGGCTGGCCACGTCATCGGCACGTGGAAGCGGATCTCGCCGTCCTGGGTGAACGCCCGGGTGCCGTCGTGGAAGTCGAATCCGGTGGTCCCCGTCTGCTCCGTGCCGGCGCTGGACTGTCCCAGCGGCAGCCACTGGCCGTTCGCCTGATAGAACCAGTTGAGCTGCACTCCCGGGCCGGCCCCGCGCTGGGACAGCTGGACCGGTACGCGCGCCTGGGCGCCGCCGGCGGAAAAGGCCTGGTCCGCGCTCAGGTAGAAGCGCTGGACCGTGCTGTCGGCGGGGAACGGGGCCAGCGGGAAGCCCAGGTCCTGCGGGTTTCGCGCGCCGATCGCGACTGACTCGGGAGCCAGGCCGCGCTGGCCGGGCGGCAGCGGCAGATCCAGCTGTGCCCGCAGCCAGGCGGCTACGGTCGTGCCCACCGCCGACGGCGTCAGGTCGGGCACGGCCGGCAGGGTCACCTGCCAGGTGCCGCCCTGCACCGTGGAGCTGCCGGTGACCGGCTGCCAGCCGGTGCCGTCCCAGTACGCCCAGCTGATCGGCCAGTTCAGCCACTGCCAGCTGTCCGGCGACGTCAGCGCGAGCGTGACGTCCTTGCCGCCTGGCTGGGTGAGCAGCTGGTCACAGGCCAGGTAGAGCTGGTGCGGTGACGGCCGGTCTCCGGCGAAGAGCGCGAACGGCGCGTCGGTCTGGCCCGTCGCCTCATCGATGCGATCGCTGAACATGTCGTGCTCGGTGTCGCTCACGTATGCGGCCAGCAGCCGGGCCTGGGTGATGGCCAGCGGGCGTTCGGTCTCGAAGACAACCTCGCCTTGGTCCGTGTCCGCGGCCGGCGCCGCGGCGAGGGTGCCGGCCGGGACCACCGCCTCGACTGGGCTGCTCGTGGCCAGGTGGAACGTCAGCGGCACACGGGCGGGGCGCGGCGGTAGCGGCGAGGCGCCGATGAGGTTCAGGAAGGCGAGGTAGTTCATGTCGGGTGCGCGGTTGAGCCGCTCTATCACCAGTTCGGCAAGGCGGCCGAAGATGCCGATCAGCGCCTGGCCTGGGTCCGGCTGCCCGTCGGACGCGGGCTGCCAGCCGCTGAATTGCCCGGCCAGTTGCGTGGTCTCGGCAACCAGGCCGGCATAGCTCCGCTTGTCGATAAGGGGCGCCTGCATCGCTACTCCAGGTAGAACGGGTACACCAGGTTGAACCTGCTGTTGGTCGTGCGCACCCGATAGTTGATTTCGATGACCATGACGTTCGGGCGGGATGGGTCGGGCGCGGCGTACACGTCGAGGACGTCGATGCGCGGCTCCCAGGTGGCGAGTGCGTCCCGGACCGCGCGGGTTACCGCGGTGCCCGTCGCGGCGTTGTTGACACCGAAGACCAGATCGTGGATGCCGCAGCCGAAGTCGGGGCGCATCACCCGTTCGCCGGGCGAGGTCGCCAGGATCGTCCAGATCGACTGTCGCACGCTCTGTTCGCCGTCCGCCGTCAGCTCGATCTGACCGCCGCCGTCCAGGCCGACAGGGAAATTCCACCCCAGGCCGAGGAAGTCGGTATCCGCCATCGGTCAGCCAATCAGCACGTTGCCGGCCGCGACCACCGTGCCGGCCGGTCGATCCACCGGATCATTGCAGGTGAGGGCCTTGTCGCCGGCCCGCGCGGCGGGCTTGCCGTTGATCTTCACCGTCGGGCTGCCCTGCTGGATCGTCGCCTTGTTCGCCGGCGGCCGCTGGAAGCTGGTGCCGGGCGTGGTCGGCAGGTGCGGCGGCGTGTTGTCCGCGGTGCTGCCCGCCGTCGCGGCTGGCATGCCCGATATCTTGACGTCCGAGCTCAGTCCGCCGCTGAGCACGCCCGCAAAGGGGTGCGGCAGGGGCGTGGGGACCGGGGGCGTACCGGGCACCATGACGATGTGCGTGTCGACGGCGACCACCCGGTCACCTTGCTTGGCTGCTGGCTGTCCCATGGGATCGTCCCGTCCTAGTTGATGTTCACCGCGCTGCCCTTGATGGTGAGCTGGCCCGACGATTTCAGGTCCATGCCCTGGCTGCCCTCGGCCGTTACCGTGGCGGTGGCGGTGATCTCCACGCTTTTCCCGCTCAGTTTCAGCTTTCCGTTATCCGCCGAGATCGTGATGTCGCCGGCTGAGGTGATCGTGATGCTGTTGTCTTTGGCGTGGATGACGATGGTGTTCTTGCCGCTGCTGTCGATGATCTCGATGCTGGCGTCGCCGTCGGTGTCGGTGAGCCGGATCTGGTTGCCGCTGCGTGACCTGATCGTCCGCACGTCGTTCTTGCCGTCGCTGTTGGACGCGGGCGGCTTGTCCGTGCCGTTCCACAGTCCGCCCAGCACGTAGGGCATGTCGGGGTTGCCGTGCTCGAATGCGATGAGCACCTCGTCATTGACTTCCGGCAGGAAGTAGACGCCGCGGCCTGGGCCGGCCATCGGCGTGACCACCCGGGCCCAGTCGCTCTCGACCTGATCGGCCATCCACGGCAGGCTCATCTTGACTCGCCCGAGACCTTCGGGATCCTTGTTGTTCGTCACGACGCCGATGGTCACGCCGAAAAAGCGCTCGTCGGTACCGGGTAGCCCGGTCAGTGCTGAATACGCGTCCATCAGGCGGTGGCGTTCCTTTGCACGGTGAAAGAGGTCTGATAGCCCTGTTCTTTCGTCAGCGAGTGGGTGACCGAGGTGACGTAGTAGCGGCCGCTGAACTTCTGGCCGGCGCCGGCGATATCGACGACCGTGCCGGCCCGCAGCCGCGGCCGTCCGTAACCGACGACCTCACCCTCGACATATGCCAGGGATCCGGTGCTGAACTGGCCCTGTGCGATGGGGCCGGCCTGCGGCAGGTCTCGCGCGGGCTGGCCGAGAATGGCCGTTGCGGATGCGCCGAAGGCCCCGCGGGCTACGGAGTAGCCCAGTTCGGCGCCGCCCAGGCCGGGGGCCGCGCGCACCGACGCGGTAACGGCCTTCTTCTGCTTGACGTCCCAGCCGCGGACGGCCACCACGGCGGCCTGGGTCAGCGAGCTGAGGCGCGGACTGAACTCCGTGATGTCCGCGCCAAGGGAGAGCTTGTCGGCCGGCGGCTGGGTGATCGGTGGCGCCCGGAAGTAGAGGACCTTGTCTCTGACGTAAATCTCGTACCCGATCAGGCTCGCTCGCCGCCGCAGGAAATCCCAGTCCGACTGGTTGCTCTGGATGACGTAGCTGAGCGTCACCTCGGTCGGGTCGACCTGCGCGCGCAGTCCAGCCTCGCGGGCTAGCTGGCCGGCGATCGCGCTGTCCTTCATCTGCGCGAAGGTCCTGGTCTTGCGACCGCGCGCGAGCCGATGCCGATGATCGTAGCCGCGGACCAGCAGCAACGGCGGCCCGTCGGCCGTGAACACGGGCTCCAGGCTGGTGATCTCGGCCAGCATTACCCTGGAGATGTCACCGACGTAGCCGAGCCAGATCTCGACCTCGTTCCCCACCGCGAACAGCGCGCTGTCCGACAGGAAACCCGCAGCCGTTCCGTCGTCCCAGTTGTGCAGTTCCAAGGTGAACATGCTGAGCGCCGCCAGGTCCTCCTGGACGGTGACCGAACGCAGGTCCGCCTCCGCCGCCAGCGGCAGCGCCGAGCCGTTGACCCGCACATTGAGGTCGGGCAGGTCAGCGCGTGGCATTGCGGATCACCCTCAAGGCTGCAGTTTGGGAATCGTCAGCATCGTCCCCGGCCGCAGGTCACGCGGGTTGACGATGCCGTTGGCAGTGGCGATCGGCCGCCACCGGGCCGGATCGCCGTATTCGTCCGCGGCCAGGCTCTGCAGCGTGTCGTGGCGCTGCACCTGACGCGTCTTGGCGACATCGGAAGAGTGGAGTTCGCTGGCCCTTGCCCGCGCCTGACTGCCAACCTCGGTGAAGTCACAGGTCAGCGTCGCCCGGACCGGCGTCCCGTCGTCGAGGAACAGCGTGAACCGCTGGTTCAGGCTGGTCAGCACGCCGGTGAAGATGTCGAACACGCCCCAGCGCAGGTCGCACACCGGCGGGCGGTGCAGCTCGGTGTCCACCTCGACCAGCTTGGCGATCTGATCGGTGTACTGCCGCACGTCGCTCGACTGGCCGCCCGGAATCAGGCTCGCGGGCAGGAACGACGCGGCGGCGGCCGCGCCGGTCACCGCGCCGGACCGCGATCCGTATGTGTCGAAGAACAGCTCGATGGAGAATTGCTCGGCTTCGACCGAACGGAACTCCTGCTCCACCGCCGCGCCGCTCGGCCCGCCCTGGCCGACGGTCTGCTGCTGCTGCCAGATCGTGGATCTGGTCAGGGTGATCTCGCTGGGGTTGAACAGCGCCTCGATCGAGCCCTGCTGCTGCCGGCCGCTGCGTTCGTAGTAGATCGTCAGCTTGTGCAGCTCGCCGCCGCCGCTGCCCAGGCCGAGCAGCTCCGAGACGACCTTCGCCTTGTTGAGGCTCACCGCGGCATCCCCCTCCGCTCTCGTTCGATCGCCATGCGGTGCACCAGCCTGCGCTGCACGGTGGTGACGATGCCGTCGATGTCTATCCGCGGCGGCTGTGCTTTTTCGCGGTCGCGTCTGCCGGGGTCGTCCTGCTTGGCGGGCTCGGCTCTGTCCGTCTCCTGCGGAACGGCCGGCGCCGTGCGCTCGGGAAGCGGGCGCGTGGCTGCACCCCGATCCCGCGAGCCGGCCTCGTGGGCACGCACCACCGGACGTTCGGTATCAATGGCATGGCGGGCAGTGACGACTGGCCGGTCACGGCCGGGCGCCACAGCAGTCCGCACTGTGCCCGCCGCACTGCCTTCGGGTGCCGGGTAGGTCCGCGTTTGCCCGGGGGGAGGACCGGTGCGCTCGCCGTTGGGGGCGACGACGGGACGCTGGGCCGGCCGCGCGCTGACAGGTCCCGCACCGCTGATCGCCTCGGCACCGTAGCCGTCGACGGTCCCTGCTCCCGCCCTGGCACCGTCGCCAGTCGCCGCCCGGTGGACGGTTTCCGCACGGTACACGGTCCCGGCATCGTCGACGGCACCCGCACCGCCGTAGCCAGCTGTACCACTAGAGTCCCTTGCACCTCCAGAGATCCTTGCACCACTGAAATCCGTCGCGCCGCCAGGGCCTCGCGTCCTGCTGGCGCCGGCCGCGCCGCTTGTGCCGATCGCGCCGCTGGCGCCGGCCGCGCCGCTGGTGCCGATCGCCGTGCGACCGGCAACCGGGCCGCGTCCGATGCGCGCGTCGCTGACGGGGCTCGCGGTCGGCGCGGCCGGGTGCGGGGTGGGGAGGGTCGCGCCGTTGCGCGGAACGGGGCGGGCGCGGACGGTGGGGGAGCGGCGGGCGGCGGGTAGCGGCGGTGCTGGGCCGGCGGGGCTCGCCGTCACGATGACCGGCGGGTCGGGGGCGGTGTAGTCCGTGGTGTGGGTGCGGCGCAGCAGCAGGCTGGCGAGCGGGGGAGCGGTCGCGTTGCGCAGGTGCCTGGCCGCGATGTCCGGGCCCATGGCCCGCTGGGTGCAGCCGGGCTGCTGTGCCCGCTGCCACAGCCGCGCCAGCAGGGCGTTCATCGGCCGGCCATTCCGGCGATGCCATGGGTCAGCGCGGCGGCCTGACCGAGGAGCGGTTTGGTGAGGCCCTCGTGGGCGAGTTCGAGCGATTCGACGGCCACCTCGTCGCTGGTCGCGGTGAACGTGGGGCCGGTCCAGCGCACGGGCAGCGCGTTGCGGAAGTTCCACCACATCACCGGGATCTGCCGCGGGTCGAGCAGCATGATCGTGCCGTTCCTGCGCTGGATGGCGCCCAGGGTCGTGTTGTAGTACCAGTTCCACAGCGTGCTGACCGAGGTCAGGCCGTGTTTGAGCACCAGGTTGGCGTGGCTGGTGCGGCCGGGAAGCTTGTGCACGAATCCGTTGACGCCACCTTCGCGGTACTCCTCGATCTCGATCTCACTCTCCAGGCCGCTCACCTCGGAGAATCCGCCGACGAGCAGCCCTTCGATCTCGACCGCGAAGTTGAACGCCTGATACGGCTGCAGCGGCCGGGCGCCGGGCACCCAGTTGGCCGCCACCGCTGGCACCCAGCTCAAACCCAGCGGGACACCCGTTGACGTCATCTTCCCGCTCCCCTCATGTAGTGAGCCGCTCGTTGATCCTGGCTGCCTCTGCCACCCACCGCTGACGCTCCTTGTGGTCGAGCCGGACGACCTCCTGGTAGGGCCAGTGGAAGTAAAAGGCCAGGTACGCTACCTCCTCGTGCAGCAGGCTGGAGGGGTAGCGCGCTATTCCCCCAGGCGTGCCACCGCCACGTCGAAGTCGCCGTCGCAGTGCGGGCAGGTCACCTGGAGCAGGGTGTCCCCGTTCTGGTTGATCCGCTGGTAGAAGTCCTGGAGGTAGGCGAGGTCGGCGGCGTACAGACTCTCGATCATCCTGGTGTTGATGTGTTCCATGGCGCCCAGCCGGGTGATGACCCGGGCCAGCAGGATGATCACCAGGTAGCCGGGGTTGGCGCGCACCCTCGGGTCCTTGAGCGGCTCGATCTCGTCGACCGCGGTGGCCAGGCGCATCGCGCCGTCCCGGTGCGTCGTCCCGTCCGGGTCGGCCAGTCCGAACGGCAGCGTGAACGCGAACTCGGTCTGCCGGACCGCCGGCGCCGGCGCCGCGGTCAGCTCCACTTGTCAACCTCGACCCGCTCACAGGCCAGGACGAGCTGTTCGACCGCGAGATCGTCGGTGCTCGCGTTGAAGCTCGGCCCGGTCCACTGACGCGGCCAGCAGGAAAACAGGTTCCAGGTGATCTTCGGGCTGCCGGTGTCGTCGAGAAGCGTGATGGAGATGTCATGCCGTTCGATGGCGCCTTTCATCGCCTTTTCCCGCCATTCCCACAGCTTGCTGTCCGACGTGATGCCACGGCTGAGGGTGATGTCGGAGTGGGTGACGAGCCCCGAAAGCTTGCGTACGCTCAGGTTCTTGTCCGTGCCTTCCCGGTATTCCACCGCGTTCTGGCTGTTCTCCAGCCCAGAGCACTCACGGAAGCCGGCCCGCGTGATGCCGTCCAGTTCGACGGAAAAGTTGTAGCCGGCATAGGGATCGAGCCGGTTGGCCATGGTCGGACCTCCTCGTGCTGTCGTTACGCGGTGGTGCCTGGCTGGACGCTGACGCCACTGGCACCATGAATGATTCGGACGACGACGAACTCGGCCGGCGCGGCCAGCGCGACGCCGACGTTGGTCACGACCATCCCCGCGTCCGTCACGTCGGGCGGGTTGGTCTCGCTGTCGCACTTGACGAAGAACGCTTCCGCCGGAGTACGACCCTTGAGGGCGCCGCCCTGGTACAGGGTGTCCAGGTAGGCGGTCACCTCACGCATGATGCGGACCCAGAGCCGGACGTCGTTGGGCTCGTAGGCAACCCGTGCCAGGAAGTGCTCAAGCCAGCGGCCCATCGTCAGGAACACCCGTCGCGCGCCGACATACTGCCAGTCGCTGTCGTCGCTCAGCGTGCGAGCCCCCCACACCCGGATACCCCGGCCGGGGACCGCGCGCAGACAGTTCACGCCTTCGGCGTATAGCTGCCCGATCGCGTCGCCCGCCAGGTTGACCCGCAGGTCAAGCACTCCCGCCACCGTCTCGTTGGCTGGCGCCTTATGCACGCCGACCTGCTGGTCGCTGCGGGAGTAGATGCCCGCGACGTGCCCGCAGGGCGGCAGGTACAGCGGTGACCCGTCCTGCGCCTCGGCCCACAGCCAGGGGTGATAGAGCGCACCATCGTTGCCGCCGAGCGCCGCTCGCTGCGCCGCCACCATCGAGGTGGTAGCGGTCGGGACCGCGTCCAGGATCGCGAACCGGCCGCCGGTGCGCTGACAGTCGGCGAGGAGTTCGGCCTGCAGGGCGGTGACGGCCGCGACGTCCGGGGCTTCCGACACGTTCGGCGCCGGCACGATGTCGGGGGCGCAGAGCAGGTCGACGGCCGCGGTCCCCGCCAGTGCGGTCAGGCCGTCGCGGAGAGCTCGCAGCGCGGTCGCGGTCGCGTCCAGGCGAACCACGTAGCAGAGCAGCCCGCCATTCTCGAAAAAGCCGCGCACCGCATACGCCAGGAAGCCGGCCGCCGGCGGTGGTCCGAACCGCGCCTCGAATTGCGGCCACAGCGTGAGTGGTACCGGCTCGCCGACCGGCCCGTCGCCGGAGTAACCGAGGAACGCGGGCACGCCGGTCAGCAGGCTTGGCGCCTGCGGCGGGAACACGTCCTGCCGGTAGACCCCGGGCGCCTGGAAGTCGGTGCCGAGCGGTACGGTCATCTACTGTCCCGGGCCAGCCCACTGGCTGAGGCGGAAGACGACGAATTCGGCCGGCCGCACCACTGCCACGCCGATCTCGGTGACCACCTGCCCGAGCGCCTGCACGTCCGGCGGATTGGTGGCCTCGTCGCAGCGGACATAGAACGCCTGTTCCGGTGTCGCGCCGACGAGGGCGCCGGCGGCCCACTCGCCGTTGAGGAACGCGCTCACGTTGCGGCGGATCTTCGACCACAGGTCTTCCGCGTTCGGCTCGAACACCACCCACTGGGTACCGGCGTCGATGGACGAGCGCAGGAAGTTGACCAGCCGCCGGACGCTGACGTAGTTCCACTCGGGGTCGCCCTGCGGATCGGAGGCCAGCGTTCGCGCGCCATATACCTTGATCGTGCCGGCGAACGACCGGATGCAGTTCACGCCGACCGGGTTCAGGCTGCCCTGGAGGATCTTGCTTACCGGGTACCGCACATCGAGCGCACCCAGGATGATCTCGTTGGCCGGAGCCTTGTGCACCCCGCGCTCGGCGTCGCTGCGAGCGTAGATGCCGGCCACGTGGCCGCTCGGCGGCACCGCTATCTGGTCGCCTGGGTTGCCGAGCGGATCGGCCACCAGTATCCAGGGGAAGTAGAAGGCCCCGTAGCCATTCGGGTTGGCGGCGGGTCGCCAGATTCCCGTCGCGTCCGCGGTGACGACCAGGTTGTTGTTCTCGATATCGCGCGCGCTGTCCAGGATGGCGACCCGGTTCTCCATCTTCTGGCAATGCGCGACGAGGGCGGCCTGGGCCGCGTTGAGCGCGTCGGCGGCGACATCCGGGCCGAGCGGAGCGGCGACGATCGCTACCTCGTCGATGCTTTCCAGGTGCTGGAGCGCCGTTTCCAGGTCGTTGCCGGGCGTGCCGATCCTGGTAACCCAGCAGCGCGTGCCCCCGTTGTTGAAGAATCCGAAGACGGCTTGCGCGAGGTACTGGTTGGCGGCCTGGATGTCGCCGAAGTTCTGCGTGAACTCGGTCCAGCTGTTAAGCGGCACCGCGGTGAGCGCCGCCGCCTGCGAATAAGCCTGGCCCCCGGCGTTGGCGGGCATGCCGGTACTGGTTTTAGGATCCCATGCCTGGGTGATGTCGGCCGACACGCCGATGAACGCGGCGGTGCTGGTCCCGACGCCGGCGATCGGCTTGACCGCCGAGGGGACTTCCTCTACATAGACTCCCGGCCACGTGTATGCGGGCATGTCTTTACTCCTACGGTGCTGTGGTGGCGGCGCCCTGCCTGATCGTGACGACCCTTTCGGTAACCGCCGGACCGGCGGCGACGGGATCGAAGACGCTGACGCTGATCGTGACCGCGTAGTGCAAGGCGGCCTTGGGCCTGCCGCCCATGGCCTGCCAGAGTTCGCCCAGGCTCTGCAGGTGGCCGTCGGCGACGATCCGGGTGGGTAGCGGAGGTTCCTGCCCGGCAAGCTCTCCGGCCAGGTAGCTGGCTGGTATCGCGCGATGGCGCAGCAGCACCTTCAGGACCTCGCCGAGCAGCCGGTGCTCATCTTGGGACGGGTCGGGAGCGCTGGCGCTCGGCCACGCCGTGATCAGATAGGAGCAGGTGACGCGCGCCGGCGACCGGGTCCTGGTGAACGTGCCGTCCGCCTGCTGGTCAACCTCCCACTGCGTGTCGCGCAGGTTGAGGTCTTCGCGCACGTCGTAGAGGAAGAAGCCGAGCGCGGGCAGGCTCACACCCGACGGCGGGAACTGGCTATCAGGTGCGTGGAAGCTGATCGCCACGTTCTGGACGGGAAGCTCGGCCTGCAGCAGCGCGGCCAGCGTCGCGTCCAGATCCTGCAGCATGGCAACCGTGATAACAGGCATGCGTTCCATTCACATCTGCCCGAGCGTCAGTCGGTGCGTCTGCGTGGACGTCTCAGGCGTTGATCGTGCGGTATGCGCTTGCCAGACTGAGGCATGATCCCGACCCGTGAGCTCGTCCCAGCCCCGGCGGCCAGAGCAAGCGCGCCAGTATCGCGGTCGAGTGCAAGCCCCGGTGGACGCCCGGAGCTGGGCGCATATCTGCTTCGACTCCAGCGCAGCCATGGCAATCACTATGTGCAGCGCCTGATGGAGCCGCGGCGCTCCGCCGCGATTCCCGCCGCGATTCCCGCCGCGATTCCCGCCGGGATCAGGGCGGCGCTGGAGCAGCGGTCGGGTGTGGATCTATCGGACGTCCGCGTCCACTACAACTCGCCGCGGCCCGGCCGGTTCGGGGCGCTCGCCTGCACCCAGGGTTCGGAGATCCATGTCGGCCCGAGCCAGCAGAAGCATGTGGCCCACGAGGCTTGGCACGTTGTGCAGCAGCGTCAGGGCCGGGTGCGCGCGACGCGAACCGAGTCCGGCCTCCCGCTCAACGACGAGCCCGGGCTGGAACGGGAGGCCGACGCGCCCGCCGGCCGCGCCAGCGTCTCCGCGCCGCCCGCCCCGCCCGCGCTGCCCGCGCTGCCCGCGCTGCCCGCGCCGCCCGCGCCGGCCTCGCCGGGCCGGCCTGGTGCCGGCGCACCGATCCAGCTCAAAGCCGGGGACGTCGACCGCCAGCTCACTCGGTACCGGACGAAAAAGAAACCAATCGATGATGCCGACTGGCAGGAGCTTCTCGTCATATTCGCCGAATGGGAGAAGTTGCAGAAGGCGGGCGGAAAGCGCAAAAGGCAAGGCGTAAAGACGATCACGAAGCGCCTCATCGAGGACCTCGGCAACAATGAACGGATCTCGGCGCCGGTGCGCCGCGCGCTGGTCGAACGCTGGAACAAAGACGCGAGTAAAAAAAATAGGGTAGCGGTGAAGGCGACACCGATCTCCGTGCCCGTGCCGCTCAGGTCCAGCGGCTCCAGTCTCTGGGAGCCCCTCTCTCCTGTGGCGGCGACCTACAATTTTGACCCCATGAACCTATGGCAGGACGCACCGGAGCCCGAGTCGTCGCTGGAGCAGGGCGTGCCAGCCGAGAAAGAAAGGAAGAAGAAGCGGAAGGACGGCCCAGAGCCGGAGGCTGACAAGCCGAAGAAGTCAAAGACTCTCGTCACGAGTTCGGGAAAGAAGAAAGCGGAGCAAGAGACGGTATATGAGGTCGACACGGCCCGCCAGGCGGTGGTCGCGATCAGGTCCTTCACGAAACAAGGGCGGTCGATCCCCGAGGGGTTCCGGATCATCTGGGGGGACGGCATGTTTGAGAAGGGTCCCTTCCAGGACATCATCTTCACTCTGCTCACCGAATCGACGCCCGGCTTTGTCGGCCGCCAGGGCAAGGTGGCGAAGTGGGACCTCATCTTGAAGGACGTTCCGGACGTGTACTGGCAGGATCCAGCCAAGTTCTTCCGCGCCCTGCAGGCCGGGCTCAGCGGACCTCCGCCGAAGGACCCAGCGCTCGCGCTCATGGCAGGAGCGATGATCTGTGACGTGAAGCACGGCATCGACCAATGGATACAGCTGCTGAGCGAGCTCTACCCGATGCTCACGAAGCTTGAGGAGGGCGGGGACGTTCCCAAGCTGTTCATGCGCTGGTATGAATACGCCGCCCAGGGAGGGCGTGACCTGCGCGGACGGCGGCACCGTCCCTCTTATCGCGACCAGCCAGGACGAGTCAAGACCTTCGAATGGGATGAGCCGACGCTGATTCCGAGTCTCGGCGGATTCCAGTTCCCTGGCGCCCAGCCCTCGGGGACCCACCCCTTGGCCGGCCAGATCTGGGAACTGCTGGTCCGATACGGCGAGGATCCGGCTAAGTTCTTCCACTTCGCGCGGACGAGCAAGTATGTCTATAACCTCGTCGCCCACCAGTACCGCCAAAAACGTCTGCTCGAGCCGAAGAAGCAGCAATAACGAAACGGGCGGACTGCTCGCAGGCTCTCCCGCGTCAGCATATGGTGACGCACCCGAGATTGTCAGCATATGCTGACGGACATGCGGAGCACGGCCGAAATCGCCGAGGGCGCGGCAGCAACGACCCGGACATCGGGTTGCGGGCGGTTGCCGCCCTGCGGGTACTCACGGATCGGCTGGAGATCCTCCAGGTCGGCAACGCGCGGGAACTGGGATCGTCGTGGCAGGACATCGCCACCCGCCTCGGCGTCACCAAGCAGACCGTGCACCGCAAGCACGGCCATGGCCGTGTTCTCCGGGCCGATCAGGCGGACGAACTCCGCCTCGACCTCGACACGGTGCGGGAGCGGATCGAGGCGGCATTCGGGCCGGCCGCCCTCGCCCCGGCCGCCCGGGCGCCACGCCGGTGGCGACGGTCGCGCCCGGGCCGGGTCACCGGGCACATACCGCTCACCCGCCGGGCCAAGAAATGCCTTGAGATTTCGCTCCGCGAGGCGCAAGCGCACTCCAGCGGCCGGCTCGGTGCGGAACACATCGCCCTCGCGCTCCTTGCCATGGATGACGGCGTGCCGCACCGCATCTTGTCGGTCATCGGCGCCTCGGCGCCTCGGCGCCGCGTCTGGGTGCCGAGATCCGCGACCGCTGCCGGCAGGCTAGCTGACGCCGCCAGCAGGCCCGCCAGCAGGTCCGCCGAGCTCGCCCGCCGTCAGGACCTTGCCCATCTTCTGGTACTCCCGGCGGGTCGCGTGCAGCACGTGCGCCATGGTGACCACACCGCCGTCGGCAGCGGCCAGGAACGCGCCGGCCAGCGCGATGTTGCGGATGCTGCCGCCCGCTACCTCGATCCGCCTGGCCAGGAAGTCCAGGTCGAGGCCGGCGTCTCGGGGCGTTGCCCGGGGCCAGATCTGATCCCAGATGCGGCGGCGGTCCACGACACCGGGAAGCTGGAATTCCACGATCGCATGCAGCCTGCGCACGAACGCGTCGTCCATGTTGTTGCGCAGGTTCGTGGCCAGCACGACCACGCCCTCGTACTCTTCCATCTTCTGCAGCAGGTAGCTGGTCTCCACATTGGCATACCGGTCGTGAGCGTCGTGTATCTGCGTGCGCTTGCCGAACAGCGCATCCGCTTCGTCGAAGAACAGAATGGCGTTGCTGGTCATGGCCTCGGCGAAGATCCGGGCCAGGTTCTTCTCTGTTTCGCCGATGTACTTGCTGACCACGGTCGACAGGTCGATCTTGTACACGTTGAGCCCTAGCTCGTGGGCCAGCACGTCGGCGGCCATGGTCTTGCCGGTGCCCGGCGGGCCGGCGAACAGCACGCTGAGTCCTTTGCCCATGGCCAGCTTGGCGCCGAACCCCCACGAATCGTAGACGAGGTTGCGATGACGGATCTGGTCGTGGATCTCGCGCAACTGTGTCATCTGGTCCGCGGGCAGCACGATGTCATCCCAGGTGTGGTGCGGGGTTATCGCAACGGCCAGCTCGGCGAGCTTGCGATTGGAGTGAAAGCGGCACGCGGCGTACAGGTCGGCCGCCGTGACTCGCGGCGCGGCCGGGGAGCGAGCGACAGCCATATTGCGGGAGGTTGCCGCCGCGTCGCGGATCTGACCGCCGGTCAGCCGGAACTTGCCCGCCACATCCAGCAGGTCCGGTGGCGCGACGCCTGGTTCAGGGAATACCGCTTGCCAGATGCGTTGGCGCTCCGCGGCACCCGGACGCGGGAACGGGATCCGCAGGAAGGTGCACCTCCGCAGGGCGCCTGACGGTTCCCAGGCGGTGTCCCCGGCAAGGAACACCGGGCCGGGAACGGTTTCGAGGACGGCGAACAGGTCGGTACGCCGCGCGTCATCCTCGTCCGCCAGGAGCGCATCGAAGTCCGCCCAGTAGAGCAGCGCTCCGTGCAGCCGCGCTTCACGGCCAATCAGGTGCACCAGTGTCGCGAACTCGTCGGCGTTGCCGGCCGCGACCCGCTTCCCTTCGACGATCAAGAGCGGGCGAGCCATCAACTGGCCGCAAGCGGCCGCCGCGGATCGTTTGCCGGTTCCGCCGGGCCCCTGAAAGTAGCAGATGGCAAACGCCTGTCCGGTGAGCTGGGCGAGCTGCCTGCGGAACGCCGCCGGGAAGATCAGATCGTCGATGGCGACCTCGGCGGTCACGAGCCTCGCGGATGGCTGCAGCCGGGCATCGATGGCATCGTCGCCGAGCAGGAAACCGGCCACCCGAGGTTCCAGCCGCACGGTGCTATCCAGCAATGAGACAGCCCGCTGGCCTGGCTCTTCGCCGAGTTCCAGCAGCCGGAACCGCCGCAGGGGAGCCGTGGGGGACAGGCGGGTACGTGCTGCCAGCTTGCTGTCGAGATCCGGGCAGAGGAGGTTGAGCGCCAGGTCGACGGTCGGCTGTCGCCGCGTCACGTCATCGTGCAGGTAAGCGTAGAGCCGCTCGTAACCCCGGTCGAGTTCCGGGGCAAGACAGAGCAAGACGATATCCAGGTCGATGGCGGTCAGGTCGAACAGCGCGGCCAGTGCGACTAGCCGCAGCGGGACACCGCTGCTCAAACTTCCGGCCGTATGCTCGGCGATGTCGAGCGTGAGCTGGTGCAGTCTGGCCTGGACAGCGGCCGTCAGCTCCGCCGGGAGCGAGACGCCGGCCCAGACCGGCGCCCCGAGGGCCCTGTCGAGGAACTCGTCCACTTCGGTGTCGGGTATGTAGAACGCCGCCAGTTCTCCGGCCTCACCGCGGGCCTGGCGAGCGCGCCAGACCTGGGCGCGTAGCAGCAGATCAAGGCGTTCTAGCTCAGCGAGGATCTGCTGCAGGGATGTACCGTACATGGCCCGGACCTAGCGCGCTTCCTGCCTGCCGACGACGTTCGGCCGTCGGCTGACCAATGTCACCTGCTGCTGAACCTGGCGCTGCAGACCGGTCAGCGCGGCCTGGAGATGGTCGAGACTCGCCTGCAGCCGCACGAGCAGATCGCCGCTGTGCTCCATGCCCGAGCGCATTGTCGCCGCGGCCTCCCTTGCCGCCCCCTCGGGCTGATCGCCGCGAACCTGACGGAAAAGGGCGACGGTCTCATGCGACGGGTGAACATTGAAATGCTGCGCCATGGCCGCGGCGCAGCGTTCGTACTGACGCAGCGCGGCCGTGCGGTCGCCGGCCTGGTGATAGAGCCGCATGAGGATCCGGTGCGTGCATTCACGGGCGGGATCGTAACGCAAGATGCGCTGGCCGTAAGCGACACCTCTCGCATGATATTGGCGAACTTCGCAATGGGCCAGCAACTGTTCCAGCATAGCCAGATAGATCAGCTGAAGGCGGTCTCGCTCATAAACGCACCAGTCCTGATACCATGACTCGATCAGATCTCCGCGATAAAGGACAACTGCTGCCTCAAGCGCTTGCGCTTGCCGGTCGGTCAATTCCGGACCGGGCACGTCACGGTGAAAATAATATGTACGCTCGAATTCCGCGACATCGAGCCATGGGCCCATGTCCTGGTTGATGCGGATCCACCCGGCTTGCATGACGAGCAGGTCTCGGCTCGCCAGCTTCGACTGCAGCCGCCAGATGGTCTGCCGCAGGTACTTCTTGGCCAGCGGATCAGGAGCGTCAGGCCAGAATAGACTCGCCAGAGCTTCGCGCGCATGTCCGCGCTCTCGCTGCAGGAGCAGGTAGCAAAGCAGCTCGGTCGCCTTTCCCGATAGACCAGACAACGGCTCTCGGTCTCGCTGGATGGCGATCTGGCCAAACAGCCGGATTTCAAGCCTGGTCATGCGAGGGCGAGTCCCTTACAGTGAGAATGGAAATAAGTAAAGGCGGGACGTTAAGAACAGACGCTTGCCCCACGGCCAGCAAGATCCGCTAATTTACGGCCGGCAAAGTGATAGATGGCAAACCCCAGCCCCTGGCTTAACCTCCTCCCCCCGGAAGCGCCCAATACATGCCATCTGTGATGCTAACGTAAGCGAGCAATTTGCAAGAGTCAAGATGATCCTTCTGGTCGCCAGCGATGATCTTCGCGCAGCGCCGCACGCTGTCCGATACGTGCGCTTATGTCGGATCTGGGCGCCAGCCAGCAGGCGCCCGGTCCCGCTGGTAAGCGGCACCGACGCTGCCTGGCGCCGCACCGTACTTCACCGCCGACGGCCGCCACGACCCATCCGTAGCGCCCAGGCGGTGTCGAGCGTCGCGGCTGAACTACGCGGGTCCACAGCGCCAGGCGCTGCCCTCTTTACCGCACCGGCGGAGCCGAGGGGTTCCGCGGCCTAGCGCTCCGGGAGGCGACCGCACCCGCGCGCGAGCAGTCCGAAATGCCCGGGTTTGCCCGGTATGGTCCGCCTTCCGTGGCCTGCGCGAGCCCCGGGACGCAATCGAAATTATTGCGGGCACTTACCCTCCCGGATCGGATCCTGTTGGCGAATTGCGCGCGCATGGCCGTGCCGACCGACCGCCCGCCCGCCCGCCAGCCGCCGCGGCCTGTCCGTCGGCGCGCCGTCTGTGTCCGGAGTGCCGCGAGCGGCTGCCGGGATACGGCCGCACCGGCA
>Ga0207664_10000195_pt1 | contig 45391 bp, 32 predicted proteins | sample LARL83metaG_FD_184349 | JGI IMG/M metagenome (GOLD analysis project Ga0207664, IMG submission 184349) | Corn, switchgrass and miscanthus rhizosphere microbial communities from Kellogg Biological Station, Michigan, USA - LAR L8-3 metaG... | ecosystem: Host-associated > Plants > Roots >...
AATCCTAAACTAGTTTCTATGAAATATTCTTCAAATTACTGATTAAATTATAGTTTGTAAGATATCGTCCGATCTTTGCTACACGAGCCCACTGGGCCGACCTGCTACACTCGCGTCGTTCCGTTCCTCACCAGACCGAGGAGGACGTCATGAATGTTGCGGCTATTCTCAACGCCAAGGGCAGCGCCGTCGTCACCGTGAAGCCCGACACGTCCGTTGCCGACGTGGTGCGCCTTCTGGCCGAAAAACGGATCGGCGCGGTGGTCGTGAGCTCCGGGGGCCGGCGCGCCCAGGGGATTCTCTCGGAACGCGACATCGTCGGCTCGCTTGCCGCGCGCGGCCCGCTCACCCTCGAGAAGAAGGCGCATGAGCTCATGACCGCTCATCTCACCACCTGTTCCCCCCAGGACCAGCTTGCCGATCTCATGGCGGTGATGACCACCAAGAGAATCCGGCATCTTCCGGTCGTCGAGGACGGGCTGGTGTGCGGCATCATCTCCATCGGCGACGTCGTCAAGTGGCGGGTCGAGGAGATCGAGCGGGAAGCCGAGGCGCTCAGGGCCTACGTCGCCCAGGCCTAGAGCACGATCCAGTCGAATCGAACCGCTCCTTTCGTCACCCCCGCGCCCTCTTTATTAGATGGACCGCGTGCAAGCGGTCCTTGAGTTGGGGGCCCAGTTCTTCTTTTAAAGTGCTGGATTCCAGTGGTCGCTGATCGTCACCAACGCCATTTGCCTGCTGCTTTCGGCATTCATTCTGACAATGAAGATTCTGCCCGCCGCCGGAAAGAGGCGATCGCCGAGGCGCTCGATCCCGACCCGAGCGCGAAACGGCAGCCATGAGTTACGACGGCCGGTTCATGGCGCGCGGTTCCCGCGAGCGTCATGGAACATTTTTAAGACAAACATCTCAAAGCGTTGTCATCGCTAATGCATTGTCACTCCTTCGGATTCGCCTTACAATTTCACAATGCCTCCGGCGAAGCGAGCGCCTGCGAACGGCGGTCCCCGCATCTACAATCTGTTCCCGTCCTTGGTCGGACCGATCGAAGCGTGGCGCAACCACCTTCCGCGCGTCGCCGATATGGGCTTCGACTGGCTGTACGTGAATCCCATCCATTATCCGGGGTTTTCCGGCAGCCTCTACGCCATCAAGGATCCCTATCGTCTCAACGATCTGTTCGTCGGCGCTGCGACGGCGGCCGGCGACGCGCCGATCGAGGAATTCGTCGCCGCGACCGGAACGTACGGCCTGCGCACGATGATGGATCTCGTCATCAACCACACCGCGAAGGATGCCCTTCTCGTCGCCGAGCAGCCGGACTGGTATCGGCGCGAGCCCTCCGGCGAGCTGACGAGCCCAAGCGCCATCGATCCGGTGAACACCTCCAACGTCACCGTATGGGGCGATCTCGCCGAGCTCGACTACGCCCGGCCCGAGGCGCGAAGCGGCCTGATCGGATATTGGACGGCCTATCTTCAGCATTACATCCGGCTGGGCGTCCGAGGCTTTCGTTGCGATGCCGCCTATAAGATCGAGCCGGACATCTGGCGCCGGTTGATCGATGCGGCAAAGGACGCCGCGCCCGACGTGCGGTTCTTCGCCGAAACCCTCGGCTGCACCCTGGAGCAGATCGCCGGCCTGCACGAGGCCGGCTTCAACTACGTGTTCAACAGCAGCAAGTGGTGGGATTTCCGTTCCGACTGGCTGCTCGATCAGTACGACGCGTTCCGCTCGATCGCGCCGTCCATTTCCTTTCCCGAGAGCCACGACACGGAGCGCCTCGCGGCATCGGCCGGAACCGACGATCCCGAGCGCATCGCCCAGCAGGCCAAGTTTCACTACCTGTTCGCCGCGTGCTTCGCGACGGGGGTAATGATCCCGATCGGATTCGAATACGGCTTTCGCAGGCGCCTCGACGTGGTGCGCACCCGTCCGGAGGACTGGGAGCAGCCCGCCATCGATCTGTGCGACTTCATCGCCGCCACCAACGCGATGAAGGTCGCCACGCCGGCGCTGAACGAGGAAGGTCCGCAGCGCCGGCTGACGGCGCCTCATGCCGATACCCTCGCGCTGATGCGCGAAACCGTCGATCGCAGCGACGGATGCGCGCTGCTGCTCATCAACGCCGACGCCGACCGGACGCGCATCATCGATCCCGGGCCGATTCTCGCCGAAACCGGCGGCACCTTTTCCCGGTTCGAGGAGATCACGCCGCACGCCGCGCCGATTCGCCTCGAGCCGGGCATGCCGATCACGTTGGAGAGCCTGGAACTGCGCGTGTTCCGCGGCGAGCCGGCAGCGGCCGTTCCCATTCGCGGCAAGGGCGGGAAGCGCGGCATTCTCGCCAAAGGCGGTCCGCCGCTCCCATACGGCCGCGTCGTTGTCGAGAACGTCTGGCCTGAAATCGACGGCGGACGGCATCCGGTGAAGCGGATCGTCGGAGACACGCTGGACGTCTGGGCGGACATTTTCTGCGATGGCCATGAGGCGATCGACGCCTGCGTCCGCTACCGCGAAGCCGGCGAAGCGACATGGCATGAAGAGCCGATGACGTTCTTCGACAACGATCGCTGGGTCGGCCGCATTCCGCTCCAGCGGAACGCCCGCTACCGTTACACGATCGACGCCTGGCGCGACATGTTCGCGACGTGGCGCCGCGATCTCCTTAGGAAGCGGGACGCCGGCCAGCCGATCGCCCTCGAGTTGATCGAAGGCCGGACGCTGCTCGAAGTCACCCTGACCGAGAGCAAATCGAAGGCGCTGGCAGCGATCCTGAAGCGCCTCGACATGCAGGCCAAGGATGAGACGGCAACGGTCGATACGTTCCTGTCCGACGAGATTCTGGAGCTGATGCGGCGCGTCGGCATCCGCAACAACCTGTCGACCTACGGCAAGGAGCTCGAGGTCGTCGTCGATCGCACCGCCGCCCGCTACGGCGCCTGGTACGAGCTGTTCCCGCGCTCGATGAGCGACGATCCCGGACGCCACGGCACGTTCGACGATGTCATTGCCCATCTTCCTTATGTGCGCGCGATGGGCTTCGATGTCCTCTACCTGCCGCCGATCCATCCGGTCGGCCGGACGAACCGCAAGGGCCGCAACAACCTCCTCGCGGCCGGACCCGGCGATCCGGGCAGCGTCTATGCGATCGGCTCCGCGGAAGGCGGTCACACGGCCATCCATCCCGAGCTCGGCACCCTCGACGATTTCCGTCGCTTGGTTCAGGCGGCCCGGCGCGAAGGCCTCGAGATCGCCATCGACTTTGCGATTCAGGTCTCGCCCGATCACCCCTGGATCAAGGAATGTCCCGAATGGTTCGACTGGCGACCGGACGGCAGCATCAAGTTCGCCGAGAATCCGCCGAAGAAATACGAAGACATCGTCAATGTCCATTTCTACCGCGGCGCATTTCCCGCTCTCTGGCATGCCCTGCGCGACGTCCTGCTGTTCTGGATATCGCAGGGCGTCAGGATGTTTCGCGTCGACAATCCGCACACCAAGCCCGTTCCGTTCTGGGAGTGGGTGATCCGCGAGATCCAGGAGCAGCATCCCGACGTCATCTTCCTCGGGGAAGCGTTTACCCGCCCGAAGATGATGCGCAAGCTGGCCAAGGTCGGATTCACCCAGTCGTACACCTACTTCACCTGGCGCAACACAAAGGCCGAGCTGACCGAGTATCTGACCGAGCTGACACAGTCGCCGTCGAAGGAATATCTGCGGCCGAACCTGTTCGTGAACACCCCCGACATCAATCCGCCGTTTCTTCAGACCGGCGGCCGGCCGGCGTTTCAGATTCGCGCGGTGCTCGCCGCGACTCTCTCCAGCCTGTGGGGCATGTATTCGGGCTTCGAGCTGTGCGAGTCGACGCCCGTGCCAGGCCGCGAAGAATATCTCAACTCGGAAAAATACGAGATCAAGGCGTGGGACTGGGACCGGCCGGGCAACATCCGCGATTTCATCGGCCGGCTCAATCGCATCCGCCGCGCCAATCCCGCGCTCCACGATTTCCTCAATCTCCGGTTTCACCCGGCCCACGACGACCGGATCCTGCTCTACGGCAAGGCCACGCCAAGTCTCGATAACGTGGTTTGGATCGCGGTCAATCTCGATCCCCATGCGACTCGCGAAGCCGATATCGATCTGCCGTTCCATGAGCTTCGCATCGCCGATGACGGTGCCCTCGAAGGCGAAGAGCTTCTGTCCGGCGAACGCTTCCGCTGGCAAGGCCGCCGCCAGAGAGTTCGACTCGATCCACAGAAAAATCCGTGCGCGATTTGGCGCGTGACGCCGCCAGGCCGGGCGTGAGCCGGGAAACTCTATGAATGCCCAAAGACTCGGATATCTCGCACGGCAAGCTCGATCCGATCGATCGCAGCGATCGCCTGTGGTTCAAGGACGCGGTCATCTATCAAGCGCACGTGAAGGCGTTCTTCGACTGCAACAACGACGGCATCGGCGATTTCCCGGGCCTCATCCAGAAACTCGACTACCTCAAGGACATGGGCGTCACCGCGCTCTGGGTGCTGCCGTTCTATCCCTCGCCGCTCCGCGACGACGGCTACGACATCGCCGACTACCGCAACGTCCATCCGTCCTACGGAACCTTGCGGGATTTCCGCGCCTTCATCCGCGCCTGCCATGCGCGCGGGTTGCGGGTCATCATCGAGCTGGTCATCAACCACACCTCGGACCAGCACCCCTGGTTCCAGCGCGCCCGGCGCGCCAAGCCGGGTTCCGTGCATCGCAACTACTACGTCTGGAGCGACACCGACCAGCGCTATCGGGGAACGCGGATCATCTTCCTCGACACGGAGCAATCGAACTGGACCTGGGATCCGGTCGCCAAGGCGTACTATTGGCACCGCTTCTACAACCATCAGCCCGATCTCAATTTCGACAACCCGCATGTGCTGGAGGAGGTCATTCGCGTTCTCAACTTCTGGCTCGAGATGGGCGTCGACGGGATGCGGCTCGACGCCGTTCCCTACCTGGTCGAGCGGGAGGGCACGAACAACGAGAACCTGCCCGAAACCCATGAGGTTTTGAAGCGCATCCGCGCCGAAGTCGAACAGCACTATCCCGACCGCATGCTGCTCGCCGAGGCCAACCAATGGCCGGAGGACGTGTTGCCCTACTTCGGCAGCGGCGACGAATGCCACATGGCGTTCCACTTTCCGCTGATGCCGCGCATGTACATGGCGATCGCTCAGGAGGATCGCCACCCGATCACCGACATCATGCGGCAGACCCCGGATATTCCCGAGAACTGCCAATGGGCGATCTTTCTCCGCAACCACGACGAGCTGACGCTCGAGATGGTCACGGACAAGGAGCGCGACTATCTTTGGAACCATTACGCGTCCGACCGCACGATGCGGATCAATCTCGGCATCCGCCGCCGCCTTGCGCCGCTGATGGAGAACGATCGCCGCAAGATCGAGCTGATGACCGCCCTTCTGTTCGCCCTGCCCGGAACGCCGGTGATGTACTACGGCGACGAGCTCGGCATGGGCGACAACATCTATCTCGGCGATCGCAACGGCGTGCGCACGCCGATGCAGTGGTCGCCGGACCGCAACGGCGGCTTTTCCCGAGCCGATATGGCGCGCCTCTATCTGCCGCCGATCATGGATCCGATCTACGGCTTCGGCGCCATCAACGTCGAATCCCAGGTCCGCAGCGGCACCAGCCTGCTCAACTGGACCAAGCGCATGCTCGCGGTGCGGCAGGGGCAGCGGGTGTTCGGTCGCGGCGCGCTGGAATTCCTCTACCCGGGCAACCGGAAGATCCTGGCGTTCCTCCGCTGCTTCGAGGGCCGGACCATTCTCTGCGTGTTCAACCTCTCGCGCTCGGCCCAGGCGGTCGAGCTCGATCTCGCCAAGTACAAGCCGCGCACGCCCGTCGAGCTGATGGGGCGGAGCGCGTTTCCGCCGATCGGCGACCTTCCCTACCTGCTCACCCTGCCCGCCTACGGATTCTTCTGGTTTCTGCTGACGACGCCCGAAGAGCTTCCGGCGTGGCACGGCTCGATTCCCGAACCCGTGCCGGAGTTCGTGACGCTGGTTGCCCGCGACGGCTGGAACGACATCCTCAGGAATCCCGCGCTCTCGCTTCTCGAGAAGGAATCGCTGCCGCAATTCATAGCCCGGCAGCGCTGGTTCTCCGGCAAGGACACCCGCATCGCCGGCACGCACGTCGTCCTGTCGGCCGAGATCAAGGGCGACGAAGCCCGCTACCTCCTGGTCGAGGTCGAGACGAAGTTCTCCAACGGCGACAGCAGGAATTATTTCCTCCCGCTCGCCATCCTCGGGGAGGCCGACGCGTCGACCGGCGGTGGTGCGCCGCTTTCCTTCATGATCGCCCAGGTGCGCCGTGGCTCGAAGCTGCAGGGCCTCTACGACGCCAGCGTGCTGCGCGAGTTCCCGCTCGCCCTGATCCGCGCCATGGCGTCCGGCGCCGAACTCAAGGGCGCCAGCGGCGCCTTCCATTTCCGCTCGACCGACGATCTGGCGGAGATCGAGTTCCCGCCCGATGTCGAGGTTCGGCGCCTCAGCGTCGAGCAGAGCAATTCGTCGATTCTTATCGGCGAGAAGGTCATGCTGAAGCTCCTTCGAGCGCCGGTCCGCGGCATTCATCCCGAAGTCGAGATGGGCTTCTTCCTGAAGGCGATGGGGTTCAGGAACACCCCGCCCATACTGGGAGTCCTCGAGCATGTCGATGACGGCGGCACGCCGTCGGCCTTCGTCACCGCCCATGGCTTCGTTCGCAACCAGGGCGACGGCTGGACCCATTCCATCGACTATCTCCAACGCTGGTTCGAGGAATACGAGCTCAAATCGGCCGGAACGGAGGGCGTTCACGACCCGGATACCCTCGCCGGCTCGGGCCACGCCCTCTACTTCGATCTGATCGCCACCCTGGGACATCGCATCGGCGAGATGCACCGGATGCTCGATACGAGCACCGGCAATCCCGCCTTCGATCCCGAGCCGATCGCGGCCGAGGACCTGCGCATCTGGCGCAGCGAGGCGCGCCAACAGGCGGAAGACGCCTTCGCCGTTCTGGCGAGCGCTCACGGCAACCTTCCCGCCGAAATCGCGCCGCTGGCGGAGGCGCTCCTGAAGCGGAAAGCCGAATGCCTGTCGCATCTCGAACCGCCGAAGAAGGCGATTGCCGGCATGGTGAAAACGCGCATCCACGGCGACCTTCATCTCGGCCAGGTGCTCGTGGTTCAAAACGACTGGCACATCATCGACTTCGAAGGCCAGCCGGCGAGCAGCCTCGAACGCCGGCGGCGCAAGGATTCGCCGCTGCGCGACATCGCCGGTGTCTTGCGATCGTTCGATTACGCGGCCCAATCGGCGCTCCGGCGCGCCGTCGCCACGGTCGGGGAAAGCGGCGCCGAAGCGCTCGGCGCCCAGGCGCTATCCTGGCGCGATCATGCTTCGGCTGCGTTCTTCGACGCCTACCGCGAAACCGTCGGCGACCTCCCATGCTATCCCCAGGACAAGGAGCACGAGCCGGATTGGCTGAACTTCTTCCTGCTGGAGAAGGCCTGCTACGAGCTTCGCTACGAAGCGATGAATCGTCCGGACTGGCTGGAGCTGCCGATCAAGGGCATCAGCGCCATTCTCGATTCTTACAAGCATTGACCAATGAAGCCGGACGCTGGCGACGATCCCAAGAAGCCTCTCCGCACCGCCGGCGCGGAACCGGCGCGCACCCGCGCGCCGGCATCGGCCCGGCGCACGGGGGCGGACTCGGCGCTCGGCGATCACCCGGCCATTGTCGGAAAGGAGGACGTCGTCGAGGCGATCGTCCGCGGCGACTGGGGCGATCCCTTCAGCGTGCTTGGCCCCCATCGGGATGCTCCGAACGGCGCCACGACCCTCCGTTTGTTTCTCCCCGACGCGCGATCCGTCACCGCCATCGACGCGAACACGCGAGAGGTCATCTGCGGGCTCGACGAGGTGCATCCGGCGGGATTCTGGGCCGCCATCCTGCCGCCCGACCGCGCGCTCGGGCATTATCTCTACCGCGCCGACATGCCGGCGGGCGTCTGGGAATTCGAGGATGCCTACCGATTCCCGCCCATCCTCGGCGAAATGGACATCCACTTCCTCGTCGAGGGATCGCACTTCAAGAATTACGAACGCCTCGGCGCCCACGCCATGACCATAGACGGCGTCGACGGCGTCGCATTCTGCGTCTGGGCGCCGAACGCGCGCCGCGTCAGCGTCGTCGGGGAATTCTGCGCCTGGGACGGACGGCGCTTGCCGATGCGCATGCGTCACGAATGCGGCGTGTGGGAGGTATTCGTGCCGCATGTCCGCCGCGGCGCCTTCTACAAATATGAGATCAGAGGGCCGAAAGGAGAGCTTCTTCCGCTCAAAGCCGATCCCTACGGACTCTACGCCGAGCGGCCGCCCCACACGGCGTCGATCACATACGATTTGAACGATATCCGCTGGAGCGACGATGCCTGGCTTGCGCGCCGCAGCGACGCCAACGGCCGCGAATCGCCGATCTCCATCTATGAGGTGCATCTCGGCTCATGGCGGCGCGTGCCGGAGGAGCACGATCGCTACCTTACCTACACCGAGCTTGCCGATCGGCTCATTCCCTATGCGAAGGACATGGGCTTTACCCATCTCGAGCTGATGCCGATCAACGAGCATCCATTCGACGGCTCGTGGGGCTATCAGCCCGTCGGTCTGTATGCGCCGACCAGCCGCCACGGCCGTCCGGAGGAATTCGCCGCGTTCGTCGATCGCTGTCACCGCGAAGGACTCGGCATTCTGATCGACTGGGTGCCGGGTCACTTTCCGACCGATCCGCACGGCCTGGGATCGTTCGACGGCACCCATCTGTTCGAGCACGCCGATCCGCGCCAGGGCTTCCAGCAGGATTGGAACACGCTGATCTACAATTACGGCCGCCGGGAAGTGATGAATTTCCTACTCGGCAACGCCCTGTTCTGGCTCGATCACTATCACATCGACGGATTGCGCGTGGATGCCGTCGCGTCGATGCTCTACCTCGACTACAGCCGGCAACCGGGCCAATGGGTGCCCAACGCCTATGGCGGCAACGAGAATCTCGAGGCCGTCGCGTTTCTGAAGCGCCTCAACGAGCTGCTGTTCGGCCAATATCCGGGCGCGACCAGCGTCGCGGAGGAATCGACGGCGTGGCCGGGCGTCTCCAAGCCGACCTATCTCGGCGGTCTCGGATTCGGCTTCAAGTGGAACATGGGCTGGATGCACGACACGCTGCACTACATTTCGGAAGACCCGATTCACCGACGCTGGCACCATAACGAGCTGAGCTTCGGGCTTCTCTACGCTTTCTCCGAAAATTTCATCCTGCCGCTCAGCCACGACGAGGTCGTTCACGGCAAGCGCTCTCTGATCGGCCGCATGCCGGGCGATCAATGGCAGCGCTTCGCCAATCTTCGCGCCTATTACGGCTTCATGTTCGGTCATCCAGGCAAGAAGCTCATGTTCATGGGCTGCGAAATCGCTCAGGAGCGGGAATGGAATCACCAGCGCAGCCTCGATTGGCACCTTCTGGAAGATCCGATGCACAAAGGCGTGCAGAATCTCCTGCGCGACCTTAACCGCGCATACCGCGAAATACCGGCTCTCCATCAGCTCGACTGCGAGCCCGGTGGATTCGAATGGCTGGTGGTCGACGATGCGGAGAACAGCGTCCTCGCCTTCCTGCGCCGCGGCAGAGATCCCGACCAGATGGCCCTTGTCGTGTGCAACTTCACGCCAGTGCCACGCCACGATTACCGCATCGGCGTGCCGTCGCCGGGCGGCTGGCGCGAGCGGGTCAACACCGATTCGTCGGTTTACGGCGGCAGCAATCTCGGCAACGGCGGCTTCGTTCAGGCCGAGCCGGTGCCGTTCCACGGCCGCACACACTCGGTGCGCATACTGGCACCGCCGCTTGCCACGGTGATCTTCACCTTCGAACCCTCGTGAGAGCGCCGTGATATCGCGCGCACGCGTTTGGCCGGGTCGCAATTTTCCGCTCGGGGCCACCTGGGACGGAAAGGGCGTCAACTTCGCTCTCTTCTCCGCCAATGCCGAGAAAGTCGAGCTTTGCTTGTTCGACCACGCCGGCAACCGCGAGATCGCCCGCGTGGCGCTCCCCGAGTATACCGATGAAGTCTGGCACGGCTATCTGCCGGACGCACGCCCCGGCGCCTTGTACGGGTATCGCGTTCATGGCCCATACAATCCAGGACGCGGGCATCGCTTCAATCCGCACAAGCTGCTGATCGACCCTTACGCCCGTGCCCTGCACGGCCGATTGCGTTGGGCCGATACCCATTACGGCTATCGGTTCGGCTCTCCCCGGGAGGATCTGTCTTTCGACCGTCGCGATAACGCCCGCAGCATGCCCAAATGCCGCGTCGTCGACACCGCCGCGAGCTGGGGCAGCGATCGTCCGCCCGGCCGGTCCTGGTCGGAGACGGTCATTTACGAAACGCATCTGCGTGGCTTCACGCGCCTTCATCCGGCGGTCCCAGACGGCCTCAAGGGAACCGCAGCGGGAATGAGCGTCGACGCCGTCATCGATTACATCAAAACTCTTGGGGTTACCGCGGTCGAGTTTCTCCCGGTCCATGCATTCGTCAGCCAGCGCAATTTGACGATCAGGCATCTCTCAAATTACTGGGGCTACGATTCGATCGGCTTCTTCGCACCCGAACCCTCGTATCTCGCGACCGGACTCATCCGCGAGTTCAAGACCATGGTGGCCCGCTTTCACGATGCCGGTCTCGAGGTGATTCTCGACGTCGTTTACAACCACACCGCCGAAGGCAATCACCAGGGTCCGACGCTCTCGTTTCGCGGCATCGACAATGCGTCGTATTACCGGCTGATGCCGGATGACCTGCGATTCTACATCGACGAAACCGGCACCGGGAACACCGTCAACCTGAGCCACCCGAGGGTTCTGCAGATGGTCATGGACAGCCTGCGCTACTGGGCAGGAGAGATGCATGTCGATGGCTTCCGGTTCGACCTGTGCTCGACGCTGGGCAGGGAAGCGAATGGCTTCGATCCCGGCTCCGGCTTCTTCGATGCATTGCGACAGGATCCGCTCCTCTCCCGCGTCAAGCTCATCGCCGAGCCGTGGGATCTCGGACCCGGCGGCTACCAGCTCGGCAACCATGGGCCGCGCTGGGCGGAATGGAACGATCGCTACCGCGATACCGTTCGCCGCTTCTGGCTGGGCGACGGCGGCGTGCTGCCCGAGCTCGCGGCACGGCTCGCCGGATCGGCCGACATCTTCGATCGTGAGGGCCGCCGTCCATGGGCGAGCGTCAACTTCGTCACCGCCCATGACGGCTTCACGCTGGCGGACGTCGTTTCCTATAACGCCAAGCACAACGAGAAGAACGGCGAGGACAACCGCGACGGTACCAATGATAACCACAGTACCAATCATGGCGTAGAGGGGCCGACCGACGATCCAGGCATTTTGGCGGCGCGGCGGCGACATAGGCGAAATCTGATGGCCACTCTTCTGCTCTCCCAAGGCACGCCGATGCTCCTCGCCGGCGACGAATTCGGCAACAGCCAAGCCGGAAACAACAATGCCTATTGCCAGGACAACGCGACCGGCTGGCTCGACTGGAAAGCGATCGATCCCGAAGAGGAAAAATTCATCGCCTTCGTCCAGCGTCTGATCCACCTCCGTCGCCTGCATCCCGTGCTGCGTTGGCCGCGATTCCTCCATGGCCAGCACGCTGCCGAGGGTGTCAAGGACATCACCTGGATCGCGCCGAACGGTGCCGAGATGACCACGGAGCAGTGGCACGATTCCGATGCACGCTGCATAGGCTTGATGCTCAACGGCGAGGCCGGTGGCCGCCTGTCGATGGAAGGCATCCCCATTCAGGGCGAGCTGCTGCTGATTATCCTTAATGGCAGCCCCGGGGAAATCGCCTTCAGCCTGCCGCAGGTTCCGCAAGGATCCGGCTGGCTGTGCCTGATCGACACCTCCGACGATGAACCTCCGAGGGTCAAGCGCGAATTCAATGAAGCAATCCCGATCGCCGCAAACTCCGTTTCCCTCTGGTGCCTCAACACGTCCGCTGAGGGGCGCCGCGAATGACAACGCGCTACCGTCACGACATGCCTTTTGGCGCCGCGACGATCGAGAACGGCGTGCGGTTTCGCCTGTGGGCGCCCGCGCAGAAGCAGATGACGCTCATGCTCGAGAGTCTATCGAGCGAACGCCCGATGCAGGCCATCGCCGACGGCTGGTTCGAACTCGTGGTCGACGATGCCTCGGCGCGCGACGGCACGCTCTACCGTTACAAGTTGACGGACGGATCGATCGTCCCAGACCCCGCCTCGCGCTTTCAGCCCCGGGACGTTCATGGCCCGAGTCAGGTCGTCGATGGCACGACTTACTCCTGGCGGCACGATACCTGGCGGGGGCGGCCGTGGGAGGAAACGGTTCTCTACGAGCTCCACACCGGCTGCTTCAGCAGCGAAGGCACATTCGACGGCGTGCGGCGGCGGTTGGATCACCTGGCGCGGATCGGCGTGACCGCCCTCGAACTGATGCCCGTCTCCGATTTCGAGGGCGCCCGCAATTGGGGCTATGACGGCGTCCTCCCGTTCGCTCCGGATTCGTCCTATGGCACGCCCGATGCTCTCAAGCGGCTGATCGATGAAGCCCACGGCCGCGATCTGATGATGTTTCTGGACGTCGTCTACAACCACTTCGGCCCTCGCGGGAATTATCTGAAGCAGTACGCGCCGATGTTCTTCACCGAGCGACATCAAACGCCGTGGGGTGCGGCCGTCAACTTCGATGACGTGGGCAACCGCGCGGTGCGCGACTTCTTCATCCACAACGCTCTCTATTGGCTGGAGGAATATCGCTTCGACGGTCTCCGCTTCGACGCCATCCATGCGATCAAGGACGACAGCACCGAGAACATCCTGACCGAGCTTGCTGCCGCCGTCCGGACCCACATCGCGCCCGAACGGCACGTTCACCTTGTTCTGGAGAACGACGACAATGCGTCGCACCTCCTTGAACGCGACGAGGCCGGACGCCCTCGATTCTATACCGCGCAGTGGAACGACGATTTTCACCACTGCGCCCATGTCCTGCTCACGGGCGAACACGACGGCTACTACACCGATTATGGCGGGCATTCGATCATGCGGTTCGGTCGCACGCTTGCAGAAGGATTCGCCTATCAGGGCGATCCGTCGCCCCACCGCGATGGCCGCGCCCGCGGCGAGCCGAGCGGCGATCTGCCGCCGATCGCATTCGTGTCGTTCCTGCAAAACCACGATCAGATCGGCAACCGCGCGTTCGGCGATCGTCTAGCCTCCCTCGTCGATCCGGATGCATTGGACGCAATGCGGACGATCCTGCTGCTCTCCCCGGAAATCCCGCTTCTCTTCATGGGCGAAGAATGGGGTACGCGGCGACCGTTCCTCTTTTTCTGCGATTTTCATGAAGATCTGGCTGTAGCGGTGCACGACGGGCGCCGCCGCGAGTTCGCCCGTTTCCCGCAATTTTATGCGCCCGAGATCCGCGACCGCATTCCCGATCCGAACGCCCTCGAAACCTTCCGGCAGTCCCGGCTCGATTGGGACGCGATCGCGACCGATGGCGGACGGAAGCGTCTCGAGCGCGTGCGCGAGCTTCTCGCCATACGCCGTAACGCCATCGTGCCTCTGTTGCGCTATGAGGGCGAGAACCGGGCCCGCTACGAGACCGCGGGAACCGGCTCGGTCAAGGTCTGCTGGTGGCTCAAGGGCGATGCGCGACTCCATCTTCTCGCAAATCTCACAGAAACGCCCGCAGAGAATCTCGAATGGTCGGTGGCGGGCGAACCGCTCTGCGTCGCCGGCTGTCGCGGAATCGCCGTTTCGACGGGTACCCGCCTCGACACCTTGCCGGCGTGGTCGGCGATTTTTGCGCTCGAGCGCAATGAGAACGTCCGATGACCGACTCGCACCTCCTCAATCGGCTGGCCGCGCTGCTCGGCATTCAGACTCGATACAACGATGCCTGGAACGAGCCGCGCGAGGCCCCCGAAACGACACGCATCGCGCTGTTGGCCGCAATGGGCTTTCCCGCCGAGAACGACGCGGTCGCAGCGCGGTCGCTGGCCCGGTTGGAGAAACGCCTGTTCGCCGCGCTGCTACCGCCCGTTATCGTCTCCTATGAGGATGAAGCCGAGATCGACGTTCCGTTGATGGTACCCGAGGGCACGCACGGCCGGCTCACATGGGTCATGAACGTCGAAGACGGAAAAAGGCTGCGCGGCGCGGTCGAGATCGAATCCCTGCCGATGCGGGGCACACCGGAGATCGCCGGCGCGCGCTACGAGCACCGGTCGCTCAGGATCGCGAGCCTCCCCGCCCAGGGCTATCACCGCCTCGCCGTCCGAATCGCCCGAAAGCCGCGGCAGCTTACCGCGACATCCACGTTCATCCGGGCGCCGCGCTGTTGTTACCGCCCGCCGTCGCTCGAAGGCAACGGTCGACGCTGGGGCATTGCCGTCCAGCTCTACAATGTGCGGTCGGAGCGCAATTGGGGCATCGGTGACTTCACCGATCTCAAGACGATCCTCCGCGGTGCGGCCCGGCGTGGGGCGGCGGTCGTTGGGATCAATCCGCTCCACGCGCTTTTTCCCACGAGGCCCAACCACGCCAGCCCCTACTCGCCATGCAGCCGGCTTTTTCTCAACGTATGCTATCTCGACGTCGAATCGATTGCGGACTTTGCCGACAGCGAGCCGACCCGGAGGCTGGTCGGCTCGGCGCGGTTTCGGGAACGGCTCCAGCGGCTTCGCGCCGCGGAATACGTCGATTATGAGGGCGTGGTCGGCTGCAAGATCGAGGCGCTCGAATTGCTGCACCGCACATTCCGCGAGCGGATTCTCCATGCGGTCGACCACCAGCGCGCTCAGGAGTTTCGCCGTTTCCAGAATGAAGGCGGGGCGGCACTCCATCACTATGCCGTCTTTCAGGTGTTGACGGAACGAGCCGCCCGCGAAGGCGGCACATTCGGCTGGCAGAGCTGGCCGGACGAGTTGCGCGATCCGCAGTCGGACGCGGTACAGGCAATTGCCCGCGAACAGGAGGAGCGGGTCGAGTTCCACGAGTATCTGCAATGGCAAGCCGATTTGCAGATGCGCCAAGCGACCCGGATTGCCGAGCGCCTCGGCATGAGCGTCGGCATCTACAATGATCTCGCAGTGGGAGCCGACCTCAGCGGCTCCGACACGTGGGACTGGCAGGACGTGATCGCGGTGGATGCCCGCGCAGGCGCGCCGCCCGATCTTTGGAATATGAAGGGCCAGAACTGGGGGTTGCCTCCATTCCACCCACTCGCGCTCCGCGAGCAGGGCTATAGATCGTTCGCGGAATTGCTGCGCGCCAACATGCGGCGCGGCGGCGCGCTCCGCATCGACCACATCATTGGTCTCATGTGGCTCTATTGGATTCCAGCCGGCGCGCCGGCGACCGACGGCGCCTATGTCGCCTATCCGCTCCGCGAACTGCTTGCCGTCATGGCGCTGGAAAGCCGGCGCGCGCGGTGCCTTGTCGTCGGCGAGGATCTCGGGACGGTCCCCGAAGGGCTCAGCGATACGCTGATGCAGGCAGGCATTCTCTCCTACCGTGTGTTCTATTTCGAGCAGGAAGCCGATGGCTCGGTGCGTCGCCCCAACACCTATCCCCGCGAAGCCCTGGTTGCCCTCAGCACCCATGACCTGCCGACGTTCCCAGCCTATTGGCGCTCCGAGGACATCGGACTCAAGGACCGCCTCGATCTGTGGCCCACCCCCGAGTATCGCGCCAACGATGTGGCGCTACGCGAACGTAGTCGCCCTGCGATCGAGCGTCTGCTTGCCGATCAGGAACTCGGCGATCGACCGCGCATCGACGGAATTCCCGTTGCGGGAGTTTATGAAGCGCTCTCCCGCACGCCCTCGCGTCTCCTGATGGTCCAGCTCGAGAACGTTCTCGGGCAGGTCGAGCAGGTGAACGTCCCGGGAACCGTCGAGCAATACCCCAATTGGCGGCGCAAGTTGCCGACCACGATCGAAGACCTGTTCGAGCGCGAGAACTTCCGACTTCTTGCGGAGCGCATCTGCGAGACGCGCTGCGATCGCCCTCGGCCGGCGCCTCGGGCCGCCCGCCCGGCGGCCGGTATCGTTCCGGCCGCCACGTACCGCCTTCAATTCAACAGAGGGTTCACGTTCGACGATGCCGCTCGTATCGCGCCCTATCTCGATGCGCTCGGCGTGAGCCACCTTTATGCTTCTCCCTGGCTCAAGGCGCGCGCCGGCAGCACGCATGGCTACGACATCACAGACCATAATGCGTTCAACCCGGAGCTCGGAGGAGCGGATGCCTACCGCAACCTCGCCTCGATCCTGGCGGACCTCAGGATCGGCCAAATTCTCGACTTCGTGCCCAACCACATGGGTATCGGCAAAAGCGACAACGCCTGGTGGCTCGATGTTCTCGAATGGGGGCGCGCGTCCCCCTATGCCGGCTATTTTGACATCGACTGGAATTCGGGAAACGAGCGGTTCAGAAACAAGGTTCTACTGCCGTTCCTCGGCAACCAGTATGGCCACGAATTGGAAGCGGGCAAGCTGGTGCCTACGTTCGATGCGGCGACCGGCGCTTTCAGCGTCCTCTATTACGAGCACCGCTTCCCGATTTCGCCTCACGATTACGGCGAGAGCATCCGTCGGGCAACGGCAGCCGGCAACGCCGCCGACGATCCGGCCCTGATCGAAGCCATCGAAAAGATCGCCGTCTCATTCGAAGCATTGGGAAACGGCGACGACGCAAGACGCGCGGCTCTCGAATTGAAGAATCGACTCGCCGATATCGCCTTCGATAACCCGCGGGCGGCCGAACTTCTGGCGCGCGGAGCCTCGACATTGAGCGGAACGCCCGGCGCCCCGTCATCCTTCCAAACGCTCCATGATCTCCTCGAGCGCCAGAATTACCGCCTCGCCTACTGGGGGGTCGCATCCGACGAGGTCAACTACAGGAGGTTCTTCAACATCTCCGATCTTGCCGGGATCCGGATAGAGAACTCCCGGCTGTTCGACGCGGCCCATGGATTGGTCCGCCGCCTGATCGCCGACGGCACCCTGAGAGGCCTTCGCATCGATCATATCGACGGTCTTTTCGATCCTGCGGAGTATTGCGCGAGGCTGCGGACGCTCGCCGCCGAAAGCACGGGAAATCCCGACGCGCTTTACATCGTCGTCGAGAAGATTCTCGCCCGTCACGAGCGCCTGCGCGACTGGCCGACCCAGGGCACGACCGGCTACGAGTTTCTTGGCCAGTTGACCGGGATTTTCGTGGACAGCCGGAACGAGCTGGCGATGACCCGAGCCTACGAGCGTTTCGTCGGACGCGAGATCGACTTCGACGAGACACTGCATCAGGCCAAGACATTCGTCATGGAGAACATTCTTGGCGGCGAGCTCAACTCGCTCTCCCGCGACCTCGATCGCCTATCGGAGGGGCACTGGGCCAGCCGCGATTACACGCAGGAAGGGCTTCGCGCCGCCCTGACCGAGGTCGTCGCCTGCTTTCCAGTTTATCGTACCTATGTCGATGCAGACGGCGCCTCCGCCGACGATCGGCGCGACATCGCCTGGGCAGTCGCCAAGGCGCGCAAAAGCTGGCGTGGCTCCGGCAAGGAGATGTTCGACTTCATCGAAAGCGTTCTGACGACCGACATCACCGGGAGCGCCGGTGGCTATGACCGCGAGGACGTGATCCGGTTCGCCCGGCGGGTGCAACAGTTTACCGGCCCGGTCATGGCCAAGGGCCTGGAAGACACCACCTTCTATCGCTATCACCGGCTTGCCTCGCTGTGCGAGGTCGGCAGCGATCCGCGCCAGTTCGGGCAATCGCTGGCCGCCTTCCATCATCAGAACCAGGATCGCGCCGCGCACTGGCCCAACACCATGCTGACGACAGCGACGCACGACACCAAGCACGGCGAGGACGCGCGCGCGCGGATCAACGTGCTCTCGGAATTGCCTGCCGATTGGAGCCGACGCAGTGCGCGCTGGGCGAGCCTCAACCGCCGCCGCAAGCAGGAGGTCGACGGGCAGCCGGCACCGGGCCGAAACGACGAATACCTGCTCTATCAGGGACTGATCGGCGGGTGGCCCCTCGACCTCGATCCGGAAACGAGTCTCGGTGCGGAGATGACGGCATTCGCAGAACGCGTGCAAGCCTACATGCTGAAGGCGATCCGCGAAGCGAAGGTTCGGACGTCATGGAACAACCCGAACGTGGAATATGAAACGGCCCTCGCGCGTTTCATTTCCCAAATCCTCGATCCGTCCTCGGGTCGGCCGTTCCTGCGCGACTTCCTGCCGTTTCAGAGCCATGTCGCGCGGCTCGGGATGCTCAACGGTCTCGTGCAGACGACGCTGAAGCTCACCTGCCCCGGCGTTCCGGATATTTATCAGGGCACCGAGCTGTGGGATTTCAGCTTCGTCGATCCCGACAACCGCCGTCCGGTGGATTTCGACAAGCGGTTCGCGCTGTTCGGCCGATTGGCAGCACAGCCGGGCTACGGCAGCGACCGCAGCAAATCCGTCGCCGCGCTGCGCGATCAATGGCGCGATGGCGCCATCAAACTGTTCTTGATCCGCGAGCTGATGGCGCTCAGGAACCGCCATCCGGAGCTTTTTGCCAGCGGCAGCTATTGTCCACTCGAGGTGAGCGGCCGTCAAAGCGACCGTGTTTTCGCCTTTTCCCGTTCCCACAAGGGAAAAACCATGGTCGTTGCGGTCGCGCGGATGTTCGCGGCGATCACGCCCGGCGATGCGACCCTGCCGCCGCCAGAGACGTGGGCAGCGACCAGCGTGATCCTTCCCGGCGACGCACCGAAGACCATGCGCGACGCGCTGACCGGCCGGCAGTTCGATGCGCCCGATGGCTCGCTTGCCTGCAAGCATTTGTTCGCAACGTTGCCCGTGGCGGTTCTCGAGCCGCACCCCTGAGCGACGGCGAGCGGCCTTACTTCTCCGAGCGTCCCACAGGGGTCGTCGCCCGGATGACCCGGTCGATCACGTTCTTCGGCGTGACGTACATCGCGGCAACGATCGCCTGCACCTCGGCGCCGGTGTGGGAGACGATTTCCTGGCGGCGCTGCTTGGCCTCGGCGAGATAGGCCGGGTCTTTTACCGCTGCGTCGAACGCCGTTCGGTAAAGCGCGACGATCTCCGCCGATGCGCCCGGCGGCAGCATATAGGGATACTGGATGTCGTCGGGCGCGGTGAAGAAAGCGAGCGCCTGGCGATCGGCGTCGTTCTTCAGGAACTGCGACAGCCGCGGCGCATCCGGAAACGCGGGGTCGGTCGTGCTCGAAACCTGAATGATCACCCGGAGCTTGCCGTCACGCAGCCAGTCGGGGCGAGTCGTGCGCAGCGACCCGAGCGATACGCAGGTGCCGTCGGCCTCGCCGCGCTCGATCGCCAGGAGCGAGGTGCCGCCGTCGTAGCCGGAGATCGGGTTGAATTTCGTGCCGAGCAGCGAATTGACGAACAGGGCGTTCGTCGTCGGCGACGATTGCGCGCCAGTGGCGGCTATGGTGACGTCCCGCGTCTTCGCGTCCTCGATCGACTTCACCGGGGAGCCGTGCCAAACCGAGCACGCGGTGATGCTCGATGCCAGATTGCCAATCCAATAGAATTTCCGCAGATCGTAATGGACCGCACCGACGGTGCCGAGGAACGGCTCCTTGATCGGTCCAGGCGGCGTCGAGCCGATCGCCGTCCCGTCGTGCGGCGCCACGTTATAGAGCGTCTGCACCGCCTGAACCCCGCCGCCGCCCGGCATGTTGCGCACCACCATCGCCGGCTCGCCGGGCAGGTTCTTGGAAAGATACGGCAGGAATACCCGCGCATAGGAATCACCACCGCCGCCGGTTCCGTTGCCGACGTAGACCGTCACCGTCTTTCCCTGGAAGGACGGCTGCGCGAACGCGGGGGCAGCCGCCAGAACGGCGGCCGCGCCCAGCAGAGCCGCGCGCGCCATCGTCATTTCTTCTCTCCCGCGCGCTTTTTCGCGTTCGCCTTGGTGACGTCCACGCTGGTCGCGCGCTTCACGCGTTCGACGACATCCCGAGGCGTGTCGTACATCGCCTGGATCGTCGCCTGAACCTGTTCGCCGCTGTGGGGGACGATGCTCTGCTTATGGCGGTTCGCATCGTCCAGGTAAGCGGGGTTATGCACCGTCGCGTCGAACGCCTTGCGGAATGCGGCAACGGTCTCGACAGACACGCCGGGCGGCAGCATGAACGGATCCTGAATTTCGTCCGGCATCTCGAAGAACTTGAGCGCCTGCCGGTCGGCATCGTTCTTCAACTGGGCGGAGATGGTCGGCACACCCTTGATATCCGGGTCGTCGCTATCGGAGGTAACGAACAGAAAGCGGACCAGATGCTCCGACAGCCAATTCGGCCGGGTGGCCCTCAGCGAGGCGATCGACATGCAGCGCCCGTCCATCTCGCCCCGCTCGACGGCGAGCAGCGACGTCCCTCCGTCGTAGCCCGAAATCGGCCTCAGCCGCGTTCCCGCCAAATCGTTGATGAGGAGCGGGACCATCGCCGAGTTGGACGCCGTCCCCGTGGCGGCAAGGCGGACCTCGGTCGTGCGGGCGTCCTGCAGCGACATTATGGGCGACGTATGCCAGACGGCGCAGACCGAATCCTCCGCCCCCAAGCTGCCGATCCAATGGAACTTGCGCAGGTCGTAGGTCGCCTTGCCGCTGTTGCCCATCAGCGGCTCCTTGATCGGTCCGCCCGGCGTCAGTCCGAACGCGGTGCCGTCATGTGGGGCCACGTTGTACAGGTATTGCACCCCCTGGATGCCGCCGCCGCCCGGCATGTTGCGGACGACGATCGTCGGCTCACCGGGAAGATTCTTCTGGAAATACGGGATGAGCGTGCGAGCCATCGTGTCGCCGCCGCCGCCGACGCCGAGCGCGGCGTAAAGGGTGACCGTCTTGCCCTGGAAATTCACCTGAGCCAGCCCGGGATTGACGAAAGCGAGCAAGCCTGCGGCAAAACCGATCAGCACCCAAGCGCACGCATAAGGACCATGCTTCATCACGTCTCTCCTGCCGCGGTGTGAAAACCGACTGCCGCGCGCGCAGTGCGCGTCCGCAATCCCGTAAAGCCCTCCTGCATCGCATCCTGCGCCGAAACGCAGACGGCCCCCGGTATTCCGGAGTACGCCGATATTCTTGCCCTTCCGCGACGCTGCCGCAATACTGCAAACGCCAGGCGTCGTCGTGTCGGTCCGGCGATCGTCCACAAGACCATAACGATCAGGAGGCTTTGTTCATGGCGAGCGTCAACGTCGAACGGCGCACCCGGCGCTGGCAGCAGCAGCGCTGGATTTTGGATTCGATCATCCGCACCGTCGGGCCCGAATGGGATCAGGGGCGCATCGAATCCCGCAGCAAAACCGGCGGTCCCGCCGCGGAGGGCGACTACAAAGCGGCGGCGCGGCGCATGCGCAAGTTCGACGACATCCATCGCGAGTTCGCCTCGGCGGCCAGGAAGCGCGAGAGCAAGGCGCGCGATTTCGAGCGGCAGGGCCGCGGCGTCGCCGCGCGCGAGAGCTACATGGCGGCAGCGATGCTTTGGGCCTCCGCGTGCTGGCCGGTGTTCGAGGAAGGCGAGCAGCTTCTGGGCTACGAGGAACGGATGAACGCCTGCTACGCCAAGTTCATCAAGTTCGCCCCGCATCCGATTCAACGGGTCGAGATCCCGTTCGGCAACGGCAAGTTCCTGCCCGCCTATCTGCACCTCCCGCGCAAGCCGGAGAAGGGAGAGAAGTTCCCGACCGTGTTCTATTGCGGCGGCATGGACGGCAGCAAAGAGAACATGGTGTCGCTTTACGGCGACCGTTTCATCGAGCGCGGGTTCGCAGTGCTGGCGATCGACGGCCCCGGTCAGGCCGAGGCGGTTTCACGCGGCATTTACTTCTCGCCGGAGAATTGGGAGAAGTGCGCCAACGCGGTCTACGCCTTCCTTTCGAAGCAGCCGGCCATCGACATCGGAAAGCTCGTCATCCGCGGGTCCAGCTTCGGCAGCTTCTGGGGCACGGTCGCGGCGGCGACGCTCGGCGGCAAGGTGAAGGGCTATGTCACCACGGGTCTTTGCCAAGAGCCCGGCGCATGGCAGATCTTCAATATGGCTTCGCCGACCTTTAAGGTCCGCTTCATGTTCATGTCGGGCTACGACGACGAGGACGAGTTCGACCGCTTCTGCAAGAAGATCGACCTGACGCCGTACATGCCGAAGATCAGATGCCCCTACGCGGTCATCACCGGCGAGAACGAGCAGCTCTCGCCGCTCGAATACACCGAGAAGCTTTTCGAGCAACTCAAGGTGCCGAAGCGGATGGTGGTGTTCGAGGGCGCCAACCATAGCGTCACCGGGGCACCCAGCGCCGAGAATGGGGAGGATCGCAACACCATGCTGGCGGATTGGCTCCTGGACCGCGTCAACGGCAAGCCGGCGAAGTCGGAACGGGTGTGGATCGACTCCGCGGGACGCGCCCATGCTGAGCCCTTCGCCAAACCGAAGCGCCCGGCTGCCAGGAAAGGGCGACGGCAATAAAGCAGCGAGCGTCCGCCGCACCATCGCGGCGGGCGCTCGATAGCTTCATCGATTTGGAATCGAGCGTGTCGTCGCTCGATCGAAGGCCGCGACTTCTCAGCGCGACGGAAGCGGCGCACCCGGCAGCCACGGCAAACCCTGACGGAACTGGCGGTCGAAGGGAGTGCCTCGGTCTCGATCGGAGTCCTGCCGCTGCATCTGGATGCTGAAGCCGCGCCGGTCTTCGCCGCCCTGTTGCCCATTGAGTTGCTGCTCGAGCCGCTGATCGGGATCGGGCGCGGCATAACGGGCGCCATTCTGGTTCACCGGAGCCTCCATTGTCGTCAATGCGTAGGCCGAGGGCGCTCCAGCCAACATGGCCAGAACTGCAATCAGTCCGAACGAGCGGATCCTTCGCGTCGCTGTCATGACCAAACCTTCCAGGTGAACGGAAACCTTCATCGATCCTAGTCCTACCGATGAAATATCGCAATTCCGCCGAGTACCCAGAAACGGCCGAGCTTGCGAACCGGCCGGGCTATTTTTCGATACGAGCAGCCACCGACTCGCCGGCCCGCACATCGCCGGGCTCTTGCCGATCCTCTCCTTTCGGCACGATCAAGGACGCGATCAACCCAGGGTGATTATCCGCCAATTCCAGTGCGCCGCCGTGGAGTCGTGCCACCGCCTCGACCACGCTCAGCCCCAGGCCGACACCCGGAGTCCTGCGGCTGGCATCGCCGCGATAGAAGCGCTCGACGGCGCGCGCCCTCTCCCCCTCGGGAATGCCGGGACCGGTGTCGGTGACGGTCACGGCAACATGCCGGTCGCCCCACCGGGTCAGCGCAAGCGAAATGGTGCCTCGCGACTGCGTGTATTTCACCGCATTGTCGACCAGATTTCCGACCGCCTGGGCGAGCAGAAACGGATCGCCGGTCACGCTCGCGCGATCGTCGACGTCGACATTCAGCGCGATGCCCTTTTCTTCGGCGCTCGGCCCGTACACATCCGCCACCTCGTCGACAAGGTCGGCAAGCTCGACGCGGCGGAACCCGGCGCGCCGAATGCCGGAATCGAGCTCGGCCAGCCGCAACAGGGCGTTGAATATACCGATCAGCCGGTCGATGTCTGCCACAGCCTCGTGCAGATCGTCGGTCGCCGCTTCCGGGAGGGTCGCGCCGCGCAACATCCCCTCGAGCCGGCTCCTCAGCTCCGTCAACGGTGTGCGAAGATCGTGGGCCACCGCATTGGATGTGTTGCGTATGCCCTCGATCAAAAGCTGGATCTGTCCCAGCATGGCGTTGATGGTCTGCACCAGTTGATCGAATTCATCGGTCGAGTTTCGCGCCGGCAGGCGCTGCGAGAGATCACCCTGGACGATCGCGCGCGCGGTACGATTGATCGCCTCCACCCGGCGCAGCACCGAGCGGCGCACAAGCGCCCCGCCCAGCACCGCCAGCACGACGGCAATCAGGCCCGCCCAGACCAATCCCTGCAGGATCAGGGCACGGACGACGGCGCGGTCCTGCACGTCGCGCCCCACCAGCAGGTGGAAGTCCCCGGGCAACTGCACGTTCAAAAATCGCGTGGCGTAGAGCTTGTTGTCGTGCACCAGATCGACGCGGTACCACCCGGCGGAACGGCTGACGTCCGCCGGCCAGGCGTCGAGGTTGCCGGCGATCGGGCTGAGCCGGGGATCGGTGAGAAGATAGACCGTGTGCCGATCGGCCGCCCGGCTGATCCGTTCGTCGATGGTATCGATCGCCCCGGAAAGACCGAAATCGCGCATCCGATCGGCGATCGCCCGCGTGTCCGCGACAATCACCGCGTTGATCTCGCGGTCGAGGTAATCCGCGGTGCGCCACCACAGAAAGCCGACCAGGATCAGGGACGAAACGATGAAGAGCCCGGCGTATCCGAGGGCGAGGCGGATCGAGGTCGAGGGCAGGAACTTATTCATTCGCGCCGAGCCGATAGCCTATGCCTCGGACCGTATGCAGCAACGGGCGATCGAACCCGCCGTCGATCTTCTGCCGCAGTCGGCTCACGTGAACGTCGATCACGTTGGTCTGAGGATCGAAATGATAATCCCACACGTTCTCGATAAGCATCGTCCGTGTCACCACCTGTTCGGCGTGACGCATGAGATACTCGAGCAGCTTGAATTCGCGCGGCTGAAGGGCAACCGGATTTCCAGAGCGCGTCACTTTGCGACCGAGAAGATCCATGCGCAGATCGCCCACGCTCAGAACCGTCTGCGTCTCGGTGCCCTGAGACCGACGCAGCAGCGCGTCGAGCCGAGCCGCAAGCTCGCCGAACGCGAACGGCTTGGTAAGATAATCGTCGCCTCCGGCGCGAAGCCCCCGGATGCGATCGTCCACTTCGGCGAGCGCGCTCAGGATCAATATCGGCGTCGCGTTGCCGGTCTTGCGTAACGCCTCGATGATCCCGAGGCCGTCGATGCCGCCCGGCAGCATGCGGTCGAGAACGATCGCGTCGTAGGTTTCGCTCGACGCCAGAAACAGGCCATCGCGCCCGTTGCCGGCATGGTCCACGGTATGGCCGCTCTCCTGCAGCCCTTTGCGGACGAACTGCGAAACCTGCTCGTTGTCTTCGACCAGAAGTATCTTCATGCAATCACGCGATCGGGACGGCGGCTGCCGTCCCGATCGGACCATTGTTGACCTTGGCTTTACCCTCGGTCGGTGAGCGGTCGCGGATCAGCCGTTGGCAAGCTGAAGCGCCAGATAATAGGTGGTGCCATCGCGCATGACCAGCAACGGGACGGCCTCCTTCTTGGCCTTCTCCGCCGCGCGGACCTTGGCGGCGGCCTGTGCCGGCGTGGTGACCTGGTCCCCACCGACCCTGACGATCACGTCACCGGCGCGGATGCCGCTCTCCGCCGCCTTGCTGTTGGGCGTCACGCGCGACACGACGACGCCTTTCGTATCCTCGTCGAGCCCGAGAGAACTGCGAGCCTCGGGCGAGAGCGGGCTGAGCGCCATTCCGACCTGGTCGCTCCCCGACTGCTCATCCTGGGCCGAGGCTTCCTTCTGCGGCATCTTGCCGATAGCGACGTTCAAGGTCTGCTCGCGTCCGTTCCGCCAGACGGTCATCGGCACCGTGGCTCCCGCATGGGTTTCGGCGACAGCGACGGCGAGATCGCGCGGGGTCTTGATCGGCTTCTTGTCGAAGGCCGTCACGACGTCGCCTTGCTTCACCTCGGCCTTTTCCGCAGGCGACTTTGGCTCGACCTCATCGACGAGAACGCCGTTCGCATCGGATCGGCCGATGGCCTTGGCCAGAGCCGGCGTCAGCGGCTGCATCTGCACGCCGAGCCAACCGCGCGCCACGGACCCGTGGTCCTTGAGCTGGGCGATGACGGTCTTTGCCTGGTTGGCGGGAATCGCGAACCCGATCCCGACATTGCCGCCGTTCGGCGAATAGATCGCGCTGTCGATACCGAGGACATGGCCGGATTGGTCGAACAACGGCCCGCCGGAGTTTCCCGGATTGATGGGCGCATCGATCTGCAGGAAGTCGTCGTAGGGCCCAGCATTGATGTTCCGACCATGTGCCGAAATGATGCCCGCCGTGACGGTGCCGCCGAGGCCGAACGGATTGCCGACAGCGACCACCCAATCGCCGACCCGCGCCCGGTCGGAATTGCCGAACTCCACGTACGGCAGCGACTTGCCCGCGTCGATCTTGAGGAGCGCAAGGTCTGTCTTCTCGTCGCGGCCCGTCACCGTGGCCGGGTAGGTGGTGCCGTCATCCAGCGTCACGGTGATCTTGCTGGCCTTTCCGACCACGTGATTGTTGGTGACGATGTAGCCGGCCGGATCGATGATGAACCCCGATCCGAGTGCGTGCTTCGGCGTATTCTGTTGCTGCTGAAAATACTTGAACATTTCAGCGAATGGAGAGCCGGGCGGGAACTGCGGCATGTCCTGCGGTGCGATCTGCTTCACCTCCTCGGTCGTGGCGATGTTGACCACGGCATGCTTCACCTTGTCGACGAGATTGGCGAATCCCGGCTGCACGGCGAGGTTCGGCGTCGTGATCGCCGAGCCCTTGCTCATGTTTGTCTGCTGATCTGCGGCCCAACTGCTCGCCGCATAGCCGCTACCGACCAGCGCAGTCGAAACCAAAAGCGCCGCAATGGCCCGTCGGACGCGCCGCGACCGCCCGGTGTTGGTGACGTTATCCATGATGCCCTCCGTTGCGCACGGCTGGACCGGACCAGGAGCCGGGTCTCAGCGGTGACGTTATGTTGCCGATGACAGGCAGGCATTCTGCCGTTCGGGCCCCTGCCGCAACGTGAGCGCTGCATTACAAAAAATTCAGGAGAACGTCGCACCGGGTTAATTTTTTTTAATACCCAAGCCAGCATCGCGTCATCGCCAGGGTGGTTGAATCGACCTTGGTGCCTCTCGCTGTGACGGGCATCAAAACATCACCCCATGAGGAGAATTTCGATGAACAAGCTCAACAGCATCATGGCCGCAGGCCTCATTGCCGCGGGCACGGGGTTGGCACTGGTCCCCAGCTATGCCGCGTCGCCCGCCCCCAACACCATGCAAAGCCAGACGCCATCGGGACAGATGAACGGCTCGACGCAGCACATGCAGCCGAGCGGAACCCACCAGCAGAGTTCCCGGATGCATGCCCAGAAAGTATCTCAGTCCAAAGTCGAGGACGTGCAGAAGGCGCTGAACAACAACGGCGCCAGCATTCGGGTCGATGGCGTTCTGGGTCCGCAGACTCGCTCCGCCCTGAGGCACTATCAGAAGGACCATGGTCTCAAGGCGACCGGTCAGATCAATGCCAGCACCGAGAAGAAACTGAATTTGCAATCATAGGTTTCGGAAAGCCTTCAATCGAAGCCGGCTTAAAGGCCGCTTCATCGGCCTCGCCGCGCGATCTAGGCGGCGGGGCCGATTTGCGCTCGAACGCCAGAAGTCCCATCGCCGGAGCATAGCCGTCTTTCGGGCACGCTCATCGGAACCACAGCGTAACTGTTGCGTTTTAAGCACTTGTGAGATCAAGAGCCGCATCCACGCCGCACGCACTGTGCTCGGCAACGGTGCTGCCGCAATAATGGGTGATCGACATGGATGAAAATCGCGTTGAAGGTGCTGCGCGCAATGTCGCAGGCAAGGTGCAAAAGACATTCGGCTCGGTTACGGGCGACCAGGAAACCGAGGGGCACGGCATAGCGCAGGAGGCTATGGGGCAGGCCCAGAATCTTTACGGCAACGCCGTCGATTCAGTCCGGGGCTATGCCAACGATCAGCCGTTATCCGCGCTTCTCATTGCGGGCGGCATTGGTATGGCGCTGGGCGTGCTGATCGGCCGCCGTTGACGAAACGGAGCAGCGGCGGCGTGCGATCGTACGCCGCCGCTCTCATATATCAGTTTAGAATTAAGCTACATATATCTAGAAATATTGTTAATTATCTCTTCTGCACCAGCATTGAAGGCGCGGAGTATGGCCGCATTCGCCGCACACCATCATCACCTGTGGGCAAGTTCCCAGCCGGTCGGTTGTCCAGCCATGTCGACCAAAGGTTAGCGACCGGATCCGTCGGCGATGATCCAGGCGTTGCCCACCCGAGAGCAGGCACGCGCGGCCGATGCTCCAGTGACGATCGAGCCATGCCGAGACAGCTTCTTCGAAGCAGAGTGAGCTTGCCGAATTGTCGCGCAACGAGCTCTTCTTGATTTTCTCAGCCGGTATGGTCCGCGGAGGACAGGAGAATCGTCGCAGCGAGGCGTCGCCGCACGGCACGAGCGTGCCACCACCGAGGATGTCAAGAGGTTGCCGATGCTTTCCTAAATTTGCCTCCGACGTGCCCAAACTTTACGCCGACGATGCGGAGCCGGATGGAGAACAATCCGCGGCCCTCGACGGGTACGAACGGGGACGGCGCTCGATGGATCGAGCGCCCCGAAAGAAAGGGAGATCCATGGCATTTCGCAGCAACCGAAACGTGATTTTTCCGATGTCGAGCGAGCCTCTGATCGGGCGTCCCTCGTCATCGCCGAACCCGCGCAAGCGCCGGCGTCGCGGCGAGCCGAGTCAGAGCATCGGCGACGTCTACCTCAAGAAGCTTTCGATCAAGCCGCGCCAGCACTGGCCGCAATGGGTCATTACCCGGATCGCTCCGAACGAAGACGGAATCATGCACGCGACCTTGTCGTTGATCGGCAACGAAGCGACGACCCGGCGCATGTCGACCGCCGTCCTCGACGAGCAGGAGGATTGGGAGCTTCTTCAGAAGGCGGATGAAGGCATCGCCGTATCGGACGAAGCTTAGCCGTACTTGGCTCCGAAGCCGAGAAGCAGAAAGGCCGCCCACGGAGGCGGCCTTTCTTTACCCGAGTGAGCTCAGACGACGCGACGGAACTACCGGCTCTCCGCCGCTTTCTTCGCCGCGTCCATGTCGGCTTGGCTACGGAACGTCATGACCGCGACCCTCCGCGCCCGCGACTCGGGTACCGTCACCGACATTTTGCCGTCCTTTTCCAGCAGCGAGATGTAGCGGGTCTCGGCGCCGTGGGTCGGCAGGTCAAATGTCGTCCAAGTATTGGTCGCCGGATCGAGGCGTATGATCTGGTCCGCCGTCCACAGGTTGGTCCAGACCCCGTGCTCGTTGTCCACGGTGACGTGGTAGGGCTGCATCGCCTGCGGGTTGGGCAGCGGCACGTAGGTCTGCTCCATCGAGTCGATATCGATTCGGGCGAAATTGCCGCCCCACGAATCGCCGATCCATACCGTGTCGCCGTTCTTGTCGGAGCCCATGCGGCGCGGCCCCTGCGCCCACGGCAGCACCGTGTTGAAGTCCGGCGGCGCAAATGTCGCGTAGAGCTTCTCCTCTTCCGCCGAAAGGCCCTTTTTGAACGCGGCGGCCGCCGGCAAGCGGAGCTCGAGCGATTCTTTCGAACGGACATCGCCCTTGGCGATGATGTCGATCTTCATTTCCGCCCACCAGCCGTTGCCGTTGCGGTCGGCGGCGATGCCGTAGGTCGTGCCGGTGCCGTGCGGCGGATACGTCACCGATTTGAACTCGGTGAACTGCTTGGTATCGGGGTCGAACTGGAACGCTCCATCGGGCGAGGTGATCCAGATCTTGCCCTTGCCGTCCCAGTCCAGCGAGCCTCCGGTGCCGGACATGTTCGGCGGCGGAACGTAGATGTCGAGCTTCTGGGTCTTGGGATCGATGCGGCCGAGCCCACCATGGCGGGGCACGACGGTCGCACCGATGTTGAGCCAGAGGATGCCCTTGGGGTCGCGGATGATGCCATGGCTGACGGCGGCGATGCTGTCCAGCCCCTGCACCTTGAAGAACTTGGTCCGGCCGGTCCTGGCGTCGATCCGTCCATAGGTGATGTCGCGGCTCGGCTGGCTGTGGGTGAACCAGATGTTGCCGTCGAGATCCTGTTCGGCGTCGTGAACGCCGTAGGTTCCGTTGGTTCCCGACGGCGCCCCCAGCGACCAGTCGCTGCCGTTGTTGGTGACGTATGCGTATGGGAGCTTGAGGTCGGGATCGACCGGCACGTCGTATTCCTTGAACACGACGCGCGCCGCCTCGCCTGACGGCCGAGGCCGCAGCTTCATCGTCATCGAGCTCTCGCCGGGGCCGCGGGCGCGCGCAAGATAGGCTGCAAGCTCCGTGCGATGCAGCTCGAGAATCGGATTGGCCTTGTGCTTCTCGCCCTGATAGGTCCCGAGCACGTTGACATGCTTCATCAGGTCGATGATGGCGGTCCAGCCCTTCTCGTCGAACTTGTGCTGGAGCGGGAAATTCGGCGTGTGGCAGCCCGTGCAATTGTTGCGGACGATTCGCTTGATGCGCGCGTCGTCGGCCGTCTCCTCAGGCAGAGAGGCTACGATCACGTCGCCGGTGAGCTGGGAGGTGAAGTCCTTCATGGGTGCCAGCTTGAAATCCCGATGCCGGATCGCCGTCAGATCGACGTCGCTCCGCCCAGTATCGAAGGTCACCGCCTGGGCCCACACGCGATATTTGCCTGCCGGCATCGGCGGAAAATAGTAATTGCCCTGTTCGTCGGTGAAGACGCTGGTGGTGATCGTCGAGCCCGCTGCCGTCGCCGAGACGGTGGCGCCGCCGAGCGCCTCGCCCGATACCGAGGTAACGGTCCCAGCCAGCAGATGATCATCGGCGGCGCGTACGGGCATCGCCGCGCCGAGGATGCCCGCCAGAGCCAGCGAGCCCACCAATGCCGCCGCGCGGACGGTCCTCCCCGAGGTGCTCCCAACGGTATTCATGACACCCTCCGTTAATCGAGTTCGCGTTCGTTGCTGCGCGCGGCCGGTTTTGGAGCCGGCACAGCAGCCTCGGGCGGCGGCACAGTCATCAAATAATGGACGATCGAATCGATCTGGCGCGGCTCCAGGGTGTACTGGAATCCCGGCATGCGGTCGGTACCGTTCTGGATGAACTCGCGCAGCGCGTCTTCGTTGTTGTTGACGGTGTCCTTCGAAAGCGCGGGACCGTAGTACGGGCTGAGGATGGTCGGCTTGGTGTGACAAACGCCGCAATGCTGATTGTAGAGGCGCCGGCCGACCGTCTGATCCGCGTTGAGCGTCGCGGCCATCGCCGCCTGAATCGATATGCCGTTCAGGAACGCTGCGGCGAACGCCAAGAGCGAAGCGAGCGCAATGCGCCTCATGATCGAAGCCCCCCAACGCGTTTATTGTCATCGTTGCCGGAATGGTATCGCAACGTGCCGGCGGCGCAAAGGGGCAGTGCGCGCGACGATCGGCCGTTCGTCGCGGTTTTTGCCTAAATGCTTAGCAACCTATTTATGCGGCGTGCGGCGTGCGGCGAACGGCCTGCCGACCATCACCGCAGCGCGTTCTCGAGTTGGCGCACATAAGCTGGCGCCCAAGCGCAGCATTACCCAGTCTAGGGATCGAGGCGCGCTGCCTCCGGGCCTCCGGTGCCTGTGCGGCGGTCATCGGCGCAGGGCCGGCGACGATTCGAGACGCCGGCAGAACGAGCGTCGCCACGGTGCCCGTCCCGATCCGGCTCTCCAGAGCGATCGTTCCGCCGTGCAAAGCGGCAAGCTGGCGGGCGATCGAAAGACCGAGCCCGGTTCCTTCGATGGGCTTCTGCGCATCGTAATGGGCGCGCTCGAATGGCTTGAACACCCGCTCCAGGGCGTCGGCGGGAATGCCGACTCCGGTATCGGATATCCGGACGGCCAGAGCGCCCTCGGCATCCACCGTCACCGCGATCGCCACCTTGCCGCCCTCGGGCGTGAACTTCACTGCGTTGGACAGAAGATTGAGCAGGATCTGGCGGAGCGCGCGGGCATCGACCCTCACCGTCAGGCCTCGCGGCACGTCGGCCTCGATCGCGATGGCCCGGGCGCGCGCCTGGATCCCGATCAGATCGGTCACGGCGTTGATAACGGCGGCAAGCACCACCGGTTCTTCCCGCAGATCGAAACGCCCGGCCTCGATCTTCGATATCTGCGTGAGATCGTCGATCAACTGCAGGAGGTATTCGCTGCTCTGCTGAATGAGGCGGACGTAATTCGTGTACTCCTTGCTCGGAACCGAGCCGAGCGAACGATCCTCCATCAACGACGATGCGCCGAAGATGACATTGAGCGGCGTCCGCAGCTCATGGCTGGTATCGGCGAGGAACCGCGATTTGTTCCGACTCGCGGTTTCCGCCTCCGTACGCTCGCTCATCAGCGCGACGATGGTCAGTACGTCCATCGCCAGCAGCACGACCAGCGTGCCGACGAGTTGCAGCGGGTTCGCCAGCGCGTGATCCTGGAACGGTCCGACGCCGGCGACGGTGCCCGCGGTGGCAACGATCGCGACCAGGGTCACCAGCGTGTAGGCGGCGCGCAGCGACATGCGGAGCGCGACCCAGGACAACGGCACGACCAGAAGGAACGGAAACGCCGAGCGGATGTAAGAGCCGCGCAGCGGCGGCATCAGAAACAGTATCAGGCTGCCAATGGCAATCGCCGCCCAGACGATCGCGTCGTGACGGTCGAAGCGATGTTTGACGACGCGCGCGTGAACATCCGACTCTCTCTCGAGCCCGAGCCAGAGGATGAGCGCCGGTGCGAGGTAAAGCGTGCCGCCCGAGTCGGCAAGCCACCAACCCACCCAGACGGAATAGAGCGAGGCGAGGTCGAGCGGTTGGCCGATCGCGGTCGCCACCGCGCCTCCGGTTGCATTGATCGTCGGGTTCAACAGAGTCGTGCAGACGAGGAACGCAACCACACCGGAGAACGACGTGAACAGCCCTTTTGGCGGACGCAATCCGCGCAGAACCATGGCGCTTATGACGGGACCGAGCGCGTTGGTGATCGAAATGAGAATACTGACGTGCAGCGGCGGTGCGAACAACACCGCATTGGCCAGGAACGAGCCGAGAAAGATGCCGGGGAACAACCGCGCTTCGCCGATCATGGCCGCAACCACGGCGATGCCCGTCGGTAGCCAGATCGGCGCCGGAAACAAGCCGTAGGCAGCAAAGAATTGGCTCACCACAAGTCCGAACGCGAAGTAGAGCGCCGTGACGACGAGATTGGCCCCGATCCACGCGAGCACGCCGCCTCGCGCGAGGGAGGGGGGTGTCCACGTATTGGGTGGATATCCGCCAATGAGGAAATGATCGGTCAGGAAAAGAGACGGCACTCTGAACTCCGCGAACCATGCTGCACAGTCGCAGCATTCATCTAAACGCACTCGGCTAAAATAACTTTAACGAAAGAATACGTTAACGACGCTCACGTTAACGAGAGCATGCGGCGAACGAAACGCATTTAGGACATCGCCCACGACGCCTCCTCCTGGCCGGATACGTAATCGCGGGCACTGAGCGATGGATTGCGGTTGACCAGCGGGCGGCCGTACAACGGATGGCTCATGGCGCGCACCTCATGATCGACGGTGCAGAGCACCGCGCGCGTGTCCAGATCGACGATGTCCTTGAAGCGATACTGATGCTGCCCCGATTCCTGGGTAACAAGACCGAGCTCCTGCAGCTTCCGATACGGTCCCGAGAAATTGGCGATGTATATCTGGAAGTGATTGCCGTCATAAGGGCGCTGAGGCTCGTCGGTCTCTCGGAAGATCAGATGCTGGCGATCGCCGGCGAGCACCCGAGTCGTCCGTCCTTGCTTGTCCGCAATGACCTCGGACGGCGCCATGAAAACCTCCCGATAGAAGCGGGCGATGCCTTCGGCGGCGCCGTTCGGCACCTCCAACTCGACGTAGGGCATGCCGAGCGCCATCCGGCCGAATCGCCCGCTGTCGGGAAAATGGCAATGAATGCGATTGCCCCACGGGCAGACCGTCTCGACCCTGTCGTTGCCTTCGCGGAAATCGAAGCGGGTTCCGGTCAGTTCCGGACGCGCTTTGGCAAGGCGGGCGAGCAGCCCCTCTCGGTCGCGGATCACCAGCCCGGTAATGCCGCGGAGAACCTGAGGCTCGCCTATCGGAAGGTGAAACTGGCTCATCCCGACATTGACCCACATGTTGCCGGTACCGGTCATCAAGTAGGGATCGCGCGTCAGGCCCAAGCCCGAGACGTAATAGGCCGTCGCGAGCTTCTGGTCCGGCACGCAGACATTCACATGCCCGAGGTTGACGATGTTGCCGAAATCCTCGGCGCCGCGGTTATAGCTGCGTTCCGCCATGATCCCCCCGATCGGTATCGGCCGGCAATTCCGCCTGCGTAATTAAAGCGACGGTGCGGCTCGCGTAAGGTGGATTCATACCACCGCCCAAGCGACGCTGGCGACGGCGATCTGACCCGCGTGCCGTCGAGCTTCGATGCTTGAAAATTGCGTCCTCGTTCCCGGAGACGACGTCCCGGGAACGAGTCCCAACTCGCAACGTTGTTGAAGGAGTTCTCGGTTCTGGCGGGCTGCGGAATTCGTTCCCGACCCGCGCGCTCAGGCGACGTCCCGCCTGACACCAATGCTCAAAAGACGGCGCCGATCTCGCTGGAACGCGCGGATCAAGAGAACGGGCGCACTCATCCACCCCAAGGAGGTGTCTAATGGATAAATTCGAAGCCCAGGCGGCGCGGCGGCGTTTCCTCGCCGAGTGCGGGCGCTTTGCCATCGCCCTGCCGGTTGCCGCGGCAATGGTTTCGGTCGCCGGCGCTGCCATCGCCCAGTCGAGCAGCGGGAGCGGCGGCACCCGCAGCGGCAACCGCCCGACAAACCCAAGCACCAGCGGCAGCGGCAGCGGCAGTTCCGGAATGCCCGGTTCCAGCAGCGGCACGAGCGGCAGCGACAGCGAGAACTGCATGCCCGACAGCTCCAGCAGCAGTAGCAGCAGCTCGATGGATTGCGGGCCGTCGGGCGGCAGCAATCGCAGCAGCGGGAGCAGCGGCTCGAGCGGCACCAGCCGTCCCAGCCCAAGCGATTCCGGTGGCGGTGCCGGCGGCATGGGCCGCTAGCCCGTTCCGCGTGACTGAGCGATCCGATCCGCACCGCCAGTCACACCGGTTGCACTACGACAAAGGGCGAGCCGGTCGGCTCGCCCTTATGTCTCTCAGGAGCTGGAGCCATGGATCACTCTCATGACCCTGTCGACGTTTTCAATCGCGGCACGTTCACCGAACGCCTGGCGCCCGTGACGTTCCTCGCTATGGCATTGATGCTGTCGACCGTCGCCGCAACGGGCGCCTTCGCTCAGGCCGACGGCGGCAGCGGCCCCGGGTCGGTGGGCACCGGTACCGGTGCCGGCACTCTTGATAACGGAACTGGCACGCGCGGAAGCGGTGGCGTGCCGGGACCGGGCGGCCCGAGCGCCGTGCCGGGCGGGACCGGCAGGGGCACCGATGCGCTGGGCGGCAGCAACGGCACGAGCGGCGTCGGAATTATGACGCCCGGAACAACGACCACCGTTCCCGGAAGCGGCGGCTCCGGCAGCCGCGGCGCGGGCGGCACCGACAGCGGCATGCCCGGATGCACCGATGGCAGTGCCGGTGGCGAAACCGGATGCGGGGACGGCAGCGCCCTGCCCTCGCGCTGAGGCGAAGCCGCGCAGCGAACGCAAACTCGGAAGCTTACAGCGCGTACAGCGCCCGCGGGTTGGCGTCGACGATCTTCCGCCGCGCTTCCGGCGAGACATCGTCGCGCTTCTCGATCAGCGTGAACGCATTTATTTCCGCCGACGGATCGTGATGGCCGTAGTCGGTGCCGAGCATCAACGCGTCCTCGCCCGCGTATTTCAGGATGTAGGGAATGTCGTCGGTCACCTCGCAGGCGACGTACATATGGTTCGCCTTGAGGAGATTGTCCGGGATGCGCCGCCCCAGCCGCAGCAGGCGATAGCGGAGATCGTGGCAGACGTACGGAACCCACTGGGCACTGATTTCGACGAAGCCCCAGCGCACGTCGGGAAACCGGCCCGGCACGTTCTTCTCCACCAGGGAATGGAACGCGCCGACGACGGCGAGCTTGAACTTCGTGAACGTCGTGTCCTCGGTGAAGAAGTCGTGATGGGTGATCGAGTTGTTGCCGGAATGATAACAGACGGCCAGATCGAGCTCGCTCGCCATCTCGTAGAGCGGATAGAAGTACGGATCGGCGACGTTGCGATCCCATTCGAGCCCGCGCATGAAGATGCCGCAGGCGCCGTGATCCTTGCAGAACTGAAGCTCGTCCCTGGCCTTGTCCAGGCTGAGCAACGGCGGCATCGCCACCCAGCGCATGCGCTTCGGCGCATGCGCGTTGATGCTGGCGAGCCAGCGATTGTAGGACTTGATCAGCGCCAGCTCGGCGTCGCGAGTGCGCAGCGCCGGGCGCAGGAACACGGTGGGGTAGAGCACCTGCACGTCGATGCCGAGCCGATCCATGTGGGCGAGCCGGGCCTCGACGTCGCGCATCTCGCGCGATTCGACCGTGGTATCGGATCCCACGTTCTTGTCCTTGGCGTGGGTGCGATTGTCCATGATCCAGTATTCGACCGAGCGCCGGCCCTCGTTGCTCTTGACGTCGGCGCCCCACGTCTGGGTCACCAGCAGGGGCGTATGTTTGCGATCGGCCTCGGCGATGTGCTCCCACGTCAACGGCGATTCGATGACATGGGCGTCGGCGTCGATAAATCCCACGGTGCGCTCCCTCTCTACTGCATCAACGATCCGGACGATCCGACTTGAGCACGTCCCGGACACGATCCGCGCTCGCCGCCGGAGTGGCATAGACCCGTGCGACCAGCGCCTGAACGTTCGTTCCGGAGACGAAATCAAGTTCGAGGCCGCTCTTTTTCGCCTCGGCAATCGTGTCGGGATCCTTGACGGTCGCCTCGAACGCCGAGCGCAATGCCGCAAGGCGCTCGGTCGGCACCTGCGGCCCGACGAAGTACGGCCGCGCCATCTCATTCTTGATCAGGATCAGCGACAGCGTTTCCCGGTCCTCGGGCGACTTGGTCTTGTCGAGCAGCATCGGCACATCGGGCAGATCGGGCAACTTGGTGAGGCCGACCTGGGCGAGAAAGCGCAGCTTGCCGCCGCGCACCAGATCGGCGGAGCGCGACGTCAGGCTGCTGTAGGGCATGCCGGCGAGGCCATCGAGCTCGCGGCTCTGCACCGCGAGCATGAGATTGCTCGAGCTGCCTGGATAGCCGTTGTAAAGCGTGATCCTGGCCTTGAACATGCGGATCAGCAGCACCGCCATGATGCTGTTGTCGGTGTTGGTTTCGTTCGCTCCCATCCTGACCGGCGTGGTCAGCAGATCGTCGAACGTCTTGACCGGAACGTCGCTCCAGACGAACGGAACGATGATGTCCTTCGAGGCATTGCCGATCCAGCCGAACCGGGTCGCATCGAAACGCGCCGTCTTGCCGTCGGGCGACAGCAGCTTGAACACCGGCTCGAAAGCGACGCCCGTCTGCGGCGCACCGACGATCGTGCCGTCGCGCGCCGCAATGTTGGCGACATGGTTGACCATGTTGAGGCTGCCGGCGCCCGGCATGTTCTGCACCACCACCGCCGGATCGCCGGGAATGTGACGGCCGAAGTGCCGCTGGACGAGACGCGCGTAGGCATCATACCCGCCTCCGGGGGCGGAACCGACGATGAGCGTCACCTGCTTGCTGTGATAGAAGTCGGATACGGCATCGGCGCCTGCCGGCCATGCAAGCGCGACCGATGCTGCCGTTCCCAGAAGCGCTCCCGCAAACAGGCGAGCGTTATGACCTGAAGCCATTGTCTTCCCCCCGTTCGATGTCCTTTTTTCTTATGATGGCATTCAAACACACGGGGTCGGCAGGTGCCACGGGATTCCGGCTCCGCAAACGATCGATGGAGCAAAGCCATGGCTGATGGGCATTTATTGACGAACCGGGTGGCGCTGGTCACCGGCGGCGGCGGCGAAATCGGCGGCGCGATCGTCGAGCGATTCGCGCGCGAAGGCGCCAAGGTGGTGGTCGCCGACCTCGATCCGCGCAAAGCGGAGGCGGTCGCGGGCAAGGTGCGCGCCGGCGGCGGCGAGGCCGAGCCGGTGGGGTGCAACGTCGCCGACCCGGCCCATGGCGAGCGCGCGGTAAAACGCGCCATCGAGGCCTTCGGCAAGCTCACCACCTTGGTCAACGTCGCGGCGACGGTGGTGCCGGACGGCAATGCCGAGACCCTTTCGCTCGAGGACTGGAACCGCGCCCTCGGCGTCAATCTCACCGGGCCGTTCCTGATGTGCAAGTTCGCCATCCCCGAAATTCGCAACGCTGGCGGCGGCACCATCGTCAACATCGCATCGCAACTCGGCCAGATCGGCGTGCCGCGCAAATCGCCCTACTCCACCAGCAAGGCGGCGCTGATCCAGTTCTCGAAATGCCTCGCGGTGGATTACGCCCAGGACAACATCCGCGTGAACTCGCTGTCGCCCGGCGCCATCGACACGGCGCGCTCGCTGCGCCATTTCGGCACCCGCGAGAACGCCAACAGGGTGCGTGGCCCGCTTCATCTTGTCGGGCGCACGGGACGCGTCGACGAAATCGCTGCCGGCGCGGTGTTCCTCGCCTCCGACGAATCCTCGTTTATGACAGGGACTGATCTTCTGCTCGACGGCGGCTATCTCGCGTTCAAGGGCTCGATGAGCGCACCCAAATAGGAGCGAGCTGCCCAACTTTGGCCATCAAATCCTGCTGTTAATGGCTGCCCCTCCAGACTGATCGAGCCATGCGCGATCCCAGATCGACCGACATGCAGGACGACGCACCCGGCCACCCCGGCATTCCGCCGTCGTGGACGAGCAGCGCAAAGGATCTCGTCGGCACGGCGATCGGGCCCTCGCGGCTCTGGTTCACCACCGGGTTCGGGATCGTCAACGAGGTTTATTACCCGCGCGTCGACATTCCGCAGATACGCGATCTCGGCTTCATCGTCGCCGACGGCGAAGGCTTCTGGTGCGAGGTCAAGCGACTCGATTCCTATTCCGTCCGCACGCCCGCTCCGGGCATACCGGCGCTCGAAATCGTCCACACGCATGAGCGCTTCGCGCTCACCCTCCGCGTGGCACCCGCTCCCAAGCGCGACGTCCTGCTCTTGGACATCTCCCTCACTGGCGACGTGACCCTCCTCCCGTACGCGCTTCTGGCGCCGCATCTCGGCGGTACCGGCTGCAACAACGTAGCGAACGTGATGACCACCCGCGGTCGCACCATTCTCGCCGCCGAGCAGGGTCCGTTCGGCTTGGCGCTGGCATCGGCGGATTCTGCCCAGTGCGACGCATGGCTTCGCGCCGGCGCCGGCTATGTCGGCACGAGCGACGGCTGGCAGGATTTTCATCGCAATGGTGTCATGACGTGGCAGCACCGGCGCGCCGGTCCGGGAAACGTCGCCTTGATGGGGCAGCTACCCCGCCGCGCGACGCTCGCGCTCGCCTTCGGCGGCAGCATGGAAGCTGCGGCGACCCTCGCGATCTCGGCACTGATCCAGAACTTCGAGGGGGTCTGGAAAGATCACGTCGAACGATGGCAGGCGTGGCTTCCGATCCCGCAATCCGAGCTGCCGCCTGACGTTGAGCAACAGTTTCACATTTCCGCGAACGTACTGCGCACCCACCAAGATAAGACCTACACCGGCGCGATGGTGGCGAGCCTCTCCATTCCCTGGGGCAACAGCAAGGACGACGTCGGCGGCTATCATCTCGTATGGCCGCGGGACCTGGTCGCAAGCGCACTCGCCCTCATTGCCATCGGCGCGATCGAGGAAGCGCGCGATGTGCTGCGCTACCTGATCGCGACCCAGCTCACCGACGGCCGCTGGCAGCAGAATCAATGGCTGGACGGAACGCCGCGCTGGGTCGGGGTGCAACTCGACGAGGTTGCGTGGCCCGTGCTGCTGGCATCCGCTCTCTCCGAGCGCGACGCTCTGGCGGGAATCGAGGTGGTCGACATGGTGCGCCGCGCGCTCGGCTACATCATGCGCATCGGCCCGGTGACGGACCAGGACCGCTGGGAAGAAACGCAAGGACTGAACGCCTATACGCTGGCGACCTGCATCGCCGCTCTGGTCTGCGGCGCCGAATTCCTCTCCGATCCCTTGCGCGACAATGCGCTCCTCCTCGCCGACGACTGGAACGTGCATGTCGAGGACTGGACGGTCGCCGTCGGCACGGATATCGCAAAGCGGTTCGGCGCGCGGTCCCATTACGTCCGAACCGCGCCGGCACGGATCATCGAAAACCCGACGGCGATCGCCGACCCCATCCCGGTCAAAAACCGCCCCGATGGCTCGACGACACCGGCCGCGGCGCAGGTCAGCACCGATTTCCTTCAGCTCGTGCGCCTCGGCCTGCGAGCGCCCGACGATCCGACGGTGCTCGACACGCTGCGTGTCGTCGACGGGCTCCTCAAGGTGGAGACTCCTTCAGGTCCATGCTGGTACCGCTACAACGGCGACGGCTACGGCGAAACCGAGGACGGCAGCCCCTTCGAAGGCATCGGCCGTGGCCGCCTGTGGCCGCTTCTGACCGCCGAGCGCGGTCATTACGCCCTCGCGGCCGGCGCCGATCCGCTGCCGTTCCTGAAAGCGATGGTCCGCATGACCGGCCGCTGCGGGCTCCTGCCCGAGCAAATCTGGGATGCAGAGGCAATACCCCACGCAAATCTCTTTCCCGGCAAGCCGACAGGATCGGCGATGCCGCTGGTGTGGGCCCACGCCGAGTTCGCAAGGCTTGTGGTGGGCGCGCGAGCGGGCGCGCCGCAGGATCGTCCGGAGGCGGTCTGGCGCCGCTATGGCGGCGCAAAGCCAAAGCCGCCGGCACGGTGCTACTGGTCGCTCCGCATGCCGGTGACGCGGATCGCCGCCGGGCAAACCTTGCGTCTTCTCCTCGACGCGCAGACGGTCGTCCGCTGGAGCGCCGACGGATGGGCGACGGAAGCGGTGGCCGTAAGCCACTACAGCACGTTCAACCTGCATGTCGTCGACTTGCAGACCCGCGACCTCGCGCGCGGGCAGCGCGTCGTCTTTCGGTGGGACGCGCGGGAGCACTCGGTCGAGATCGGCTGAGCGGATTCTCAGACGCGGATATAGAGCCAGCCGGCCGTCTGCAATTCGACCAAGGCCTGAATCACCGCGGGCACGGTAGCGATTCCCATCGGTGCGACGAGATTCTGCGCGCGCAGGCTGTTCTGGCACAGCACCAGATGCCGGTCGCCGTCGGCGTCGGGACTGCGGAGCGCTTCGGCCGCGCCTTGCGCGTTGGCGAGAATGCGGATTTCCGCGGTCGGATCTGCGCGGAGAAGATTGCGTGCATTCGAGCGCGCCCGGACGAGCGCTCCCGCGGTCGGTGCATGGAGAATGACGCGAACGCTCATATGCCGGCGCCTTCCTGAAGGATGTCGGAGAGATCCGACCGCACCTGGCGCATGACGCTCGCCAGCGACGCGTCGCTCCGGTTGCGCGGCCGCGGCGCGGAGATTTCATAGGTCTCGCTGATGCGCGTCGGCGATCCGCCCAGCAACAGCACGCGATCGGCGAGATAAGCCGCTTCCTCGATGTCGTGGGTGACGAACAGGATCGTCGTGCGCGTCGCCGCCCAGATGCGCAGGAGCTCATCCTGCAGCGTCTGGCGCGTGATCGCGTCGAGCGCGCCGAACGGCTCGTCCATCAGGAGAATCTCGGGCCGGACCGCGAGCGCGCGGGCGATGCCGACACGCTGGCGCTGCCCGCCCGACAACTGGTGCGGCCAGCGCTGGGCGAAGTCGCGCAGGCCGACCAGCGCGAGCGCATCGCTCACCCGGCGCTGAACTTCCTCGTCGGCAAGCCCGAGGCCTTCGAGACCCAAGGCCACGTTCTCGTGGACCCGCCGCCATGGCATCAGGCGCGCTTCCTGGAACACGATCGCGATCGAACGCCGCCCGGGATTCTCATCGAGATGGCGATGGATGCTTCCGCGCAGCGGCTCCATCAGGCCGGCGACGATCCGGAGCAGCGTCGATTTGCCCGCTCCCGACGCGCCGACGACGGCCGCGAATTCGCCGCGCCGCACCGTCAGCGCGAGATCCGCCAGCACCGGCCGCGCCGATCCGGGAAACCCGATGGCGACGTCCGCAAGCTCGATTATGGCTGCCATCGCAGGATCCGCGTCTGCACCATGAGGAACAGCGTATCGCTGATGCCGTAGAGCACCGCAATGGTCGCCATGTAGACGATGACGACCGGCGTCGCGAGCAGGCCCGCCGCTTCCATCATGCGCTGGCCAATGCCGGTGATACCGAACAGCTCGGCGGCGACCACCGTCATCCAGCCCTGGCCGATCCCCGCCCTAAGCCCGGAGAGGATGCCGGGCGCCGCCGCCGGCATGATGACCTTTTGCAACCGTGCCTTCAACGAGCGGTGGCCGAATGCCCTCGCGAGCTCGATGAGATCCTTGTCGACCGCGCCGACCGCCGCATAGGCGGTGAAATAGTTGATCCAGAAAATGCCGATGGCGATGATGAACGCCGCCGCGGTTTCGCTGATGCCGAACCAGATGATGGCAAACGGAATCCACGCCAGCGGCGGAATCGGCCGCAGCAGGCGCGCGACCCAGGCCTGAGCGGCGTCGACCCGCGGGAACAGGGCGACGGCGCCGCCGACGACGACCCCGAGCAGCGAGCCGATCAGGAGTCCGACGAGGTAGTGGCCGAGGCTGGCGAGGACCATCGTCTGCCAGATGCCGAGCGATATCTCGGACACGAACCGCGCCGGGATGGCGCTCGGCGGCGGCAACAGCGCAACGGGAACCAGGCCGCTGCGCGCCACCGCCTCCCATATGCCGATGAAAGCCGCGAGCCCGGCAGCGCTCAGAAGGCGACGGGAGCTCACTTCGGCTGTGCCGCCTGCTCGTAAACCGAGGCATCGAACAGATCGCCAAGCGCCACGGCCTTCTGCTGCGTGCCGATCTTCATCGCGAAGTCCTGCACTTCCTTGGTCGCCGAAACAATCGGACGCGGATCGCTCACGAACTTGCTGATCGGCGAGCGGATCGCGCGCTCGAACGTGTCGAGCGGAACCAAGCCCTGACCGATGAACTTGTAGACGTCCTTGGCCGCACGATCCGGATCGCTGTGCAGCAGCTCGGTTGCGCGAATATGAAGAGCGATAAGCTTCTCGATGGCGGCGCGCTTGTCCTTGAGGGCGCTTTCGCGGACCGCCACCACGGCGCCCGGCTGATCGGGAAACATGTCGCCTCCGGCGACGACGATCCTGGCGTCGGGAAGCTGCTGCTGGACGATGGTGACGATCGGCTCGAGAATCGAAGCCCCATCGACGGAACGCGTCAGCAGCGCCTGCTGCACCTTGTCCTCGCCCATGCCGACGATCTCGATCGAATCCTCCGCGATGCCGGCATGGGCGAGCCAGTAGCGCAGCACCAGATCGGGAATCGAACCCTTGGGCAGCGTCGCGATCTTGGGCTTTCGCCGCTTCTGCGCGATGAAGTCGCGAACGGCGTCGGCGCCGGTCTTTGCCTCCGATGCCGCCTTCGCGAGATCGCCCTGAGCGATCACGGCGATCTGCTCGACCACGTTCGCGGCGACGACCTTGATCGGCACACCGTTCGCCCGCGCCACCAGCGCAGGGCCGATGCCGAAATACATGACGTCGTAACGGCCCGACGCGATCGCCTGCACGATCGCCGGACCCGAGGAGAACTTCGTCAGCTTGAGATCGAGCCCCGCCTCCTTGGCCCATCCCTCGCCTTCCATGACGAAGAGCTGCGCCATGGGCATGATCGGGATGTAGGCGACCTCAAGCGTGGCCTGCGCCCGCGCGGGCGTTGCCGTCAGCGCGACGATCGGCAGCAGCAGGGCCGCCGCGACCCGCCGCAGCCTCCCGGAATGGTTCCAAACCATCGTGCATCCCTCGAAAAAAGCCCGCTTGCGCCGGACTATAGGAAGGTTTCCGGAGAGCCGCAATCGAACGGGGCAAGTCGTTATCGGGCCGTCAGCCTGAGGATGCAATCGCCGCCGTTTGGCCCCTGCCCGCCGCAGCCGTCGTTGGTAAGAACGTAAAGGGCCTTGTCCGGACCGACCGCGACATCGCGGAGCCGTCCATAGCGCCCGTTCGCCTCACCCGACGCGAACCACCGCTCGATCGCCTCGATTCGATCGCCCGTGCCGATCTTCACGCGGATCAGCGCTTCCCCGCGCAAGGTCGCGACAAACAGATCGCCATCGAAGAACGTTGCCCCGCTCGGCGCCACGGCCTGCTTCGGCCAGCACACGAGAGGATCGGCAAGACCTTCTTTGCCGACGGCGCACGTCGCCGTCGGCCAGCCGTAATTGCGGCCGGCGACGATGCGGTTGATCTCATCCCGCGCATGCAGGCCGAATTCGCCCGACGGCCCATGCTCCGATGCGTACAGATCGCGCGTGCCAAGCCGCCATGCCAGCCCTTGGACGTTGCGGTGCCCCAGCGTGAAGACCGGCGAACCGGGGAACGGATTGTCGGACGGTACGGTGCCGTCCGGCGTGATCCGCAGGATTTTTCCCGCGAGCGACGTCTTGTCCTGGGCGAGCTCGGGATGGCCCGTTTCGCCCGTGCCGACGTACAGCAGTCCGTCGGGGCCGAACGCGATCCGCCCGCCGTTGTGGAAGGTTCCGGCGGGAATGCCGTCGAGGATCGTCCGATCCACGACTCCGCGCGTTCCATCCTGCTTGAAGCGCACCACGGCGGTGGCGGTCTTGCCGTTCTCGCGCCGCGTCATCATCGCATACAGATAGGGCCGCTCCGGAAAGCGCGGATCGAGCGCGAGCCCCATCAGTCCGCCCTCGCCCCGCGCCACCACCGACGGCGTCGCATAGGGCTCCGGCCGCGGCTTGCCGTTTCTGTCCAGCAGCAGGATGCGGCCCCGGCGCTCGCTGACCAGTGCCTGGCCATCGGGAAGGAAAACGATCGACCAGGGAATCTCCAGTCCCGACGCCCACACAGCCACGTTCATCCCCGGCGGATCGGGCACCATGCGGTCCTCGACCGCTTGCGGCTGGCGCCCGGCGATCGGATCGGCCTGGGCTTGCGGGACATGGAGAACGAAGGCGATCGTCAGGAAGACAGGAGCAGCGCGCAGCATCGCCGTTTCCTCGGGGCTCGGGAATGCCCAAGCCTCAACGCTGGCGGTGCGCGGGGGTTCCGGCGGCGGGTGCGGGAATGGGTGTCTCTGCCCGCTCGACCGGAACGGAATTCCGGGAAAAGGCTGTTTCCCATTTTTTGGCTTCACAATCCCCAGCGAGGCGGTAGCGTGC
>Ga0207664_10000196_pt1 | contig 45388 bp, 40 predicted proteins | sample LARL83metaG_FD_184349 | JGI IMG/M metagenome (GOLD analysis project Ga0207664, IMG submission 184349) | Corn, switchgrass and miscanthus rhizosphere microbial communities from Kellogg Biological Station, Michigan, USA - LAR L8-3 metaG... | ecosystem: Host-associated > Plants > Roots >...
GGGCCTGGGCACGCTGGCTTTTCTCGGGCACGCCGTGGCGTGACGGCAGGCTCGGGCTTGACGCGGGCCCGGGCGCCCTGGTTTTTCTCGGGCACGCCGTGGCGTGACAGCGGGGCTCTTGCCCGGAGCCCACCGCGGGCGGGACCGGAGCATTCCCGGCGCGCGGGTCACCCCGCGTGTCGATCTGACTTCGCTCATCGCATCTGTGGATGCCGTTGTGGATGGCCCGGTGGAAAATTCATCACGGTAGGGGATAACAGCCGGGGAGATGTGGATGACCGTGTGGATAAGAAAAATCCTTGAAATTGCCGACGGAAACCTCTTGTGCTGGACTTGCGGAAGCAGTAGAAATTCCTTGTCGCCGGAAACGGGGACCGGCCGGGGGAGACTCCGGCAACGCGGGAAGGACCGGGAAACCGGGAATTCCAGCGGGTTTCTGGCCCTGGTGGCCGGTTGAGCAGCGCTAGAGGCCGAGCAATCGGCAGATCAGCGCGGCGAGGCCAGGCGAGGCCCCTCCATCTCATGCATGGAGGGGTCTCGTGTTATCTATGCCCGCATTCGCTCAGGGCTAATCGCGCAGGCGCGGGTACTCAATTCCCGCGTGGTCGATGGCACATCGCCTCCCCTATAGGGGAGGTAATCGCACATCGATCTTGGTGCGCCGCCGGCCCAGGCGCAGTCTGGCTGAGAACCTGCCCGGAAGCTCCCTGGGCGACCCCCGGCGGGGCCGAGGTTTCCAGGCAGGCTCTGACCGTTACCGGTGGGCAGCCGTGCGGATCGGCCAAGCTAGCCCAGCGCCCCGGCCGGCAGAGGTTCGGCTCGCCAGGTCGGGTGGCACCGGACTGCCGGTAAAGGGAGCCTGACGATTCTGTGACCGTCGGCTGGCTGTGGACAGAACTGTGGATGGACCGGTGGAGAATCCTTCGCGTCGGGGGATAACAGCGGAGGAGATGTGGATGGGCGTGTGGACAAGAGATTTTTTTGAGATTATTGACGCAAACCTCTTGTGCTGGCCTTCCGGAGGGCTGTAGAAAACTCTTGTCGCCGGAAACGGGGACCGGCCGGGGGAGACCCCGGCAGCGCAGGAAGGACCGGGAAACCGGGAATTCCAGCGGGTTTCTGGCCCCGGTGATCGGTTGAGCAGCGTCAGACACCGAGCAATCGGCAGTTAGCGCGGCAAGACCGGGCAGGGCCCCTCCATCTCATGCATGGAGGGGCCCGCCATATTTATGCCGGAATTCGGTCTGGCTAATCCCGCAGCCGTAATTTCGCCGGCGATGTCTTTCGTCTTGTCCTTAACGCGCTTAATCCCGCAGCCATCCTGCTCAGCTGCTGGCCCCGCCACCATCCTCGCGCAGCAGACTGCCGAACCTTCCAAACAACTCATCTCCGGCCCGCCCGGCCGCGGCGGAGATGTGCGCCAGCCCGAGGAAACCGTGTACCAGGCCGGGATGGGGCACGAGCAACACGTTGACCCCTGCGCCGCACATCAAGCGCGCGAGCGTGCCACCCTCATCGCGCAGCGGGTCGTGTTCGGCGGTAGCGATTACGGTGGGCGGCAGCCCGGCCAGCTCAGCGTGCACCGGGCTGAGCTCAGCGTCGGCGCGGCGCGCGGGATCGGGGATCCACTGCGCCACCGACCAGCGCACGTCGTCGGCCTCCAGCCCCCACCCATGGCCCTCTTCCCGCAGGCTGGGCTCGGACAAGGTCATGTCGGCGTTCGGGTACGCCAGCAGCAGCGCCGCCGCTGGCGTCCCGCCGGCCCGCAGCCGGACCGAAGCTATCAGGGCGAGCGCGCCGCCCGCGCTGTCACCAGCCAGCCCGATTCCGGCCGCCGCCATCGCGCCGAGCTCATCCGGCCGTCCCTGCGCCCAGCCGAACGCGGTCACCGCATCGTCCACCGCCGCTGGCCCGGGATGTTCGGGGGCACGGCGGTAGTCCACGGCCAGCACGGCGACGTCAGCGATCAGGGCCAGACGACGGCAGATGCTGTCGTGCGACTCCAGGTCGCCGAGCACGAAGCCGCCGCCGTGAAGGTAGAGCACCAGCGGACGCGGTTCGTTCGCCGGGCGGTACAACCGCAGCGGCAGGCCGGGCCGCCCGTCGTCTGCCGTGCTCAGATCCCGTACCAGCGGCAGCGCGGGACCTGGTGGCCTGGCTGCCGCCCGGCGACGAGAATGCTGCCGGAGCGCCGCGGCACCGGCCTCGCGCCATGACGGACCGCCCGCCTGCCGGACCTCGGCCACCCAACGGGCCAGGCCGGCGTCCGCCAGCCCGGCGAGATCGGCATCGGTCCCCTCATCGGCAGGCACGCTCCATTGAAGCAGCCGCGAACGGCAGTATGTTTGCCCCGGAACGCCGCCCGCGCGAAGCCGTCGTCATCGTGCATCTCCACGGGAGGCACGCGTGCGCGTCCTGGTGCGGCACCTGCAACTGGCCCGGGCCGCGAACGTCACCGGCGCGGCGGTGTCGGTGTCATTCGACGGCGGGAAGACCTGGCGGGCCGCCCGGATGACCGGCCGCGCCGGCAGTTGCGCGGCGGTGTTCCGCGCTCGGCCGGGCGCCCGGGTGACGCTGCGGACCAGCGGGTCGGACGCGGCCGGGGGGTCCGTCACCGACACCATCACCCGCGCCTACCAGGTCGGCTCCCGAACAAGCGCCTCTCGCGGGCGCGTGCGATCCTGGGAGCGCAACCCCGCCGGAAAGGGTGGTCATGGACAGCGATGTCTTGCGCGCCGTGCAGAAGCCTCTCAAGGACGCCTACCGCGAGAATCCGCAGCAGGCGCTGATCACCCTAGCCGCGCAGGGTCAGCTCGGCGAGGAGAGCGTCAGCTGCTCGGTGGCCACCGGGCAGGCGCTCGCGGTCGCGGGTCTGCACCCGGCCACCGGCGGCGACGGCTCGCTGGCCTGTTCCGGCGACATGCTGCTCCAGGCGCTGGTCGCGTGCGCCGGCGTCACGCTGCGGGCGGTGGCCACGTCGCTGGAGATCCCGATCGCCGGCGGGGCCGTCCACGCCGAAGGCGACCTGGATTTCCGCGGCACGCTGGGGGTCAGCAAGGACGCGCCGGTGGGCTTCACGGCGATCCGCCTGGGCTTCGAGCTGGATACCGAGGCGACCGCCGAGCAGCTCGACACCCTGCTCAGGCTGACCGAGCGGTACTGCGTGGTCTTCCAGTCGCTGGCGAACCCGGTCGAGACCAGGGCCACGATCACTGCCCAGCCCGCATAGCAGTCCGAACGGACACCGGCCGGACCAGCACCGTCAGGACAGACATGGCGCAGCGAGCCAGGGATCTCGGCATCGTCGCGAGCACGGGGAACCCCGGGCCGCGCAACGCGATCACCGACGTGGCGGGGGTCAGCGTCGGACACACCACGCTGATCAGCGGTGACGGCCCGCTGGTCCCGGGCCGCGGGCCGGTCCGCACCGGCGTGACCGTGGTGCTGCCGCGGACCGAGCGGATCTGGGACCGGCCGGTCTTCGCCGGCTGTCACACCCTCAACGGCAACGGCGAGGTGACCGGGCTGGAGTGGATCCGGGAGGCCGGGCTGCTGGCCACTCCGGTCGGCCTGACCAGCACGCACAGCGTGGGCGTGGTCCGCGACGCGCTGGCGGCGTGGGAGGCGCGCCAGCGCGGCTACGATCCGGATGCCTGGTCTCTGCCGGTGGTGGGGGAGACCTGGGACGGGCGGCTGAACGACGCCAGCGGCGGGCATGTCGGCCCGCAGCACGTCCTCGACGCGCTGGCCGCGGCCGCGGCGGGCCCGGTGCCCGAGGGCAACGTGGGCGGCGGTACCGGGATGATCTGCCACGGATTCAAGGGCGGGATCGGCACCGCCTCCCGGCTGGTGGAAGACGCTCACGGCCGGCACACCGTCGGCGTGCTCGTGCAGGCCAACCACGGGTCGCGGGCCGGATTCACGGTCAACGGCGTGCCGGCCGGGCAGCTGATCGGCCCCGATCGGGTCGCGTTGCCCGGCCGTCCTTCGGCTGCGCCCGGGCCGGACCCGCGCCCCGGCGCCGGGTCGATCATCGGGATCGTGGCCACCGACGCCCCGCTGCTGCCGCACCAGTGCCGGCGGCTGGCCCAGCGCGCCGTGATCGGCATCGCCAGACTCGGCGCCGTCGGCGAGCACTACAGCGGAGACTTCTTCCTCGCCTTCGCCACCGGCAACGACGGCATCCCGGGCGACCACGGGCCGCCGCCCGCGCCGGTGGTGCCGCTGGCCATGCTGCCCGACACAAGGATCACCGGCCTGTTCCGCGGGGTGGCCGAGGCGACCGAGGAGGCCGTGCTGAACGCGCTGGTGGCCGCGCGCACCATGACCGGCCGGGACGGGATAACCGCTTACCAGCTGCCCGCCGGCGAGCTGGCGGCCCTGCTCGCCGCCCGATCGGCGGCTCCCCCCTCCGCGCCCGCCGACGCCCGCTAGCCGGCCATCCGCCGGGGGGCGGGCGGCGATCGAAGCGGCGTTCCGGGCGTCAGCGTTCGGAAATATTCGATTGCACCCGATTGTTAGCGTGTCTAACTATGGGACGGATCCGTGCTGCGCGACCGGCGGAGGCCGGGCAGGGATGGGTGCGGCGGCTGGCCGGCTACTGCTGGCGGTACCGCCGCAATACCGTCATCGCTATCGGCGCCTCGCTGCTGGCCGCGCTGGTCACCGCGGTCATCCCGCTGATACAGCGGCGGATCATCGACAACGTCATCGTCACGCACACCGAGTCGATCTGGCCGCTGGCGATCGCGCTGGTGGTCGCGGCGCTGGCCACCTTCGGCGCGGTCTACGTGCGGCGGTACATGGGCGGCCGGGTATCCCTCGACGTTCAGCATGACCTGCGCACCGAACTGCTCGGCTCGCTGTCCCGGCTGGACGGCGCGCGCCAGGACGAGCTGCACACCGGGCAGGTCGTGAGCCGCTCGATCTCCGACCTCAACATGGTGCAGGGCCTGCTCAGCATGATCCCGGTGACGGCGGGCAACCTGGTGTTGTTCGCGGCCTCGCTGGTCATCATGCTGTTTCTCTCCCCGCTGCTGACCGTGGTCGCGCTGCTGGTCGGCCCGGCGCTGTACCTGGTGACGCTCGCGTCCCGGCGGCGGCTGTTCCCATCGAGCTGGCACGCCCAGCAGCAGTCCGGTGCCGTGGCCGGGGTGGTGGAGGCCGCGGTCACCGGCGTGCGGGTGGTCAAGGGATTCGGCCAGGAGGAGCAGGAGCTTGACCGCCTGGAGGAGGCCAGCAGGCGGCTGTTCGCCTCCCGGGTGCGGACCGTGCGCCTGATGGCCAGGTACAGCCCCGCGCTGCAGGCCATCCCCGCGTTCGGCCAGATCGGCGTGCTCGCGCTGGGCGGCTGGCTAGCCATCAACGGCTCGATCACGCTGGGCACCTTCCTGGCCTTCTCCTCCTACCTGGCCCAGATGGTCGGCCCGGTGCGCATGCTCACCTACCTGATCACGCTCGGCCAGGAGGCGCGGGCCAGCGTGATCCGGGTGTTCGAGGCGATCGACTCGCGCCCGCTGATCACCGAGAAGCCGGGCGCGGCCGCGCTGCCGGCCGACGCGGCCGGGGTGGAGTTCGACGACGTTCACTTCGGCTACGCGCCGCAGCAGCCGGTGTTGAACGGCCTGTCGCTGCGGGCCGAGCCGGGCGAGACGCTGGCCATCATCGGCGCGTCCGGCTCAGGGAAGTCCACCGTGTCGCTGCTGCTGGCGCGGTTCTACGACGTCGACGCGGGAGCGGTCAGGATCGGCGGGCACGACGTGCGGGATGTCACGCTGAATTCGCTCCGGTCCGCGATCGGCCTGGTGCTGGAGGACAGCTTCCTGTTCTCCGACACGGTGCGGGCCAACGTCGCCTTCGGCCGCCCCGAAGCCACCGACGAGCAGGTGATCGCGGCGGCGCGGGCCGCGGAGGCCGAGGAATTCATCACCGAGCTCCCGGACGGATACGACACGGTCATCGGCGAGCAGGGGCTGAGCCTGTCCGGCGGCCAGCGGCAGCGGATCGCGCTGGCCCGCGCGCTGCTCACCGACCCCCGGATCCTCGTTCTCGACGACGCCACGTCCTCGATAGACCCGCGGATGGAGGCGGAGATCCACGACACGTTGCGCCGGGTGATGCGCGGCCGCACCACGCTGCTGATCGCGCACCGCAGGTCCACGCTGCAGCTCGCGGACCGGATCGCGGTGCTGCACGAGGGCCGGGTCGCCGACGTGGGTAGCCACGAGGAACTCATGCACCGCAGCCCGCGCTACCGGCTGCTGCTGGCCGGGCCCGACGACGCCGAGATCTATGACGGCGAGGACGCCGAACCTTATGACGGCGAGGACGCCGTGCCGGCCGGCGCCGGTGCCGTTGCGCTGGCCGCGCCCGCCGGGACCGCGGCCCCCGCCCGGACCGCGGGACGAGGCCGGGCGCAGGCGGCCGGCCGCCGCGGCGGCGGCGACAGCTGGGACGGCATGCTGGCCAGCCTCCCGCCGAGCCCCAAGCTGCAGGCCCAGCTGGAGGCGCTGCCGCCGGCCAACGACGTCCCGCACGTGGATCAGGCCGAGGCGCGCGCGCCCGAGCCGCGGTTCACGCTGCGCAAGCTGCTCAAGCCGTTCCTCATCGCGCTGGTGGCCGGGCTCATCCTCGATGGCCTGGACGCCCTGGCCACGCTGGCGCTGCCCGCCCTTGTCCGGGGCGGCATCGACAACGGCGTGGCGACCAAGACGTTCCACGCGATCGTGCTCGTGTCGCTGATCGGGCTGGCCATCGTGCTCGCCGACTGGGTGGTCAACATCGCGGAGACCATGGTCATCGGGCGCAACGGCGAGCGGCTGCTGTACGCGCTGCGGATCAAGATCTTCGCGCACCTGCAGCGGCTCGGGCTCGACTTTTACGAACGGGAGCTGTCCGGCCGGATCATGACCCGGATGACGACCGACGTGGACGCGCTGTCCTCCTTCCTGCAGACCGGCCTGGTCACCGCGGTCAGCTCGGTCCTGTCGTTCTTCGGCGTGCTGGCGGCCCTCCTCGTGATCAACCTCAGGCTGGGCCTGACCGTACTGTCGATCATCCCGCTGCTCGTCGTCGCGACCTTGATCTTCCGGGCCAAGTCGTCGAAGGCGTACAACGAGGCCAGGGAGAAGGTCAGCGCGGTCAATGCCGACCTGCAGGAGAACGTGGCCGGGCTGCGGGTGACCCAGGCCTACCGCCGTGAGGAACGCAACCGGGCCCGGTTCGCCGCGCGCAGTGCCTCCTACCGGGTGAGCAGGCTGCGGGCCCAGCGCTATATCGCGCTGTACTTCCCGTTCGTCCAGGCGCTGTCCACGATCGCCGGGGCCCTGGTGCTGGTGGTCGCGACCGGCCAGGTGCGCTCCGGCGCGCTGACGGCGGGCGCCCTGATCGCCTACCTGCTCTACATCGACCTGTTCTTCGCGCCGGTGCAGCAGATGTCTCAGGTATTCGACGGCTACCAGCAGGCGGTGGTCGGGCTGCGCCGGATCCGGCAACTGCTCGCGGTCCCGACCACGACGCCGCCGGCCAGCCACCCCCGGCCGGCGGGACGGCTGAGCGGCCGGGTCGAGCTGCGCGATGCCCGGTTCCGGTACGACGGGGCGCACCGGGACGCGGTCCGCCGGGTCAACCTGAGCATCGAGCCCGGCGAGACCGTGGCGCTGGTCGGCCAGACCGGCGCGGGAAAGTCGACCCTGGTCAAGCTCGTGGCGCGGTTCTACGACGTGACCGGGGGAGCGGTGCTGGTGGACGGGGTAGACGTCCGCGAATACGACCTGGCCGGCTACCGGCACCAGCTGGGTGTGGTGCCGCAGGAGCCCTACCTGTTCTCCGGTACCGTCGCCGACTCCATCGCCTACGGCCGTCCGGACGCCGCCCAGGCCGAGGTGGAGGCGGCGGCCCGGGCCGTGGGGGCGCACGAGATGATCGAGGCGCTGCCCGGCGGATACGACCACCTGGTGGGCGAGCGCGGCCGCAACCTGTCCGCGGGCCAGCGGCAGCTCGTCGCGCTGGCCCGGGCGCAGCTGGTGGATCCGGCCATCCTGCTGCTCGACGAGGCCACGTCCGCGCTCGACCTGGCGTCGGAGGCCGCGGTGACCCGCGCGATCGGCCGGCTCACCACGCAGCGCACCACGCTGGTGGTGGCGCACCGGTTGACCACCGCGGCCCGCGCGGACCGCATCGTGGTGGTGGACGGCGGCCAGATCGTGGAGACCGGCAGCCATGACGAGCTGCTCGCGATGGGCGGCACGTACGCGTCGCTCTGGGACGCGTTCACCGGGGGCCAGGAGCTCAGCCGCTCCGGCAGCCTGGCCAGCGCCGGGTAATCCGGGCTGGGCGCTGTCCATTCCCGGGGACGCGTGATGCGCGTGCTTATGCGCGTGCTTCGTCCCGTACGGATGCACGTGCATGCTAGAATCCCCGCGTAGTAAGGCAATCGAGACGATTCACGCCGGGATGGGCCGGACGAATTTGCGACCGTCCGAGCACGGGTCGGCCGTATTCGCGACGCTGCGAGGAGGGCGATGGGCGCGCGCAACGGGATGCCGTCGTCCAGCCTGGCTGACGCCGAATGGCAGTCGAGCCAGCACGGTGATCGTCGGGCCGCCCGCGTCGAGATGGCCGTGCTGCCCGGCGGGTCTATCGCGATGCGTAATTCCCGCCATCCGGGCGGTCCCGCGCTGATTTACACCCACGCCGAGATCGAGGCGTTCATCGCGGGGGCCAAGGACGGGGACTTTGACGATTTGATCGCTTAATGGGGGGAGCGGGGGCGCCGGACCGACGTCTCGTCGTGGCTGCTGCGGCGAGACTTCGGTCCGGGAACCAGGTTCCCGGCCGGCCCGGCTCGTCGGCGCCCGGCCGGCGGGACCCGTCCGGTTAGCCCGTCAGGCCGGTCAGTCCGCAATCGCCGGGGGATCAGTCCGTGAGCGGGGATCAGTCCGTGAGCGCTGGGGGGAGCAGCGCGCGGTGCGCCGCGAGCAGGTCGTCGCACATCGCGACGATCTGCGAGGTCGTCAGCGTGGCGGCGGCATTCGGGTCCAGCAGCGCCGCCTGGTAGACGTGGTCCCGCCGGCCGTCCAGGACCGCGCGGACGGTCAACTCGACCACGTTGAGGAAGGTGCGGTTGAGCGCCGCGAGCTGGGCGGGCAGCGCGCCGACCGGCCGTGGCCGCGCGCCGTGCGCGCCTACGTCGCAGGGGACCTCGACGCAGCACGACCCGGGCAGGTTGGCGATCAGCCCGTCGTTGCGCACGTTCACGTAGAGCTCGCGCTCGGTGCCGGTCTCCAGCGCGTAGATGAACTGCGAGGCGAGCTCGTCGGTGGGCTCCAGGTCGAGCGGCTTGCCCTCGTCGAGATCGCGGCGCAGCGACTCCAGCTCGTTCAGGTTCTCCTCTGATCGGGCCAGGTAGTCGCCCACGAAGATGCGGAACCGCTCGATCTGGTCGTCGTGCCGCATGAACCACGGCACGTACTCGGCGGAATGCTCGCTGGACTCGGTGGGGAAGTAGCCGAACCTGCGGAACAGCTCCACCCGCACCCGTCGCTGCAGCTCCGGGGAGCCTTCGACGATCTCGGTCAGGCGCGGGTAGAGGGACCGGCCCTCGTGCTCGAACCGGAGCACGAACGCCTGGTGGTTGAACCCCGCGGTGGTGAAGCCGACCTCGGCCGGATCCAGGCCGACCAGCCCGGCCAGGAAGGCGTGCGTGTCCCGGACCGAGTGGCATAGCCCGAACACGCGCTGGAACGCCGTGCCCTCGTATACGGCCCAGGGCAGCATGGCCATCGGGTTGGTGTAGTTGAGCAGATAGGCGTCCGGGCACAGCTCGGCCATGTCGCGCCCGATCCCGACCACCACGGGGATGGTGCGCAGGCCGCGGAAGATGCCGCCGATGCCCAGCGTGTCCGCGATGGTCTGCCGCACGCCGTAGCGGGCCGGGATGTCGAAGTCCAGCCGGGTCGCCTGGTACCCGCCCACCTGGATCTCGTTGATGACGTAGCGAGCGCCGGCGAGCACCTCGGAGCGGTCGGACGAGGACGTCACGGCTGCGCCGCACCCGGTCTGGACGACGATACGGCGGGCCAGCGTGTCGGCGTGCGCGAGGCGCCCGGCATCGATGTCGTGCAGCGCCAGCTCCAGCTCGGAACTAAACTCGCGATAGCCGCACAGGTCCGTGACGACGTTGCGGGTGAACTCGATGCTGCCGGCGCCGATGAATGCAACCTTGATCACGGATCGATAGTGTTCCATTTCCTTCTTCTGCGAGCAACAGCGCGCAGGAACTTGCAGCAGCGCGGCGCTGGCCGCCGACCCGGAGCGTCCCAGGCGAGGCCGCCAGCGGCAGCGCCCGGACCAGGCCTCGCGCGAAGGATGCGCTGCTCTCTCGCGTGCGGCGCCCGCTCAGCCTCGATAACACGTCGCTCACAGCTTGGGCAAAAGCATTCCGTTCGGCTTGACACCGGCCCGCAGGTTCGCGCGATGATGTCTCAAACATTCACGATTCGCGCAAGAGTCGTCGACGCGTCGGCAATCCGAGGGCGGATGCCCAGGTCGGCCGCGGTCGCACCCCGAGCGCGGGCTCGGAGGCAAGGGCAAATGAGAAAGCACCGGCTCAGCGTGCTACTGGGGTCCACGCTGGTTGCCCTCGGCCTCGTGGCCTGCGGCACGGGCAGTGGCAACGGATCGGGCGGGAACGGCAAGTCGATCACGATCTGGGAGGGGTACACGGGTCCGGAGGGCAAGGCGTTCGCCCACCTGATCACCGAGTACCAGCAGCAGAACCCCGGGCAGAAGGTCAGCAGCCTGTACGTCAACAACGACAACTCGCTGCAGAAGGTCCTGACCGCCGTGCGCGGCGGCAGCGTGCCCGACATCGCCTACCTTTACGGCTCCTGGGCCCCGAACGTGGCCCAGATTCCTCAGGTCGAGACGCTGAACAGCGTGGTGAAGCAGCCCGGCGTGAACTGGAACGACTTCTGGGTGGGCGAGCGCGATGTGGCCACCGTCAACGGCCGCGTCATCGGCATCCCGGCGCTGGTCGACAACCTGGCCGTGGTCTACAACAAGACGCTGTTCGCCCAGGCCGGCCTGCAGCCGCCCGGCCCGGGGTGGACCTGGAACGAGTTCGTGGCCGACGCCAAGAAGCTGACCAACCCGGCCAAGAAGCAGTTCGGCACCGCCTACGTGACCCCCGGCAGCGAAGACACCGTATGGCACTGGGAGGTGCTGCTCTGGGAGGCCGGCGGGAAGATCCTCACCCCGGACAACAAGCAGGCCGCGTTCGACTCGCCGGCCGGCCTGAAGTCGCTGACCACGCTGCAGACCATGGCCGTGCATGACAAGTCCATGTACCTGGACCCGACCGACCAGGCCTACGCCAACGTGTTCAACTCCGGCAAGATCGGCATGCTGGTGACCGGCCCCTGGGACCTGGGCGTGTTCCCGAACGTGCACTACGGCGTGCAGATCATGCCCTCGTTCCCCGGCACCAGCGGCGGTCACCAGACCATCTCGGGACCGGACAACTGGGTGATCTTCAACAACGGCTCCGACCGGGTCAAGGCGGCGGAGAAGTTCCTGCTGTGGCTCACCGCCCCGGCTCAGGTGAAGTCCTTCTCGCTGCGCACCGGGGACCTGCCGACCCGGGCCTCGGTGGCCAACGCCGCCGGATTCCAGGCCGGCATGGACCAGGCGCTCCCCGGCGTGGACACCTTCATCAAGAACCTCGGCAACGTCAGGCAGGCCCGGCCGCAGATCCCCACCTACCCGAAGATCTCCCAGGTGCTCGGCAACATGGTGGTCTCGGTGCTGCTCGGCAAGAGCCAGCCCGCAGCCGCGCTGCACAGCGCCGCGCAGCAGGTCAACCAGATTCTCGCCCACCCGAACCAGTAACGTGGCGACACGAACCCGTGACGTGGCGGCATCGGAGGCCTCGCTCAGCCGCCGGCGCCTGAGGGCGGCGGCCAGCGCCCGGGCCCGCGTCACCCGCTCGGAGCACTTCACCGGGTGGGCGTTCGTGACGCCCGGGGTGGCGATCATCCTGCTGTTCGGCGCGGTCCCCGTGGTCTGGTCCGCGGTCATGTCGTTCCAGCGCAACAACCTGCTGTCGCCGGACACGCCCTACGTCGGGCTGCACAACTACCGGACCCTGCTGCACGACCCTGTCGTGGCCCAGGCGGTCGAGCACACGCTCGTCTACACGGCCCTGTTCGTCCCCGGCAGCATGGTGGTCGGCCTGTTCCTGGCCGTGGCGATGAACCGGAGCATCCGGTTCATCAACTTCTACCGGACCGCCGCCTACGCCACGATGGCGATATCCACGATCAGCGAGGCGCTGGTCTTCATCTGGCTGTTCGACCCGTCCTACGGCGTGGTGAACTACCTGTTCAGCCTGGTCGGCATTCCGCAACAGCAGTTCCTCAACTCGCCGTCGGAGGCGCTGTACGTGATCGTCGCGATGACGATCTGGGGCTGGACCGGCTTCTCCGTGGTGATCTACCTGGCCGCGCTGCAGGGGATCCCGCAGCACCTGATCGACGCGGCGGCGACCGACGGGGCCAGCGCCTGGGCGACGTTCCGGCGGGTGACGCTGCCGCTGCTCAGCCCCGCGTCGCTGTTCCTGGCGGTCTGGCTCACGATCAACGCGCTGCAGTTGTTCGACGAGGTCTACCTGAGTACGCAGGGCGGCCCGCTGAACTCCACCACCGTGCTCGTGTACTACCTGTTTGAGCAGGCGTTCGTGAACTTCAACTTCGGCTACGCATCCGCGATCGCCTACTTCCTGTTCCTCATCATCCTGGTGGTCACCGCGATCCAGTTCCGGGTCGGCCGGCGGCTCACCTACTACCGCTCATGAGCGCGCAGACGCACGCGGGCGCCCGCAGGAACTGGCGCTGGCTTCCGTTCAGCCCGTGGCACCTCGTGCTGCTGCCGGCCAGCCTGATCCTGATCTTCCCGTTCTTCTGGATGCTGGTGACGTCGCTGGAAACGTCGTCTGAGGCGCTGCACTTCCCGCCGATCCTGACCCCGCACGTGCTCAGGTTCGGCAATTACGCCGCCGCCTGGCAGGCAGCGCCGTTCGGGCGGTTCTTCCTGAACAGCGCCATCGTGGCGGTGGTCACCGTGGTCTGCAACCTGGTGCTGTGCTCGCTGGCCGGGTACGCGTTCGCGCGGATCCGGTTCCTCGGCCGGACCGCCCTGTTCGTACTGATCATGACCACGCTGATGGTGCCGTTCCAGGTGACGATGATCCCGCAGTTCCTCATCACGAAGTGGCTCGGCGTGAACGTGCTGGCCGGGGTCGGGATCAATCACATCGGGGCGCTGATCCTGCCGAACGCGGCCACCGCGTTCGGCGTGTTCTTCCTGCGGCAGTTCTTCAAGACGATGCCGATCGAGTACGAGGAATCGGCGCGGGTGGACGGGGCGAACCGGCTGACCGTGCTGTGGCGGATCGTGCTGCCGCTGGCCACGCCGGCGCTGGCCACGCTGGCCGCGCTGACCTTCCTGGATTCGTGGAACAACTTCCTGTGGCCGCTGATCGTCATCAACCAGACGAACCAGATGACGCTGCCGCTCGGCCTGGCCACGTTCCAGGGCGCGCACGCCACCGAGTGGACGCTGCTGATGGCGGGTAACGTGATGAGCCTGATCCCGATGCTGATCGTCTTCTTCGCGGCCCAGCGTTACTTCATCAGGTCGGTGGCGGCGACCGGGCTCACGGGGGCGTAGCCCCGGCGGCGCCGCTGTCCCGGGCGGCGCCGCCGGCGCCGAGCACGCCGAGCAGCCGGGTGATCTCGCAGGCGACAGCGTCCCGCCCCGCCGCCGTGTAGCGCCTCGGATCGACTACCGCGCGGTCCGCGGCCAGGGACGCACGGATGGCGGCGGTGAACTCCTCGTTCAGCCGCGTCGCTATGTTGATCTTCGTCAGGCCGGCCCGGACCGCGGCGGCGAGCATCGCGTCCGGCACGCCGGATGAGCCGTGCAGGACGAGGGGCACGGCGACCGCGGCGCGGATCTGGCTGATCAGCTCCAGGTCAAGCACGGCGTCGCGGGTGAGCATGGCGTGCGAGCTGCCGACCGCCACCGCCAGGGTGTCCACCCCGGTCGCGGCGACATAGTCGGCCGCTTCCCGTGGCTTAGTCCTGGTGCCCGGGGCGTGCGCGCCGTCCTTGCCGCCGATCTCGCCGATCTCGGCCTCGATCCACATCCCGCGGTCGTGGCACCAGGCGGCGATGCCGGCCGTCACCTCGACGTTCTGCGCGTAGGGCCGGGTCGACGCGTCGAACATGACCGAGCCGAAACCCAGTCGGCCGGCCTCGCTGACGAGTTCCCCCGTGGTGGCGTGGTCCAGGTGCACGGCGACCGGCACGGCCGCGGCGGCCGCGATCGCCAGCGCCGCCTGCCCGATCGGCCGCAGCGCGCCGTGATAGCGGACGCAGTTCTCGCTGATCTGCAGCACGACCGGGGCCGCGGCCGCCTCCGCGCCGGCGACGATCGCCTCGGCGTGCTCGATGCCGATGACGTTGAACGCGCCGGCTCCGTGCCCCGCCGCGCGGGCCGCGGTCACGATGGTTCCCAGTCCCGTGGCGGGCATTAGATCGTCTCCCGCGTGGTGTCCGGCATCAGGCCGTCCCGCCTGACGACCGTGACCTGGCCCAGCGCCTGCTCGTAGTCGGCCCGGCGGAACTCGCCGGCGACCGGCGCGGCGGCCGCCGCGGAGCCGAGCGCGACCGCGTGCCGCAGCCGTTCGGCCCAGGGGTGGCCGAGCACCAGGTGGTGGGTGAGGCCGGCCACCACCGCGTCGCCCGCCCCGGTCGGGTTGGCGGCCACCACCCCGGGGTGCACGGCCTGCCATACCCCGTCCTCGGTCACCGCCAGCAGCCCGCGGGCGCCGAGCGAGACCACGACCGCCTGCGCTCCGGCCTCCCTGAGCTCTAGAGCCGCGACGGCGACCGCCGCGCGGCCGGTGCTGTCCGCGTCGGTCAGCCGGCGGCTGACCGCGGCGGAAAGCTCGGCCAGGTTCGGCTTGACCACCGCCGGATTCGCCGCCAGGCCGCGCAGCAGCGGCTCGCCGTCCGCGTCGAGTACGGCGGGCACGCCGGCGCGCGCCGCGATCCCGGTCAGCTCCGCGTAGCTGCCGGCCTCCAGGCCCGGGGGCAGGCTTCCGGTCAGCACGACGGCCGTGGTCGCGGCCAGCTCGGCCTGATACCGGGCCAGGAACGCCGCGTACTCGGCAGCCGAGACGCGCGGTCCCGGCTCGTTGAACAGTGCGGTCTGGCCGCGGTCGCGGTCGATGACCGCCAGGGTCCGCCGGGTCTCGCCGGCGATCTCGGTGAACGCACCGCGCACGCCGGTCCCGGCCAGCGCGGACCGCACCGCCTGGCCGGTCAGCTCCCCGGCCAGGCCCAGGACAAGCACGTCGGCCCCCAGCGCGTGCAGCGTCCGCGCGACGTTGATCCCCTTGCCGCCCGGGCGCGACCGCACCGTAACCGGCCGGTTCACCCCGGCCCAATCCACCTGCGGCAGCTCGTAGGTGAGGTCGAGCGCCGGGTTGAGCGTGACGACCAGGATCGGCCGGTTCACCGGGACACGCTCAGCCCGGGCGGGCGGTGTCCAGGATGACCGACCGGGACAGGTTCCTCGGCCGGTCCGGGTCGAGCCCGCGAGCGCGCGCGGCCACGGCCGCCAGCCGGTGCACCCGCACCAGCTCGGCCATGGGCTCCTCCTCGCTCTGCCAGACCAGCCCACCGGTGGCGGCGATCTCGCGGGCCAGGCCGTCCGGCGGCGGTCCGAACAGCCAGACCACGCTGCCGGGCCCGGTCACGGCGATCGGGCCATGCCGGTACTCCATGGCCGGGTACGCCTCCGTCCACAGCCCGGCCGCCTCCCTGAGCTTCAGCGCCGCCTCGCTGGCCAGTCCGCAGGTCCAGCCGGTGCCGAGGAAGGTGAACTGCCGGGCTTCGATCATCTGCGCGGGCAGCGGGGCGGCCAGCACCCGACGCGCCGCCCCGGCGACCGGGGCCAGATCCTCGCCCAGGTGCGCACGGAGCAGCGCCAGCTCGCTGGTGGCGAACCTGGTCTGCACGACCGACCGCTCGTCGGCGAAGTCCAGCGCGACGACCGCGTCGGCGGCCGCCGCGACGGGGCTGCCCCGGTCGGCCGTGATCGCGACGGTCGGGGCCGTGCGGCCGGCCCGGGCGAGCAGGTCGAGGATCTCGGTGGTGGTACCCGACCGGGACAGCGCCAGGATGCGGTCGTACCGACGGCCGGCCGGGAACTCGGACGCGGCGAAGGCATCGGTCTCGCCGTGCCCCGCCGCCTCCCGCGCGGCCGCGTACGACTGGGCGATGAACCACGAGGTGCCGCAGCCCGCGACCGCCACCCGCTCACCTCGGGCCGGCAGGATCCCGGCTACCTCCGCGGCCAGCCCGGCGGCCCGCAGCCAGCACTCGGGCTGGCTGGCGACTTCCGCCTCGATGCTGCCGCCGCCGCCCGTGCCGCTGCCGCCCGTGCCGCTGCCGCCCGTGCCGCTGCGGCCACCGGCCGTCCCGCTGATGCCGCCGTCCGTGCCGCCAGGCATCCGGTCGCTCGCGTCCACCCCTGTGTACCCCAGTCTCCGGGCGCGCTGGCCTGGCTATGCTCGCTTTTGCTTGGTATGTAGCAAAATCAATCGTATGTTAACAGCTAGAATCGCGACCACGAAGCAGCCCGATTGCTCATTACGCGTGCGCCGTGAGAGGCTACGGGCCCGGAGCAGCGGTCCCATGGCCTGCGGCAACGGCCCGGCTGGCCCGCCGGTCCTCATTCCAGGCAATACAGAGCAGATACCACTCAGGAGCTGCCGGTGACCCGCTACAGCCGCTGGAATGAGCTGCTCGAACTGCTGGCCGCGGACGGCCAGCTGCAGGTGGAGCGGGCGGCGCAGGCGCTCGGCGTGTCCACCGCGACGGTCCGCCGGGACTTCGACGAGCTGGCCAATCAGCAGATGCTCACCCGGATCCGGGGCGGCGCCGTGGCCCAGGGCGTCACCTACGACCTGCCGCTGCGGTACAAGACCGAGCGGCATCCCACGGAGAAGCAGCGCATCGCCGCGACGGCGGCCGGGCTGGTGCGGACCGGCCAGATCGCCGCGCTCAACGGCGGCACCACCACGACCGAGGTAGCGCGTGCGCTCGCCACCCGAGCCGACCTGAACGCCGGCTCGCCCTCACCCGCGGTGACCGTGGTCACCAACGCTCTCAACATCGCCACCGAGCTGGCGGTCCGCCAGCACATTAAGATCGTGACCACTGGCGGCGTGGCCCGGCCGCAGTCCTACGAGCTCATCGGCCCCCTGGCTACGGGCGTGCTGGACCAGGTGACGCTCGACATCGCGATCCTCGGAGTGGACGGGATCGACCCGGTGGCGGGCGCCACCGCGCACCACGAGGGGGAGGCGAGCATCAACAAGCTCATGGCCGACCGCGCGGACCAGGTCGTGGTGGTCGCCGACAGCTCCAAGGTCGGCCGCCGCGCGTTCGCCCGGATCTGCGCCGCGTCGGACATCGACGTGCTGGTCACGGACGCCGGGATCGCCGCGGCGGACGCGGCCAGGTTCGGCGAGGCGGGCACCCGCGTGATCACCGGCTAACGATCAGCGAGAACACCGAGTCACCCGATAGCTCAGAAACTGCGCAAATCTTGTTGACTAATGATTGCTAGATGGCTTAACTTCACTGGTTTCGATCAGACGGGATCCGGTCCGCTGCGCGCCGGTGTTTGCACCACGCGGCGCGCGGAGATCGGGAGGTGCGGGTGACGCAGGACCGGGCCCCGGTGGCCGCCGATCTGGTCATCGTGGGCGACTGCAACCCGGATGTGCTGGTGCTCGGGGCCGACGTGATCCCCGAGTTCGGCCAGCGCGAGAAGCTCGTCGACCGGATATCCCTGGTGGTCGGCGGGTCCGCCGCCATCATGGCCGTGGCGGCCGCGCGGCTCGGGGTGCGGGTCGCCCTGGTGGCCGCGATCGGCGACGACCCGGTCGGCCACTTCATGCTCGGCCAGCTGGCGGCCGAGGGCGTGGACGTCACGGCGGTCGCCATGCGGGCCGGCGTCCCGACCGGCATGACCGTGGCGTTGTCGCACGGAGACGACCGGGCCATCTTGACCGCGACCGGGGCGGTGGCTTCGCTGGCCGCGACCGACGTGCCGCAGGCGCTGGTCCACGGGGCCAGGCACCTGCACGTGAGCTCGTACTTCCTCATCGAGCCGTCGCTCGGCGATCACCTCGGCTCGATCTTCGCCGCCGCCCGGACCGCCGGGGTCACCACGTCCCTGGACACGAACTGGGATCCGGGCGACAAGTGGGGCGGCGAGCGGCTCCGCTCCGTGCTCGCCCAGACCGACCTGCTGATCCCCAACGAGGCGGAGGCGCTACGGATCGCCGGCCGGGACACCCTGCCCGAGGCGGTCGGCGTGCTGGCCGCGGCCGGATCCAGGCTGGTCGTCAAGCGCGGATCCCGCGGCGCGCTGTGCATCGAGGACGGGCGGCGGCACGCCGTCGGGGTCCCGCCGGTCCGCCCGGTCGACGCCACCGGAGCCGGCGACTGCTTCAACGCCGGCCTCATCGCCGGGCTGCTGCGCGGCCTGGCCCTGCCGGCGGCGGCCGCGCTCGGCTGCGCCGTGGCAGCCGCGTCCACACAGGCGCCCGGGGGAACCGGCAGCGCCCCCGATCTGGCCGCCGCGCTCGCCAGCGCCGAGACCGCCACGATCACTAGCGAGGCCGAGGCGAAGGGCCGGTAGCCGAAGCCCGGCAGCGAAGCGCCGGCAGCGGAAGCGCGCCGGCAGCGCAAGTCCCGGCAGCGGAAGCACCGGCAGCGGAAGCACCGGCAGCGGAAGCCCGCGGCAGCAGGAGCAGCGCCCCGGCCGGTGACCCGGCCGCGCCACTGTCGCCAGCTCCTGGTACGAAGGAGCGCATGGTCGACGATGCCGGTGCTGCGCCCGTGAGCCGCGCGGACCCAGGACCGGGTTCGCTCCGTGACCAGGCGGAACGTTACCTGCGCGCGCTCGCCGGCCCGGACGCGCGATTGCGCGAGGACCAGTGGACCGCGATCCGGGCGCTGGTCGAGCAGCATGGCCGCGCGCTGGTCGTGCAGCGTACCGGCTGGGGCAAGTCGGCCGTCTACTTCACCTCGGCCGCGCTGCTGCGCGCCGGCGGCGCGGGTCCGGCGGTCATCGTCTCGCCGCTGCTCGCCCTGATGCGCAACCAGATCGAGGCGGCAGGCCGGGCGGGCATTCGCGCCCGCACGGTGAACTCCGCCAATACCGAGCAGTGGGACGAGATCTACGCCGAGGTGGAAGCGGGCGAGGCGGATGTGCTGCTGGTCAGCCCGGAACGGCTGAACAACCCAGGCTTCCGCGACCTGGTGCTGCCCAAGCTGACGGCCGCGGCCGGGATGCTGGTGGTGGACGAGGCGCACTGCATCTCCGACTGGGGCCACGACTTCCGGCCCGACTACCGGCGGCTGCGCACCCTGCTGGACGAACTGCCCGCCGGCGTTCCCGTCCTCGCGACCACGGCGACCGCGAACGCCAGGGTCACCCGCGACATCGCCGACCAGCTCGGCACCGGCACCACGGCGCACACGCTGGTGCTGCGCGGCCCGCTGGACCGCCGCAGCCTGCACCTGGCCGTCGTACGCCTGCCCACCGCCGGCCAGCGGCTGGCCTGGCTGGACGAGCACCTCGGCGAGCTGCCGCGCTCGGGCATCGTCTACACGCTCACCGTGGCGGCGGCGCACGAGACCGCGGCCTTCCTGCGCGAGCGCGGCCATGATGTCGCCGCATACACCGGAAAGGACGACCACGCGCAGCGCCAGGCGGCCGAGGACGCGCTGCTCGCCGGCGAGATACGGGCCCTGGTCGCCACCAGCGCCCTCGGCATGGGATTCGACCACCCCGACCTGGGATTCGTCGTGCACCTGGGAGCACCGCAGTCACCGGTCGCGTACTACCAGCAGATCGGCCGGGCCGGCCGCGGCACGGACCGCGCCGAGGTCATCCTGCTCCCCGGGCGGGAGGACGCGGACATCTGGGCCTACTTCGGCTCGCTGGCCTTCCCGCCGGAGCCGGTCGTCCGCCGCACGCTGGCCGCACTCGCCGAGGCGGGCCGGCCGCTGTCGCTCGCCGCGCTGGAGACCAGGGTCGATCTCAGCCGCGGCCGGCTGGAGATGATGCTCAAGGTGCTCGACGTGGACGGCGCGGTCCGCCGGGTCAGCGGCGGCTGGGAGGCCACGGGGCTGGCCTGGGCCTACGACGCCGACCGCTACGCGCGGGTAGCCGCTGAGCGTTCGCGCGAGCAGGGGGCGATGCTCGGCTACATCGATACCGGACAGTGCCGGATGGAATACCTTCAGCGCGAGCTGGATGACCCGGCCGCGGCCAGCTGCGGGCGCTGTGACAACTGCACGGGGCGGTTCTGGCCGCAGCAGGTCTCGCCGGCCGGCGCTACGGCCGCGCGCGAGCGGCTGCTCCGCCCCGGCGTCGAAGTGACGCCGCGGAAGATGTGGCCGCCCGGGATGAAGGAATTGGGCATCGACGTCTCGGGCAAGATCCCGGCCGAGGTGTCGGCCGAGGCGGGCCGGGCCCTGGGCCGGCCGACCGACCTCGGCTGGGGCCCACGGCTGCGTGCGCTACTGAACGGCGACGTGCCTGACGCCGCCGTGCCCGCGGATCTCATCGATGCGGTGGTCAAAGTGCTGGCCGCGTGGGACTGGGCTGACCGGCCGGCCGGCGTGATCACCGTCCCGTCACGGTCCCGCCCGCAGCTCATCGAGAGCCTAGGCCGACAGATCGCCGAAGTCGGCCAGATGCCCTACCTCGGCCCGCTCGAGTACGCCGGCCGGAACCGCCCGGCGGCCTCCCAGTTCAATAGCGCCCAGCGGCTGCGCGCGCTCTGGGACGCGTTCACCGTTCCCGGGTCCGTGCGTGCCGCCCTCGGCGCGCTCGCCGGACCGGTGCTGCTGGCCGACGACCGCATCGACACCGGCTGGACCATGACCGTGGCGGCCAGGCTGCTCCGCGAGGCCGGCGCCACGGGCGTGCTGCCACTCGCCCTCGCGGTCAGCACCGGCTGATCCGGCCCCGGACCGGCCGCCGCCCGATAACGCGAAGCATCAGCATGGTCAGAACAGCGCCAATGTTTCGCGCTAACCCCCGCCGGCGTTCCCGCGGAAACGTGGCGCGCACTCGCGCTTACCCCTCACCTGCGATCACGTCCAGCGGCACCGGGGTGAGCACCGGCCGCGAGTGCAAATCCCCGACCTCGCCCAGCGGGCGCCCCGCGGCGGCTGCCACCGCGTACTGGACGATCGGGCCGCAGATCCGCCCCTGGCAGTAGCCCATGCCGCAGCGGGTGAGACCCTTCACCGACCGCACGTCGGCGGCTCCGGCCGCGACCGCGCGGCCGATCTCCGCCCACCGGGTCTCCTCGCAGCGACAGGCGATCGTATCCGGCTCCGGCCAGTCCAGCCAGCCGGGCCGCAGCGGGTAGGCGTCATCGAGCAGCGCGGCGAAACGCCGGGCCGGCCCGAGCCTCGACCGCAGCGTGCGGGTCCGCGCGGTATAGGCCACCGGGTGGAGCCGGCCCAGGTAGCGGGCAGCCGACGCGCCGGCCAGGTATCCCTTGAGCTCGGCCGCTTGCGCCCCGCCGACCCCGGTGACCTCGCCCGCGGCGAACACGCCGGCCACGGAGGTGGCGAGATCGGCGTCGCAGCGCACCGCGGCCGTAGGCCGGATCGGGTGCTGCGCGTCGGCGCAGCCCAGCAGCCGGGCCAGGTCCAGCGCGGGGGAGAAGCCGAAGCTGACGTGCACGGCGTCCACCGCCTCCTCCCGCCGCGAGCCGGGCACCGGCCGCCAGTCCCGGTCCAGCCGCGCAATCGTCGCGCGCTCCACCCGTCCCGCGCCGCGGCAGGCCACCACGGCGTGACCGGCCCGGACCGGCACGCGATGCCGGACCAGGGTCGCCGCGTAGCCGGCCGCCTCCCGCAGCTTGCCGGGGTAAGCGGCGAACCGGACGGCGTGCCTGGCCCCCACCCTGGCCGCGGTCGCCTCCAGCACCGCCACGACCCGCACCCCGGCCTCGGCCAGCCCCGCGGCGACCGGGAACAGCAGCGGCCCCGAGCCGGACACGAGCACCCGCTGGCCCACGGTGACGCCCTGGCTCTTCAGCAGCGCCTGGGCCGCGCCCGCGGTGGTCACGCCCGGCAGATCCCAGCCCGGGAAGGGCAGCACGAGCTCGGCCGCGCCGGTGGCCAGCACGACCGCACGGGCCCGCAGCACGGCCGGCCCGGCCCCGCCAGCCTGGCCGCCGAGCGCCGTACCGGTCCCGCCAGCCTCCCCATCGGGCTCCGGCTCAGGCCGGTCCGGGCCCGCGAGCCGGAGCCGGAACCACCCGTCGGGCTCCTGCTCCGCGTGCCACACCGACGTCGCGGCCAGGTGCCGGATGCGCCGGTGCCGCGCGGCCCGGCGCAGCCGCGGCGGCACCGCCCCGGCACCGGGCGCACCCGCCCCGCGGTCGGCGCCGAGCAGGTTCTGCCGGTAGATCTGCCCGCCGATGGCCGGCCCGGAGTCGATCAGCGTGACCGTGCAGCCGAAACCCGCCGCGGCCAGCGCCGCGGCCAGGCCCGCCGGTCCCGCCCCCACGACGGCTATGTCCGATTCCGAACGGGACGGGGTGCTCATTCGCGCCGCCCCGGCGATGCGCAGGTCCGGACCTCATCGCCGTCCCTGAGCGGAATGAGGCAGGCCCGTACGGCATGGTCGCCGCCCACATCGACCAGGCAGTCGAAGCACGCTCCGATGCCGCAGAACACCCCGCGCGGCCGGCCCCCGGAGCGGGTCAGCCGCCAGGACCGGACGCCGCCCGCGAGCAGGGCCCCGCCGATGGTCATGCCGCGCGGCGCGTCCATCGGCCGGCCGTCGAAGCTGAACCGAACCCGGTCACCGGTCATGACGGCCTGCGGTCCTGGCGGGCGGGACGGCGAAGCGGGCGGGCGAGAACGGCTCCGGGTCCACCGCGGTGGCCGTGCCGTCGATGATCCCGGCGAGCAGTTCCGCGGTGGCCGGGGCCAGGCCGATGCCCGCGCCCTCGTGCCCGCTGGCGTGGTAGAGGCCGGCCACCAGCGGGTCCGGGCCGATCACCGGCAGATGGTCGCGGCAGGCCGGACGGTAACCGGTATAGGCGCGGATCGCGCGCACCCGGTGCAGGAACGGGAACAGCGCGATGGCCCGGCGGGCCATCGCGCTCAGCACCCCCGCGTCCGGCGGCGCGGCCCGCGCCCCCGTCCCGGGCAGTGCGCCGCCGAAGTCCCGGCTGGATCCGATGAGCACGGTGCCGCTGGCGGTGGACTCCACCACCGCCGAGCAGGCCAGGACGTCGTCGTCGCGGCCCACCGCGGCCACGTAGTCGCACTCGTAGACCTTGTGCCCGATGACCCGCGGCAGCGGCTCGGTGACCAGGATGTGCCCGCGGCGCGGTCGCACCGGCAGGTCCGAGCCGAGCCGCCGTGCCACCTCGCCGCTCCACGGCCCCGCCGCGTTGACCACGACCGGCGCGGCGATCCGGCCGCGGTCGGTGACCAGGCGCGGCGGCGCGTTCCTGGTGACCGGCTCGAGCCCGGTCGCCTCGGCGCGGGCCACCGACAGCCCGCCGTGACGGCGGGCCAGCGCGAGGTGGGCCACGGCCGCGCGCATCGGCTGCACCTGGCAGTCCTGCGGGTAGAAGGCGCCGCCGGCCAGTCCCGGCGCCAGATCAGGCTCGGCCTCGGCCAGCCCGGCCTGGTCCAGCCCGGTCACCTCGACCCCGGCGGCCCGCTGCCGGCCGGCCTGGTCCAGCAGTTCGGCCAGCTGGTCCTGGTCGTGCGCCACGACCACGCCGCCCTTGGCCTCGAACTCGAACTGCGCGCCGTGCTCGGCGGCGAACTCCCGCCACAGCGTGAGGCTGCGCAGCGCCAGCGACAGGTCGGGGCCGGGCAGGTGATCGGAGACCAGGATGTTGCCCTCACCCGCCCCCGTGGTGCCGCCGAACGGGCCGCTGCGGTCGATCACGCACACCCGGCGCCCGGTGGCGGCCAGTGCCGCGGCCGTCGCGGCGCCCACCATCCCGGCCCCGATGATCACGGCATCCGCGGTGGCGGGCAGGGCGGCGTCGGCTGCAGTCACCCGTACTTACTAGCCCGCAGGCCATGAAACGGCAAGCCGCGGATTCTGTCTGGGGTAGCGGGGGGTCTTTGCAGGTCAGGAAACGGCAAGCGGTGGAGCCTGCCCGGGCGGGGTTTCCAGGCAGGCTCCAGGCCGCTGGCCGTGCCCGGACGCGAATCCGGCCGGTCAGGAGTTCAGGTAGGCCAGGACGGCGAGCACGCGCCGGTTGTCGTCCTCCGACGCGGCCAGCCCGAGCTTGCTGAAGATGCTGGTGGTGTGCTTGCTCACGGCCTTTTCCGTCACGAACAGGCGCTGGGCGATCGCGGTGTTCGAGCGTCCTTCCGCCATCAGCTCCAGCACCTCCTGCTCCCGCACCGACAGCCGGGTGATCGGCTCGTCCCGGGACCGCCGGCCCAGCAGCTTGGTCACCACCTCGGGGTCCATGACCGTGCCGCCCCCGGCCACGGCGCGGATCGCGTCGATGAACTGGTCGTCGTTGAACACCCGGTCCTTGAGCAGGTAGCCGACCGCGCCCGCCTGGTCGGCCAGCAGCTCGCGGGCGTAGAGCTGCTCGACGTACTGGGACAGCAGCAGGACCGGGAGGCCGGGGATCTGCCGCCGGGCCTCCAGCGCCGCGCGCAGCCCGTCGTCGGCGAACGAGGGCGGCAACCGCACGTCCACGACCGCGACGTCCGGCCGCTGCTCCAGCAGCGCGCGCAGCAGGGCGGGCGCGGTGTCGACGGCCGCGGCGATCTCGAAGTCGTACGCGCCGAGCAGCCGGGCGAGGCCGTCCCTCAGGAGGAAAAGATCTTCGGCGACGACAACGCGCATGGCACCTCCATGACGACCATGGTGGGCCCGCCCGTCGGGCTGCTCACGGCCATGATGCCATCGAAGGTACCCAGTCGCCGCTCCACGCCCTGCAGTCCGGTGCCCTTCGCCTGGTCCGCGCCGCCGATACCGTCGTCGCACACCTCGATCCGCAGGGTGCCGTCGGTGTGCTGCATGCGGATGTCGACGTGGCTCGCGCCGGAGTGCCGGACCGCGTTGGCGAGGACCTCGGCGACCGCGAAGTAGCAGGCCGACTCGACCGGCGCGGTCAGCCGGCCGGGCAGGTCGACGTCGACCCGGACCGGCAGCGGCGTGTCCAGGGCCAGGGCCTGCACCGCGTGGCCGAGGCCACGGTCGGCCAGCACCGGCGGGTAGATGCCGCGGACCAGGTTGCGCAGGTCGCTCAGCGCCCGTGACGAGGTCTCCCGGGCCTCGGCGACCAGGGCCAGCGCCGCCTGCGGGCTGGTCGGCAGCATGCGTTCGACCGCACGCAGGTTCATGCCCAGCGCGACCAGGCGGGCCTGGGCCCCGTCGTGCAGATCCCGCTCGATCCGGCGCAGCTCGGATGTCGCGGCGTCGATGGCGTGGCCGCGGGTCTCGGTCAGCTGCTGGACCCGGCCGGCCAGCTCGGGATCGGGCCCAGGGTGCAGCAGGGTCCGCGCGTGCGCCCCGATCGTCCGGGGCACCAGCCAGGCGGCGAAGGCCAGGAACACGCTGGCCTCGGCCCCGGCCAGCAGGGCCATCTGCGGGCTGCTGACCTGGACGGCGCCATATATTGCCTGGTGCCCGTTCCTGCCCGCGGCCAGCGACTGCCAGCTCGACGCGATCGCGAATCCCCAGGCCGCGAAGCCCACCAGCGCGACCGGTACCAGGTCCGCGGCCACCTTCGGCCACCGCACCGCGGCGATCACCGCGACGAGAACCGCCGCTACCGTCCAGGGGCGCACGCCGAACACCACCAGGCCGAACATCGTGACCGGGATGAGCAGGACGCCCCACCGGTTCTCCACCGCCCACCGTCGCAGGTACGGCACGAGCCAGGGCATGCGGTCCCGCAGCCTGGCTATCGCGCGGGGGGTGAGCCACAGACCGAGAGCCAGCAGCAGCAGCGCCAGCGGGACCAGCAGCCCGGTCGGCAGCAAGCCGCCGGGATGACCGACGGGTATCGGTCCGCCGACGGGGCGCGCCACGCTGTACTGCACGGGCATGCCGGGCTTCAGCGGACCGCCGGGGCCGCCGAAGAGCGGCCCGTGCAGTGTGCCGGTCCAGGGGAGCACGGTGATGCGTCCGCGGGGCCCGGCCACTGCCTGGAGGTTCTGCGCGGACTGTGCGCCGAAGCCTCCCTTGACGGTAACCGGCCCAGGGGGGCCTTTGATGAACACCGGCCCCGGACCCTTGACGGCCGTCGGCTTGCCGGGCCCTCCGGGGGGTTTCTTGATGAGGCGCTGGGGGCCGATGAACGTGATCGACCGGCTGACCACGGCCCAGTTCGCGACGGACCCGGCGACCGCGGCCACCATCAGCGCCCATATGCCCGCGAGCAGCATCGTGACCGGCAGCAGGTCGGCCGCCACGGCCGGCCACCAGGCCGCCACGATCAGCGCGAGCAGGACCAGCGCCACGGTCCACGGCAGCACGCCGAACAGCGCCATGCCCATGGCGGCCACCACTGGCAGCAGGCCGCCCCAGCCGAAGTGACGCAAAAGCCGGGCCAGCGCGTTCCACACGGTCTTCACCAGGATCCACATACCGACCATCGTGGCCCGGACCGGGCCCGGCGCGCCATGGGGCGGCACCTAGTCCTGGGTAGGCCTTGACCTACTTCCCGGACCGGTCAGGGCCGCTCGCCCAGGAGAAAACCGGCCGGGAACGGGTCGTCGGGGTCGAGCAGGTAGTGCGCCATCCCGGTGATCCAGGCGCGGCCGCGCACCGTGGGGATCACCGCCGGGAAGTCCCCCACGGTCGTGGTGCCCACCAGGCGCCCGGTGAACGTCGTGCCGATGACCGAGCCGTGCACGAAGTCCTGCTCCAGGCCGAGTTCGCCGCGCGCCGCGAGCTGGGCCATCCGCGCCGACGTGCCGGTCCCGCACGGCGACCGGTCCAGCCAGCCGGGGTGGATGGCCACCGCGGCGCGCGCGGGCCTGGTCCCGCACGCGGGCTCGGTGAGCACCACGTGGCGGCAGTCGCTGATCTGCGGGTTCTCCGGGTGGGCGAAATCGAGCTGCTGGTTGACCGCGTCCATGATCGCCAGGCCGGCGGCCACCAGGCGGTCGTGCAGCTCGGGCTTCACCTCCAGCCCGGCGGCGGCGGCCGGCAGCAGAGCGTAGAAATTGCCGCCGAACGCCAGGTCGACCGTGACCTCACCCAGCCCCGGCACGCGCACCGGGGCGTCGCGCAAGTGCAGGTAGGAAGGCACGTTCCGGATCATCACCGACCTGGCCCGGCCGTCGCTCACCTGCACCGAGGCCTCCACCAGGCCCGCGGGGGTGTCCAGCCGGATCAGCGTGACCGGCTCGCGCACCTCCACCATCCCGGTCTCCACCAGGACCGTGGCGGTCCCGATGGTCCCGTGCCCGCACATCGGCAGGCAGCCGGAGACCTCGATGAAGACCACGCCGGCGTCCGCGTCCGGCCGGGCCGGCGGCTGCAGGATCGCGCCGGACATCGAGGCGTGCCCCCGCGGCTCGTACATGAGCAGGGTCCGCAGGTCGTCCCGCTCGGTCACCAGGTGGCGCATCCGGTCGAACATCGTGGCGCCCGGCAGGACGCCCACGCCCGAGGTGATCACGCGGGTGGGCATGCCCTCCGTGTGGCTGTCGACCGCGGCAAACACGCGCCGGGCCCGCATTACCGCGCTCGCCCGCCGGGCCCGGGCCGCACCGGGGCGCGCATCACAGAGCGTTGGTGCGGGTGGCCTTGATCGCCGCCTGCACGGCGGTGCGTACCTCGTCGGCCTCCTCGGGCGGCAACGCCAGGCGGGGCAGCCGGACCGGCCCGCCGTACCGGCCGGCCTCCTCCTGCGCCAGCTTGATCGCCTGCACGAAGCGCGGGTCCGCGTCCCAGCGCAGGATCGGCAGCATCGCCCGGTATAGCTCCGCGGCGGCCACGAACTCGCCGTCCGCGCACATCCGGTAGAGCTGTACCGACTGCGCCGGAAGCGCGTTGACCAGGCCCGCGATCCATCCCGTCGCGCCGAGCAGCATCGCCTCGACCAGGGTGTCGTCGCAGCCGCAGATCACCTCGAGCCGCGGCGCCCGCTCCCTGATCTGCGCCACCCGCCGCACGTCCTGGGAGAATTCCTTGACCGCCTGCACCTGCTCGATCTCGGCCAGCCGGGCGAGCAGGCCCGGCGTGAGGTCGACCCGGGTGGAGAACGGGTTGTTGTAGGCGATGATCGGCAGCCCGACCTTGGCGATCTCCGCGAAGTGCGCGACTACCTCGTCCGGCGTGGGCTGGTGCGCGGTCGGCGGCAGCGCCATCACGGCCGCCGCGCCGGCCTCGGCCGCCTGTTCCGCCCACCGGCACGCCTCGGCCGCGGACTTGCCGGAAACGCCGGGCACCACGGGAACCCGGCCCATCGAGGCGAAGATGGCCATCTGGACCAGGTGGGCCCGTTCCGAATCGGACAGGCACTCGTACTCGCCGAGCGATCCGTTCGGCACCAGGCCGGCCACGCCCGCGTCGATGAGCCAGGCGCAGTGCGCGGCGAACTCATCGACCTCGGCGCGGCCGTCACGGAACGGAGTGGTGGTAGCGGCGTAGACACCAGGGAAGCGGACAGCGCTCACCGGCGGGATCCTCCTCGTGAGGCGGGTGGCTGGCCCGGAAGCCGGGCAGCCGGGGGCACGTTCCCGACACTAGGACACCCGGCCCGCCCGCGCACGATGGCGGCTGGCACGATGGGCGCCAGCGCGATGCCGCGGAGGTGACATGGGGCCTAAGAGCTTCCAGGCACGCTCTGAACGCCCCCGGGGCTGGGACGGGACGGTGCCCGGCCCCGGACCCGCCACCCGGGCCGAGGCCCCCGGCGCCGGTGGGCAAGCATGGGCCCATGAGCGCCAGCACCAGGATCGTGGTCATCGGCGGCGGAATCGTCGCGGCGAGCGTGGCCTATCACCTGGCCCGCCGGGGCGTGTCGGTGATCATCGTGGCCGCCGATCACGCCGGAACGGCCACCGACGCCGGCGCGGGGATTATCTGCCCGTGGGCAGATCAGGCGGATGACGCTGGCTACCGGCTGGCGGCCGAGGGAGCACGGTACTACCCGGAGCTGCTGGCGATGCTGGTCGGGGACGGCCAGGCCGACACCGGCTACGCCAAGGTCGGGGCGCTGTGCGTGGCCGCCGCCGCCGGCGGAGCTCTGCAGGCCGCCGCCGCGCGGTTGCGGTCGCGGCTGGCCGCCACGCCCGAGATCGGTGAGGTTGCCGTCCTGGAGCCGGGCGGGCCGGCGCGGATGTTCCCGCCGCTGGCCGGGGGCCTGGCCGGCGTGTGGATTGCCGGAGGCGCCCGAGTGGACGGGCGCGCCATCCGGGACAGCCTGCTCCGCGCGGCGGCCGACCGGGGCGCCCGCCGGATCCGCGCCGCCGCGCGACTCGATCTGGCCGCGGAGCGGGTGACCGGCGTGCGGGCCGGGGCGGATCGCATCGGGGCAGACGCCGTCGTGGTGGCGGCCGGCGCCTGGACAGCGCAGGTGTGCGCCGGAGTCGGCTGGCCGCTGCCGATTGGCCCGCAGCGCGGCCAGATCGTGCACGCCCGGCTGCCCGGCGCCGATACCGCTGGCTGGCCGGTGGTCCTGCCCGCCGGCGACCCGTACCTGCTCGGCTTCCCAGCGGGCCGGGTCGTACTGGGCGCGACCAGGGAGGACGTCGGCTTCGAGCATGCGGCAACTCTCGGCGGGGTGGGCGGCCTGCTGGCTGCGGGCCTCGAACTAGCCCCCGGCCTCGCCCGGGCCACGCTGCTGGAGACCCGGATCGGCTTCCGCCCCGCCACCGCGGACGGCAGGCCGCTGCTCGGCTGGATGGCCGAGGGCCTGCTCGTCGCGGCCGGCCACGGCCCGGAAGGGCTGACCGCCGGCCCGTGGACCGGGCGCGCCGCCGCGGCGCTCGCGCTGGGTGAGGCGCCGGGAACCGACGTCGCCCCGTTCGACCCGGCCCGGTTCTCGCCCGGCCTGCCGCGCCCCCGCTGACCCCGGGAGCGGCCGGGAAGCGCGGTCGCTACCAGATCCGGGCGCGGGTCGGAACCACCCGGATCAGGTGCGGGTAGTCAGCGGCGAAGCCCTGCGGGGTCCACCCGTAGGAGTCGATGAACTCCCGGTACTTCTCGACATAGGCGGGCACGGCATCGGCCCGGGGGCCCGCCGGGTCGACCGTGGCCCGGCCCTCGAAGATGACGTTCGCCCCGCCCCGGCCGTTGCCTTCCAGGTGCAGCGACACCAGCGGGCTGGCTTCGATGCTGGCGGTCTTGGGCCCGTCCGCGGATCCGTAGATGATGAACTCGCCGTCCTGCCACAAGAACCAGACCGGCGTCGACTGCGGCTGGCCGGACGGGTTGACCGTGGTCAGCCAGACGATCGGCTCGGCCCGCAGGCGCTCGGCGGCGGCGGCGTGGGCGGGCTGGTCCTGATTCAGGATCGTCATGTCAGCTCCGGAGCAGCAAGCTCCCGACGGCTACGACTCGGGGCAGATCTCGTGCACCCAGGTGCCGTCAGCCCGGCGCCGCACGTCCTGGCCGGGGCTGATCAGCACGCCGCACCGCGCGCAGAGCTGGCCCGGAGCGTGCGCCTCGTTGGACCCCCACACGCTGGTGTACGGGCCGCGATCCTCCTCATCGCGCTCGTGGTCCAGCTCGGCCGCCTTGGAGTGCTCCGGCGGCGGAGCCCCCAGGTCTTCGTCGAGTCCCTCTTCGATGGCCCGTCCCCCGAAATTCGGCGGCGTTGTCATGTGCGCCTCCCGCAGGTGCGATGGTGTTACCAGACCGCTGAGCACCAGTGTCGCAGATCGCTAGCCCGGGTCCGGCTCGAGCAGGCGTGTCAGCCAGTACGCCACGGCTCTGCCCTGGTCCTGCCGCACCTGCGCGGCGGCCTGCGGGAACGCGCGCTGCCAGGACAGGGCCCGGCTGATCGCGCCGAGCCGGATGGCCAACTTGGCATATCGCCGCAGTTCATGCGCTGGCAGTTCGGCCGTCCAGGGCTCCAGGTACGCGTCCCGCAGCCGGCCGAGGGCGGCCGATCCCGCGGCCAGCCCGTGCCGTGCCGCCGCCGCGCGGAGGATCACCAGCAGGCTGGTGAACGGGTGCCCGATCGACGCGTCGCCCCAGTCGAAGAACGTGTAGCGGCGGTCGGTCACGAACATCTGGTAGTCGTGCAGGTCGGAATGGTCCAGCGACGGCGGCACCGGGCTGGCCGCCAGCCGCTTGCACCACTGCGCCAGCGCGGGCCGCAGCGCCCGCAGCGCCGTGTACTGTGCGGCGGTCATCATCCCTCCGGCGGCTCCCGCCTGCGCCCTGACCTCAGCGGAGTCCAGCAGCGCGTCGAAGTGCCCGGGCAGCCGGGCCGACCGCAGGTCGGGCACGCCGAGCGCGGCCATCTGAGCGTCGCGCCCGGACACCGCGCGCTGCAGCGCGGCGTACTGCCGCAGCGGCTCCTCCCAGCTCCCGGCGTCCAGGCCGGGCAGCGTGCCCAGGATCACGCCGCCGTCGGGCAGCAGCGACCAGCCGCGCTCCGGGTCGATGGCCAGCGGGGTGAGCACCTGGCCGGGCACCCACCGGCTCAGCGCCGCCATCAGCGCCGGCTCGAACCGCGACCCGGGGGCATTGGCCTTGAACCACACCGGTCCCCGGTCGGTGCGGATCCGCCCGGTTACCGACCACGGCCGGAGCCGGGGCTCGAGCTCGGAGGCCGGCCGCACGCCGGCCGCGCCCAGGCGGTCGCGCACCCAGGCCCGTACGCTGTCCCGCCAGGCTTGGTCGCCCCACGGCGACAGCTCGGCGGGCAGGTCGTTCACGGCCGGCCGTCGCGCGGCGGGCTCACCCGCGGCGCCCGAGCGTGACGAACACCGGCTCGCGCCGGCCGCCGCTCGCGGCCCCGGCCTTGGAGTGGCCGGGCCCGGGGTGGGGCGGGGGCTGCGTCCGCAGCGCGGTCTCGCCGTGTCCGTAGACACACTCGGGGTCGGGGCCGTCGAGCGGCAGCCCGGTGAAGAACTTGCTGGCCATGCACCCGCCCCGGCAGGCGTCATAGCTGCCGCACGAAGCGCACGCGCCCGCGCTCGCCGGGGAGCGGAGCTCGGTGAACAGCGCGGACTCGCGCCACACCGCGGTGAAGCCGCCGGCGTCGCGCACCGAGCCGGCCCGGAACTGCTCGTGCAGCACGAACGGGCAGGCGTACACCGCACCGAGCGGGTCGATCAGGCACACCACCCGGCCGGCCCCGCACAGGTTCAGTCCCGGCAGCGGCTCGCCCAGCGCGGACAGGTGGAAGAAGGAGTCGCCGGTGAGCACGCCGGGCCGAGCGGCCAGCCAGGCATAAAGTGCGCGCTGCTGCTCCTGGGTCGGATGCAGCTCGGCCCAGGTGTCCGCGCCGCGCCCCGACGGGCGCAACCGGGTCAGTCGAAGCTGCGCGCGATACGACCTGGCCAGCGCCTCCAGCTCGTCGAGCTGGGCGATGTTGTGCCGGGTGACGACCACGGAGATCTTGAACGAGCCGAAGCCAGCCTCGGCCAGGTTGTCCATCGCCCGCCGGGCTGCGGCGTACGAGCCCGGGCCGCGGATCGCGTCGCTGGTGTCGGCGTCAGCTCCGTCCACGCTGACCTGGACGTCCACGTAATCCATGGCGGCCAGCCGCCGCGCGGCCGCCGGCGTCAGCATCGTGCCGTTCGTGGAGAACTTCACGCCCACGCCGCGCTGCGTCGCGTAGCCGATCAGGTCGAAGAAGTCCGGCCGGATCATCGGCTCGCCGCCGCCGATGTTGACGTAGAACACCTGCAGGTCGTGCAGCTCGTCGATGACGCGGCGGGCCTCGCCGGTGCTGAGCTCGGCCGGGTCGCGGCGGCCCGACGAGCTCAGGCAGTGAACGCAGGCCAGGTTGCAGCCGTAGGTCAGCTCCCAGGTCAGGCAGATCGGCGCCTGCAGGCCACGGGAGAGCCGGTCGGTCAGCGCCGTAGCCATGGACAATCCTCCATCCGAACGCGCTCGGCTCAGTCGTCCGCCGACCGGACGCGGATCACGTCGGCGGCCAGCAGCCGGGGTAGCGCCGCCGAGCACGCGTGCGCCTGCTGCGCGGGCACCCGGGCGGCCAGCGCGGCGGCCGCGGTCGGGAACTCGGCCAGCGACTCGACCACGTCCACCAGGGCGGCGGACTTCAGGAACACCAGGCGGCGGTGGTCATAGTGGTAGGCCAGCCCGCCGAACTCCTCGTGCCTGATCGCCACCCGCGGATGCTTCTCATAGGCCGCGCCGGGCTGGAAGGCCGCGGCCTGCTCGGTACCCACGCTTCAGTACACACCGCACATGCCGTCGATCGAGATCTCCTCGACCAGCAGTTCCTCAGGCTCGTCGCGGCCCGCCTCGGGCGGTGCGGCCAGATCCGCGAGGACCGGGTCGATCTCGTCGCTTCGGCTCATCGCCGATCACCTCCTCGTGCCTGCCACAGGATGCCATACCGGGCCCGCGGCCGATGGCCGATCGCCGCCGGGAGGTCAGGCGGTGTCTCGGCCTAGCTGAGCATGAGGACGGCATAGGCCGCGAGCCAGTGCTCGACCATGTAGTCGCCCCCGACCACGTACGGCAGGGCGGCCTTCGCGTGCGCGCGAGCGGCCAGGACGGCGGCATCGGTGCGGGGGTCGCCTTCGGGCAGGGCCTCGGCCAGCCGCCGCCAGCACCAGGCTCGGCTCGCGTTCAGCCCGTGCAGGTGCGCGAAATCGCCGTCGCCCGGATCCGACACGACCACGGGGGTGAAGAGCGAGATCGGTTCGCCCCGCTTGATCCCCGGCAGGAACACGCCGAGCCATTCGGCGTACTCGTCCCCGGGCAGCACCCGGGCCATCAGCTCGGCCTCGGTGAGGGCGGGCGAGAGGAAGTCGTGCCCGGACGGCTCCAGGTCGGCTGGATAGAGCATGTCCTGGCCGAACCACGCGAGCGCCTTGTCGGTGATCGCCTCCAGCAGTGCCGGATCCCCGTCCCGCGCCTGGGCGGCCGCGTACGGCAGAGCCAGCGACATCCCGAACGCGCTGTTGGCGTGCACCCCGTGCCGGACCGGGTACGCGGCCTTGGGTAGCCATTCCAGGTAACGGCCGCGGAGCTTGTCGGCCAGCCCGGCCAGGGTGGCCGCCCACTTCCGGCCGGAGGGATCGTCCCAGTCCGCCGTCTCATGGATCAGCGCGAGCGCCCAGCCCCAGCCATAAGGACGCTCGGCGAGGCTGTCCGGGCTCGCGATGAAGTCTTCTTCCGCCGCCAGCGCGACCGGCTCGAAATGAGAGCCGAGTACAGACCTGATCTCCCTCACGGGTACGCAGTCGTTCGCGGTACGCAGCAGCCTGATCAGCAGCCAGTGCATCTGGACGCACGAGTGCCAGTCGAAACTCCCGTAGAAGACCGGCGTGCGGGCCCGCGGGCGGTACGGGAAATCGCCTGGCCCCTTCATCATGTGATGCATGCTGGCGGGGAACTCGCGCCTGATGTTAGCCAGCGCTAGCCGAGCGTAGGAGTCAGCCTCCTCGCGCAGTACGCGGCGCCAGTCGCCGGTCAGTTCCACGACTCCTCCTCGGCTACGTCACACGGAACGTACCCAGGAAAGAGAGGATCAGAGCGTGATGGATCCGGTAAGGATGTCCGAGCCGTCCGCGGTACGGAAGCGTAGCCGGAACGGGCTGTCGGGGATGGGGCGGATGAGAAAGCAGCCCACCTCATCGGCTTCGGTGGTGGCGGTCGGGCCCTCCCGGCCCTGGATCTCGATCATGCCGCACTGCGCCGGGACGACCTGACCCAGCACCGAGTCCTCACTGACCTCGAGCTCGATGGTCAGGTGCGCCGAGGTGAAGGTCAGGGCGCGGATCGACGCGGCCTCGGCGCGCAGGCTCAGGGCATCCGGTTCGCGGACGGAATCGTAGGTGAGCTGGGCCAGCTCCGCGTCGATGTTGTGCCAGGCATACGCGTTCTTCCCGAGCTCGATGAACTCGGGCGGAACGGCTTCGTCGGCTTCCAGCGCCTCCCGGAGCGCGGCCAGGAGCTGTTCGTCGTCTCCGATGTCACGCACGGCGTGCACCTCCGGTTTCGCTGGCCTGAGCGCCGCTGCCCTCGCCGCCTTCGACCGCAACATCGCTGAGCGCGGCGAGCGCCGGGGAGCGGCGCAGTTTCTCCAGGCAGCGGGCACGTTGCGGGCCGATGCTGCCGATGGCGATCGGTACGGTGGCACTGATCTCCGCGTACGAGTGCGGTGGGTCGCTGAGCAGCATCGACAGCAGTTGCCGGCACCGCGCGGGCAGGCCGGCAAAGGCGGTGCGCAGTGTGGCGCGCAACTCTGCCTCGATGACCTCCTGCTCGATCACCGGAGCGGACTGATCAGGGAGCTCCTGGTTATCGACGGGCGATCCGAATCTGTCATACCTGCTGGCTGCCCTCAGCACGCGCAGGCATTCCCGTTGCGTGGTGGTGGCCAGCCATCCGGGCAGCGCCGCGGGCTGGCGGATGTTTCCGAGCTGCTCGACCAGGAGCAGCCACACGGTCTGGCCGATGTCATCGATGTCCTGCCGGCTCAGCCGGTAGCGGTTGCATATGGACCACACCAGCGGCGCATACCTTTCCACAATCTCGTTCCAGGCGGGCTGGTCCCCGTCACGGGCACGGGCGACCAGCGCGCTGACCGACGAATCATCACGCACGGCTGCCCCTTGCCGCCATGCAGGTCCCTGCAAGGCATGCTGAACCGCAACCCTTAAATAGACAGAGGATCTCCCCGCTCTCCTGATACACGGTAAGGCAACTTTTTTTGGACGTCGGCTTCCCTGCGACGGGTGCGGACACCGAGAGCGATGAACTCAAGCACCAAGAGCGATGAAAGAGTGCGCGGTCGCCTGCTGCAGCGGGTCGCCGCGGTCCGCCGTCAGGCGGGCGGCCAGCAGCGCCTCGGGCAGCGTGGCGCCTTCTCCCAGAGCATCGTGCAGGGCCAGCATGAGCGGGACCGCGGCCGGGTCGTTGACCGGTACGACGCTGGCCACGATGCCTACCGCGCCCAGCGGGACCAGGCTGCTGACCAGGCCCAGGAGCTCGTCCGCACCGACCGGCGCGGCGGCCCCCGAGTCGCAGCTGGACAGGATCATCCAGTGCGGCGCCCGTTTCAGCCGTTCGAAGTCGTGCACGGTGAGCGGCCCGTCGTCGAGCTGTATCGACGAGAACAGCGGGTTATCAGCCCGGAACGTGCCGTGGGCCGCGATGTGCGCGAGCCACGCGCCGTCCATCGCGCCGAGCACCGGCTCGGCCGTCGCGCTGCCCCGACCGAGCATCACCACGTCTGGGTAGCGCGGGCGCAGCTGCACCACCTCCGCGCCGCCGGTAGCCAGCCCCGGGCCGACGACCAGTGCCACGCGCCGCCGGGCGGGGGCCTTTTTGCCCCGCGCGCGTACCCAGGTCGACGCGGACGGCGCCACGGTCACGACGCGGTCCCGCAACGACGGCAGGAGCGTCCACGGCACCGCCCGCAGCCGGCCCGGCGGCACCACCACGACCGGGCCGTCGCCGAGCCCGGCGGCGACGGGGCCGAGTAGCGCGGACTCCAGCTGTGCGGCTCGGTGGGCCAGCACCCGCTCGTCGTCTGGTCGTGGGGGCCGGTGCGCGATACGGCGCAACGTCAGCCGGCTCATCTGGACCTCACGGTCGGGGATGCTGCCCACCGTGTGCAGGCGGACCCGCCGGTTCGCGGCGACGATCGCATGAAGCACCCCGTCGACCTCGACCAGCTCGATCAGCGTGGTCTCGCCGAGCTCGTCCCAGAGCGCGTCGAGGTCGAAGGCCCCTGCTCCCGGCCTGCCGCTACCCGGCAGCCGGCGGGTGCGCGCCTGCACCGCCCGTTCGAGTCGTCGCTGCTCGCGTTCGAGCGCACTGCGCCTGGGACCAGCCTCCTCATCCGCGTTGAGGAGCCTGGTCACGCTGCGCAGCGCCGATAGCTCGGCCACGAGCTCCCGGTCGTGCCTGGCCGGCGCGCCCCGGGAGGACAGAGCGGTTGCCCGCGATCGCTCGCTCCACTGCAGCAGCCGGCGGACGTCGCGCCGCGTAAGCGCGTCGCGCTGGGCCAGCGTGGCCAGCTCGCCGCCGTGTGCCGTGCCGTACGCGCGCAATTCGGTAGCCCCGAGCGTCATCTGGTGCTCGTCGAGGGCGTCGAGCCCGCGGGCGCACGCGGCTCGGGTGGCCCGGGCGTCGTCGTGCGCCTCGGCCTGCAGCGCTCGGGCCAGCCAGGCCACGCTGCGGGTCAGCGGCGGCTGGCGGCGCCGGTACCGCGCGGCCACCTCAAGATGCCGGTCCGCGTCGGCCGCCCGCCGTCGGGCCAGCGCCAGCCGGCCGGCCAGCAGATGCGCCTGCAGCGCCTCGCCGGCCCGGTTCGCGTCGAGCCGATCAGCGACCCCCTCGACGTACCGGAACAGCCGGGAATCACGCTCGCCGGCCGCGTAGCTGGCCTGGGCGAAGACGAGGTCGGCGCGCTCCGCCCAGATATCCCGTAGCTGCGCCCGGAACAGCCGCCGGGCCTGACCGGCCCGCTGTCTCGCGACCGTCGGGTCGCCCGCAGCGAGGGCCACGTTGGCCGCGGCGAACAGTAGCTCGGCCTTCTTGTACGCGATCCCTCCCCCCGGACGTATCTGGCCGAGCGCGGCATCGGCCTCTTCAGCCGCTTCTGCGGCCAGGCCGGCGGCCAGCAGCGCCCGGCAACGGTCAATGGCGAGGTCGGGGATGGTCTCGCCGAGCGCGTCGTAGCGGTTGCCTGCATCGTCAAAGTAACTGAGCGTCTGGGGGAGGTCGCCGCGGCTCAGCGCCATCAGCCCGAGGCTATGCCGGGCCTTGGCGTACTCAAGTTCCTGGCCGTTGGCCGCGAACAGCGCCTCGGCCCGGGCGAAATCCGCGGCTGCCCGCCCGGGGAGGCCGAGCGCGACGAAGGCCTCGGCGCGAAAAATCAGCGACCGTGCCTCCCAGACCGTGTCACGTGCCCGGCGGAAGTAGGGCAGCGCGCGGCTCAAGTCCTGGTGGGCCTCCCGAAACCGGCCCACGTCCGTGAGGACCGCGGCGCGCCGCATGAGCACGCGCCCGGCCAGGTCGCCGCGCGAGGCTTCCACCGCTCTGTCCAGTAAGGCCAGACCCTGCCTGCTATGGCCCGCCAACGCGAGCGCCACCCCGAGGGTGGCCTGCACATCGGCCTCACGCCCGGGCCGACCCGACGCGCGCGCCAGCTTCGCTCCCCTTCTCAGCTGTGCAATCGCCCCAGGGATGTCGCCATGATCACGCAGGACGACGCCCATCGCCTGGTGAGCCAGCGAGGCATCGTAGGCGCTGGGCCGGCCGGCCAGTACGGCACGTGCGCCCAGCAACGCATCATGAGGCCTGGACAGAGCCAACGGCAGTAGCTTGGCGGCGTCCAACGGCAAGTTTTCCGTATCAGGATCTCCCGCCGTCATGCAAACGATGCTAAACAGTTCCCCGATACCAACCCAACGGCGAGAGGGCGGCCATGTCGGTTAACGACAACGGTGAGGGCGAGGGTAACGGCAGGCCGCGGACCCGTCTCGAAGCACAGACCGATCTGATCCTGCACGGTATCCCGGATGTCGTAGGGCAACTGGAAGGCGCGGTAGCCTGGCCGCCGAACCGCGGGGAGCAAGATCCGGTTGACTACCTCTATCGCGAACGCACCCTTCTTGTTCGCGACGAGGATGTCGATCGCGTCCAGGCCATCGTGCCCAGCGTGCCAATAGGACATGACAACAACCTGCGCGGCCTGACCCGTCTGGAATTTACCGATGAGGAAACCCGGAATATAGATGAGGTCTGCGCCGCCGTGGACGTGGGCCTCGGCGAGGGCGTGGTCTCCCCTGACCACATTTTCCACATGTGTCCACACAGCTACTGCCCCGCCACGGAGCCGGAAGAGGTCCCGGCGGGCGTGCCGCCCGATCCTGACGTGTCCAGGGAGCGGTACGCCGGCGAGGGCGTGCAAGTGGCCGTGCTGGACAGCGGGTGGCTGCCTGCCGCGGCAGAACAGCACTACTGGCTGGCCGGAGTGCAGGGCGAGGAAGAGGATCCCATCGGCGGCAACCCGCCTCGTATTCTTCCCTACGCGGGTCATGGGACCTTTGTGGCCGGCGTGGTGCGGACCATGGCGCCCGCGGCCGATGTGCGCGTATATAAGACGTTCGCGAAAGTGGGTGCGAAGTACGAGTCTGACCTTGTCAGGGATGTATCCGAGGCGGTTAAGAGCGGAGCGGACATCATCTCGCTTGACTTCGGCAGCAACACCCGCAAAGACAACCATTCGCTGGGTTTCGACGTCGTGGGGGACATACTGCAACGGCACCCCGGCGTCGTACTGGTGGCAGCGGCGGGGAACGATTCATCAAGGACCAAGTTCTGGCCGGCGGCCTTTGGCTGGGCGGTGGGCGTGGGGGCCCTCAGCGCAAGCTGGCGGAGCCGGGCCTATTTCTCCAACTACGGACCCTGGGTGGATGTTTATGCGCCGGGCGAGGGGCTGCTCAACGCCTTTGCCACCGGGCAGTACCTGTGCACCGAGCCGCCGAACGTCGGCCAGCCGCGGAACTTCAGCGGCATGGCCCGGTGGAGCGGGACGTCCTTCTCGACACCGCTGGTCTCAGGACTGATCGCGGCCCGCATGTCGAAGACCGGCGAGAACGCTGTTCAGGCCGCAGCGGCCCTGCTGGAGCAGGCTCGGGCACAAGCCATCCCCGGCGTCGGACCCGTGCTCCTCCCCGGGCAGGGCTGAACCGCCTGACCTGGCCGTTTCGTCCACCACCTGCCGAAGGGAGGGACCAGGGCCGGGCTTTGATGCAACGGGGGAGGGGTGATCGTGATATGAGGGAAAACGTGACCGCTCGCGATCTCCCTCCGTTCCGTGCCGACCAGGTCGGCAGCCTGCTGCGCCCGGAGAGACTGCTGGATGCCCGGGCTGACTTCGCCGCGGGCCGGATCACCGCCACCGACCTGCGCGCGGTCGAGGACGAGGCGATCGCCGACGCCGTCCGGATGCAGCAGGAGGCCGGGCTGCGGCCGGTGACCGACGGCGAGTTCCGCCGCGCCTCCTGGCACATGGACTTCATCTACCGGCTGGGCGGCGTCACCAAGGCCCCGGGGCACCTGGCGGTCAAGTTCCGTAACCCGTCCGGCACCATCGAGTTCACCCCGGCTGCCCTGCACATCGACGGGAAGATCCGGCTGGACGAAACGATCTTCGGTGACGACTTCGGCTACCTGCGGTCGATCGCGGGCGATTCGATCCCGAAGCTCACGATCCCCTCGCCCAACATGGTGCACTACCGGGGTGGCCCGGCCTCTATCGATCCCGGCGTCTACCCCGACATCGAAGAGTTCTGGTCGGACCTGTCCGCCGCCTATGCGGAGCAGGTCCGGCGCCTGGCCGCAGCCGGCTGCCGCTACCTGCAGTTCGACGACACCAGCCTGGCATACCTGAACGACCCGGCGCAGCGTTCCATGATCGCTGAGCGCGGCGAGGACGCCGAGCACCTGCACCTGCGCTACATCCAGCAGATCAACGCCGCGCTCGCGGCCAGGCCCGCCGGGCTGTCGGTGACCACGCACATGTGCCGCGGCAACTTCCAGTCTTCCTGGGCGGCGGAGGGCGGCTACGACTTCGTCGCGGAGGCGCTGTTCGGCGAGCTGAACGTAGACGGCTTCTTCCTGGAGTACGACGACGCGCGGTCGGGCGGCTTCGAGCCGCTGCGGTTCGTTCCCCCGGGCAAGATGGTCGTGCTCGGCCTGGTCACCACCAAGCGGGGCGAGCTGGAGTCCAAGGACACCCTCAAGCGCCGGATCGACGAGGCGGCCAGGTACGTCCCGCTAGATCAGCTGTGCCTGTCGCCGCAGTGCGGCTTTTCCTCCACGGTCGAGGGGAACAAGCTGACCGCCGGGGAGCAGGCGGCCAAGCTCCGCCTGATCGTCGAGACCGCGGCCGAGGTCTGGGGCTGACCCCCGGCCTCAGCGGCGGATGTATACCGGGATGCCCTCGCGTGGCACGAGGCCCGGGAAGAACTGGGCGATGTCCATCGGAATCCGGACGCAGCCGTGCGAGACCGGCTGCAACGGCACGTCGGTGTCGCCGTGGATGGCGAAGCCGCCGTAGAAGAACACCGGGTTGTACAGGAGCCCGAGCGGCGCGGTGTGCCAGCCGTGCACCCGCCACTGGGTGTGGAAGTTGCCGGTCGGCGTGATCGCGCGGGAACACGAGCCCGCCGAGCAGTAGTAGTAACCGCCGCCCGAGGAAATGTGGCTGATCAGCACGATCTGGCCGTGGTGGTAGACGTAGAGCACCTCGTGCCGCAGGTCCACCTCGACCCGGAGCGGGGCGCCGTGGCGGATCAGCGGCCGCGGCGGGGCCGGGTGCGCGAGCCGCCAGTCCATGCGCTTGCCGATGACCCCCGTCACCGGGATCCGCTGGACTTCCTGGAACGCCCAGACCGCCTCGAGTGTGTCCGGGCCGAAGTTGCCGTCCCGCGGACCCGGATAGTACTTGAGCTGTGCGAGCCGTTCTTGCAGCCGCCTGACGTCCGCGCCGTGCATGCCTTCCCTGAGGGTACGCCCCGCTGGGGTGTAGCCGGAGGACTCTGTCGCTGGGACCGCCGCCTGGGCGGGTACCGTCAGCACGCCGGTCAGGGGAGCGGGCGGCATCAGCATCGCGGATGCTCCGGTGGCCGATGCTAGGGTCAGCACGGCGGTCAGTGCCGTGGCCCCCGCGGTAGCGACCGCGATGCCGGCCGCCCGCCTGATGACCGTCGGGTTGATGAGCTGCCTCACGAAGTACCCCCTCAGCCGGGCCATGTGGGCGGCAACCGGGCCGCGCTGGCGGCCGGTCCCGATGATCTCTACGGAGGGTGACAGAGTGACACATCGGCCGGCGCAAGGGAACTACCGCGCGGCGAGTCGCGTCAGCGTTAACTCGATCGCATAGTTGACTTTGCAGATCGAAATTAACTAAATTCAGCCCGGGCAACACGCTGCGGCCCGCACTAACCGGCATCCACCGACGAGGCAGGCCTGCGTACCGTTGTCATCCCGGCTTCCGTTCGGCAGTATCACGATCGTGCGGGGGAGCGGCCGACTGCCTGAGGAGCACGCATGACCTTCTGGAAGCCAGATCCGACCTTCTACCCGTCACCGAGGGACGCCGCGGCGGCGCCGCCGGAAAAGCTCGCCTACGTCGCGGCGCTGGCCTGGCCGGCCGACAAGCCGGACGCGCTGGCGGTGGTCGACGTCGACGCGTCCTCGGGCAGCTACGGTTCGGTGACCGGGTTCACCGAGTTGCCCGGCAGCATCGGAGACGAGGTGCACCACTTCGGCTGGAACATGTGCTCGAGCGCCCTGTGCCCGTACGCGCCGCACCCGCACACCGAGCGCCGTTACCTCGTGGTCCCCGGCCTGCGGTCGTCGCGCGTGTTCATCCTCGACACGAAGGAGCAGCCCGGCTCGCCCCAGGTGGTCAAGGTGCTCGAGCCGGCCGAGCTCATGAAGCGGGCGGGCTACTCGCGCCCGCACACCGTGCACTGCGGCCCGGAGGGCCTGTACATCTCGTGCCTCGGCGGCGGCGACGGCCAGGACGGCCCGGGCGGGGTGGCGCTGATGGATCACACCTCGTTCGAGGTGCTCGGCCGGTGGGAAGTGGACCGCGGCGACCAGTACCTGGCCTACGACATGTGGTGGCACATCGCGCACGACGTCGCGGTCACCTCGGAGTGGGGCACCCCGTCGATGATCGAGGACGGCATCGTCCCCGAGCTGCTGCTCGGCCGCAAGTACGGCCACCGGCTGCACTTCTGGGACCTGCGCAAGCGCAGCCACGTGCAGACCGTGGACCTGGGCGACGAGTACCAGATGACGCTCGAGCTGCGGCCGGCGCACGACCCGACGAAAAAGTACGGCTTCGTCGGCGTGGTCGTGAGCGTGGAGGACCTGTCGGCCTCGATCTGGCTGTGGCACGAGGACCCGGCCAAGTCCGGCGACGCCCGCTGGGCCGCAACCAAGGTCATCACGATCCCGGCCGAGCCCGCGCCCGCCGAGCAGCTGCCCCCGCTGCTGCAGGGCTTCGGCGCGGTGCCGCCGCTGGTCACCGACATCGACTTGTCGGTGGACGACCGCTTCCTCTACGTGTCCTGCTGGGGGACCGGCGAGCTCAAGCAGTACGACGTCACCGACCCGTTCCATCCGCGGGAGACCGGATCCGTGCGGATCGGCGGGATCACCGGCCGCGTCGCGCACCCCTCGCGACCGGACCAGCCGTTGCGCGGCGGCCCGCAGATGGTCGAGGTGAGCCGGGACGGCGAGCGGGTGTACTTCACCAACTCGCTGTACGGCGCGTGGGACGAGCAGTTCTACCCCGAGGGCGTGGGCGCCTGGATGGCCAAGCTCGACGTGGCCAGCGGCGGGGGGATCGCGTTCGACGAGCGGTTCTTCCCCGCCGGCGACGCGTTCCGCGGCCGCCGGGTGCACCAGGTCAGGCTGCAGGGCGGCGACGCCTCCAGCGACTCGTACTGCTACCCGTGACGCGCTGACGTGTCCTGGGGTCAGCTGATCGCGCTGGCCCTGCTCGGGGTGTTCCATGGGATCGATCCCGGCATGGGCTGGCTGTTCGCCGTGTCGTTCGGGCTGCAGGAGCGGAGCCGGCGCGCCGTGGTGCGCTCGCTGCCGCCGATCGCGCTCGGTCACGAGGCCGCCATCGCCATCATGATCGTGGTGCTGACCATCACCAGCTCGGTGTTCGCCTCGAAGGCGGTGGCACTCGTCGGCGGACTGATCCTGCTGGCCTTCGGCTTCTGGTCGATCCGCCGTAAGCAGCACGTCCGGTGGGTCGGGATGCGGCTCAGCCGGTGGCAGCTCGCGGGCTGGTCGTTCGTCATGTCCTCGGCGCACGGGGCGGGCCTGATGCTGATGACGGTCTTCGCGTTCTCGATGAGCGACGGGGTCAGCCCCCTTGATATACCTCGCTACGGTGTGCTGCACGCGGTGGCCATCGGCCTGCTGGCGATGGCCGTGCACGTGGGTGCGATGATCATCACCTGCGGTGTCGTCGCGCTGGCCGTGTACGAGGTGCTCGGGTTGCGCGTGCTGCGCAGCCTGTGGGTCAATCTGGACAAGGTGTGGGCGTTCGCCCTGGTGGGCGCAGGAGTGCTCACCCTGCTGAGTGTCTGAAACCGGAAAGGAAACCGCTCATGTCCGCTACCGATGAATACCTGGCCAACAACGAGCGCTACGCGGAGGGGTTCAACGGCCCGCTGCCGATGCCGCCGGCCAAGAACGCGGCCGTTGTCGCCTGCATGGATGCCAGGATGAACGTCTACGGCCTCCTCGGGCTGGCCGAGGGCGAGTCGCACGTCATCCGCAACGCCGGCGGAGTGGTCACCGACGACGCGATCCGCTCGCTCGCCATCAGCCAGCGCCTGCTCGGCACGCGCGAGATCATCTTGATCCATCACACCGACTGCGGGATGCTCACGTTCAGCGACGACGACTTCAAGGCCAGCATCCACGAGGACACCGGTATCAAGCCGCAATGGGCGGCGGAGTCGTTCAGTGATCTCGACACCGACGTCCGGCAGTCCATCGCGCGGATCAAGGCCAGCCCGTTCATCCCGCACACCGACCAGGTCCGCGGGTTTGTGTTCGACGTTGGGACCGGACGGCTTCGCGAGGTGAACTAGCGGGCGGCGCCGCCTACCATTCCCAGGCGAATCCGACCACCGCCCGCTCGACGGCATCGAGGTACTTGCGGGCCGAGAGCTCCTCGTCCAGTTCCATGGTCTCGCGCTCGACGAAGTCGGCATGCCCGTCGCGGTAGTCCCGCCACTGAGCCCACCACAGTCGCCGGGGCTGCTTGCGCGGGTGGAACTCGACCCGCATGTCCAGGTGCTCGACACGCTGATGCGTGGCCCGGCGGAACTCGGCCGGCGGAGGCTCGGAGTAGCGGAACAGCGTCCAGTAGTCCAGGAAGTGCTCTTCGCCGTACCCCAGGGGGTGCGGGAACACGATGTCCACCGCGTAGTACGTGTCGATCGGGTAGATCGCCGAGGGCGCGCCGCCGCGCCTGACCCGGATGTCCACCTCCCGCGTGTCCAGCCCGTACCGGTAGCTTTCCAGGCCTTCGGTCAGCGAGAAGATCGTCTGCTGGGTG
>Ga0207664_10000197_pt1 | contig 45209 bp, 40 predicted proteins | sample LARL83metaG_FD_184349 | JGI IMG/M metagenome (GOLD analysis project Ga0207664, IMG submission 184349) | Corn, switchgrass and miscanthus rhizosphere microbial communities from Kellogg Biological Station, Michigan, USA - LAR L8-3 metaG... | ecosystem: Host-associated > Plants > Roots >...
GCAATTCGACCCCTGCATCGGACTCGAACAGATCGCCGCTCATCGCTTGTATCTCACGCGGCATCGTGGAAGATGATGCCGAGCGTCTGGCGCTGGCCGCGACGCACGCGGCTGACGCCATGCCGCATATTGACGCGATAGACGCCGCGCGAGCCCTGGACCGGGCGGTGCTGCACGGCGAAGATCACCGCGTCCCCCTGGCGCAGCGGTACGACTTCCGGGCGCGACTGCATGCGGGGCCGCTGTTCGGTCAGCACGAACTCGCCGCCGGCGAACTCGCTCCCGTCGGAGAGCAGGATCGTCGCCTGCAGCGGAAATACATGCTCGCCGTAGAGGTCCTGATGCAGGCAGTTGTAGTCGCCCTCGCCGTAGCGCAGCAGCAGCGGCGTCGGCTTCGTCTGCCCCGCGGCGTGGCAGCGCGCGACAAAGGCCGGATGCGCGGCCGGATAGCGCAGGTCGATGCCGAGCGCGGCATTCCAGCGGTTGGCGATCGCAGCGAGGGGCGGATAGAGACAAGTGCGCAGCTCGGCCACCGGCGGCGGCAGAGGATAGTTGAAATACTTGTATTCGCCGCGGCCGAAGCCGTGCCGCGCCATCACGATCCTGCTGCGAAACCGGTCGTCGTCCTCATACAGCGCGGCGATTGACCGGCATTGCGCCGGGGAGAGCAGGCGCTCGACGACGGCGTTGCCGCGGGCATCGAGCTCGCCGGCGAGGCCGGCCCAGTCGACCGAGGCCAGGCGCGCTGGCGTATCTGCCGCAGCAATCTTCGCGATGGCGCCGCCGCGCGCGTTCATCGGCGCGTCTCGCGGTCGAGCAGCGTGCGCTTGCGCTCGACGCCCCAGCGGTAACCGGCCAGCGCGCCGTCGTTGCGCACGACGCGGTGGCAGGGGATCGCCACTGCCAGCGGGTTGGCGCCGCAGGCCTGCGCGACTGCCCGCACCGACTTCGGCGCGCCGATGCGCCTGGCGAGATCGGCATAGCTGACGGTCGTCCCGGCCGGGATGTCGCGCAGCGCCTGCCAGACCCGTTGCTGGAATGCGGTTCCGCGCACGTCCAGCGGCAGATCCAGCCCGACTCGCGGCGCTTCGACCAGCCCGACGACTTTCGCGACCAGCTGCTCGAAGGCCGCGTCGCCGCCGATCAGCCTGGCGCGCGGGAATCGATCCTGCAGATCGTGCGCCAGCGCATCGGGATCGTCGCCGATCAGGATGGCGCACACGCCGATCTCGCTGGCGGCGACGAGGATCGAGCCCAGCGAGCATTCGCCGATGGCGAACCGGATGTCGGTGTCGGCACCGCCCGCGCGATAGCGCGAAGGCGTCATGCCCAGCATATCGTTCGATTGCGCGTAGAACCGCCCGTTGGAGTTGTACCCGGCGCCGTAGATAGCCTCGGTCACCGTGTCGCTGCGCCCGAGCTCGGCGCGGACCCTGCGCGCGCGATGCGCGGCGGCATACGCTTTCGGCGTCAAGCCGGTCGCGGCTTTGAATACCCGATGCAGGTGGGACACGCTCAAGCCCGCCTCCTGCGCCAGCGCGTCGAGCGTAGGCGGCTTCTCGGCGCTTTCGATAAAGCGGCAAACGCTCGCCACCGTTGCCGCATGCTGCTCGATCCGCGGCGGCCGGTCCGGCCGGCAACGCAGGCAGGGCCGGAAGCCCGCGCGCTCGGCGTCGGCGCTTGTCGAGTGGAACGCCACGTGTTCCGGTCGCGCCCGGCGCGACGCGCACGACGGCCGGCAGTAAACGCCGGTCGTGTCGACCGAATACACGAAGCGGCCGTCGGCAGCCGGGTCGCGGGCGAGGACCGCCGCCCAGCGCGGGTCGGCCGCCGTCGCGGCGGCCAGGGCGATGCTTTTCGACGTCGTCTTCATGTCGTCATCCTTTCAGCGGATCGTATCGATGGCTGAAATGTAATTCGCGCCTGCATGCCAAGCACTCCGCGTCTTGCTTTCGAATCCGGCCCGGTGCTCGGCCTCGTCACCGGCTGTTCGACGGGTAAACTAGGAAAGCCGGCGTCCCGTCCGGTTCCGCGTTGGTCGCCTCACCGCCACCGCATCGCGCCGATGAACCAGGCCCTGCAGCAGATCCCGGAATGGCACGACGTCGACGCCGCGGTCTTCCGCAACGACATCGTCACCGCTTACCGCCCCGCGGTACTCAAGGGCCTCGTCCGGCATTGGCCGGCGGTGCGGCACGCGGCCGAGTCGCCGGAGTCGATCTGTCGCTACCTGAACGGTTTCGACAGCGGCAAGCCGGTCGACGTGCTGCTGATGCCGCCGCATGTCAAGGGCCGGATTTTCTACAACGACAAGATGAGCGGCTTCAATTTTACGCGCGAGCGGCAATCGATTTCCGCGGTGAACGACAAGCTGCTGCGTTATTCGGCGTTTCAGAACCGCCCCTCGCTGGCCGTGCAGAGCGCGCTGATCGCCGAATGCCTGCCCGGGTTCGCCGAGCAAAACCGCCTGCCGGTGCTAGACGAGACGGTCCCGCCGAGGATCTGGCTGGGCAGCTCGGTCATCACGCCCGCGCACTTCGACGAGTCGAACAACATCGCCTGCGTCGTCAGCGGCCGGCGACGCTTCACGCTTTTTCCGCCGGAGCAAGTGGCCAATCTCTACGTCGGCCCGCTCGATTATGCGCCGACCGGAACACCGATCAGCATGGTCGCGTTCCGCGAGCCTGACTTCCAGCGCTTTCCGCGCTTTCGCGACGCGCTGGCGGCCGCGCAGGTCGCCGAGCTCGAGCCGGGCGACGCGCTGTACATCCCGACGTTATGGTGGCATCACGTCGAATCGCTCGCCAAATACAACGTGCTGATCAACTACTGGTGGAAGGGCTCGCTGGGATCTGCCGACAGGCCGGACTCGGCGCTGGGCTGCCTGCTGCACGGCCTGCTTGCGCTCAAGAACCTGCCGCCCGAGCATCGCGCGGCGTGGAGGGCGATTTTCGACTATTACATTTTCACCGCCGCCGAGGACCAGGCCGCGCACATCCCCGAGCACCGCCGCGGCGTGCTTGGGCAGATGTCGCCGGAGCTCACCCGGCAGCTGAAGGCTTTCCTGGCCAGCCAGCTGCAGCGCTGAATGAAGCCGGACGTCGGACCGTGTCCTGCGGCGCGGCACGCAACCATCGGTGCCCGACACGACTCCAAGCGGCATGCATCGCGCTCGCATCCCCCGCCGGCCCGCGTCGACGGCCGACGGCCGCCGCCCCCCTGACCGCAGGCCCGACCTCGGCGCGCCGCGGCACCGCCGCGTCGTCGGATGGACGCTGGTAGCGGCGGCGTTTCTGCTGTTGCTGATCGCCAACGGCGCAGCTGCGCGCGAATGGCATTTCGACGTCAGCCTCGACGGGCTGCCGATCGGCACGCACGACATTTCACTTCGCGAAAACGGCGACGCCCGATCGGTGGTGAGCGACATGCATTTTCGCGTATCGCTGCTCGGCTTCACGGCCGGCAGCTACGAGCAGCACGAGGAGGAAACCTGGAAGGGCGATTGCCTGACCCGCCTCGACACCAAGACCGTCGAGAAGGGCTCGACAACGACGGTGTCCGGCCGGCTGGAAGGCGGCCATTTCGTCATCGACGGACCGGGCGCGCAGCAGCCGCTGCCGGCTTGCGTGATGAGCTTCGCCTACTGGCATCCGCGCGTTCTGAAGCAGCCCAGCCTGGTCAACGTCCAGACCGGCGCTTCGACGCCGATTACCGTGCACGCGCTGGGCAAGGAGCCCTATACGGTGCGTGGTGCGTCGGTCGACGCAACGCACTATCGCATCGACACGCCGCGTAATCGCATCGAGGTCTGGTATGCGCCGGACGGCGAATGGATCGGCTTGCGCTCGACCTCGCAACAGGGACACGTACTCACCTACAAGCTGAAGTAACGCCTCGGCGCCGCTCTAGCGACCTGGCGCCGCTTTCTTCGGCTCACATCTGCGCTAAGCTCCCTCGCAGAATCGTCGGTCGCGGCCGGATCTGCTATCGGTCCGAATCCCTGCGCCGCGGCGCATTGCCGCCGTCGCCGCCGCGCTCGCGCAGGATGTTCTGACTCTCGCCTCGCCCGGCTTGGGGACGATTCTCGCCCGATCGATTCGTCCTCACCGCCGGTCGATCGACGTGCGGTCTCGGCTCGACGCGCCGCGGCTCGTTCGGGCCGCGATTGAATTCCCGTGCCGGCACCGACCGCCGGTCGAAACGCTGCTCGGCCCTGAAGCGCGGCGGAGACCGATTGATCCAGTAGCTGCGATTGCGATACCAGGGCCGGCCGCGATAGTAGCTGTCCCAGTAATTGCCGATCGAAAACGTGATGATGGGAATGCCGATCGTGGGGCCGTAGGTGAGGATGGGAACGCGGCCGCTCTGGTACGGATAGGAGAGGCTGCCCGCGTAGACCCAGCCGCGGTTGTCGCCGAAAACCACGTCGCACCAGCGGTAGCCGTCGATGCAGCCCATGACCTGAAGCGCGACGCCCGGCGGCAGCTGGGCAACGACCGGATAGGTCTGGTCCGGCCCGGCGCGCACGTTGGCCGTGCGGTTCGTATAGGCCTCCTGTGCCAGCGCGACCGAGGGAATCGCGCACAGGAAGGCCGCCAGCAGAAGACTCGATCGAATGCTCGTCATCAGGTGCTCCTGTTTGTAAATCGTAGGGACCGGGCCCTCTCGGCCCAACTGTTAGCATGGCCTGTGCAGCAGCGGCGAGCGGCCCATTCCCACGATCGAACAGCGCGATTTCGGGATGGTGGCATTAACAACGTCGGACCAGACGAAAATGACTACACGCGTTGCGCCGATCACGCCCGGCTCCCGCCCGGAGCTCGCGGCGATCGAAGCGGCCATCCTCGCCGAGCGCGGCGAGATTGTTCTGCTCTATCGCGTCCTGCTCAATAGCGCGCCGCTCGCCGCGGGCTGGGAGCAGATGCTGACCGCGGTGCGCAACCGCAGCTCGCTGCCCGCGGATCTGCGCGAGCTGGTCATTCTTCGGGTCGCGGTGCTCAATCGCGCGCCGTTCGAGTTCGATGCGCATCTGCCGGTAGCGCGCAAGGCCGGCATCGGCGAAGCGAAAATCGCCGCGTTGCGGGCGGACGAAATCGGCGACGGATTCACGCCCGTCGAGCGCGCGGTGTTGACGCTCACCGATACGATGACGCGCAACGTCCAGGTTCCCGATGCGCAGTTCGAGCCGCTGCGCGCGCACTTCGATGCGCGCGGATTGGTCGAGCTGATGGCGACGGTCGCGGCGTACAACATGGTGTCGCGCTTTCTGGAGGCGCTCAACATCGGGCACTGACCGCTCGCCGATCGCTCTGGCGGATCTTTCGCGGGCCGAGCGCCGCGGCTACCAGCGGCAACCGGCGTCGCCGATCGTGCTCGCCACCAACACCGGGACCGCCAGCAGGCCCATGCCCGCATAGGCGGTACGGCAGTCGGGCTTGACGGCCTTTTCCAGCGCATGGCTTTCCTTGGATTGCCGTTCCGGCGGTGGCGGCAGCGCGGGCAATAGGCCGCGCGTGCTCGTCGTTTCGCTCGCTATTTCGCGCGCGCGTTCTCGTGCCGCCTCCATGTCGAGGCGCGGCGCGCCGCTTTCGCCGGCCGGTACGACATCGCGCCTCGGCTTGAAGATGTCTTCGTCGGGACCGGCGGGGGAGCCCAGCCGCAATCTCGGCGGCTGGACTGTGGCCGGTCCGACGCGCTCTCCAGGCACGGCGCGAGCGTCGGGGACCGGCACCGGGGCCTCGGATGGGACGGGCGCCGATCTTGCGCTTGCGGGCGGCGTTTTCCGCTCGACCTCCGCAGGCGTCGCCGGCGGGATCACCGCTTGGCTTGGCGCGACGACGTTGGGTGCAGGCGCGAGTTCGCGCTCGACTCGGGGCGCGTCCACGCGCTCGATCGGTGCCGGCGCGATGACCGCCTCCCGGGGCGGCACCTCGACCGGCGGCGCGAGCGACTTCGGTGCCGGCGGCGCAGCAAGGCGCTCGATCGGCGCGGCGGGAGGAAGAGGCGCGGCGGGTACCGGCGCCGGCAGCGGCGCGAGCTCGATTGGCGGTGCGAGCTCGTGCTGCAGCGCGGGTGCCGTGAGGCGCTGGATAGGGGCCGCCGGAATTTCCGGGCTCGGGCGCGACGCGATGTCGGGCGCCGGGGCGAGTTCGGACGGATTCGGCGGGGGCGCGAGGCGCTCGACGACCGGCGGCGAAATCAACGGCGGAAGCAGCGGCTTGTCGACTTCCTGCGGCGCGCGCAAATCGATGCGCGGCAAAGCTTCAGCGGGCGGGTGCCGCTGCGGCGGCAAGGCTTCCGGGGCTGCCCGATCGGATTCCGGCGCTGCAGGCGCCGGCGCGACCGCGTTCGACGGTCCGGTCTTGGCGGGATCGATGCCGGGCATCGGCTCGCCGCGAGATGGCGCCATTTTCGACTCCGGCGCGGCGAGCAGGTCGCGGCCGGTCGCCGCGTCGACGCCGGCGCCCGACCGGAGGCCCGCGTCCGACGGGCCCGGCTGCCGCCGGAAGGTCACATCGAGCACATCGGGCAGGCCTTCGCCGCGTCCGGCGCTGCCGCCGTGCGAGGTGCCGAAAAGAACGACTATCGTCGCATGCAGCAGCATCGACAAGAGCACAAACCGCACGACGGCCGGCTGCGGCGCATCTGCGCGCCATTGCACCTGCCATACCGAGCTGCTTGATCTGATCACTCTTTGGGTTCGCGTGCGATGCCGGGCCGAACGGCTGCTAGCTTAACTCGTCTGCGGACGCGGCAGCGCCCGTCCTGGAGCTCAGTCGAGGCCGGGCTCCAATCCCGGGCACGGGATTTGCGGGTACAGGTCCATCGCAGGGCGGGGCGCACCAAACCCGACAAGGCGGGTCCGGGCCGGTGACGCAATGCGTCGCAATGGAACGTATTTGGTGTAGGACGCCCTCGGCTACGAGTGATGGCAACGCGGTTCATCGATCAGGAGAAGCTCGATGCGGAACTCGCTCTACAGGCGGCACGCACAGTCGCTCGACCGCTGGGGAGGCGGCGGCAACGGCAGGACGGCGATGGCGCGCGTCCTCGGAACGATGGGCTCGCTCAAGTCGGCCCGCGACCGTGCGCTTCCGGCGCGCCCGCGCGAACTTACCGGCGCTACCATCCAAACAAAGCGGCTCGAAGCCGAAGCTCCGAGCCGCCTTCGTTACTTGCGCCGCGGTGATCGCCGGCGCATGACGTGCGTCAACGCAGACTTGTCTTGGCGCCGCCGGCCGCGCGGCTGATAGCATCGGCCAACTGGTCGGCGTTGGGGTTGTGCGCTCTCGCCGTCATCAGAATATCAGGCGGCGTGACGCTGCGTCCGTAGTACGCCTGGTTCCAGTTGTCGGCGACGCTGACGACGGTACCGTTCAGGTTCAAACCACCGTAGACGCCTTTCGATCGGCTGAATGCGATCAAGTCGGCAGTCACATCGGCATTCGCGCCCGCACCGATCGGCCCCGCGGCGACGCTGGCATCACCGCCGAGCTTCACCGAGCTCGCCATCAGCGAGTTCAGGCCCCTGTCGGTCATGACCAGCGTGACGGTTTCCGAAACATCGATGCCCGCCTGGAAGCCGACGCTTGCGGTACCGATGTTGTAGAAGGCCGGACCTGACCAGCGGCCGCTTTGCGCGTTGCGCGAAAACAGCACCGCGCGTCCGCCCGATCCGCCGAATATCCAGCCTGCGCGCACGATCTTCGGCGCGATCAGCACCGCCTTCGCTTCTCCGATGTGCCGTTGGAACCACGTCATATCCGGATCACGGACGAAATTCGAGAAAGTCGTCTGGGCGTCGCGGACCAGTTGATCCTGCTCCGATTGCGCGTACGCCGATCCGGCCGCAGCCGCCAGGGATGCGAGAGCGACCAGCCCTATCCATCGCCGTGCAGCATGGACTGCTGGAGTTGTACGACTCATAAGCCTTCCTTTCGAGATTGATTGCCGCGCGCGCGCCGTTCATCCCGCGCGGCGCGGCTCGTACGTCGCGCAACCGGGACGGCAGTGCGACGACCGGTGTCTTGCCGACGGCGAAAGCGCTGCGCGCTTGAACGCCGGCTACCGGTTCTGCAAGCTTGCCCGGTCGGACGTCGAACCGCTATCGGCCAGCGGCTGATTTGCCTGTAGGACCGGCGGCGACAGTTGCACCGGCCCGATGCAAACGCCCTCGGCGCTCGTCAACCATCACGTCGCGTCGGGTAAGCGGATGTCGGCGACGACCGGAATGTGATCGGAAGCGGCGCGCGCAGCGGGGGTCAGGTGCACCCACAGCCGCTGCAGCAGAGCGCGCGGCTCGACCCAGATGCGATCGAGCGCCAGCAACGGCACGCGCGAGGGAAAGCTTCGCGGCGACGGCGTCGCTTCGAAATGCGCGTGCAGCCAGCGCAATGGCCGACCCCACAGAAACCATTCGTTGAGATCTCCCATCAGCAGGGTCGGATGCGGCGTTTCCGCCTCCAGCGCCTTGAGGAGGCTGCGCACCTGCGCGCGGCGCTCGGCGGGGCGCAGGCCGAGATGAGTCGCCAGCACGCGTAGCAGCGTGCCTTCGCAATCGACGACCGCATCGAGTGCGCTGCGCGCCTCGCGCCGCTGGAAGGTCAGATCGAGGTGCGTGCACTCGACGATCGGGTGCCGCGACAGCAGGCAGTTGCCGTGCCCGCCCGCGGCGCGCCAGCGCGCCGGCCCTGCGACGGCATGCAGACCCGTGGCGTCGCGCAGTCGAGCCAGCGTGTCGACGCCGTCATGGTTCGCGCCGACTTCCTGCAGCGCGATGATATCCGCGTCGATCTCGGCAAGCACGGCGACGATGCGCTCGGGCGCGAATTTGCCGTCGCCCCCGACCGCATCATGGATGTTATAGGTCGCAACGGTGATGGTCGACGACGCCATCGCGGCCCGATCAGTCGGCGCGCGACGCGGCCTGCTGGCGCGCGTCGGCCGCGTCGCTGCGCTTGAGCCGGGCGCGAACCGCCAGCGTGCCGCCGATCGCGATGCCGGCGACCAGCGCCAGCAGCGCGAAGGTGACCGGTCCCGGCTGCCGCACGGCGGCGACGATGCGATCGACGAAAAAGCTGATCAGGATCGTCCCCGGAACCAGGCCCAGGATCGTGCCGAGCAGAAAATCGCGGAACCCCAGGTGCGATGCGCCGGCCACGAGGTTGATGATCGAAAAAGGCGCGACGGGAACGATGCGCACGAACAGCATCGCCAGCAGGCCGCGCTTGGCGATGCGGCGGGAGAGATCGTTGATCCGTCGGCCGGCGACGCGCCGCACCGCATCGCGTCCGACCTCGCGGCCGATGGCATAGACGAATACCGCGCTGAGCGTCGCGCCGATCAACGAATAAAGCATGCCCAGCCACGGACCGAACACGATGCCGGTCGCGGCGATCAGCATCGTCACCGGCATCACCACCAAACCGCCGAGCACGAAGCCGCCGATGACGATCAGCGGCGCGAACGGGCTCGCTTCGAACCGGTCGCTCAAGTGCACCAGCGACTCGACGTTGATCCATTCACGCAGCGGCGTGTAGCGCCAGGCCAGCGCCAGCGCGGCGAGCACGAACAGGATGGCCGCGATCGCCACGATGCGGCCGGACGCGGGCTTTCGCTCGCTGCGGGCGACGACGTCGGACAACAGGCTGTCGACGTCGACCGGCTCTGCCGGGTCTATCATCGGCTGATCGGCGAGCACGGCGCTCCACTCGTCCTCGGCCGTAACCCCGAGCGGACGCAGCGACCGGCCTTCGCCGCGCAGTGCTTCGATCGCGCCGATCAGCGACCCCTGCTTTTCAATCGCGGCCGCGACCACCGCCGGCTCTCGATCCAGATGCTCGCCGAGCAGACGGGACCTGAGCGCTCCGATCGCCGCGCGTACGCGGGGCTCGCCGTTTGCCTGGATTACCAGATTGCACTCGGTGTCGAGGCTCATCGAGCGGGTGCTCAGGTTCGCCGAACCGAGCGAGAGGACGTCATCGTCGATGATCAGCACCTTGCTGTGCACGTTCAGGCAGCGCCCCTGCGGAGGCGCATCGTCGCCGAGCCAAGGGCAATAGAGCCGATAACGCCCGTGCGAGTCGGCCTCGACCAGACGCCGGTGCACGCGCGCCCGCAGTACGCCCATCGTCGAGACCTCGAGCCAGCCGCTCTGTGTCATCGGCGAAACGATGACGATTTCCGGGCCCGCGGACTCGACCAGCCGCGACTCGAATGCGTCGGCGATCAGAGGCGAGGTGAAATACTGATTTTCCGCAAAGATCGACGCCTTCGCGGCGGCGATCGCATCGAGATGCAGCTGCCTCACCTCGGCGACGGCGGGCAAGCCGTCGAACTCGGGCTCGGTGCGCACGATACCGACCTCGACATCGCCGAGCGCGACCGGCACGTTCGCAGGCCACGCCGCGGGTTCGGCGGCGGGTTCGCGCTCCCGCGCGTGCGCTCCGGTCGCGCGGTGCCAGCGCTCGCGCGCCAGCTCTCCGAGCGCCCGGGCCGCTTCATCGTCGACCAGCGCGCCGACGTCGTGGAACGGGCCGTATCTGCTGCCATCGGCATTGTGCCGTGCGGGATCGCCCGGCAGATGGCGCGGCGTGTCCCAGCGGTTGCTCGTCAGGTCGAAGCCGCTGACGAACGCCAGTGCATCGTCGACGACGACCACCTTCTGATGGTGCGATGCCGCAGTCGGATGATGGTCGTCGAGCTGGAAATGCAGGCGGCGGCGTTTGGGCCAACCGAACTTGAGACGGCCCAGCCATTCGCGCTCGAGCGCGAACAGCAGCGCGAAATCCCAGCTCAGCACGAATATCTGCAGCTCCGGCCGGCTGTCGAGCAGGGCGTTGAGAAACTCGAGCAGCGGCTCGGGAAATCCGTCATGCGCGCCGCCGGGCACCAGCCACATGCGGCTGTCGATGTCCCAGCCGAGAATGAATATTTCGCGCTGCGCGGCGACAAGCGCGGTGCGCACCGCGCCGAAATACTCGCTGCCATCGACCAGGAACCCGACTCGCGCCGCGTGCGCGATGCGCCAGCAATTGCGCCCGGGCACGAGCAGGCCGCGGGCAGGCCCGCGCATCCCGGCTGCTGCCTCGGGGGCGCCGGTTTCGAATGGCGACATCGTTGCCGGCGCGTCGTTCACGCGGTGATCCTCCGCCATCGCTCGCGGGCACTGCGGCAAGGCAGGCCGACGAAATATGTCGGGCCGTGGCGCGCGGTGGACGCAGCGGCGTGTCGCCGGGCTCGCCCGCGGCTGCCGGCGGCAGCACGGCTCGGGGGCAGGGTCGTCCCTCCGTTACGCCGCAGCAACTTGTTGTGGACGGTCACGACTCTCGACTGCAAGCAAGGAGGGTGCCGCCGCAAAAGTCATTGTTTATCAAGTGCAAGCCCGTGCCGTCGATCGCCTGCTCATGCAAGAACTGCTCGCCCGCGTAAGAATTGCCCGCCGCCCGCCCCGCGGCCGATGCCCTTGGTTGCGCCTGCGGCGGCGGCAGGTATTATGACCTCCCTGCGAGACAGACCGGCAAAGCAAAGGTTCGAGGAGGAGCTAGCGCAATGCAGTCCCCGGCAGACTCGACGTTTCCCCGCTTGCTGTTGGAGCACGCGCGTACGCGCGGCCATCGTCCGGCGACGCGCGAAAAAGACCTTGGCATCTGGCAGACCTGGACGTGGGCCCAAGTCGCGGCCGACGTGCGCGCGCTCGCCTGTGGTCTTGCCGCGCAGGGATTCCGCCGCGGCATGCACCTTGCGATCATCGGCGACAACCGGCCACGGCTCTACTGGGCGATGGCCGCCGCGCAGGCGCTCGGGGGGATCCCGGTCCCGATGTACCAGGACGCGCCGGCCGCGGAATTCGTCTATGTGCTCAACGACGCCGAAATCGGCTACGCGCTGGCGGAGGACCAGGAGCAAGTCGACAAGGTTCTCGAAGCGAAGCCGCAGGTTCCGAGCCTGCAGCATGTCTATTACGACGATCCCCGGGGCCTGCGCAATTACGAGAACGTGTCGAGCCTCGACCACCTGCTCGACCTCGGGCGCGACTTCGATCGCGCGAACCCGGGGTTTTTCGAGGCCGAGGTGGCGAAGGGACGGTCGGACGACGTGTCGATCATGCTGTACACGTCGGGAACGACCGGCAAGCCCAAGGGCGTGTGCCAGACGCACGCGGCTTTCATCGTCGCGGCGCAAGGCGGCTGCGGTTTCGACAAGCTTCGCTCCGACGACAGCATCCTCGCGTACCTGCCGATGGCGTGGGTCGGCGATCACCTTTTTTCCTACGCGCAATGGCTGGTCGCGGGCTTCACGATCAACTGTCCCGAATCCGGCGACACCGTGATGACCGATCTGCGCGAAATAGGACCGAGCTACTACTTCGCCCCGCCGCGCATTTTCGAAAACCTGTTGACGCAGGTGATGATCCGCATGGAGGACGCGAGCGCGGCGAAGCGCTGGCTGTTTGGCTACTTCACCGCGGTCGCGCGCCGCTGCGGCCCGGACATTCTCGACGGCAGGCCGGTCGGTGCGCTCGATCGGATCCGCTACGCGATCGGCAACCTGGTCGTGTACGGACCGCTGCGCAACGTGCTCGGCATGAGCCGCATCCGCGTTGCCTACACTGCCGGCGCGGCGATCGGGCCCGACCTGTTCCGCTTCTATCGCTCGATCGGCATCAATCTGAAGCAGCTCTACGGTTCGACCGAGACCTGCGCCTACGTCTGCCTCCAGCCCGACGGCGGCGTCAGGTTCGACACCGTCGGCGAGGCGGCTCCCGGGGTCGAGATCAGGATCGCGGACAACGGCGAGGTGCTGGTCCGCGGCCCCATGCTGCTGAAGGAATATTACAAGCGGCCGGACGCGACGCTGGAATCGATCGACCCCGATGGTTATTTCCGGACCGGGGACGCCGGCTTTTTCGACGCCGCCGGCCAGCTGAAGATCATCGACCGCGCCAAGGACGTGGGAAAGCTCGCGACCGGCGCGATGTTCGCGCCGAACTACATCGAGAACAAGCTCAAGTTCTTTCCCCACATCAAGGAGGCCGTGGCTTTCGGCAACCAGCGCGACAAGGTGTGCGCGTTCATCAACATCGACATGGGGTCGGTCGGCAACTGGGCCGAGCGGCGGGGGATTCCGTACTCCGGCTATACCGATCTCGCCGCCAAGGCGGAAGTCCAGACGCTGATCCGCGAGTGCGTCGAGCAGGTGAACGCAGAGCTCGCACAGGAAGGCTCGCTCGCGGCTTCGCAGGTGCAGCGTTTCCTGATATTGCACAAGGAGCTCGATCCAGACGACGACGAAATGACGCGCACGCGCAAGGTGCGCCGCGGCTTCATCGCGGAGAAGTACGCCGAGCTGATCGAGGCGCTCTATTCGAGCAAGACCGTGCAGCACGTCGAGACGCAGGTGAAATTCGAGGATGGCCGCACCGGGGTCGTCGCCGCCGATCTGAAGATCGCCGAGGCCAGGACGTTCGCTGCGAGCGCAGCCAAGGCGGCGGCTTGAGCGTTCGCACCGCATGACGGCGGTCCGCGCGATCGGCGATTCGGTACTGCGTCTCGACGGCGTATCGCTGGCTTTCGGCGGCGTCAAGGCGCTCAATGACATCTCGCTCGACGTGCGCGAGCACGAGATCCGGGCGATCATCGGCCCGAACGGCGCGGGAAAAAGCTCGCTGCTCAACGTCATCAACGGCGTCTACCACCCGCAGCATGGAACGATCACCTTTCGCGGCAAGCCGCGGCGCGATATGGACACGCACGAGACGGCGGCGCTCGGGATTGCGCGCACGTTCCAGAACATCGCGCTGTTTCGCGGCATGAGCGTGCTCGACAACATCATGACGGGCCGCAATCTGAAGATGAAGGCGACGGTCCTCGAGCAGGCGATCTGGTTCGGGCGCGCGCGGCGGGAAGAGCTCGAAAACCGGGCCAAGGTCGAGGAGGTCATCGACTTTCTCGAAATCCAGCACATCCGGAAGACGCCGGTCGGCAGGCTGCCCTATGGGCTGCAGAAGCGGGTCGAGCTCGCGCGCGCGCTCGCGGCCGAACCTTCGCTCCTGCTGCTCGATGAGCCGATGGCCGGCATGAACGTCGAGGAAAAGCAGGACATGTGCCGCTTCGTGCTGGACGTCAACGAGCAATACGGCACTACCGTCGTCCTGATCGAGCACGACATGGGCGTCGTGATGGACATTTCCGACCGCGTCGTCGTGCTCGACTACGGCCGCAAGATCGGCGACGGCACGCCCGACGAGGTGCGCAACAGCAAGGCCGTAATCGACGCCTATCTGGGCGTGCCCCATTAACCGGCGCGAACGATGCAATTCTTCTTCGAAGTCCTGATCGGCGGCCTGCTTTCCGGCGTCATGTATTCGCTGGTCGCGCTGGGCTTCGTGCTGATCTACAAGGCCTCGGGCGTTTTCAACTTCGCGCAGGGGTCGCTGGTCTTTTTCGCGGCGCTGACCTTCGTCGGGCTGATGGAGCGCGGCCTGCCGTTCGGCTTTGCATTGCTGGTGACGCTGCTGGCGATGATCCTGCTGGGCCTGCTGATCGAAAGATTCGTCCTGCGGCCGCTGGTCAACCAGCCGCAGATCTCGCTGTTCATGGCGACGATAGGCTTGAGCTTCCTGATCGAGGGCCTGGCGCAGCTGTTGTGGGGCGCGAACGTGCGCGGCCTCGATATCGGCATCCAGGACGAGCCGCTGGCGTGGATCGCCGAGCCGACGGGCATCAACGTATCGAAGTTCGACCTCGCCGCCGCCGGCATCGCCGCGGTCCTGGTCACGATGCTGGCGCTTTTTTTCAGCCGCACGCGGATCGGTCGCGCGCTGCGTGCCGTCGCCGACGATCACCAGGCAGCGCTGGCCGTGGGCATCCCCTTGCAGCAGATCTGGGCGATCGTGTGGGCGGTCGCCGGATTCGTCGCGCTGGTCGCCGGCCTGTTGTGGGGCGCGCGCAACGGCGTTCAGTTCGCGCTGACTTTCGTGGCGCTGAAGGCGCTTCCGGTGCTGATCCTCGGCGGCTTCGATTCGATCCCGGGTGCGATCGTCGGCGGACTGATCATCGGGGCCACCGAGAAGCTCGCCGAAGTCTACCTCGGCCCCTTTGTCGGCGGCGGCATCGAGGGCTGGTTCCCGTACGTGCTGGCGCTGGTCTTCCTTCTGGTGCGCCCCGAAGGCCTGTTCGGCGAAAAGATCATTCGCCGGATCTAGACGAACCTCTCCATGCTCTATCGCGAAGCCGGCCAGTTCAAGAGCACCTATGCCGCCGACTCGGCGATTCTGCCGATCCGGCAGGATCGTATCGGTCTCGCGCTTATCCTCATCGTCGCCTTTGTCGTCGTTCCGCTCACCGCGTCGCCGTACCTGTTCTCGGCGCTGCTGATTCCGTGCCTGATCCTCGCGCTGGCGGCACTGGGGCTCAACCTGCTGACCGGCTACGCCGGACAGCTGTCGCTGGGCACGGCGGCGTTCATGGCCGTCGGGGCCTTCATGTCGTACAATTTCATCCTGCGCATACCGGGCATTCCCTTGCTGCTGGCGTTCGCGGGCGGGGGCGTCACGGCAGCGGCTGTCGGCATCCTGTTCGGGTTGCCAAGTTTGCGCATACGCGGCTTCTACCTCGCGGTCGCCACGCTCGCCGCGCAGTTCTTCATTCTCTGGTGCCTGACAAAAGTGGGCTGGTTCACCAACTACAATCCATCGGGCGTGATCACTGCGCAGCCGATGGTCATTCTCGGTTACGCGTTCGATACGCCCCAGGAGAAATACCTGTTAGTGTTGTCGATCGTGACGGTAATGGCGCTCGCGGCCAAGAACATGGTCCGGGGCAATATCGGAAGGCAATGGATGGCCATCCGCGACATGGACGTCGCCGCCGAGGTGATCGGTATCCGGCCGATGCGCGCCAAGCTGCTGGCCTTCGCCGTCAGCTCGTTCTATTGCGGCGTGGCCGGCGCGCTTTTCGCGTACGCCTACCTCGGCACCGTCGAGCCGGAAGCCTATAACCTCGACCTGTCGTTCCGCATCCTGTTCATGATCATCATCGGCGGTGTGGGAACGGTGCTGGGAGCTTTCCTCGGCAGCGCCTTCATCGTGCTGTTGCCGATCGCGCTGAACATCGGCGTCGCCTTTCTCGACAACACGTTGCACCTGAATGTCCCCACCAGCGTCGGATCGAACCTCGAGCTGATGGTATTCGGCGGATTGATCATCTTTTTTCTGATCGTGGAACCGCATGGGCTGGCGCGCATCTGGCAGATCACCAAGGAAAAGCTCAGACTCTGGCCGTTCCCGTACTGAGTTCACAGTTGGCAGCTTCGGACGACGGACGCGTCGCCGATCATAGGAGGAAGTCATGAAGTGGTTCCTGCAGGCGTTGATAGGCATGTTGTTGGCGGGCGTCGCGAGCATCGCGACTGCCCAGAACGAGCAGTTCATCCCGGTCCTGTCGTACCGCATCGGGCCGTATGCCGCCGGCGGGTCCGGCTACTTCGGCGGCGCGATCGACTACTGGACGCTGGTCAACCTGAACGGCGGCATCAACGGGGTCAAGATCGTCTGGGAGGAGTGCGAGACCGAGTACAACGCGTCGCGCGGCGTCGAATGCTACGAGCGGCTGAAGACGCGCCATGGCGGGGCGAGCACGGTCGAGCCGTTGTCGACCGGCATCGCCTACGGCCTGTTCGAGCGCGTCGCCAACGACAAGATCCCGATGACGACCAACGGCTACGGCCTGGCGATCGCCGCCGACGGCCGCGTGTTCCCATGGGTGTTTCCGCTGGGCACGACGTACTGGGACCAGGCCGCGGCGATGATCGCGTACCTCGGCCAGAAAGCGGGCGGCGAGGCCAACCTCAAGGGCAAGAAGATCGTGTTCATGTATCACGATTCGGCCTACGGGAAAGAGCCGATCCCGGTGTTCGATGCGCTGTCGGCGCGCGACGGCTTCGAGCTGACCAAGATTCCGCTGACCCCTCCGGCCACGACGCAGGAATCGCAGTGGCTGCAGGTGCGGCAGCTCAAGCCCGACTACGTGATTCTCTGGGGCTATGGCGTGATGAACCCGGTCGCGCTCAAGACCGCCGCCAAGCTGGGTTACCCGCGCGACCATATCCTGGGCGTCTGGTGGGCGGCTTCGGAGGAAGACGTCATTCCGGCCGGCGATGCGGCCAAGGGTTATGTCGCGGCCGCCTTTTCGGCGCACGGCACCAACTTTCCGGTGATGCAGGAAATCGTCAAGAAGGTGTACGGCGGCGGCAAGGGCAACCTCGAGGACAAGGCGCGCATCGGCTCGATCTATCACACCCGCGGCATCACCTACGCGATCATGATCACCGAGGCGATCCGCCAGGCGCAGAACCATTTCGGCAAGGGCAAGGTGATGTCGCCGGAGCAGGTGCGCTGGGGCCTCGAGCATCTCGACCTCTCGGAGGCGCGCCTGAAGGAGCTTGGCGCCTCCGGCCTTTTCCCGCCGGTCAAGACCAGCTGCTCCGATCATGAAGGCTCGGGCATGGTCAAGTTCGAGCAATGGGACGGCAAGGAATTCAAGTCGCTGACGCCGTTCATGGCGGGCGACCGCGCGCTGACCAAGAAGATGGTCGAGGAAGGCGCGGCCAAGTACGCGGGCGAAAAGAAGATCACGCCGCGCGATTGCAGCAAGGAAGGGTAGTCGTCGATGGTCCAGGTGGCCTCGATGCCGACCCAGGTCGAGCCGGCGGCGCCGATCGCGCTTTCGGTCAACAACATCGAGGTCATCTACGACCATGTGATACTGGTGCTGCGCGGCGTTTCGCTGCAGGTTCCGAAAGGGCGCATCGTCGCGCTGCTGGGCGCGAACGGCGCCGGCAAGACGACGACGCTCAAGGCCATATCGAATCTGCTCTCGGCGGAGCGCGGCGACGTTACCAAGGGTACGATCGAATTCGAAGGCAAGCGGGTCGACAAGCTGACACCGAACGAGCTGGTTCGGCGCGGCGTCTGCCAGGTGATGGAAGGTCGTCACTGCTTTGCCCACCTGACGGTCGAAGAGAACCTCTTGACCGGAGCATTCACCCGCAAGGCCTCGCGCGCCGACATCCGGGCCTCGCTGGAAAAGGTCTATCACTATTTCCCGCGCCTGAAGCAGCGAAGGGACAGCATGGCCGGCTATACGTCGGGCGGCGAGCAGCAGATGACGGCGGTCGGCCGCGCGCTGATGGCAAGCCCGTCGATGATCCTGCTCGACGAGCCGTCAATGGGGCTCGCGCCGCAGATCGTCGAGGAAATCTTCGATATCGTCGGAAACCTGAACAAGCGGGAGAATGTGAGTTTCCTGCTTGCCGAGCAGAACACCAACGTCGCGCTGCGCTTTGCCGACTACGGGTACATCCTCGAGACTGGCCGCGTGGTAATGGATGGCGCAGCACGCGAGCTTGCGCAGAACGAGGACGTCAAGGAGTTCTACCTAGGATTGTCGACCGCGGGGCGAAAAAGCTTCCGCGACGTCAAGCATTATCGCCGCCGCAAGCGCTGGCTGGCTTGAACGGGACATACTTCGACACGCTGGAAACGCGCGATCCGGAACTGCGCGAGCGGGCGCAGCTGGCTGCCTTGCGCGAGCAGATCGCCTATGCCCGGGCTCACGCGCCGTGGTTCGCGCGCACGCTCGCCGGAATCGAACCGGCGGACATCGATTCGCGCGCCGCGCTGGCCAGACTTCCGGTCGTGCGGAAATACGAGTTGCTGGAGCTGCAAAAAGCCGATCGGCCGTTCGGCGGCTTTGCCGCCGCGGGACCGGCGGCCCGCCGCGCGCGGCAGGTCTTCGCTTCGCCGGGCCCGATCTACGAGCCCGAAGGCGATTCCGCCGACTACTGGCGGCTGGCACGCGCGCTACATGCCGCGGGCTTCCGCCCCGGCGACCTGGTGCACAACTGTTTTTCGTACCATTTCAGTCCTGCCGGGTCGATGCTCGACACCGGCCTGCGGGCGCTGGGCTGCACGGTCTTTCCTGGCGGCACCGGGCAGACCGAACAGCAGGTCCAGGCGATGGCGGATCTCGGGCCCGACGGCTATGTCGGCACGCCGTCGTTCCTCAAGATCATTCTCGACAAGGCCGACGAGCAGGGCGTTCGTCTGTCGTCGCTGAAAAAAGCGCTGGTTTCCGGCGAGCCGTTTCCCGCTGCCTTGCGCGATGCGCTGCGCGCCCGCGGCATCGACGCCTATCAGGTCTATGCGAGCGCCGACTTGGGCTCGCTCGCGTATGAATCGAGCGCCCGGGAGGGACTCGTCGTCGACGAGGGCGTCCTGCTCGAGATCGTCCGGCCCGGCACGGGCGAGCCGGTCGCCCCCGGCGAGATCGGTGAAGTCATCGCCACGCCGCTCCACAACCGTGCTTATCCGCTGATCCGTTTCGGCAACGGCGATCTTTCGGCGGTGCTTCCCGGCGCGTCGCCCTGCGGCCGTACGAACATGCGGATCAAGGGATGGCTTGGCCGTGCCGACCAGGCGACCAAGGTGAAAGGCCTGTTCGTGCACCCGTCGCAGGTCGCCGAGATCGCGCGCCGCCATCCGGGGATCGCGCGCGCCCGCCTGGTCGTCGATCGCGACGGCGGGAACGACCGGATGACGCTGCATGTCGAAACCGCACCGGGAGCGGAACTCGAATCCGGCGCGATCGTCGCCACGATACGCGAGCTCACCAAGCTGCGCGGCGAGCTCGTCCTGCACGCCCCCGGCGAGCTTGCCGACGACGGCAAGGTCATCGACGATATCCGGAAGCATGACTGAGGTCGCGCGGCGGCAAACCGGCCGCGACGATGCCCGCGCGGCGCATGCTACGATGGGCGAAAAAGCAGGGACCGCGATATGACCAGGACGACAACGCCCGGCGATCCGCTGGCGCCGCTCGCCGAGCAGACGCTCGCCGCCATCGCGGCGACCGGTGTGGTCCGCACCTTTCCCAAGAACGCGATCCTGATCAACGAGGGCGACACCGCCGACTCGCTGTTCATCGTGCTGTCCGGCAGGATCAAGGTTTTCGCCAGCAACGAGGCGGGCCGCGAAATCGTGTTGAGCTTTTTCGGCCCGGGCGAATACGTCGGCGAAATGTCGCTCGACGGCAGTCCGCGTTCCGCGTCGGTGATGACGGTCGAGCCGACGACCTGCGCGATCGTCAACCGCGCCAGCGTGCGGGAGTTCCTGCTGGCGCATCCCGACTTTGCGCTGAACTTGATCGAAAAGCTGATCCAGCGGGTGCGCGTCACGACCGAGAACGTCAAGAGCCTCGCCCTGACCGACGTGTATGGCCGGCTGGTGCGCCTGATCACGACGCTGGCAGTCGAGCGCGACGGCGTGATGATGGTGCCCGAGAAGCTCACGCAACAGGACATTGCCGAAAGAGTCGGTGCCTCCCGCGACATGATCAGCCGGCTGCTCAAGGACCTGGTGACCGGCGGCTATCTCAGCATCGCCGACAAGAAAATCACGATCCTCAAAAAGCCGCCGACCGCCTGGTAACGGCGCGCGCCGCGCTTAACGCGCCGGCCCGCGATTCCCCGGAGTGACGATGCACCGCCGCGAGCTGCGGGCGTCGGCGTCCCGTTCGCTACATCGGACGACGGGCTTTCGACGGGCGCCTTATTCGGCTGTCGGCGCGTGAATTTTGCGCAATTCCCGCGATGAAGGCGCCGGCGCGGCGCGAATCCCTGTCGACTACGATGTGCTCATCCGGCAGCGAATGGTTCGCTGGCGGTGAAGCGGCGAAGTGCGCAGGTGGGTGCAGCGCCGTCGCAACTTAGCATCGTCGAAGGAGTTTGCAATGCTTACACTGCATAGTTCGAAACCGATCATCAGCCGAGTCGCGGCGTCACTGAAGTTCGCCGTGCTGCTCGTACTTCTCGGCCTCATCGTCGTGGCCACCGAACGTCCGATGCTCTTGACGCCGGCCGGAGCGGTCACGATGGCGGACGATCCCGCCTACGTGGCGGCTCAGGCGAGGGCGAAGGCCCCGGCGCCAAGCGCCGCGGCAGCGCAGGCAGCCGACGAATTCACGTATTTCCCGTCGCAATTCGCCGCGCCGAGCGGGCCCGCCGAGGACCTGCCGCCGCAATTCTGATCGCGGCCGCCCTCCGCCATCCCCCGTCTGCCGCGCTGCCCCAAGGGAAGGCGCGGCAGGCGTCCCGGGCTAGGTTCTCGCCGGGCGAAAAGTCACCAGCGCCACGCCGGCGAGAACCAGCGCCGCGCCGACCAGCTGGATCGCGTGCACCGGCTCGTCCAGCAGCCACGATCCCAGCCAGATCGTGAACAGCGGCCCCATCGAGCCGAGCAGCGACGTACGGTTGGCTCCGATCCGCTTGATCGCTTCCGCGATCAGATACGTCGGAAGCACCGTCGAGAACACCGCCATCGTCAGCGACAACAGGTGGATGCGCGCCGGCACCAGCAGCGCGCTCGACGGGCGCGTCGCGAGGAAATGGATGAAAATGAATAACGCCGACGTCAGCATCGCCAGCGCGATGAACCGCATGCTTCCGAGTCGCGCGATCACCGGTCCGACGCCGACCAGATAACACGCATACAGGAACGAGCTCGCGAACACCAGCGCACCGCCGAGCCAGAGCTCGCCGGGGTCGCCGGCCAACTGCAGATCGCGCGCGAACACCAGCAGGATTCCGAAGTACGACAGCGCAAGCGCGACGACGATGCGTCCGGTGATCCGCTGCCGAAAGAAAATGGCCGACAGCACGACGACGATCGTCGGATAGAGATAGAGCATCAGCCGCTCGAGCGCGGCGGTGACGTATTGCAGACCGATGAAGTCGACCAGGCTCGACAGGTAGTAGCCGATGAAGCCGAGCCAGGCGATCGACAGCCAGTCGCGGCGCGTGAGAGGCGTCGCGCCGGTGGCGCGGGTCGCCCACCACGCCATCAGTGCGAAAAAAGGCGCCGAGTATGCCATGCGCAAGGTCAGCAGCGTGACCGCATCGATCGGCATCGCCGCGTAGGCAAGCTTGATCAGAATCGCCTTGAAGGCGAAACCGAGCACGCCGACGATGGCGAACGCCGGGCCGATGAAGTCTCCGCTGCCGCGGCGGAAGCCGGCTAATCCCAACGCACGAGGCCGGCGTACGCCGTGCCGAGTATCACGAGGCCGAAGGCGATCCGGTACCAGGCGAATGGAACGAAATCATGATGCGCGACATAGCGCAGCAGCGCGCGGATGGTGAAGAACGCGCTGACGAAGGCGACGGCGAATCCCACGGCTATCATCGACAGGTCGCCGGTCGACAGCAGATGGCGGTTCTTGACCAGATCGTAGCCGGTGGCGGCGAACAGCGTCGGAATGGCGAGAAAGAACGAGAACTCGGTGGCGGCCTGCCGCGACAGGCCGAACAGCATGCCGCCGATAATCGTCGCCCCCGAGCGCGAGGTGCCAGGAATCAGTGCAAAGGCCTGCGCGCAGCCGATCTTCAGCGCGTCGGTCCAGGAGAGCTCGTCGACACTGCGAATGCGAACGCGGTCGGGCCTTCTCCGCTGTCGCCGCTCGGCCCAGAGAATGACCAGCGCGCCGGCGATGAATGCCCCGGCGACGGGCACCGGCGCGAACAGGCGCGCCTTGATCGCGCCGGCGAAGGCGAGTCCCAGCAGCGCGGCAGGAAGGAAAGCGATCAGGAGGTTCAGTACGAAGCGCCGCGCGGCGCGCTCGCGCGGCAGCCCGCGCGCGACGGCGAAGAGCCTGGCGCGATATTCCCAGCAGACGGCGACGATGGCGCCCGCCTGGATGACGATCTCGAACAGTTTCGCCCGCTCGCCGGTGAAATTCAGCAGCGATCCGGCGACGATCAGGTGGCCGGTCGAAGACACCGGCAGAAATTCGGTCAGGCCTTCGACCAGGCCGAGGATCGCTGCAACGAGTAGGTCGAATGCGGTCATTGCCTGTGCGTGTGGCAAAAAAGACGGGCGGCTCGCGCCGCCCGGCTTCGAACATGCTAAGGATCCGGCGCCGCGAAGCAACTGGCGGGATCGGACGCTGCCGATTGTACGCCTAGTATCCGGTGCGTCAGGACACCTTCCGGCGGCGCGCGCGGGTGCGCGCCTCCGCCGGCGGCGGCGCCGGCAGAACGTCGTCGACGGTCGCGACTTCGCCGGAGTGCGTCGCGCTGTAACCGGGCAGGCGAGCAATCAGCTCGCGACAGGCCGCGCTTCCGAGATAGTCGATCAGCGCGACCACGCGCGCATCGGGCAGGTGATCGCGACGCAACGCCAGGCAGTACCGCTCGGTTGCCAGCGGCACGAAATCGAGCCGGTATTGCGCCGCGGCGGCCTCGATGCCGAATCCGACATCGGCCTGTCCGGCGGCGATCGTCGCCGCGACCGCGAGATGCGTGAACTCCTCCTGCTCGTACCCGACGATGCGCGCCGAATCGACCTTCGCCGCGCGCAGCAGACGATCGAACAGCAGGCGCGTTCCCGACGCCGGCTGACGGTTGACCAGGCGCGGACCGCCGGGAAGATCGGCCAACGCGCGGATACCGAGTGGATTTCCCGGCCGCAACAGAAGGCCCTGGCTTCTCTCGGCAAACAGGACGATCGCGTGCCGATGAGCGTTGAGCCGTTGACGATAGGGTGCGGCGAGGTCGGCGCCGCCGCGGCCGTCGACGTGGAAGCCGGCAAGCTCGCAGCGCTCGGCGATCATCGCGTCGATGCTGTCGATGCTGCCGCGAAATTGCACGTCGAGCTGCAGGCCGCCGGCATCGTTGAGCGCGTCGCGGACGGCAGCGAGTGCCAGGTCGTGGCTTGCGCTGATCGTCAGCCGGCCGGGACCGCCCGGCGCGAGACCGAGCTGGCGATCGAGACGCTGGCGCAATCTGGCGCATTGCGGATCCAGCGCGGCGCGAACCTCGTCGTCACAGCGCAGCAACAGTTCGCCGAGATCGGTGAGTCGCGTCCCGCGTCCGCGCGTCTTGTCGATCAGCGGCCGGGCGAGCTCGGCGCTCCAGCTTTCGAGCAGACCCCAGCTGTTGCGGTAGGAAATGCCCAGCGCAGCACTGGCGCGCTGGATCGAACCCAGGTCGCGTATCGCGCGGAGCAATTGGAGCAGCAGCGGCGCGGCACGCGCCCGCTCGCCAGCCAGCCATGCCACCGCGATGTTGATCCTGGCCATTCCCGACGCACCGGGCACGCGCTGCGTGCCGTCAAACGGCCGCTGCCGCCGCGGTTGCGGGCGCGGCGAAGACCCAGAAATCTTCCTGAGGAAGCTCGAGATAGCAGTCGCCGCCGCCGGCATCGGGCACCGGTGTTCCGTAGCAGCGCAGCCGCATCGCACCGAGCTTGAACAGATTCTCCTTGCGATCGCCGAGGAACATGCCGGTGACGAGCTCGGTGCGCACGCGATTGTTGCCCGCGCCGTTGGCGATCCGCGTGCGCTCGAGGCGGATGATGCCGGTCGCCGCGTCGCCCGCCTTCAGCGCGCCGCGCGCGCTGCCCCATAGACGCCAGCCTTCGCCTTCGAGCAGCGCACGGCCGTCGGCGATTTCCCTGACCCGCCCCGGCAGATGGTTGTTGCTGCCCATGAACTCGGCAGTGAACTGCGTCTGCGGGCGGTTGTACAGATCCTCGGGCGTTCCCTGCTGCTCGATCCGGCCGGAGTTGAGCAGCAGGATCTGGTCCGACATCGCCATCGCCTCGGTCTGGTCGTGCGTGACGACCAGCGCGGAAAGTCCCAAGCGCACGATCAGCTCGCGCAGCCATGCCCTCGCTTCCTCGCGAAGCTTCGCGTCGAGGTTCGACAGCGGCTCGTCCATCAGCACGACCGGAGGGTTGTACACCAGAGCGCGCGCGATCGCGACGCGCTGCTGCTGTCCGCCCGAGAGCTGGTGCGGCAGCCGCGCGGCAAGCGCGCTCAAGCCCAGATTGGCCAGCGCCTGGTTGACGCGGCTGTCGATCTCGCTCGCCGGTATGCCGCGCAGGCGCAGACCGTAGGCGACATTGTCGAATACGCTGCGATGCGGCCAGAGCGCGTACGACTGGAAGACCAGCCCAAGGTTGCGCTTTTCCACCGGCATTTCGATGCCGGCGGCGCCGTCGTAGAGGACGGTGTCGCCGATCGCGATCCGGCCTCGGCTCGGCTGCTCGAGACCCGCGACCGAGCGCAGCAAGGTCGTCTTGCCGCTGCCCGACGCGCCCAGCAGCGCGACCACTTCGCCCGGGTTCAGCGTCATCGACACGCCCTGCAGAATCTTGTTGTCGCCGTACTGCAGATGCAGGTCCTCGACGACGAGCTTGCTGGCCGGCTTATTCATGGAGACGGACTCCGAAGCGCAGCGCCGCCGCGAGACCGGCGGCGACCAGCGCGATGTTGATCAGCGACAGCGCGGCGACCTGGTCGATCGCGCCGGCGCCCCACAGCGAAACGAGCATCGAGCCGATGACTTCGGTTCCCTGCCCGAGCAGGTAGACGCCGGTCGAGTATTCGCGCTCGAAGATCATGAACACCAACAGCCAGCTGGCCAGCAATCCGAACCGGATCAGCGGCAAGGTCACTTCGCGCATCACCTGCGCGCGGGAAGCGCCGGCGGTGCTCGCCGCCTCCTCGAGCTCCGGCCCGATCTGCAGCAGCGCGCTGGAAATCAGTCGCAGCCCGTAGGCGAGCCACACGACGGTGTAGGCGAGCCACACCGAGAACACGGTGTTGCGCAGCTCCTTCAAGCCCGGCACGAACAGGAAGATCCACAGGAAGGCCAATCCGGCGAGCAATCCCGGCACTGCGCGCGGGATCAGCACCAGGTAGTCGAGCACGCGCGCCACGCCGCCGTGCTGGCGGTGACCGGCCAGCCCGATCGCCGTATAGCAGGCGACCGCGAGTCCGCCGCCTATCGTGCCGATCAGGAAGGTATTGACGATCGCGCGCACCTGATCGCTCTGGTCGAACACCTGCTGGAAGTTGGCGAGCGTCAGCACGTCGCCGAGCTTGATGCCTTCGCCCCATTGCTCGACGAACGCGCGCAAGGCGATGCCCGAGATCGGGACGACGATCGTGAATATCAGCCACAGCGCGACGATCGCCAGCGCCAGCCATTTCCACGCGCCCAGCGGCAGGAGCTTCTGCCGCGTCGCCTTGCCCTTGACCGAGACGTACTTGCCCGCGGTTTTCAGCAGCCAGCGCTGCAGCAGCACCAGCGGAAAGGTGATGGCGACGATGCATACCGCCACCGCCGCCATCAGGTGATACGAGGGCGTGCCGAGCTTGTTGGTGAGCTTGTACAGGTAGGTCGAGAGCACCAGGTGGCCTTCCGGGTCGCCGAGGACAAGCGGCAATCCGAACAGCTCGAAGCCGAGAAAGAAGACCAGCACCCCGGCGTAGAGCAGCGCCGGCATCGTCATCGGCAGGCTGACGTTGAGCGCGACTTTCAGCGGATTTGCCCCGACGACCCGCGCCGCCTCCTCGACGTCCGAGCCCAGGCTCTTCAGCGCTGCCGACGAGTACAGATAGACGTGCGGCACGTGCGTCAGCCCGGCGATGACCGCGATGCTGGTCAGCGAGTAGACGTTCCACGGCACATCGCCGACGATCTGTTTCGCCCACAGCGAATAGAAGCCGACCGGTCCCATCGAGACGACGTAGCCGAACGCGAGCACCATCGGCGAGACGAACACCGGGATCAGCACCAGCACTTCGATGATCCGCTGCGCGGGAAGATCGGTGCGGGTCAGCAGGAACGCCAGCGCCGCGCCCATCGGCAGCGCGATCAATACCATGCCCGCGGCGATCACGACCGAGTTGAACAGCGACGTCCAGAAATCGGGATCGGCGAATATGAACGCGTAAGCGTCGACGCCGAGGTGTCGCTCCGGATTGAAGAACGGCGCGTTGAGGAAGCTTTGCCAGAAGATCAGCGCCAGCGGCGCGAGCACCACCAGCGCGGTGATGGCGACGACCGACGTACGCGGCAAGCTGAAGCTGCGGGCGATCATCGCTGATGGATCGTGGTTGCCATCCCGGGTCCCGCCCGCCGCTTCGAGTGCCGACGTCGCCGCCGACCGATTTCAGCAGCGCACGCCGATCGACGCTACGCCATCGGTCTCATTTGCGCGCGAGCGCCGTCTGCCATTGCTTGAGAAATGCCAGCCGCTTGGTCTGGTCGAGCCCTTGCAGCAGATCGTCGCTGACCGCGATCGGCTTGACCGCGCTGCCGAGGTCCTTCGAGAAGCCGATGCCCGAGTCCTTGCCGGTCATGTCGGTGCGCACCGAGTAGAGCTCGGCCTGTTCGGCGGCGATCGTCTGTCCGCGCTTGGACAGTACGTAGTCGAGCCACAGGCGGGCGGCGTTCGGGTTTTTGGCGTTCTTCGACACGAAGATCAACCGCGACAGCACAAGGTTGTAATCGGTCGTGAAAGCGACGCCGAGCGACGGGTCTTTTTTCGCCCGCGTGAGCGCGTAGGATCCGAGCACGTTGTACCCCAGCAGATTCTCGCCGGAGGAAACGCGCTCGAGCATCGTGCCGGTCGACGACTGCACCTTGAGGCTGCGCGCGCCCAGCGCCTTGACCAGATCCCAGAACTGAGGATCGAGCCTGGCGTCCTGGTTGGCGAGCATGAAGCCGACACCCGATTTTTCCGGGTCGTACGCGGTGACCTTGTTCTGGTACTTGTCGCCCTTGGTGTTGAGAAGCTTGACGAGGTCGGCGTGCGTCTTCGGCACTTCTTCGGGTGGAACCAGGCGCTTGTTGTAGACGATCGCGATCGGCTCGAACGTCGTCGCATAGATCGTGTCCTTCCAGTGCGCCCAGGCTGGAAGCGCGGCGGCTTCCGGCGACTTGTAGACCGCCGCCAGGCCGTCGGCGGCGAGCTTCATCTGCAGGTCCATCGACGAGCTCCAGACCGCATCGGCCGAAGCCGCCTTGGCGGCGCTTTCGCTGATGAAGCGGTTATAGACCTCGGTCGAATTCAAGTCGGTGTATTCGACCTTGACGCCCGGAAACGCCGCCTCGAAGTCCTTGATCAGCGGCGTGACCAGCTTGGCGTCGGTGGTCGAGTAGACGACGACCTTGCCTTCTTTTTTCGCGCCGTCGACGATCGCCTTGTAATCGGCCGGATAGCCGGCGGGCACCTGCGCCTGCGCGCCTGCTGCGAGCGCCATCGCGCCAAAGACGAGCGACAAAATCCCGGTCAAGCGCATTGCGAACTCCTTCTGGTATCGGTCAAGGCGTGCCGCCAGGTCGCCGTCGGCGAGCGGCTCTGGCGGCCAGTTTACACCTTCCGGCCCGACGGTATCCGGCCCGGGCGGCGATGTCGCAGCGCGCCCTGCGTCCATCGGGGGCGCGGTGGACGACCAGCGGTTCAGACGCCACGATGCAAGTGCGACAGCGCCGACTTCAGCGCTTCGATCTCGTCACGGAGCTCGCCGACGCTTTGTTTGAGCGCGGCGATTTCGCGTTGCAGCGCGTCGCCGCGCTCCGGAGCCTCGGTGGCACCGGCGTCGGCCGGAGCTTCGACCGGAGGTCCCGACAACAGATGCATCCAGCGGTTTTCGCGGGCGCCGGGGAGTCTGGGCAGCATGACGACCAGCGCTCCGGCGCTGCGCTCCTGCAGCTCGTGCAGAAATCCCTCGACCGCCGAGCCGTCCGCGAACCGGTGCAGGCGATCGCAGTTGATGCGAAGCTCGCCGACGGTCTGCGGTCCGCGCAGCATCATCGCCGCGAGCAGCGCCACCGCTTGCGACGGCAGACCCAGCACGCGCTCGATGTTGTGCGCGTAGCGCATCACCCGGCCGCCGCTCGATTCGACAACCAGCGATTCGCCGCGCAGCCGGTCGATGCCTGCCTGAACCTCGCTCTCGCTCGCGTGCAGCACCGGATCGCGGCTGGTTTTCTGGTTGCATCCGGCGGTCAGCGCGTTGAGGCTCAGCGGATAGATGTCCGGCACCGTGTGCTGCTTTTCGACCAGCACGCCGAGAATGCGCGCCTCGAGCAGCGACAACGCGGCGGCGACTCCGCTCATCGCTTTGCCGGCGCCGCGTCGCCTCGTCGGATCCGTGTCACTTGCGACCGTATTTTCCGGTGAATGTCGCCTTGCCGATCTGATTGGCGTTGATCATGAAGCCGACCAGCGCCCCGCTCGCGTCCTGATCGGCATCGATATGGTCGGCTTTGAGCGCGTGGATCGTGAAGATGTAGCGATGCGGCCGGTCGCCCGTCGGCGGACAGGGCCCGCCATAGCCGGGCTTGCCGAAATCGGTGCGCGACTGGATGGCGCCGCGCGGCGCCTTGCCGCTGGCCGGATCGCCGGCGCCTGCCGGAAGCGCGTTGACGTCGGCGGGGATGTTGAACATCACCCAGTGCCACCAGCCGCTGCCGGTCGGCGCGTCGGGATCGTACACGGTCAAGGCGAAGCTCTTGGTGCCCGCCGGTGCGTTGTTCCATGCGAGCGACGGCGACACGTTCCCACCTTCGCAGCCGAATCCCTTGTACACCTGCGCTTCGGCTATCGTCGCACCGGGCTTGATTTCGGCGCTAGACAAGGTGAACGACCCGGCGGCAAACGCGACAGCGGGCAGCAGCGCAGCGACCAACAGCAAACGGCGAAGCATCATCCCTCCTTGGGGCGGTCGACGGGAAGAAAACGTAAGTCTAAACCGGCACTGTCCGGTGCGGAATGCGCGGCATCGCTGCCAAAGGCGCCCGCCCGGCGGTCGTTGCGCTATGATGCCCGGTTGAACGAGCCTCGCTCGTAAGCATTTCCTAAGGTCCTCATGGCCAACGCTCCCGAAGTCACCAACATGGCGCTCTTCTGCGATTTCGAGAACGTCGCGCTCGGCGTCCAGGACGCCAAGTACGAGCGTTTCGACATCGGCAAGGTGCTCGAGCGCCTGCTGCTCAAGGGCAGCATCGTCGTCAAGAAAGCCTACTGCGACTGGGATCGCTACAAGGCGTTCAAGGCGCCGATGCACGAAGCTTCGTTCGAGCTGATCGAAATTCCGCACGTCCGGCAGTCGGGCAAGAATTCGGCCGACATCCGCATGGTGGTCGACGCACTCGACCTTTGCTATACCAAGTCGCACGTCGAGACCTTCGTGATCATCAGCGGGGACTCCGATTTCTCGCCGCTGGTGTCCAAGTTGCGCGAGAACAACAAGGTGGTGATCGGCGTCGGCGTCAAGAATTCAACCTCGGACCTGCTGATCGCGAATTGCGACGAGTTCATCTTTTACGACGACCTGGTGCGCGAGCAGAAGAAGGCGGAATCGCGCAAGGCCGGCGCCAGGAAAGCGGCAGGGACAGCCGGCGCAAGGAAAAAGAGCGAAGCGCTTCCCGCGCATGTCGACGGCAGGGATGCCGCGGCACCCCAGACTCAGGCGCGGCCGGACGGGAAGCAAGGCGACGCCGGCCGGCAGCAGGAGGCGATCGACATTATCGTGAGCACAATCGAGGCGCTCGCCTCCGAGCGCGGCGGTGACGACAAGATCTGGGGATCGATGGTCAAACAGGCGGTCAAGCGCGTGCGTCCCGGCTTCAACGAATCGTATTACGGCTTCCGCTCGTTCAACGGCATGCTCGAAGCCGCCGAGCAGGCGGGAAGCCTTCGACTCGAGCGCGACGAAAAATCCGGCGGCTATATCGTTCACCTGGCCGCACAGGAGGAGTGATGCCGATTCGCGGCCTGCGTTTCGCGCTGGTGTGCGTGATCGGCCTGGCGGTGGTCCGCGCAGCGGCGGCGGCCGAAGCGGAGCTTGCCGTCACCATCGCCGGGCGCACGACGACCTACGCACCGGCCAGCCTCTTGGGCATGCCGGCGGCGACCAGCATCACCGTACCGAACGACGTCGCCTACAAGCGCGACATGACCTTTCGCGCGGTGCCTGCGGCGAGCCTCCTCGCCGGCGTCGGCCCCGATGACACGCTGCGCTTTGTCGCAAGCGATGGCTTTGTCGCGACTATTCCCGCGGCACTGCTGCTCTCACGCGGCGGCGCGGTCCCCTATATCGCGGTCGAACCCCCCGATGCGCCGTGGCCGGCGCTCAAGCCGGAGGGAGGGCCGAGCGCGGGGCCGTTCTACCTGGTCTGGCTGAACCCGCAACAGTCCCGCATCACTCCCGAGCAGTGGCCCTACCAGATCGCCCGCATCGAGGACGTTCTGCCGCTGGTCAAGCGCTATCCCATGCTTGCCCCGGCGGCGTCGGCGCACGATACCGTGCGGCGCGGATACGCCGTGTTCGAAAAAAACTGCTCGGTTTGCCATACGCTGAACCTCGGGGGTGATGCAACGATCGGTCCGGATCTCAACGTCCCGTACAATCCGACCGAGTACTTGCGCATCGATGCACTGCGCCGGCTCATTCGCGATCCGCAAACGCTGCGCCGCTGGCCCGCCGCGAAGATGCCCGCCTTCGAGCCGAAATTGCTCAGCGACCGTGATCTGACCGACTTGCTGGCTTACCTGCGGCACATGACCGACCGCAAGATCGCGGTGCCTGCCGGCAAATAGCGCCTGCGAGTCGACGCGGCGCCGCAAGCGGCGGCAGCGGGCGCGGCAACATCTCTACTGATCGTCGATGCTTTACCGCCTTGCCGCCGATGCCGTCCTGGCAGCGCATCTGGCCTTCGTGCTGTTCGTCGTCTGCGGCGGCCTGCTGGTATTGCGCACGCCGCGCTTGGCGTGGCTGCATCTTCCCGCGGTGGCGTGGGCCGCGTTCGTCGAGCTCAGCGGATCGATCTGCCCGCTGACGCCGCTGGAAGTCACGCTGCGTCGCGGCGCCGGCGAGGCCGGATACGGCGGCGACTTCATCGAGCATTACCTGGCCGCGCTGATCTATCCGGCCGGATTGACGCGCGAGCTGCAGATGGCGCTCGGCGCCGCGGCGCTGCTGCTCAACCTGATCGTCTATTTCGTTTTATGGCGGCGCCGGTCGATCCGGCGCTGACCATGCGACGTCGAGCTTTTCCATCAGCCGCCGAGCATTCGCCGGGGCTTCGACCTTGTCGGTATTGTCGAAATAGCAGAAGACCTCGCGCCGGCCGGCCGCCGGTGCGGGCTCGTGCGAGATGCGCCTGACGCCGCGTGGCTCGCCGCCTTCGGCCCAGGCGCGGATGCGGTCCGCCCACAGCGTCAATACCGGCTCGATATACGCGCTGCGGTAGAGTTCCTCGTCGCCGTGCAGCCGGATGTAGATGAAATCCGCGGTAACATCGCCGAGCTGCGGCCATTTGCCCGCGGTGTCGGCGATCACCAGCGCGACCTCGTGTCGGCGCAATTGATCGATGAATCCGGGATCGATGAAGCTGTCGTGGCGCACCTCCAGCGCGTGGCGCAAGCGGCGCACCGGTCCGAAGGCGAGACGCGCGCGTCCCGTGACCCTGTGGTCATGGCGGCGGGCAAGTTTCGATGCCGCGGCGGTATCGTCGGGCAGCGCCGCGAGAAATCCCTCGAGCAGCTCCCGGTCGTAACGCATCGTCGGCGGCAGCTGCCAGAGGAGGGGTCCGAGCTTTGCGCCCAGGTTCGCCACGCCGGACGCAAAAAAATTGGCGAGCGGAGCGGCGATGTCGCGCAGCCGCTTGATGTGGGTGATGAAGCGCGGCGCCTTGACGCTGAAGACGAAGCCGGCCGGCGTCTCGTTGTGCCAGGTGGCGTAATTTTCCGGCCGCTGCAGCGAATAGAACGAGCCATTGAGCTCGATCGAGGGAAACACGCGAGAAGCGAATTCCAGCTCGCGGCGTTGCTGCAGCTCTTTCGGATAAAACACGCCGCGCCACGGCGGGTAGCGCCAGCCGGAGACGCCGATGCGGATGGCGGCGGTCGGGCGGTGGGGCGTCGGCATTCGTCGTCTTCCTGCGTTCGGCTTGATCTCCTCCCGGGGATCGACATCGCGTCCGGCTGTCTTCGCTACGCCTTCGTATAGATTTCGGCGCCCTTTTTGACGAACTCGATCGCCTTCGATTCCATGCCCTTTTCCAGCGCGGCCGCCTCGTCGACACCCAGCTTCGCCGCATAGTCGCGCACGTCCTGCGTGATCTTCATCGAGCAGAAATGCGGGCCGCACATCGAGCAGAAATGCGCGAGCTTCGCACCGTGCTGCGGCAAGGTCTCGTCGTGGAATTCGCGCGCCTTGTCCGGGTCGAGCCCCAGGTTGAACTGGTCTTCCCAGCGGAACTCGAACCGCGCCTTCGACAGCGCGTTGTCGCGGATCTGCGCACCCGGGTGCCCCTTGGCGAGATCGGCCGCGTGCGCGGCGATCTTGTAGGCCATGATGCCGTCCTTGACGTCGGCCTTGTTCGGCAGTCCCAGGTGCTCCTTCGGCGTCACATAGCAGAGCATCGCCGTGCCGTACCAGCCTATCATCGCCGCGCCGATCGCGGACGTGATGTGATCGTAGCCCGGCGCGATGTCGGTGGTCAGCGGCCCCAGCGTGTAGAAGGGTGCCTCGCCGCACAGGCGCAGCTGCTCGTCCATATTGTGCTTGATCAGGTGCATCGGCACATGCCCCGGTCCTTCGATCATCGTCTGCACGTCGTGCTTCCAGGCGACCTTGGTCAATTCGCCGAGCGTGGCGAGCTCGGCCATCTGCGCCTCGTCGTTGGCGTCGTAGCCGGACCCGGGGCGCAGCCCGTCGCCGAGGCTGAACGAGACGTCGTAGGCTTTCATGATCTCGCAGATTTCCTCGAAGCGGGTGTAGAGAAACGATTCCTTGTGATGCGCGAGGCACCACTTGGCCATGATCGAGCCGCCACGGCTGACGATGCCTGTCATGCGCTTCGCGGTCAGCGGGATGTAGCGCAGCAGCACGCCGGCGTGGATGGTGAAATAGTCGACGCCCTGCTCGGCCTGCTCGATCAGCGTGTCGCGATACATCTCCCAGGTCAGCTCCTCGGCCTTGCCGTCGACCTTTTCCAGCGCCTGGTAGATCGGGACCGTGCCGATCGGCACCGGCGAGTTGCGAATGATCCATTCGCGCGTCTCGTGGATGTTCTTGCCGGTCGACAGATCCATCACCGTGTCGGCGCCCCAGCGGGTCGCCCAGGTCATTTTCTCGACTTCTTCCTGGATCGAGGAGGAAACCGCCGAGTTGCCGATGTTGGCGTTGATCTTCACCAGGAAATTGCGGCCGATGATCATCGGCTCTGTCTCCGGATGGTTGATGTTGGCCGGGATGATCGCGCGGCCGCGCGCGACTTCGGCGCGTACGAACTCGGGCGTCATCCGGTCGGGAATCGCCGCACCGAAGCTCTGGCCGGGATGCTGGCGCGTCACCATCTCGGGCAATGAGCGCAGCATTTCCTCGCGCTTCAGGTTCTCGCGGATCGCGATGAACTCCATCTCCGGCGTGACGATGCCGCGCCGTGCGTAATGCATCTGCGTAACGTTGCCACTGAGGTTCGCGCCAGCTTTGGCGCGGCGCGGCCGGCGCTTGAGGTCGAAGCGCATGCCGGAAAGCTCGGGGTCGGCGAGGCGCGCCCTGCCATAGGCGGACGTCAGGCCGTCGAGCTCGACGCTGTCGCCGCGCTCGGCGATCCAGCGCGCGCGCAGCGCCGGCAAGCCCGACCGGATGTCGATCTTCGCGGTCGGGTCGGTGTACGGTCCGGACGTGTCGTAGACGGCCAGCGGCGGATTGACTTCGGCGCCGAAAGACGCCGGCGTGTCGGCTTGCGCGATCTCGCGCATCGGCACGCGCAGGTCGGGCCGCGAGCCCTCGACGTAGATCTTGCGGGAATTGGGCAGCGGCTGCACGGCCGCGTTGTCGACGCGGGCGTCGCGGGCGAAGAACTGGTCGTTGGCATTCATCGGACGGCTCCTTGCGATTGAGATCGTTCGCAAGGGGATTCGGAGGCGCTTCCCTGCGGCAGGATTATCTGCATCAGGTTCGAAGGGTCTCTCTCACCCGGCGACTCGGTTGAAGCGCCAGGACCCCCAGCGCTTCCATTGTCGGTCAAATCGCACGCCGGTTCAATGCCGCGCGGCATTTCGCGGTTCTAGTCGGCAGCCGACGGAACCGGGGCGTGTTCTCGCCGCGCCGCCAGCCACTGGGTGAAATCCTCGAAGTACGTATAGACGACCGGCGTGAGATATAGGGTCAGCGCCTGCGATACGATCAGTCCGCCGACGACGGCCAGCCCGAGCGGGCGCCGCGCTTCTCCGCCCGCTCCCAGTGCCAGTGCGATCGGCAGGCTGCCCATCAGCGCGGCCATCGTCGTCATCATGATCGGCCGGAACCTGGTCATGCACGCCTCGTAGATCGCGTCGTGCGGCGACTTGCCCTCGGTGCGCCTGGCCTCGATCGCGAAGTCGATCATGATGATCGCGTTCTTCTTGACGATGCCGACCAGCATGATCATGCCGACGAAGGCATACATGTTCAGATCGATCCGGAACAGCCACAGCGTCAGCAGCGCGCCGAAGGCGGCGGTCGGCAGGCCGGACAGAATCGTCACCGGGTGGATGAAACTCTCGTACAGGATTCCCAGCACCAGGTAGATGACGAATATGGCGAGCGCGAGCAGGACACCCATGCCGGCGAGCGACGACTGGAACGCCTGCGCATTGCCCTGGAACGTGCCGTTGATCGTCGGCGGCAGTCGCATCTCCGCGGTGGCCGTCTGGATCTCCGCGATCGCCTGCGAAAGGGCGACGCCGGGCGTCAGGTCGAAGGAGATCGTCACCGACGGAAGCTGGCCCAGGTGCGTGATCGCGAGCGGGCCGATCGTGGGTTTGAGCGAGGCCACCGAGTTGAGCGGCACCAATGCTCCGCTGTCGGAGCGAACGTAGAGCAGCGACAGGGCCGAGGGGTCGGCCTGGAAGCGCGGTTGCAGCTCCATGACGACCCAGTATTGATCGGTCGGCGCGTAGATCGTCGACACCTGGCGCGAGCCGTAGGCATCGTAGAGCGTGTTCTCGATCGATTGCGCCGAAACGCCCAGCGCGGACGCGCGGTTGCGGTCGATCGCCACCGTCACCTGCGGCTGGGTGATCTGCAGGTCGGTCGTCACATCGACCAGGCCCGGGAGCGTCTTGAGCTTCGCATCGACCTTAGGCGCCCATTCGTAGAGCTCGCCGGTGTCGGTCGCCTGCAGCGTGTACTGGTAGAGGCTCTTCGTCAGCTGGCCCAGGCGAATGGCAGGCACGTTCTGCACGAACGCCTTGATGCCGGGAACGGCGGCAATCGCGGGCCGCAGCTCCTGCAGCACCACGTCGGCGGTCGGACGCTCGTCGTGCGGCTTCAGCGTCACGAACATGCGGCCGTTGTTGAGCGACGAGGCCGAGCCGCCGCCGCCGACGAACGACATCACGCTCTCGACATGCGAATTACCGCGGACGATTTCCGCCACCTGCCGCTGCAGCTTCGACATCGCGTCGAACGAGACGTCCTGCTCCGCCTCGGTGAAGACGAACAGCTGCCCGACGTCGTCGCTGGGCAGGAAGCCCTTCGGCATGTAGACGAACAGCGCGCCGGTGGCGACAAAGAGGAGCGCGAAGAAGACCATCGACAGCCTGCGGTGGGCGAGCACGGCGGTCAGCGTCCTGCGGTAGCCCTCCAGCATGTAGTCGAACATGCGTCCGAAGAACGCATAGATCCGGCCGTGCGTCTCTTCCCGCTCGTGCCTGAGCATCCGGCTGCACAGCAGCGGGGTGAGCGTCAGCGACACGAAGCCGGAAAGAAGCACGGCGACGATGATCGTCACCGCGAATTCGTGCAACAGCCGGCCGATGATGCCGCCCATGAAAAGAACCGGGATGAACACCGCCGCAAGCGACAGCGTCATCGACACGATGGTGAAGCCGATTTCCCGCGAGCCGTCGAGCGTCGCCTGCAGGCGCGTCTTGCCCATCTCCATGTGCCGCGTGATGTTCTCCAGCATCACGATCGCGTCGTCGACGACGAAGCCGACGCACAGGGTGAGCGCCATCAGCGACAGGTTGTCGAGGTTGTAGCCGAAGACGTACATCAGCGCGAACGTGCCGATGATCGACATCGGCAGCGCGAGGCTGGGGATCAGCGTCGCGCGGGCGCTGCGCAGAAAGATGAATATGACGCCGACCACCAGGCCGAGCGCCAGGATCAGCGTCATCTGCACGTCGCGCACCGATTCGCGGATCGACTGGGAGCGGTCGTACAGCACCCCGAGCTTGATCGACGGCGGCAGCTGTGCCTGGAACGCCGGCAATACCCGCTTGATGCCATCGACCACTTCGATGGTGTTGGTGCCAGGCTGCCGCTGCACGGCGAGGACGACGCCCCGCGTGCCGTTGTACCAGGCGGCGATCTTGTCGTTCTGCACGCTGTCGAGCACCCGGCCGATCTGGTCGAGCCGAACCGGCGCGCCGTTGCGGTAGGCGACGATAAGCGACGCGTACGCCGCGGCGTCGTGAAGCTGTCCGGTCGCCATCACCGAAGTGGCGCGATCGCGGCCGGAAAGCGAGCCGGTCGGAAGGTTTACGTTGGCATTGCCGATCGCCTGCTCGACGTCGGTGAGCGCGATGCCGCGCGTCGCCAGCGCGTTCGGATCGAGCTGAACGCGCACGGCGTACTTTTGCGATCCGAACACCTGCACCTGCGCGACGCCGTTGACCGTTGAAATGCGCTGCGCGAGGTTGTTCTCGCCGTAATCGTCGACGACCGACAGCGGTTGCGTCTCCGAAGTGAGCGCGAGCAACAGTATCGAGAAGTCAGCCGGGTTCACTTTGCGCAGCGTCGGCGGCGTCGGCATGCCCGTGGGCAGCGATCGCGCCGCGGCGGAGATCGCCGACTGCACGTCCTGGGCGGCCGCGTCGATATTGCGCTCGAGCGAGAATTGCAGCGTGATCGAGGTGCTGCCGCTGGTCGAGGTAGAGGTCATCGAATCGATGCCTGCGATCGTCGACAATTGTTTTTCGAGCGGCGTCGCCACCGCGGAGGCCATCGTATCCGGGCTCGCCCCGGGCAGGCTTGCCGACACCTGTATCGTCGGGAAATCGACGTTGGGCAGCGAATTCACCGGGAGCAGCCGGTAGCCGATCAGCCCGAAGATAAGGATGCCGATCATGACCAGCAGCGTCATCACCGGCCGGCGAACGAACAGCGCGGCGATGTTCACGACGTTCTGGCCGGGCTCGAGGTGTCGACGCGCATGCCCGGCGCCAAGCGGAGTTGCCCGACGGTGACCACCTGGTCGCCGACCTTGAGGCCGCCGGCCACGATCGTGTCGTCGCCCTCGGTCCGGGCAATCTTGATCGGCCGCATTTCGACCGTCTGGTCCGCCTTGAGGACGAACACGTACTGCCCGGTCGGTCCGTTCTGCACGGCGACCGACGGCGCCACGATCGCACCCTGCTGCTCGTACAGCGTCAATGCGACGTTGACGAACTGCCCGGGCCACATCGCCTTGTCCTTGTTCGGGAACGTCGCCTTAAGCTTGATCGTGCCCGTGGAAAGATCGGCGCTGTTGTCGACGAAGATGAGCTTGCCTTCGATCGGCGCGGCGACGTTGGGGGCGTTGGCCTGCACGCGCAGGTCGCCGTTGGCCTGGTGCAGCCGGACATCGCTCAGGTTCTGCTCGGGCACGGAGAACGACACGTAGATCGGAACCACCTGGTTGATCGTCACCAGCGGCCCGGTGTCGTTGGCCTTGACCAGATTGCCGCGCTGGATCGCGATCTTGCCGGCGTACCCGGTGACCGGCGAGCGGATCGAGCAGTAGTCGAGCTGCAGCTTGGCGCTTGCCACCATCGCCTCGTCTGCCCTGACCGTGGCTGCGGCGCTGTCCAGATTGGTCTTCACCTGGCCGTAGGCATCCGGCGAGATGAACTTCTTCTGCAGAAGCTCCTTGTAGCGCTTTTCCTGGTCGGCTGCGCGGTCCACCAGCGCCCGGTCGCGCAACAGGTTCGCCTGCACCTGCTGGAGGGCGGCGGCGAACGGCCGTGGATCGATCTCGAACAAGAGCTGGCCCTGGCGAACCTCATCGCCTTCGTTGAAATGGACGCTGACGATCTGGCCGTCGACCCTCGCCTTGACGGCCACCGTCGTAAACGGCTCGACGTTGCCGATCGCGTACAGGCGCACCGGCACCGTCTTGGCCACCACCGGCGCGACGGTGACCGGCACCGCGACCGGCGTCTTGCGTACCGCCGCGCGCGACTCCTTGTTGTATTGCGCGGCGAGCCCGACGGCGACGGCGACCACGGCCAGCGCGGCGGCTATCGCGAAGAGTTTCTTTCGTCGGGCCATAGTCCAGTGTCGTTGCGCTCGGGGTCGAGCTTTCGGCGGCGCCGCCGCGTTGCAAAGCCTCGCGGGGAAGCCGCAGTTTGCGTGTTCATTGTCGGGGGACAGCCAACTATTGTCGCGCAATTGGCGCTGCCCGTGCGCCTCCCGCAACATCCTGTAACAGCGAGGCGGCGCGATGTAGCCTACGGCCGACGCGGGACCGGTTCGCTATAATCCGCGAGCCAAAGGCGACGTCGTGGCCCGGCCGACGGCCGCGGCGGTCGACAACTGATCCGGGCGGGTGTAGCTCAATGGTAGAGCAGAAGCTTCCCAAGCTTACGACGAGGGTTCGATTCCCTTCACCCGCTCCAATCCTCGCCGCCCACGCGGCGGCCTGAACGCCGGCTGACGCTCGATGTCCAGCCCGCGAGCCGCAGCGATCGCCGCCGCGTCGTCCTGGTTCGATGCCGGGGGGATGCTCGCCGAACTCAAGCGCCGGGTCGCCTTCCGGACCGAAAGTCAGGATCCAGGCCGCGCCGCCGCACTGGCGAGCTACCTGAACGACGATATCGGCCCCAGCGTCGCGCGCTGCGGTTTCGCGTGGGATGTGTGGCCGAATCCGGTGCCCGGGGCGCCCCCACTGCTGTTCGCCGAACGCCACGAGGACGATGCGCTACCGACGGTGCTGATCTACGGCCACGGCGACGTCGTGGCCGGCTACGACGAGCAATGGAGCGAGGCACGCTCGCCGTGGGAACTGGTGGTGGCCGACGGCAGGTGGTACGGGCGCGGCACCGCCGACAACAAGGGTCAGCACACGATCAACCTGGCGGCGCTGGCGCAGGTCCTCGCCGCTCGCGGCCGGCTCGGCTTCAACGCCAAATTGCTGCTCGAGATGGGCGAGGAGATCGGGTCGCCGGGACTGCGACTGACCTGCGAGCGGCGCGCGGATCGGCTGTCCGCCGATGTGCTGATCGCCTCGGATGGCCCGCGCTTGCGCGCCGCCGCACCGACGATCTTTCTGGGCTCGCGCGGCGTTTTCAATTTCGATTTGAGCGTCAACTTACGCGACGGTGCGCATCACTCGGGCAACTGGGGCGGCCTGCTCGCCAATCCGGGGACGATCCTCGCCAACGCGATTGCCATGCTGGTCGACGGGCGCGGCCGGATTCTGGTCGATGGCTTGCGCCCCGCACCGATCCCCGCGACGGTCAGATCGGCGCTTAAGGCCGTTGAGCCGGGCGAGCCCGGCGGTCCGGCGATCGATCCGGATTGGGGCGAGCCGGCGCTGACCCCGGCCGAGCGCGTCTTCGGCTGGAATGCGCTCGAGGTTCTCGCCTTCCGCACCGGCAACCCGGACCGGCCGGTCAATGCGATTCCACCGCGCGCGAGCGCACACCTGCAGCTGCGCTTTGTCGCCGGCTGCGACTGGCGCACATTCATTCCGGCGCTGCGCGCGCACCTGGACGAGCGGGGAATGGCTATCGTCGAGGTGCGTCAGGCGACGACCGAACCGATGGAGGCGACGCGGCTCGATCCCGCCGACCCGTGGGTGCGCTGGGCAAGTGAGTCGATCGCGGCGACCGTCGGCGCACCGCCGATCATCCTGCCGAATCTCGGCGGCGCGTTGCCCAACGATTGCTTCGCCGACGTGCTTGGTCTGCCGACGATCTGGGTGCCGCACTCGTACCCGGCTTGCTCGCAACATGCGCCGAACGAGCACATGCTCTCCGCGGTCGCCCGCGAAGGGCTGCAGATCATGACCGGATTGTTCTGGGACTTGGGCGACGCGGCGCCGCCGCGCCGCCGGCCCATCGCTCAAGGACGGATGTAAGCCCAGCCCTGCTGCTGCCGCTGCATCAGCGTCACCACTCCGGCAGGCACGTAGCCGATGCCGCTCAACATGTCGGCTTGCGTCAGTTTTTGTCCGCGCATCGTGTTCTCGCAGGCGACGATCTTGACGCCGGCTTTCCCGGCTTCTTCGACGCGGTTGCCGACGACCGAGTCGGCCTTGAGCATGCCGATGCCAGGCCCGTAGGCGACGATTTCGATGTCGACGTTGGCGGCACCGAGATCGGTCTGGATGTTGCGTGCATTGTTGAGCGCGAGATTCCACTTGGCGGGCTCGGCGTCGCTCACCTGGATGACGACCCGGCTCTTCTGCGCGGCGCCGGGCTGGGCTGGCGCGGCGGCAACGCCGGCGCTCAAGCACAGTGCCGAGGCCAGCAGCACGGTGGCGATCAAGTCCGAATGTCTGGCGATCATGTTTGCTCCTGAATAAGGTCGACGCCTCACGGCCGGTGCGGCGTGACGTGCCTCCAGTCGGTATTATCGGCGCTTTCGCGCAGCCGCGATACGGTGCGCGCTGGCGGCCCGATGCCGGCGCCGGCTAAAATAACGAGTGACTCGATCCGCGCACATGCCGCTGGCCGCCATCGCGCTGATCGTTGCCGCGTGCGCCTGCTTCACCAGCATCGACGTCACCGTCAAGCACCTGAGCCAGCGCTACCCGGTGCCGCTGCTCGTATGGGCGCGCTGGGGCGTGCAGGCGATGGTGATGTTTGCGCTGCTCGCGCCGACGATGCGCTGGAACCTGGTGCGAACGACGCGTCCCGGCCTGCACCTGGTGCGCGGGACGGTGCTGATCGGCTCGTCGCTGTGCTTTTTCACCGCGGTCAAATATCTTCCGCTGGCCGAAGCGACCGCGCTCAATTACACGAGCCCGATCCTGGTGACGCTGCTCGCAGGATGGCTGCTCCACGAACGCATCACCTTGCCGCGGTGGGGCTTCGCCGCCGCAGGCTTCGTCGGCATGCTGCTGATCGTGCGTCCCGGCACCGGCATCCTCGACAGCGCCGCGTTTTTCGCACTGGCTGCCGCGGCCGCGTATGCGGTCTACCAGATCCTGACCCGGAAGCTCGTGGGCGAGGACTTGAGGGTGTTGTTGTTCTATCCGTGCCTGTGCGGCGCGATCCTGATGTCGATCGTCGTCGCGTTCGAGCACGACGATAGCTGGTATCCGACGTCCGACCTCGCCTTGTTTCTCGGCATTGGCGTCATGGGCTCGATCGGGCATTGGCTGTTCACGCGGGCGTTCCGGCTCGCCTCGGCGTCGGCGATCGCGCCGTTCACCTATGTGCAGCTGGTGTTCTCGACGATCGCCGCCTGGGCCTTGTTCGGGACGTTCCCCGACGCCTGGGCGCTGACCGGCATGGTCGTGATCGCCGGCAGCGGCGGCGTGCTCACCTGGTACGAGCGCTGGCGCGCGAGCCTGGCGCCGGCGGAGCCCGCCGCAGTCGACTGAATGCAGCTCGATCGGCTAGAATTGGCCTGACCGCCTTACCAATCCGGCGTTTTCCGCCGGCCTTTCCCGAAGGAAGAACGCTATGAGCACTGCATCGTGAACGCTGCTGCCACCCGCATCGGCTTCGTCGGCCTGGGCCTGATGGGCCATGGCATCGCCAAGAACCTGGTCGCCAAGGGGTTCCCGCTGACGATCCGGGTCCACCGGAATCGCAAGCCGGCCGAGGACATCCTCGCGGCCGGTGCTAAGGAGGTCAAGACCAACGCCGAGCTCGCGCGGGCGTCCGACATCGTCATCCTCTGCGTGACCGGCTCGCCGCAGATCGAGGAAATCATCTATGGCCCCGACGGTATCCTCGGCGCGGCGCGCCACGGCTTGATCGTCGTCGACACCTCGACCGCCGAGCCGTCGTCGACGGCGAAGATTCGCGATGACCTCGCGCCCAAGGGGACGCGCTATGTCGATGCGCCGCTGGCACGCACGCCGAAGGAGGCCGAAGAGGGCCGGTTGAACACGATGGTCGGCGCGGACGAGGCGACGTTCGCGCAGCTGAAGCCGATCCTGTCCGCCTACTGCGAAAACGTCATTCACGTCGGCGCCCCCGGGCACGGGCACATGCTCAAGCTGATAAACAATTTCATGGCGATGGCGATCGCGACGGCAACCGCCGAGGCCTGCGCAGCCTGCGCGAAATCGGGGGTATCGATCAAGAAGCTGCACGAGATCATCTCGGCGGGTGCCATCAATTCCGGGATCTTCCAGATGACCGCGGGCAAGATGCTCGAAAGCGGCGATCTTTCCGGGCTCAAGTTCACGCTGGTCAATGCGATGAAGGACCTGCGCTACTACACCCACATGGTCGAAGCGCTGCCGTCGCCTGCGATCGTCGGCGAAGCGGTGCACCAGAGCCTGGTCAACGCCAACATGCTCGGCTTCGGCGACAAGTACGTCGCCTCGCTGATCGAGGCGCAGGAGAAGCTCGCCGGCGTCAAGATCGTCGCGCGGTAGTCGCAAAATTACCCTCCGGGATTCGCGCCGGGTGCGGGCGACCCCTCGGTCGCGGTATGCTCGGATGCATTGGATCCGACAGGAGAAATGAAGTCATGGTCGCGCCTTCGCTCTGGGACAACCCGCTCGGGACCGACGGCTTCGAGTTCGTCGAATACGCGGCACCCGATCCGGCGGCGCTCGGCCGCCTGTTCGAGCAGATGGGGTTTGCCGCGATCGCCAAGCACCGCTCGAAGAACGTGCTCTTGTACCGCCAGGGCGACATCAATTTCATCGTCAACGCCGAGCCCGGCAGCTTCGCGCAAGGCTTCGCCCGCGTGCACGGGCCATCGATTTGCGCGATGGCGTTCCGCGTCAAGGATGCCGGACGCGCCTACGCCAAGCTGATCGAGCAGGGCGCGTGGGGCGTCGAGGCGCATCCGGGGCCGATGGAGCTCAGCATCCCGGCGATCAAGGGCATCGGCGATTCGCTGATCTACCTCGTCGACCGCTACCCGGTCGGCGGCACCGGGGTGTCGATCTACGACATCGATTTCGTGCCGATCGCCGGCGCCGAGCAGCGGCCGCGGGGCGCGGGCCTCTCGACGATCGATCATCTGACGCACAACGTGCATCGCGGCCGGATGGACGAATGGGCGAGCTTTTACGAACGGCTGTTCAATTTCCGCGAGGTCCGCTATTTCGACATCGAGGGCAAGCTGACCGGCCTCAAAAGCAAGGCGATGACGAGCCCCTGCGGCAAGATCCGGATACCGATCAATGAGAGCTCCGACGACAAGAGCCAGATCCAGGAATACCTGGTGGCTTATCACGGCGAAGGCATCCAGCACATCGCGCTGGGCACCGCCGACATCTACGACACCGTGCATACGCTGCGCCAGCGCGGGGTCGCGTTCCAGGACACGCCCGACACGTATTACGAGGCGCTGGCGACGCGGCTGCCCGGACACCAGGAAGACACCGCGCGGCTGAAGAAGGAGCGCATCCTGCTCGATGGCGCGCCGGCTAAAAATGAAATGCTCCTGCAGATCTTCACGACGACCGTCATCGGTCCTATCTTCTTCGAGATCATCCAGCGCAAGGGCAACGAAGGCTTCGGCGAAGGCAATTTCCGCGCGCTGTTCGAATCGATCGAGCAGGACCAGATCCGGCGCGGCGTGCTCAAGGGCTGACTAGCCCTGCGGTGGCGGCGCAGCGCCACCCGGGGAAAAATTCGGCAGACAGCGCAAACCGTGCTCACTCCTCTCGGGTTTCGTCTGCTGCGCCGTCTTGCCGACGGCGAAGTCCATTCCGGCGAGGCGCTGGCGGCGGCGGTTGGGATGTCGCGCGCTCGCGTCTCGCAGGTGCTCAAGGAAGCGGACACCGCGGGACTCCGGCTGGAGCGCATCCGCGGCCGGGGCTATCGACTGCACGATCCGGTTCCGTTTCTCGACCGCGACGCGATCGTCGCAGCGCTCGGCACACGAGCGAAGGCGGTGAAGCTCGAAGTGGTCGACACGATCGATTCGACCAGCAGCGAGCTCAACCGCCGCGCCGCGCGCGAAGATGTACATCGTCGCCTGCTGATCGCCGAATGGCAGACCGCCGGGCGCGGCCGCCGCGGCCGCGGCTGGACGGCGATAGCCGGAGGCAGCCTGACGTTCTCGCTGGGCTGGCGGTTCGAGCAGGGAGCGGGCTTTCTGGCCGGCCTTTCGCTCGCCGTCGGCGTAGCGCTCGCGCGCGCACTGGAAGCGTTGGGCATCGGCGGTGTCGAGCTCAAA
>Ga0207664_10000199_pt1 | contig 45058 bp, 38 predicted proteins | sample LARL83metaG_FD_184349 | JGI IMG/M metagenome (GOLD analysis project Ga0207664, IMG submission 184349) | Corn, switchgrass and miscanthus rhizosphere microbial communities from Kellogg Biological Station, Michigan, USA - LAR L8-3 metaG... | ecosystem: Host-associated > Plants > Roots >...
GATGGTTTGCGCCAAGCCTTCGCGCTTGAGGAAGCGCGCGAGCGACGAGCCGATCAGGCCCAGGCCGATGATGGCGACGCGGCGGAACAGCACCGTCTTGGTCGTCCGCACCCGACCGCGCGAGCGCCCCGCAGCCCGCGCCGGACGATGACCGCCGGCGTGGCCGCCGGTCTTGCGCGTCAGGCGCTTGCGCACCGAGCCGCGCGGCGCCGAGGCCTTCGGCAACGGCTTCTTCTTTGCCTTGGTGGGGCCTTTCGATCCTTTGCCGCGACCGGGTCCCGCGGCCCGGGCAGCCTTGCGCTTTTTCGCCATGGTCGATCCTACTCAGAGAGAAACGCTGCGAGGGCCTCGGCCACGGCCCTGGTTTCGTCGGCGCGGCCGATGGTGATGCGAAGGTGACGCGGCAGGCCGTACTTGCCGATCCGGCGGACGATGATGCCGCGCGCGTTGAGGTACCTGTCGGCCGCCTGCATCGTGTGCCGGCCCGTGGCGGGAAACGCGACCGTGACGAAGTTGGCGACCGACGGCAGGACGACAAGGCCCATGGCTTCGAGGCGCCCGGCGAGCCAGGCGCGCCAGCGGGCGTTGTGGGCGACGGCGCGCGCGGTGTGGGCGCGGTCGGCGAGGGCCGCGACGCCGGCCGCCTGGGCCGCCGCCGAGACGTTGAACGGCATGCGGATGCGGTTGAAGAGATCGGTCACGCTCGCGGGCGCGTAGGCCCAGCCGAGGCGCAGGCCGCCCAGCCCGAACACCTTGGAGAAGGTGCGGGTCATGACGACGTTGTCCTCGCCCGAGCGGCGCGCGGCGTCGACCAGGGCGATGCCGGGCTCGTAATCCTTTTCGGTCACGAACTCGGCGTAGGCGGCATCGACCGCCAGCACCACGCCGCGCGGCAGCCCGGCGCGGAGCCGCCGCATGTCCCGCGCCGGCAGGTACGACCCGGTCGGGTTGTTGGGGTTGGCGATGTAGACGATCTTGGTCCGCCGGGTGACGGCGGCGAGGATCGCGTCGACGTCGGCGGTGAAATTCGTTTCCGGCACCTTGACCGGCGTGGCGCCGACCGAGCGGGCGATGATCGGATAGATCAGGAAGCCGTGCTCGGTGTAGACGACCTCGTCGCCGGGACCGGCGAAGGCGCGGCCGATCAGCCCCAGGAGCTCGTCCGAGCCGGCGCCGCAGGCGATGAGATCGGCATCGAGGCGAAAGCGCCTGCCGATCGCCTCGCGCAGCTCATGGGCGCCGCCGTCGGGGTAGCGGTCGAGCGCCTGCCCCGCCTCGCGGAACGCCTTCATCGCCTTCGGGCTCGGCCCCAGCGCGCCCTCGTTGGACGAGAGCTTGATGACGCGCCTCCTGCCCTTGAGCTTCGACTTGCCGCCCTCGTAGGGCTCGATGCCGAGGATGCCGGGACGGACCTGCCATTCCGCCTTGGCGGAGGATTTGCGATCGGACGCCATCAGGACTCTCCACGGGTCACGGTGCGGCCGCCGACCGTATACGGCACCGCATAAGCGCCGATCACCACCGGCCTCGCGTCGTCGGCGACGATCGTCAGCGCTTCGAGATTGACCGACTGATCGGAGACGAAGCCCATCACATCGAGCAGCGCCGCGCGGCCCTCGGCGGCGCGGGCGACGATGCGGCCCTCGAGGCCGCTCGCGGTCAGCGCGCGGGCGATGGCGGGCGACGAAACCGTCCGCCGCGACAGGAACGCGATCAGCGAGCGGTCGTGGCCGCTGGGTTCCGGCGGCATCGGCGCGACGATCAGCGCCGCGGGCGATTGCCGGGCGGCGGCGAGCGCCGGAAGGGCTGCGACGACGCGCGGCGCGCCGCCTTTCGCGAGCGACACCCACCAGGGACGCTCGCTGCGCCATCGGCGGTCGGTCGACGCGGGCCACGGCACCACGGCGACGGTCGCGCGGCCGGCGCTCATGGCGCGGATCGCGGCCACCGCCGAAGCCCGCGCGCGCACCGTCGCGCCGGTGCCGAAATGGTCGCGGACGAGCTCGTTGAATCCGGAGCCGGCCGCGGCGACCGTCACCGGGCCCTGCAGATGGAGGAGCGCCCCCATCACCTCGCGCCAGATGCGGACGAGCGCGGTGGCCGGAAACGGCCCCGTGTGGCGGCCGAGGATGCGGCGCACCACCGAGGCCTCGCGGCCGGGGCGGAAGAACGGACCTCGATCGCGCCGTTTCGGACGAGCGTTCCGGGAGGCCTTCGCGGCGCCATCCTTGAGGCGCGCGATGTCGGCCGCGAGCCCGGCCCGGCGCATCAGCAGGTCGTGAAGCGAATCGTCGATCGCGTCGATTTCGGCGCGAAGATCATCGAGGGTCGCTCGTCTCAAGGTGCGGACGGCCGTGGTCATGACGGGGCTGGATTGACGGGCCAGTCATAGTGCCTAAGTCCAGCAAAATCAAAGTAAACATTGACATGCGGTGGGGGCGGACCTAGCTATCCTGTCCCCGCTTTGCCGATTCTGGCGCCCTGCCTTTTTGGCGCTATCATGGCTGGCGGCCGCCGGCGATGCGCCGCTCCTTCCAAGGACCGTCCGAAGACCATGAGCGTTCCGTCCCCCGCCGATACCCTGGCGCCCGTTCCCGGGCGAACGGTCGTCCTCGGCGCGACGCAGCCGATGAGGCTCGATTCCGGCGTCGAGCTCGGCCCCTTCACCATGGCCTACCAGACCTACGGCACGCTCAACGCCGACCGCTCCAACGCCATCCTGGTCTGCCACGCGCTGTCGGGCGACCAGTTCCTCGCCGGCCCGCACCCGGTCACCGGCCGTCGCGGCTGGTGGGACAACATGGTCGGCCCGGGCCGGCCGTTGGACACCGACCGCTACTTCCTGATCTGCTCCAATATCCTCGGCGGCTGCATGGGCACCGCCGGGCCGACGGAGATCAACCCGGCGACCGGCAAGCCCTATGGGCTCGCCTTCCCGGTCATCACCATCGGCGACATGGTCAAGGCGCAGAAGCTCCTGATCGATCATCTCGGCATCGAGCGGCTTTTCTGCGTCCTCGGCGGCTCGATGGGCGGCATGCAGGTGCTCGACTGGGCGGTGCGCTATCCCGACAAGGTGTTCACCGCCGTGCCGATCGCCTCGGCGCTGCGCTGCTCGGCGCAGAACATCGCCTTCCACGAGGTCGGCCGCCAGGCGATCATGAACGACCTCGACTGGTGCGACGGCGATTACCTCGCCCACGGCAAGCGGCCGGAGCGCGGCCTCAAGGTCGCGCGCATGAGCGCGCACATCACCTACCTCTCCGAGACCGCGCTGCACCGCAAGTTCGGCCGCCGTCTCCAGGACCGGCCGAAGGTGTCGTTCGGCTTCGACGCCGATTTCCAGGTGGAGAGCTACCTGCGCCACCAGGGCAAGTCGTTCGTCGACCGTTTCGACGCCAACTCCTATCTCTACATCAGCCGCGCGATCGACTATTTCGACCTTGCGACCGAGCACGGCGGCGTGGCGGCCGAGGCGTTCCGCGGCACCAAGACGCGCTTCTGCGTCGTCTCGTTCTCGAGCGACTGGATGTTCCCGACGTCCGAGAGCCGCGCCATCGTCCATACGCTGAACGCGGTCGCCGCCAACGTCAGCTTCTGCGAGATTCCGACCGATCAGGGCCACGATTCGTTCCTGATGGAGATCCCCGACTACCACAAGGTGCTGACCGGGTTCCTCAACGGCGCCGCCGAGCATCGGGGACTGACGCGGCGATGAACGGCGTCCAGAACGGCGCCGCGGCGATCGCCCGCGGCATCCGCCTCGATTTGCAGAAGATCGCCGAGCTGGTCGTGCCCGGCTCGCGCGTGCTCGACGTCGGTTGCGGCGACGGGGCGCTCCTCTATCACCTCACCTACACCAAGCAGGTCGACGGCCGCGGCATCGAGATCAGCCAGGAGGGCGTGAACGCATGCGTCGCCCAGGGACTCTCGGTGATCCAGGGCGACGCCGAAACCGACCTCAAGGACTATCCGGCCGACGCGTTCGACTACGTCATCCTCGGCCAGACGCTGCAGGCGATGCGCGAGCCCAAGACGGTGCTGTCGCAGATGCTCCGCATCGGCGAGCGCGCCATCATCTCGCTGCCGAACTTCGGTCACTGGCGGCTGCGCCTGAAGCTGCTGTTCACCGGGCGGATGCCGATGTCGAACGCGCTGCCGCACAGTTGGTACGACACCCCCAACGTGCATCTCTGCACCATCCACGACTTCGTCGCGCTGTGCGAGGAGTTGGGCGTCACCATCGAGCGCTGCTACTCGGTCAGCGCCCAGGGCCGCATCCGCGAGATCGCGCCCAAGAGCTCGGCCGCCAATCTGTTCGGCTCCGAGGCCGTGTTCCTGCTGCGCGCCTGAACGCCGCCCTCAGGAGCCGTCGTCGGCCGCGCGATTGACCGCCCGCCCGTCGGCCGCGCGGTGGTTGCCGGCGCTGCCGGCGGCGATGTAGAGCGGCCGCTTGACCCGCTCACGGACCAGTGGCGTCGTCGCGTAGATCTGCTTCGCCGCCTCGATCATCACCACGCCGCCGAACGCCTGGAACCAGCGGCCGCCGGCGCGCTCCCATGCCGGCGCCGCGGCGACATTGAGGCGCCGGCGGAGGGGCGGCGCGAACAGGGCCGACCTCGTGGACAGGGGCGTGAACAGATTGTCGCGAAGGAGACGCGAGAGCTGCATGCCCGTGTAGGGCTGGCCATGGCCGAACGGCGTCGCCTCGATGCGCGCCCACACGCCGCGCCGGTTCGGCACGACGATGAGGACGCGGCCGCCGTCCGCCAGCAGCCGCCACACTTCGCGGAGCAGCGGCCGCAGCGCCTCGGTGCGCTCGATGGCGTGGACCAGCAGCACGCGATCGAAGGCGACGTCGGGGAGCGGCAGCTCGGCCTCGTCGGCCAGCACCGAAAGATTGGGTCCCGACGGCGGCCAGCGCAGCACGCCCTGGCCCGGCGGCATGACGGCGACGACGCGCTCGGCTTCTTCCTGGAAGAGCCGGAGATACGGCGTCGCGTAGCCGATCCCGGCGATCCGCTCGCCGCGCACGTTGGGCCAGATCGCGCGCACATGCTTGCGCAGGATCCGCCCGGTCATCTGGCCCAGCGAAGTGGCGTAGAAGTCGCGGATATCGACAACGTCGTTTGCCATGGCGCAAGCCTAGCACAGGCGCAGGAAACGGCGACCCGGCGGATGGCGCGGCACCGATTCCCCGGAGGCGCAAATCTGCTATGAATCGGTCATGGCGCCGCTCACCATCCACCGCATTCCGGCCCTCACGGACAACTATCTCTGGCTCGCGGTCGAGCCCACGGCGGGCGCGGTCGCCGTGGTCGATCCGGCCGAGGCTGCGCCCGTGCGCGCCCTCCTGAAGCGGCTCCGCCTCAAGCTCACCCACATCCTCAACACCCATCACCACCGCGACCACACCGGCGCCAATCTGGAGCTGAAGGCCGAGTTCGGCCTGACCGTCGTCGGCCCGCGCGCCGATCGCGACCGCATTCCGGGAATCGACATCGCCGTCGGCGAAGGCGACGCGGCGCGGCTCGGCAACGCGGAGGCCCGCGTATTCGACGTGCCCGGTCACACCCGCGGCCACATCGCCTACTGGTTCGAGGATTCGAACGCGCTCTTCTGCGGCGACACGCTGTTCGCATTGGGCTGCGGACGGCTGTTCGAGGGCACGCCCGGGCAGATGTGGCACTCGCTCTCGAAGTTCCGCGCGCTGCCCGACTCGGCCAAGGTCTACTGCGCCCACGAATACACGCTGTCGAACGCCCGTTTCGCCGTCACGGTCGACGCCGGCAATCCGGCGCTCGCGGAGCGCGCCCGGCGCGTCGCCCAGATGCGCGCCGAGGGCGAGCCGACGGTGCCGTCGACCCTGGGCGAGGAGCGCGCGACCAATCCGTTCCTGCGCGCCGATCGGCCCGAGCTTGCGGCCGGTGTCGGCTTGGCGGGCGCGGCACCCGCGGAGGTATTCGGCGCGATCCGCGCCGCCAAGGACTCGTTCTCGTAATCTCAGCCAAGACAAAAGGGAGATAGACGTGAAGCTCTACAACACGCCGACGTCGCCGTTCGGCCGCAAGGTTCTGATCGTCGCCATCGAGAAAGGGCTCGACGGCAAGATGGAGGTGCTGCCGGCGCGGACGCCGGAGGCCGAGCTCCATAAGAAGAACCCGCTCGACAAGCTGCCGGTGCTGGTGACCGACGACGGCGAGGCGATCATCGAATCGTCGCTGATCTGCGAATACCTCGACGAGATCGGTACGGGCCCGAAGCTGATCCCGGGCGACGCCCGGGGCCGGCGCCGGATCATCCAGGCCCAGGCGGTGGCGCAGGGCGTACTCGACGCCGTCGTGCTGCTGCGCATGGAGGACCGACGCAAGCCCGAGGAACGCTCCAAGGAGTGGATCGAGCGCCAGCAGAAGAAGGTCGACCGCGGCGCGCCGGCGCTCGACGCGCTGCTCGGCACGTTGCCGGCAGGACCGACGCTGGCCCACATCACCTTCGCCTGCACCGTCTGGTTCATGGACAAGCACGGCATTGGCGGCGACTGGCGCAAGGCAGCACCGAAGTTGGCTGCGTGGTACGAAGCCTTCAAGAAGCGGCCGTCGTTCGTCGCGACCGAGCCGGCGTGATGCCGCTTGGCCGCGATTGAACCGTCCGCGCGGCTCAGAGCGCGGCGATCACGTCGCGGAGAATCGAGACCATCGTCTCGATCTGCTGCTTCTCGACGATCAGCGGCGGCGAGAGCGCGATGATGTCGCCGGTGACGCGGATCAGGAGTCCCTTGTCCTGGCATCTCAGGAACGCCTCGAAGCCGCGGGCACCGGGCTTGCCGGCCAGCGGCGCCAGCTCGATCGCGCCCATCAGGCCGAGGTTGCGGATGTCGACGATGTTGCGCGTGCCCTTGAGCGCGTGGATGGCGCTCTCGAAGAACGGCGCCATCTCGGCGGCGCGCTCGAACAGCTTGTCCCGGGCGTAGATGTCGAGGGTCGCCAGCCCCGCGGCGGTGGCGAGCGGATGGCCGGAATACGTGTAGCCGTGAAAGAGCTCGATCGCGGCCTCGGGCCCGGTCATGAACGCCCGATGGATGTCGTCGCGCACCAGCACCGCACCCATCGGCACGGTGCCGTTGGTGAGCCCCTTGGCGCAGGTGATGATATCCGGCGCCACGCCCAACGCCTGCGCCGCGAACGGCGCGCCGAGTCGGCCGAAGCCGGTGATGACCTCGTCGAAGATGAGCAGGATGCCGTGCTTGTCGCAGAGGGCACGGAGCTTCTCGAGGTAGCCCTTCGGCGGGATCAGCACGCCGGTCGAGCCGGCGACCGGCTCGACGATCACCGCGGCAATGGTCGAGGCGTCGCACAGCGCGACGATGTTCTCGAGCGCATCGGCGAGGTGCGCGCCCCACTCCGGCTGGCCGCGCGAGAAGGCATTGCGCTCCAGGTTATGGGTATGCGGGAGATGATCGACGCCCGCCAGCAGCGGACCGAACTGCTTGCGGTTGGCGCCGATGCCGCCGACCGAGATGCCGCCGAAGCCGACGCCGTGATAGCCGCGTTCGCGGCCGATCAGGCGGGTGCGCGTCGCTTCGCCCTTCTGACGATGGTAGGCGAGCGCGATCTTGAGCGCCGTGTCGACCGACTCCGAGCCCGAGTTGGTGAAGAAGACATGGCCGAGCCCGACGGGTGCCAGCGCGGCGATGCGGCTCGCCAGATCGAACGCCTGCGGATGACTCATCTGGAACGCGGTCGCGTAGTCGAGCGTGCGCGCCTGTCGGGCGATCGCGTCGGCGATCTCCTCGCGGCAGTGGCCGGCGTTGACGCACCAGAGACCGGCGGAGGAATCGAGCAGCGTGCGCCCGTCGCTCATCTGGTAGTGCATGCCCTTGGCGGAAACCAGCAGCCGCGGCGCCGACTTGAATTGGCGGTTTGCGGTGAACGGCAGCCAGTAGGCCTCGAGATCGTTGCGGCCGAGCCTCTGGTCCTGCGCCCGTGCGGTGGTCGATTCCGGCATGTGGAGTCCTCCTTGTCCGATGAACCGTGCGGCTCTCCGGGCGTTTCTCACTACGGCACTGTAGCACCGCCGAGATCGATGGGAACGGACCCACGTTGATCGCAAAGGACGATCGGCAACCCTATGGTTAAGGGACGCGTTGCGGCGATCACGCTTGGTAAATCCTCAAAATTTGCTAAAATTTTAGCGATCGGAAGCGCCATCCGCTTCCTGAAGAAACGGAAACAAGAGCCGCCCCTTGGCGACCGCGAACGCATTGATCGTCGTACCCGTGCCCGGACCCGACGCCTACGCCGGCGTTCTCGGCGCGCGTCCGCGCAACGTCGTGCCCGCGCCGTCGATCGACGCGGTGCGTCTCGCCGGCTCGCCTTCGGATTCCGCTCGCGAGAGCGCGACCGCGAGCGAGCGTCGTCCGCAACCGCCACGCGAAACCTGGACGCGGGTCGTCCATCCCGAGCCGCAGGGGACGATTCCGTTCCTCGCCCAGCAGCTCGCCCAGGAAGGGTTCTCGTCGGTCGAGACCGACGACGGCGAAACCGAGGCGATGCCGTCGGTTCTCGTCGCGGCGCGGCAGGCCTATGCGGCTGCCCGCGACTCGACAATCGAGTTCCTGTCGCCGACGCCGCTGTTCGATCTCCGCGTCTGATCGGCCGTTCGGACGACGCCCGATCCGGGCCACGGCACCCGGTTAAGATGCCTTCGCTAAGGCGGGCCCCTTCGCTACAATCCACCGGCTTTTTGCCGGTCGCGGTCGCGGTGCGTCGCGGCGCACAAGGATATCCGTCCCCGTGGCTCCCTCCTCGCCCGCTCCCCTCCCCGCGCCCCTGAAGGTTGTTCACGTCATCACCGGGCTTTCCGTCGGCGGCGCCGAGACGATGCTGGCGAAAGTGCTGTCGGCGCTGCCGCGCGCCGAGGTCGCGAGCTCGGTCATCGCCTTGGGGAATCGCGGCCCGATGGCGGAACGGATCGAGGCGCTCGGCGTGCCGCTGACGCATCTCGACGCCGGTCGAACGCTGGGCGGCCTTTTCTCGGCGCCGCGGTCGCTGACGCGGCTGACGGGCCTCCTGCGCAAGAGCCGGCCCGACGTCGTGCAAACTTGGATGTATCACGCCAATCTGCTGGGCGGGCTCGCCGCAATGCTGGCGGGGCATCCGCCGGTGGTGTGGGGGTTGCGCCAGAGCGATCTCGATCCCGCCCGCACCAAGGCGACGACGCGACTGATCGCGCGCGCAGGCGCCCGGCTCTCGCGCCGCCTGCCGGCGCGCATCCTCGCCTGTGCCGACGCCGTCCGGTGCGTTCACAAAGCGATGGGCTACGACGACGCCCGCATGACGGTGATCCCGAACGGCTTCGATACCGCCGTCTTTCGCCCCGATAAAGAGGCGCGCGCCCGCCTGCGGCGGGAGCTGGACGTTGCCGACGACGCGCCGCTGGTCGGCCTTCCCGCCCGCTTCGATCCGCAGAAGGATCACGCGACGTTCCTGGCGTCCGCGGCCCAGGTCCATGCCGCCGACCCCAGGGCCGTGTTTGTGCTGTGCGGCGAAGGCACGACCGTAACCAATTCCAGACTCGAGCGATTGCTCAAGGACTCGCGCGTGCCGCCGTCGGCGATCCGCCTTCTCGGCGAGCGCCGCGACATGCCGGCGGTAATGGCGGCGCTCGACATCGTCGTGTCGTCGTCGGCGTTCGGCGAGGGCTTTCCCAACGTGCTCGGCGAGGGCATGGCGGCCGGTGCCATCCCGCTCGCAACCGACTCCGGCGATTCGCGGGCGATCGTCGACGGCGTCGGCTTCGCCGTTCCGCCGCGCCGCCCCGACGCGCTCGCCCGCGCCATGCTCGACGCGCTTGCCCTGCCGGCGGCGGAACGCGCGCGCCGCTCGGCCGCCGCGCGCGAGCGGGTGATGCGCGACTACGCCCTCGACGCCATCGCGCGCCGCTACCTCGCGCTGTGGCGCGAGGTAGCGGGGGAGTCCCGCTAGATGTGCGGCATCGCCGGATTCGTCGGCCCCGTCGCCCGGACCGAGCCCGAGCTCAACACGCTCGCCGAAGCCATGGCGGCGAAGCTCTCCAGCCGCGGACCCGACGACTGGGGCGCCTGGGCCGATGCCGAGGCGGGCGTGGCGCTCGGCCACCGGCGTCTCTCGATCGTCGATCTGTCGGCGTGCGGTCATCAGCCGATGGTCTGCCACGACGGCAGCGGGGTCATCGCCTACAACGGCGAAATCTACAACACCGAGGAGCTGCGCGCGGATCTCGCGCGCCAGGGCGCGGGACCGTTCCGCGGCCATTCCGACACCGAGGTTCTCGCCGAGGCCTGCGCCCATTGGGGTGTCGAGGAGACCGCCCGGAAGCTGATCGGCATGTTCGCGTTCGCGTGGTGGGATCGGCGCACGCGCACCCTGTCGCTGGTCCGCGACCGGCTCGGCATCAAGCCGCTCTACTGGGCGCGCATCGGCCGGACGCTGGCGTTCGCCTCGGAGCTCAAGGCGTTCTTCGCGTTGCCCGAGTTCAAGCCCGAAATCGACCGCGGCGCGGCGGCGGCATTCTTCCGCTCGGCCTACGTCCCGGCGCCGCGCGCCATCTACCGCGGCGTCTCCAAGCTCCCGCCCGCGACCGTGCTGACCATAGGTCCCGATGGCGGCTCCGGCAGCGAACCCAGGGAGCAGCGCTTCTGGGATCTCCGCGCGGTCGCCATGCAGCCGAAACCCGCCATCGACGCGGTCGAGGCCGAGGGCGCGCTGCACGATCTCCTGAAAGATGCCGTGTCGCGCCGTCTCGTCGCCGACGTGCCGCTCGGCGCCTTCCTGTCGGGCGGCATCGACTCCTCGACCGTCGTCGCGCTCATGCAGGCCACCTCGTCGCGGCCGGTCCGGACCTTCACCATCGGCTTCAACGAGGAGTCCTTCAACGAAGCCGCTTACGCGCGGGCCGTGGCCCGGCATCTCGGCACCGAGCACACCGACCTGATCCTCGATCCCGGGCGCGCCCTCGACGTCATCCCCAAGCTCCCGGACATGTACGACGAGCCGTTCGCCGACGCTTCGGCGATTCCGACATTCCTGGTTTCCGAGATGACGCGCCATCACGTGACCGTGGCGCTGTCCGGCGACGGCGGCGACGAGCTGTTCGCCGGCTACAACCGCTACCTGTGGGCGGAGATGATCTGGCGCCGGCTCGGACCCGTTCCGCGTCCGCTGCGGGCGGCGGTCGGCGCCGCCATCGGTCTGTTGCCGACGGCGCTGTGCGACGGCATGTGCACGCTGCTGCCGAAGCACCTCCGTCCGGTCCAGCTCGGCGACAAGGTCAAGAAGTTCGCCGCCATTCTGGGGCACTCGCGCGCCGACGACATCTACCGCCGTCTGGTGAGTTTCTGGGAGGAGCCCGAGCGGATCTTCGGCACGACCGACGAGCTGCCGAGCCCGATCGACGATTCGGCGCTCGACCGCGATATCCCCGAGTTCGTCGCACGCATGCGCTATCTCGACCTCGCCACCTATCTGCCCGACGACATTCTCGCCAAGGTTGACCGCGCCAGCATGGCCGTCGGGCTCGAAGCGCGCGTGCCGCTCCTGGACCATCGCGTCGTCGAGTTCGCGTGCCGCCTGCCGCCCGGTCTCCTGATCCGCGGCCGCGAGACGAAATGGCTCCTGCGCAAGGTTCTCGACCGTTACGTGCCGCGCGCGCTGATCGAGCGGCCGAAGACCGGCTTCGGCGTGCCGATCGGCGCCTGGCTGCGCGGTCCCTTGCGCGGCTGGGCCGAGGAGCTGCTGTCGGAGAGCAGCCTGCGCGCCGCCGACATCGCCGATCCCGGTCCCATTCGCGTCAAATGGGACGAGCATCTCGGCGGCCGCCGGAGCTGGTCGTACGAGCTGTGGACGGTATTGATGTGGGTGTCGTGGCATCGCCGCTGGCTGTCGGGCGGGGGGCGCGCGGCGATGATGGGCCGGCGATGAAAGCGACGCTGCACACGGTCGTTCCCTGGTGGGCCAAGATCGGCGCCAAGGTGGCCATCGCCCGCCTGCCGCTGCCGATGAAGGCCTGGCATCGGCTCGGCCTGTTCGTGCCCGGATCCATGCGCGATCCGGATTACGCGATCCGCGTGTTCGAGCTTCACTGGCAACGCGGCGGGCGCCCCAGCCCGGGCTTCACCTATCTCGAGCTCGGTCCCGGCGAGTCGCTTGCCACCGCTATCGTCGCCTGGGCCTTCGGCGCCGGCGGCGGCACGCTCGTCGATGCCGACGATTTCGCCGTTCGCGACATGGCGGCGTACCGGCCGCTCATCGAGCGCTTGTCCAGGCGAAAGGCCGTCCGAGACGTCGGCGCGCTGCGGGATTGCCCGTCCTTTCGGGCACTGCTCAACGCCGTCAACGCCGATGTCCTCACCGGGGGCGTCAAAAGCCTCGATGCGCTGGCGGCGGATTCCGTCGACCTCGATTTTTCTCAGGCGGTGCTGGAGCACGTGCCGCTGGCCGAGTTCGGCGCTCTCGCCGCCGCCTTGCACCGCGTCCAGAAGCGCCATGGCGTCGGCAGCCATCAGGTCGACTTCAAGGATCACCTCCAGAACTCGCTCCACAACCTGCGCTTCTCCGAGCGGCTGTGGGAGAAACCCTGGTTCGCCAAACGCTCCGGCTTCTACACAAACCGCCTGCGCCTTTCGGCGATGACGTCGGCGTTCGAAGCCGCGGGGTTTGCCGTCGCCGTGCCGGAGCGGCATCGCTGGGCCGAGGCGCCGCTGCCGCGAGGCGCCCTTGCGCCGGCGTTCCGCACCGCGTCGGACGACGATCTGCGCACCTCGGGCGCCGTGCTCATGCTGACCAAGAGGCCGGCATGACGAGCGTGCGCCCGCGCATCGTCTATCTCGTGACCGAGGACTGGGTGTTCGTCTCCCACCGCTTGCCGATCGCGCGGGCGGCGCGCGACGCCGGCTTCGACGTCGTCGTCGCGACCCGCGTGGCGCAGCACGGCGCCGCGATCGAGGCCGAGGGCTTCACGCTGGTTGCCTTGCCGTGGAGTCGCCGCAGCCGCAATCCGTTCCGCGAGCTCGCGACGCTCGCGCACCTCGTGGCACTCTACCGTCGGCTCAAGCCGACCATCGTCCATCATGTCGCGGTCAAGCCGGCGCTGATCGGCTCGTTGGCCGCCCGGATCGCCGGCGTGCCCAACGTCGTCAATGCCATCACCGGCCTCGGCTATGTGTTCTCCTCGACGAGTCCGCGCGCACGGCTGTTGCGGCCGATCGTGCGCTGGGGCTTTCGCCTTCTCCTGAAGCGCGGCGACAGCCGGATCGTCGTCCAGAACCCCGACGACGGCGCGGCGCTGGCGCGCGAGTGCGCGATCGAGCCCGGGCGCATCCGTCTCATCCGCGGCTCCGGCGTCGACCTCGACCGCTTCCAGGCAACGCCCGAACCCGTGAGCGGCACGATCCGCGCCACGCTCGCCTCGCGGATGATCTGGGACAAGGGCATCGGCGATCTGGTCGAAGCCGCGCGAATCCTCAAACGGCGCGGCGCGGCGGTGACGGCGATCCTGGCCGGTAAGCCCGACCCCGACAATCCCGCCTCGATCCCCGAAAGTCGGCTCCGGGCCTGGCATGAGGAGGGGATCGTCGAGTGGCGCGGCTTCGTCGCCGACATGCCGGGGCTGTGGGCCGAGAGCCACATCGCCGTGCTGCCGTCGTTCTACGGCGAGGGCGTGCCGAAGTGCCTGATCGAGGCGGCGGCGTGCGCGCGCCCGATCGTCGCCGCCGACGGGCCGGGCCTGCGCGAGATCGTCCGCGACGGCGAGAACGGGCTGCTCGTCCCCGCCCGCGATCCCGAGGCGCTCGCCGATGCCGTCGGCCGGCTTGCCGCCGAGGCCGGCGAGCGGGTCCGCATGGGCGCCGCCGGGCGCCGTCTCGCCGAGACCGGCTTCGGCGACCGCCAGGTGGCGGCGGAGACGCTCGCGCTCTACCGCTCCTTCACCCATGGCGTCATGCCGTGACGGCCATTGCCCCGGCACGGCGTTCCCGGCCATTCTGCCGATCATGATACGACCCGCCGAAGACGCGGATATCCCGGCCCTGGTGCGCATCGAGAACCGGTCGTTCCGCACCGACCGGCTGTCGCCCAGGAGCTTCCGCTACATGATCGCGCGCGCCAACGGCGTCACGCTGGTCGACGTCGACCGCAAGGGCACGTTGCGCGGCTACGCGCTGGTGCTGTTCAGCCGCGGCACCCCTCTGGCCCGCCTCTACTCGATCGCGGTCGACCCCGCCCATCGCCGCCACGGCATCGGCCGGGCGCTGCTCGACGCCGTCGAGCAGGCCGCGCGCCAGCACCACGCCGCCTACATCCGGCTCGAGGTGCGCGCCGACGACACGCGGACCCAGTCGCTCTACTACCGGTCCGGCTACCGCCGCTTCGGCTTCCACGCGTCCTATTACGCGGACCGCGGCGACGCGCTCCGGATGCAGAAGGCGATCGCCCCCGGCCCGGCGCCGACCGCGACGCCGATTCCCTATTGGCCGCAGAGCCTCGACTTCACCTGCGGCCCCGCCGCCCTGATGATGGCGATGCGGGCGCTCGACGGCAAAGCCGAGATGACGGTCGGCGAGGAGCTCCGGCTGTGGCGCGAATCGACCACCGTGTTCATGACCTCGGGGCTCGGCGGCTGCTCGGCCTACGGAATGGCGCTGGCGGCCCGGAAGCGCGGCTTCGACGTCGAGCTCTACGTCACCGACCGCGGCATCCCGTTCGAGGATTCGGTGCGCAACGCCAAGAAAAAAGAAGTCATCCGGCTGGTCCACAGGGATTTCCTCGGCCAGATTCGCACCGCCGGCGTCCCCGTCCACAGGCGGGCGTTGCCGGTCGCGGCGCTCCGTGAGACATTCGACGCGGGCGCCATCCCCGTGGTCCTGATCTCGGCCTATCCGCTGACGGGCGAGAAGCAGCCGCACTGGGTGGTGGTGACCGGCTTCGACGACGCATACGTCTATCTTCACGATCCCTACGTGGACGGCGTCCACGCCCGCACTGCCACCGACCGGATGCATCTGCCGGTGCCTTTGAAGAGCTTCGATCGCATGGCCCGCTACGGGCAAAGTCACCAGCGCGCGGCGCTCATCCTGCGGCGGAGCGGCCGCGCCAAGCCGGCGGGCAACGTCTGATGGCGCTGCATCTGATCGTCGTCGACCGCGAAGAGGACTTCAAATGGCCGGGCCCCGACCGTCTGGTGGTCTCGGCCCGGGATTTCGTCGCCAACGATCCGACCCGGCGCCTGCCGACCTCGGCGCGGGTCATCAATCTCTGCCGCGACTACAGCTATCTTTCGCTCGGCTACTACGCCTCGCTCCTGGCCGAAGCGCGCGGCCAGCGGGTCGTGCCCTCGGTCGAGACGCTCCTCGACCTCAACTGGAAGCGCATCTATCAGGCCGAGCTTCCCGAGATCAACGATCTGGTGCGCAAGTCCTTCGCGCTGTCGCCCGACGATCCGGTGGCCTTCACCATCCATCTCTTCTTCGGCGCACCCGACGATCCGCGGTTCCGCGACGTCGCCCGCCACATCTTCGACCGCTTCCGCTGCCCGGTGCTGGCGATCGACCTGCGCCACCGCAAGGAAGGGCTCGAGGTCATGGCGATCCGGCCGACCTCGGTGCGCGACCTGCCGCCGATCCAGGAGCCGCCGTTCGCCCAGGCGCTCGATCGCTACACCCACGCAAGCTGGCGGCGGACGCGGTCGAGCCAAGCGTCGGTCTACTACATCGGCGTGCTGCACAATCCGGCCGAGCGCATGCCGCCGTCCAACGAGCGGGCGCTCAAGAAATTCATTCGCATCGGCGAGTCGCTCGGTGTCGAGCTCGAGCTTATCACCCGCAAGGACTACGGCCGGCTGCCGGAATTCGACGCGCTGTTCATCCGCGAGACGACGGACCTCGACGATCACACCTACCGCTTCGCCAAGAAGGCCGAGGCCGAGGGCATGCCGGTGATCGACAGCGCCCAGTCGATCCTGAAGTGCACCAACAAGATCTATCTCGCCGAGCTGATGCAGGCGAACGGCGTGCCGACGCCGCGCACGCTCGCGGTCGACCGCCGGCAGTTGAGTCGCGTCGCGGCCGAGCTCGGTTTTCCCGCCGTCCTCAAGATCCCCGACGGCGCCTTCTCGCGCGGCGTCCACAAGGCCGGCAACCGGGCCGAGCTGGAGGCGATCGCCGACCGGCTGTTCGAGGAATCGGACCTCATTCTGGCCCAGGAGTTCATCCCGACCGAGTTCGACTGGCGCGTCGGCGTACTCAACGGCAAGCCGATCTTCGTCTGCCAATATTTCATGGCGAAGGGCCACTGGCAGGTCGTCAAATACGCCGGCGCCGGCAGCGACAAATACATCGAAGGCGGCGACCGGACTCTCGCCGTGGAGGATGCGCCGCCGGACGTCGTGGCGCTCGGCACCAAGGCGGCGAGCCTGATCGGCGACGGGCTTTACGGCGTCGATCTCAAGGAGACGCCCGCCGGCCTCGTCGTCGTCGAGGTCAACGACAACCCCAACATCGACGCCGGCGTCGAGGACGCTGTCCTGAAAGACGAGCTCTACAAGCTGGTCATCCGCGATTTCATCCGCCGCATCGAGAAGCGCACGGCGACCCTGCCGCAGGCCGCGCGCGGCTTCGGCGCCGCCGCAGCGCCGCCCGCCGCAGCGCTGTTCCCCCGCTCCGTCGACGAGTCCGAGACGCCCAAGGACAAGGAACGGGAACCCGCCAATGCCAACGGTCGCGTGGTGTCGTCGGGCTGACAGACGGTTGGCTCTTCACACCGGACCGCTTCGGCGGCATACGACAGAAAAAGACCAAAATCGAAACACACGGGAGGTGCCAATGAACGCCCATACCACTGCCGCCACAGCCAAGCCCGGCTCGGCCATCGCCGGCCGGAGCCCGATCGCTTCATTGCTCCGGCTCGCCACGCTCGCCGCATGCGCTGTCCTGCTCGGCATGCCTTGGAGCCGAGCCGCCGTCGCCCAAGCGGCGCCGGATTACGCGGCGCTGATGGCCGCACCCGGCCGCAGCGACGCCGACCGCGCCAACGACAAGCGCCGCAATCCAGTCAAGCTCCTCGCCTTTACCGGCGTCAGGCCGGGGATGAAGGTGCTCGATATGGGCGCCGGCGCCGGCTACAGCACCGACATCCTCGCCCGCGTGGTCGGACCGACCGGAACCGTCTACGCCCAGAATCCGCCCGAGATGGCGGAGCGCGTCAAGGATCGGCTCGAGCAACGCATCGCCACCCTGCCGGCGAAGAACGTGATCCTGGACGCGCGACCGACGGACGATGCCTTCCCTCCGGAGGCGAAGAACCTCGATCTCGTCACCTTCTTCTTCGCCTACCACGATACGACGTATCAGCCGGTCGACCGGGCGAAGATGGACAAGGCGATCTTCGACGCGCTGAAGCCGGGTGGCAGCCTGGTCATCGCCGACCACGCGGCCAATGCGGGCGACGGCGCCAAGGTCGGCAAGACGCTGCACCGCATCGAGAAGGCCACGCTCGAGAAGGAAGTTGAAGCGGCGGGATTCAAGCTGGTGGACGAAGGGACGTTCCTACGCTACCCCGGCGACCCGCACACCGAGCCGGTGTTCCAGCGGGACAAGAATAACGAGCCGATCGATGAGTTCGTGCTGCGCTTCGAGAAGCCGCGGTCGTAGCGTCGCCTACGACGGATTTTCGAGACTGAACGTCGCCGTCTGATCGTCGTAGGCGAAGATCTCGCCGTAGCGGGCCCAACTGACGACCGCCCGCAGGGTCCGCTCGGCGTAATCTTCGCTCATGTAGTCCTCGAGTTCGTCGCTGAACCGGCTCTTGGGCGCGCGGTGGGACGGGCGCTCGTCGAGGACACGTCGGATGTGCGCGGCGAGCGGGACATGAGCGAGGACGTGTCGGGCGAAGAGGCGCTTGCGCTCCTCGGATTCCGATTCCGCGAACGTCCGACCCGCCGCCGTGAGCCGGATGTCGCCCTCCTCGGTCTCGGCGAACCGCAGCAACTGGAGGGCGTCGGCGATCGGGAAAAGATCGTCGATCTCCATCTGCAGCTCGGAGGCGATCTCCGGCAGATCGGCGCGGCCGTCGTACGTCGCTACGGTTTCGATCAGGCCGGCCAGGGAGTTGGACGACACACGCGGAAGCTGCATGGCGATGCCGGTTCCGGGAATGCGATCCTGGCGCAGCGTGGCCATCCGCGATTTACGCGCCGTCATCTCGACGTAGATCGCATCGACCAGCTCGCGGAACGCCATGTCCTCGCGGTCGCGCGGATGCGGCAGATCGACCTTTATCTCGCGGGCGACGCGGCCGGGATCGGACGCGAAAACGAGAATGCGATCGCACATCAGCACCGCCTCCTCGATGTTGTGGGTCACCATGAGGATGGCCTGGATCGGAAGCTGCCCGTTCGACCACAGCTCGAGCAGATCGGTGCGGAGATTCTCGGCCGTCAAGACGTCGAGCGCCGAGAACGCCTCGTCCATGATCAGGATATTGGGATGGACGACGAGGGCGCGGGCGAAACCCACCCGCTGGCGCATACCGCCCGAGAGCTCCTTCGGATAGGCCGATTCGAAGCCGTCGAGGCCGATGAGGTCGATCGCCGACAGCGTGCGCTTGCGAATCTCGGCGTCCGGAAGCCCGAGCGCTTCGAGGCCGATCTCGACGTTCTCGAAGACGGTAAGCCAGGGAAACAGGGCGAAGGTCTGAAACACCATGGCGATGCCCGCCGCCGGTCCGCGGACCGGCTGGCCCTGATAGATGATGGAGCCGCCGGTCGGCCGCGCCAGGCCGGCGATGAGGCGGAGCAACGTCGACTTTCCCGAGCCCGAACGCCCCAGGAGGCCGACGATCTCGCCCTTGTCGAGGGTCAGATTGACGTCGTCGAGAACGAGCAGGTCCTGCCCGGAGCCCTTCGGAAAGGACTGCCGGATTCCCTGCACGTGCAGCAAGTCGACCGAAGCCATCATCGCAGACCTCTCAGGCAAGGCGGAAGCGCCGTTCAGAGTAGCGGTAGAGCGGACGCCACAGGAGACGATTGAACAACAGGACCAGGACACTCATCACGGCGATGCCGAGCACGATGCGGGGGTAGTCCGCCGCTTCGGTCGCTTGGGCGATGTAGGAGCCGATGCCGTGGGCGATCAGATGCTGATCGCCCCAACTCACGAACTCGGCGACGATGCTCGCGTTCCAGGAGCCGCCGCTCGCGGTGATCGCCCCTGTCACGTAATAGGGAAACACGCCCGGAAGCGCCACTTTCCGCCACCACAGCCAGCCGCGCACGCGGAGGTTCGTGGCGCTGTCGCGGAGATCGGACGGGAACGCCGACGCGCCGGCAATGACGTTGAACAGGATGTACCACTGGGTACCGAACACCATAAGTGGGCTCAGCCAGATGTCCGCGTTGAGCCGGAAGTGAACGATCAGGACCACGGCCACGGGGAACACCAGATTGGCGGGGAACGCCGCCAGGAACTGCGCGACCGGCTGAATCAGGCGCGCCAGCCTGGGGTTGAGCCCGATCCGGACCCCGAGCGGAACCCAGATCAGGCTGGCGAGCGCGATCAGGACGATGACCCGGACGAGGGTCAGCAGCCCCAGGCCGAAGGCATCGAGAAACTCCGCGATCGACAGCGAGTCGGCGACGAACTCGACGATCCGGCCGATCGCCAGGAATGTCGCCACGGCAACGACAGCCATCCACGCCCAGTCGGCGGCCCGCGAGCCGACCCAGCGCGCGAAGGCTCCGTCAGGCTGCGCGCGCAACGAATGGGAGCGCCGGAACGACCAGCGGATCGCCTGATGAACCGGCGCCATGGCCCAGCGCACCAATCGGGAGCGGCGCAGCATGGTGAGAAACCACGATTCGGGAGCGACATCCCCCGGCGTCTGCTCGAAGCGGAACCGATCCGCCCACGCCACCAGCGGGCGGAACAGCAACTGGTCGTAGGCGACGATCACCACCAGCATGGCGAGGATCGCCCAGCCCACCGCGGCGAGGTTGCGATCGGCGATGGCGAGCGCAATGTAGGAGCCGATCCCGGGCAGCGTGATGGTGGTATTGCCGACGGTGATCGCCTCGGCCGCGACGACGAAGAACCAACCGCCGGACATCGATATCATCATGTTCCATATCAGCCCCGGCATCGCGAACGGGACCTCGACCTTCCAGAACCGGAGCCATGGCGAAAAGCGCAGGCTGCGCGCCGCCTCGTCGAGATCCGCAGGCAACGTCCTGAGCGACTGGTACAGGCTGAACGTCATGTTCCAGGCCTGACTGGTGAAGATCGCGAAGATTGCCGCGAACTCGGCTCCCAGCACGCGCCCGGGCGCCAGCGCGAGGAAGGCGACGATGGTGAGCGAGATGAAGCCCAGGATCGGCACCGATTGCAGGATGTCGAGGATCGGAATCAGAATCAGTTCGGCACGCCGGCTTTTGGCGGCAACCGTCGCATAGACGAAGGTGAACACCAGAGAAACCGCAAGCGCCGCAAGCATGCGCACCACGGTGCGCAACGCATATTCCGGCAAATAAGAGGGATCCAGCGAGACGGGCGTCGCTTCGAGCACCGCCAGAGAGCCCATCATCTGCTGGCCGGCGGTGGCAATCATGGCCATCAGCGACACCACGAGAACGATGGCGACCGCGTCCCAGGCGGAGGGCGCGAGTCGACGGGTGCCGACGGAGGACAGCAGGGGTTCGGCTGCCATGATGGCCGCTCGCTCGGAATGGTGATTCGAGGGGCCCCAGGGAACCCGTGTGCCCCATAACACATCCGGTCGTTCGGGGGCTAGCCGCTATGGATGGGGCGCCGTCGAAATATGCCGGCGCGCGCGGACGGAAACGACCGGTCAGGAGGGGAAGCGGCGGCCGATCACTGCTGGATGGCGGACAGAATCCAGCGGCCGCCGGTCTGGCGCATGAAGGTCCAAACCTCGGTCGCATCGACGCGCTCGGTCTTGCTGCCGTCGACCACCCGACCGTCATCCAGGGAGGAGGCATAATCGAGCGCGCTAAAACGCATTGCCACCGTGGCGTAGTCGACGGCTCCTTCGTGCCAGGACTCGGCCAGATCGCCCTGCTCGAGCTTGACTGCCTCGACGGTGTTGGCGATGCCGCGACTCGTGTTCATTGCGAGCTGTTCCGAAAAATAGGCCAGCATTTCCGGGGTGGCGAGGCGGCGAAGCGCCGCCACGTCGCCGCCGCTCCAGGCATGCTGGACCGCCTCGAGCAGGCGCTCGAATTCGGTGAAGTCGGCGCTGCCGATGCCGACCTCGTCGGTCGCTTGGGGCGCGGCCGGCGCGGACGAAACCGGTCCGGCGAACATCGGCTCGCGATCACGGAGGCGGCTCCCCAGGCCAGCCGCGGAATAGGCCATCGGCGCGGCGCTTCGGCGGCTGCGGAAATAGCTGACCGCCAGCCACCCCAGCGCACCAATCAGGGCCAGTTGCAGGATCAGGCCGAGGCCGCCGGCGAAGCCGAGCCCACCCATCCCGAAACCATGGCCGAACAGGAGACCGCCGATCCCGGCGCCGATGAACCCGCCCATCAAACCGGTCAGGAACGGGTTGCGCTGTCCGAAGCCCGGTTGCGCGGCGGAGCCGGCGACGGCGCCCGCCGGCGTCGCGCTCTGAGCCGGGGTCGCCGGGGTGACACTGCGCTCCACCGGCCTCGCCGCGGGCGCGGTGCGGGTCGGTGGCGGCGCCGAATAGGTCCGCGCTCCGCGGCTGCCCGCGCTGAAGCCGCCTCCGGCGCGCGCTTCGGCGGCGGCAGGGGCAAGCGCAAGAAGCGCGCACAGCACGAGGGCACCCATACGCACGCGCGAAGTCATCGACGTCATCATTTCCGGCTAATCCTGAGGCGGTTATCCGTGGCCCGGCCCGGGAGCAGATCGATCATCCGATTGGGCACGAAACACACCACGCGACAACCGCAAGATGAAAACAGTGCCCCCGGACCGTTGGTTCAAGAAACGATCCAGGGGCGGGACACGGTCGAGCCTAGCGGATCAATTCACCACGCGCCACGATCCATCGGGCTGCTGGCAGGCGGTGCCGTAGCTCGGCTGCGGAACGCCGCCGACGATCACCTGCGCCTGATACTCGCGGCAGTAGCGGCCGTCGCTGGTGCGATAGGGCGCCGAGGCCGGCGTCGCATCGATTGGCGCCTGGCTGTAGACCGGCGGCGCTGCGTAAACGACGGTCGGCGGCGGCGCGTAGACCACCGGAGGCGGATTCACGAACACCACCCGGCCGCCGTAACGCGGGCCCCAGTAGTGCGGGCGGTAGTAGTGATGCGGATACGGGTGATAGTAGCCCGAGCTGTAGCCGAAGCTGAACGAGTCGGCCGATGCCGGCGCTGCACCCAGGGCACAGGCGGCGGCGAGGAACGCGAGTCCGCCGCACCACTTCGACAAGGCGACCGGACGGATCATTGTGTGTCTCCTACGACTGTCGGGCCATGTCGTGGCCCACGCGCAGATGAAACCCTGAAATTATGGTTTTATGAAGGAATTTCGGCGGGGCGAGTGCTCTTCGCCAGCTTGAGTAACTCTCTGGAAAACAAGACGTCCCGAGCCTCTGCCGACGTTTACACGTGGTAGTGATGGGATTCCGTCGCGTCGCGGCCCCGGCCGACGCCAAGGCCATTGAACACCCAGGTCAGGACGACCGAGACGATCAGGTTGATCGCCAGCGCGTAGAGGGCCGCGTAGCCGGGCACCGTCAGACCGTCGAGGCTCAGCGGATAGACCGAGCCCTTGAAGCCGAGCGTCGACACCATCCAGGTGCCGGAGACGATCCCCGCGATCCAGCCGATCAAGAGCGCGGTGCGGTGCAGCCAGCGGGTGTAAAGGCTGATCAGCACCGCCGGCAGCGTCTGGCTCATCCACACGCCGCCGAGAAGCTGCAACTGGATCGCGTACTGGAGCGGCAGGAAGATGACGAAGGCGAGCGCACCGACCTTCACCACCAGCGACACGACCTTCGCCATGGTGGCTTCCTGCTTCGGCGTGCAGTCGGGGCGAAAGTACTCCTTGTAGACATTGCGCGTGAACAGGTTGGCGGTGGCGATCGACATGATCGCGGCCGGCACCAGCGCACCGATACCGATCGCGGCGAAGGCGATGCCGACGAACCATGACGGGAATGCGTGCAGGAACAGCGCCGGCACCGTGAAGCTGGTGCCGTACTGCTTGAAGCCGGCGGCGAACTCGGGAAGCTTGTCGACCCCGGCGGCGATGGCCATGTAGCCCAGCAGCGCGATCAGGCCGAGCAGGAACGAATAGGCCGGCAGGAACGCGGCATTGCGCTTGATCACGGTGCGGCTGCTCGAGCTCAGAACGCCCGTCATCGAGTGCGGGTAGAGAAACAGCGCCAGCGCCGAACCGAACGCCAGGGTCGCATAGGCGCTGTAGGCGCCGAAGCTGGCACCGGTCGGCGGCGCCAGGAGCAGCTTCGATTCGGGGATCGCCGAGAACATCTTCGCATAGCCACCGAGCTGCGTCGGGATGACGATGACCGCGATGATAATCGTCAGGTAGATCAAGACGTCCTTGACGATGGCGATGCTCGCCGGCGCGCGCAGGCCCGAGGTGTAGGTGAAGGCCGCCAGAATCACGAAGGCTATGATGAGCGGGAGGTCGCCCATGAATCCGCCGGTCGGCAGCCCCATGGCGCCGATCACCACTTGGAGGCCGACAAGCTGAAGGGCGATATAGGGCATCGTCGCCACAACGCCGGTAACGGCGATGGCCAGCGCGAGCCCGCTCGAATCGTAGCGGCCGCGGACGAAATCGGCGGCGGTGATGTAGCCGTTGTGCTTGCAGACCGAGTAGAGCCGCGGGAAGACCACGAACACGATCGGATAGACGACGATGGTGTAGGGCAGCGCGAAGAAGCCGATCGCCCCGGCGCCGAACACCAGCGCGGGAACGGCGATGAAGGTGTAGGCGGTGTAAAGATCGCCGCCGAGCAGGAACCACGTGACCACGGTGCCGAAGCGGCCGCCGGCCAGGCCCCATTCATGCAGAAGGTCGAGATCGCCCTTGCGCCAGCGGGCGGCGATGAAGCCGAGCCACGTCACAAATCCGAAAAGCAGCACGAAAATCGCAAGCGCGACCCAATTCAAATGCGCCACGGTCCCCTCCCCGTCGATACCCCTATTTATTCGCCGTCGTTATTCGCCGCCCGCGGGATCGTCCTTCGTCGCGAAGTAGACGATCAGCGTGATCGCGGAGCTGATCAGAACCCACAGGAACTGATACCAGTAGAAGAATGGGATGCCCGCCCACGACGGCTCTATCGAATTGAAGAACGGCACCCAGAGGACGCCGACGAACGGCGCCAGAAGAAGGAGATACCAGGCTCGGCTGGCCTTGCGCCGCCGCGGGCCGGTATCGGACCTCGTGCCGGAATCGGGTTGTCTCACCATGACCGATGCGCCTCCCCTGTTTATTGGCTGCCCGGTGTATCGTTGCCGCCATTTGAGCCGTTTTGAGGCGGCCGCGCAACCGGGCCGAAAACGGCTCGAAACGACAGAGGGGAACCATGCTGAACGCGGGAATCGTCGGGCTCGGCGGCTGGGGACGCCGTCTGGTCGAATCGGTACAAGGGAAAAGCGACCGCATCCGCTTCGTCGCCGCGGTCACCGGCACCCCGGCCAGGGCGGAGGCGTTCGCCGCAACCCATGGCTTCGCAGTGGGCGGCGATCTTCCGGCGATGCTGGCCGACCCCAAGGTCGAGGCGGTGGTCTCCGCCGGCCCGGCCGGCCTGCATGCCGCCCATTCGCTGGCCGCCATCGCGGCCGGCAAGCCGGTGCTCGCGGTGAAGCCGATGGCAGTGACCCGTGTCGACGCCGAGGCGCTGCGCGCGGCCGCGGCGAAGCGCGGCGTGCTGCTGGCGCTCGGTTACAACCGCCGCTTCCTGCCGGCGGCGGACGAGCTCCGTCGCCGGATCGCGGCGGGCGATCTCGGGACGCTGCTGCACGTCGAAGGCAACTTCTGCGTCGACCGCTATTTCAAATTGAAGCCCGGCGCCGACTGGAAGACCGACACCCGTCAGGTGCTCGCCGGCGCGCTCGCGGATCATCCGCTCTACGCGATGATCGAGTTCCTGGGTCCGGTGGCGGAGGTCGTCGCCCACGGCTCGGCGCGTGCCGTCGACTTGCCGATCGCCGACACCACCGCCGTGCTGCTCCGGTTCAGGAGCGGCGCCAGCGGGCTCCTCACGGCGATCGGCGCCACCGCGACCTACGAGCGCCTGACGGTGTTCGGCTCCAAGGGGTGGGCGGAGATCCGCGGCGGCACCCGCTTCGAGTTCCAGCCGGTCGGCGGGAAAGCGGCCGCGACCGATTATCCCGCTTTCGACGCCGAAAAAGCCGAGCTTGAAGCGTTCGCCATGGCGGTCGCAGGGGAGAAACCGTTTCCCGTGCCGGTCGACGATGCGGTTCACAGCGTCGCCGTGCTCGAGGCGATGGACCGCGCCGCCCGGCTCGGTCAGCCGGTCAGGATCGACTGACGCGGTCGGCGTCCCGGCGCTCCGGCATGGCCTTGCCGCTGATCTCGGCGCCAGCGTTGGGCGCCAGCCGCAGGAAGAACAAGGCCGATCCGAACGTGATCAGGCCGACGGCGATGAACGCATAGACGAAGTCGGGCCGCGCCAGCTCTGTCCCGCCGCGCAGGCCGAGGAACTCATGGAGCAGGAACGCGCCCGTGGCGACGCCGAGGCTCGACGAGAGCTGCTGGGCCATGCTGGCGAAGCTGGTGGCCCGGCTCATCGCCGGGGGGGACACCTCGGCATAGGCGATGGTGTTGACGCTGGTGAACAGGAGCGAGCGGAAGAAGCCGGCGGTCAGGAGGATGACGAAGATCAGAAGCGCCGGGGTCGCCTCGGTGAACAAGCCGCAGGCGATGAGAAAGAATCCGTTGATGAACGCGGTCCCGATCAGGACGCTGCGAAAGCCGAAGCGCTTCAGGAAGAACGGCGCCGACATCTTCATCGGCATCGATCCCGCGGCACCGGCAAGCTGGAGCAGGCCGGAGCCGAGCGGCGTCATGCCGAACGCCAGTTGCAGCATGAGCGGCAGCAGCAACTGATAGGCGCCGGCGCCGATACGGAACAGCGAGCCGCCCAATGTCGCCAGCGAGAACGTCGGAATCCGCAGGAGCCTCAGGTCGATGATCGCGTTCTCGGTCCGCCGGGCGTGGAGCACGTAGACGGCGATGCAGAGCGCGCCGCCCGCCAACAGCGCCGCGACGATGCCGCCCGGCAGGGTGCCGCGATCGATCGTCTCGAATCCGAACACGAGGGCGGCAAGGCCAGCCCCCGACAGGATCGCGCCGACGACGTCCAGCCGCGGAACGCCGGCCTCGCGCACGTTCTCGAGAAAGCGCGTGGCGAGGTACATGCCGAGGACGCCGATCGGCACGTTGATGAGGAAAATCCAGCGCCACGACGTGTAGGTGCTGATGAAGCCGCCCAGGGCCGGGCCGACGATCGGGCCGATCAGCGCCGGAACCGTGAGATACGACATGGCGCGGACGAGGTCGGTCTTGGGCACCGTGCGGAGGATGACGAGGCGGCCGACCGGCACCATCATCGCGCCGCCGATGCCCTGGAGGATGCGCGCGGCGACGAACATCTCCGGCGAGATGGAAACACCGCACAGAATCGAGCCGATCGTGAACACGCCGATTGCCGTGCGGAACACGGTGCGCGCGCCGAAGCGGTCGGCCACCCAGCCGCTCAGCGGGATGAACACGGCAAGACTCAGGAGATAGCAGGTCACCGCCAGGTTGAGGCGAAGGACGTCCTCCGCGAACGAGCGGGCGATGATCGGCAGCGACGTCGTGATGACGGTCGAGTCGAGGTTCTCCATGAACAGCGCGCTGGCGACGATCAGCGGCACGCGGTATTGCCGGGCGGAGGCAAGGAGGGACATCGAGCGGGAATCGCAGGTGGACGAAAGAGGAGCCGGGGGACGGAGGCCGCGCGCCGTCGAAAGCCGGTTGGGATGGGGCCGACGATTTCGCGGCGCGCGCTTTCCTTATCAGGAAAGCGGTGTCAGGACCACGGGCGCGAGTGCCGCCAATGCACGGCCGCCCACCCCGCAATCGCGCGATCTACAGGCGGTTGTTCTTCTGGCGGAGAACCTCTTCGTCTTCCGTCAGGCCCATCCACATGCCGCCCTTGTCGGGTTTGGCGGGCTCGACCGGCACGCGCTTCGACATCTTGGCGCCCTTGGGATAGCCGGCGATCTGGAGCAGATAAGCCTCCTCCTCGCCGACGCTCTCGAACCAGTAGCGGCTGTTCTCGGGCAACAGCAATCCTTCGTGCACGCCGTATTCGCCGAGAATCTTGTTGCCGGGGCCGTAGAAGCGCACGCGGCCCTTCAGGACCATGTACATGAGGTCCATGTTGGGATGGTAATGCAGGTTGTTCTCGCCGCCCTGATTGAGAATCTGGACCGATGCGCGGCAACTGTCGGTGCCCGCGAGCTTGACGTGGAGCTTCCGCCCGTGCGGGATTGCGACCTCCGGCCGCGCGAATGCGAAGCTCGTTACGCCCTCCTCGGCCTTGAGGTGAAACGCTTCCTTCTTGGCCTCGCCGAACAGTTCGTCGGATGCGTCGCGGCCCTTGACCTCCGTCATGTCGTCCTCCCGATGTTTTCTGCCGATCGGTAAGTTTAGGCCGCCGACCGGAGGCACGGAAGGGCCAACGCTTGTCCGCCCGCGAACCCTCATGCCCACATCTAGCGAGCGAGCGCGTTCTTCGCCGGATCGGCGACATCGTAGGGAAAGACCACGGCGCGATCGGGCTTGGCCACGGCGCGATCCTTGCCCTTGTAGTCGAGTCGCGCCAGCAGATCGTGGATGATGCCGAGGCGCGCCGCCGGCTTGTCGTCGGCGCGCACGACGGTCCATGGCGCAACGGCGCGGTGGGAGCGCGCCAGCATGTCGTCGCGCGCCTTCGAGTAATCCTTCCAGTGCTTCTGTGCGGCGGCGTCGATCGGACTGATCTTCCATTGGGTGAGCGGATCCTCGCTGCGCTCCTCGAGCCGCCGCTTTTGCTCATCCCGGGTGATGTCGAGATAGTATTTGAGGATGATGATCCCCGCTTCGACGAGAAGCTGCTCGAACAGCGGCACCGAGCGCATGAACGCCTCGTATTCCGCGTCGGTGCAGAAGCCCATGACGCGCTCGACGCCGGCGCGCGTGTACCAGCTCCGGTTGAACAGGACGATCTCGCCGCCGACGGGCAGGTGCGCGACGTAGCGCTGGAAGTACCATGCCTTACCGTCGCGATCCGACGGCTTGCCGAGCGCCACGACGCGAGTCTCGCGCGGGCTCATGTGCTCGATGATGCGCTTGATGGCGCCGTCCTTGCCCGCCGCGTCGCGCCCTTCGAAGATGACGAGGACCTTCATCTCGTCGGCGATGACGCGCTTCTGCAGCTTGACGAGCTCGATCTGCGCCTTGCGCAGCGCCTTCTTGTAGGTCTTCTTGCCGTTTCCGTTCGATGCCATGGCCTTCCCGCTCAGATATTGAGGCGCTTGGTGCCGCTGACGTGCGGATTGCCGCGCTCGTAGAAGCGCAGCATGCGATGGGCTTCGCGCGAGAGTCCGATGCGGACGCTGGTGCCGATCGCGCCGGCCGGCCGGGCGGCGGCACCGAGCCAGAGCCGCCCGGCGGCGCAGAGATCGACGCCGTCATAGCGGCGGTCGATGCCGAGGGCGGTGGCGAGCCGGCCCGGCCCGCGCGCGAGATCGATGGGTTTGGCACCGGGACGGCGGCGCTGCATGAGGGCGATGCCCTCCAGCGGCTCGAGCGCGCGCAAGAGGACGCCGGCGCCGATCCCGGGCCGCTCGCCCGAGACGTTGAGCGAGAACCAGCAGCCGTAGATGAAATAGACGTAGGCATGGCCGCGCTCGAGGAAGAGCGAGCGGTTGCGCGCCGTCTCGCCGCGGAACGCGTGAGCGGCTGAATCGCCGATCACGTAGGCCTCGGTCTCGACGATGCGGCCGCTCATCCGCCCTTCGGGCGCGTCATGGATCAGCGTTTTGCCTATGAGAAAGCGGGCAAGAGTTTCGGTATCGACCGGCAGCTCGCGACGATTGAGCCGACGCACGGCGAGGGTTTCGCCGCGGGACGGCGCTTCGAGAGGCGCCGTCCGTCGCAGCGATGAGGAAAGTCTGTCGGAACGCATCTGGAACTTTCGCGGGAGGAATAGGGAGACGGACGTCGGGATGGCGCCTATTGTCTCCGCCGGCCCGTGGCACGCAAAGCACAACCTTGCCTCGATTTTGCCCAAATGTCGCAGTACGGCCATTTCAGGCATTTTTCGGGATGCCAGACGAAGAAGCTGGAAGGTGGAGAAGACCATGCGTCGTTCCTTGCTCGCTTTCGCATTCTCCCTGTTGATCGCCATCGGGTCGCTCGGTGCCGGCACGGCCTTCGCCGCCGACGCACCGGCGCCCAAGGGCTTGTGGCTGATCACCGACTACCCCGCCGTCACGGTGCGGGCGGGCGAGACCGCCACCATCCGCATGAAGCTTCAGAACGCAGGGCTTCCGCCCGAACGCATGGCGCTTTCGGTGCAGGGCCTGCCGTCGGGCTGGAAGGCGCAGATCGTCGGCGGCGGCCAACCGGTCGAGGCCGCAATGCCGTTCACCAACGATTCGGTGAGCCTCGAGCTCAGGCTCGACATTCCCAGCTCGCAGACGTCGGGCACCTTCAGCCTCGGCGTGCAGGCTCGCGGCAATTCGGCGAGCGCCACGCTTCCGCTCCAGGTGACGCTCGGCAACGATCTTCCCGCCAAGCTGACGCTGAAGCCGAAGCTGCCCTCGCTCAAGGGCACGGTGCGCGCCAGCTTCGACTATGAATTCTCGGTCAAGAACGACAGCGCCAAGAACGTTCTCGTCGCCCTCGCGGCGGAGACGCCGCCGAACTTCCAGGCTTCGTTCACCGAAAATTACGGCTCCCAGGAGATCAACTCGATCCCGCTCGACGCCGGCCAGAGCAAGGACCTCAAGCTCAAGGTGCAACTGCCGCCCGACGCCAGCGCCGGCGACTACAAGCTGCTCCTGACGGCGTCCGCCGAGGGCGTGCACGCCGAGGTGCCGCTGGCGTTGCAGGCGACCGGCCAGTCCAAGCTCAAGCTCTCCGGCAAGGAGGAACGGCTGAGCGCCCAGGCCGACGCCGGCAAGGTGACCCAGATCCATCTCGTCCTCAGCAACGACGGAACCGCGCCGGCCGAGAACATTTCCCTCTCGGCGAGCCCGCCGACCGACTGGAAGGTCGACTTCCCTTCGAAGACCGTCGCCCACCTCGATCCCGGCCAGAAGCAGGAGGTCGTCGCCGACGTGACGCCGTCGGCGAAGTCGATCGCCGGCGACTACATGACGACGTTCCGGGCATCGACCAGCGGCGATTCGACCTCGGCGGAGTACCGCATCGGCGTCACCACCTCGACGCTGTGGGGCGCGTTCGGCATCGCCATCATTGCCATTGCGCTTCTTGTCCTGGTCGGGGCCGTCGCGCGCTTCGGTCGGCGATGACCGCCATTCTCGAGGCCCGCGGACTCACCAAGCTCTACGGCGACCAGCGCGCCGTCGATGGGATCGATTTCGACCTCAATCCCGGCGAGATCGTCGGGCTTCTCGGCCCGAACGGCGCCGGCAAGACCACCGCGATCCTGATGATGCTCGGTCTCACCGAGCCGTCGGGCGGGACGATTTCCGTGCTCGGCCACAATCCCCTGAGCGATCCCCTGGCGGTCAAGCGCCGGGTCGGCTACCTCCCCGACTCGGTCGGCTTCTACGATCACCTGAGCGCCCGGGAGAATCTCCTCTACACCGCGAAGCTCGCCGGCTTTTCCCGCGACGACGCCCGCGAGCGCATCGCCGCGGCCTTTCGCCGCGTGCGGCTGGAGGATGTCGCCGACAAGGCGGTCGCCAGCTATTCCCGCGGCATGCGCCAGCGCCTGGGGCTCGCCGAGGTGATGATGAAGGGGGCGGACGTTGCCATCCTCGACGAGCCGACCTCGGGCCTCGATCCGCAATCGACCTACGAGCTCCTCGACATGATCCGCGGCCTCAAGGCCGACGGCGTCGCGGTGCTCATCTCGTCGCATCTGCTCGATCGCGTGCAGAGCGTGTGCGACCGCGTGCTGCTGTTCAACCGCGGCCGCATCGTCCTCCAGGGCACCGTCGCCGAGCTGTCGCGTCAGGTGCTGGGCGGTGGCTACGCAATCGAGGTCGAGACGGCGCGCACCGACGTCTACGCGGTGCTCGACGGCGTTCCCGGCATCCGCGAGATTCTCTCCGAGGGACCGAACCGATTCCGCGTCATTGCCGAATCCGACCTTCGCGCCATCATCGCCACCCGCCTCGTCGGCCACGGGGCCGACCTCCTGCGCCTTTCCGTCGTGGAGCCACGTCTCGATGACATCTATGCACGCTACTTCTCCGACCGCGCCGCGGCGTAGAGGCTCGCCCTGGACGGGCCTCGGCACCGTCTTCCTGAAAGAGCTCGCCGATCATCTGGGCGGCGCGCGCATGCGCATCCTCGAGGTCCTGGTGCTGCTGACGGGCATCGGCGCCGTCTACACCGCGATCCAGGACATCCGCTCGGTGAGCGGCGAGGCGCCATACCTGTTCCTCCTTCTCTTCACCCACGCGCGCGATCCGATGCCGTCGTTCATCGCGCTGCTGGGCTTCCTGATCCCGGTGATCGCGATCGGGCTCGGCTTCGACAGCGTCAACACCGAGTTCACCCGCCGGACGCTGAGCCGCATCCTCGCCCAGCCGATCTACCGCGACGCGCTGCTACTGGGAAAGTTCCTGGCCGGACTGGTGACGATCGCGGTCGGGCTGATTGCGCTGTGGCTGCTGATCTTCGGCTTCGGCCTCCTCCTGCTCGGCATCGCGCCGACCGGCGAGGAGGTGGCGCGCGGGCTCCTGTTCCTGATCGTCGCCATCGGCTATGCAGGCGCGTGGCTTGCCGCGGCGATGCTCTTCTCGGTGATCTTCCGCTCGCCCGCGACATCGGCCTTGTGCGCGCTCGGCGTGTGGATGGTGTTCAGCGTGCTGTGGCCGATCATCGCCCCGTTCGCCGCCCACGCATTGGCGCCCCAGGATCCCATCGCGGCGATGTTCGGCGTGCCGTCTATGGCGCAGATCCAGTGGGAGCAGGCGATTTCCCGCGTTTCGCCCAACACGTTGTTCGCCGAGGCGACGCTTGCGATCCTGCACCCGACGACCCGCGCGCTCGGTCCGGTGTTCCAGAGCCAGATCCAGGGCGCGGTGATGGGGGCGCCTCTGCCGCTGGACCAAAGCGTCCTCCTGGTCTGGCCACAGATCACCGGCCTGATCGCGATCGCAATTCTCCTTTTCGCGCTGACTTACGTGATCTTCCAGCGACAGGAAATCCGCGCGTAGCGTCGTTCCCTTCCGCATGTGAAAACGGCCCGCACCGTCGGTGCGGGCCGTTTTCGTTCAAGCGGCGAGACGAGCCTCAGTCGAGACCGCGCGCCGCGCGCGCCTTCTCGCGCACGGCCGGCGGAATCTTCGTCGCCTCTTCGACCGTCTTCTGCAGCTCCTCGCCCGACATCGGATCGAATTCGGCCTTGGTCTGCTCGACCTCGGCCAGGAACACGGGATCCCTCGTCATCGCGGTAAAGGCGTCGCGAAGCGCCTTGACGCGGTCGGCGGGAATGCCCGGCGAGGCGAAGATCGAACGGCCGACGACGGCGCCGCTCGCGTACAGCGACAGAATCTGCTTCTGCTCGGGCGACGTGCCGAGCTCGACCATGTCCGGAACGTCCGGGATCTCCTTGTGGCGATATGGCGTGTACTGGACGATCAGGTTGATCGATTTGCCCTTGAGCCACTCCTGCTTGGAAGTCTTGAGCGTGTTCCACGACGTCGTCGCGCCGTCGACCTCGCCCTTCTCCATCGCCAACATGCCTTCGTTGGAGCCGGGATAGCCGGTGATGACCTTGAACTTCGTGCCGAGGACGTGGTTCAGAACCTTCGGCATGAATTCGGCGGGGGAGGCCGGCCCCGTTCCCGCCACGGGCGCTACCATCTTCATAGCGTCCTGGATCGTCTTGACCTTCGAGGTGTGCCACGTCAGCAGAAGATCGACGTTGGAGGTGGCGCGGCCGATCCAGTTGAATCCCGCCGCCTTGTACTGCACGCCGGGCGTGCCGAGGGCCTCCTCGAGCGCCACCGTCTGCGTCACGATGCCGAGCGCGGTGCCGTCCTTGGGCGCGATGTTGTAGACATAATTGGCGGCGCGGAGGCTGCCGGCGCCCGGCATGTTCTGCGGCACCACCGCCGGCGTTCCCGGAATGTGGCGGCCAATGTGGCGCGCCACCAAACGACCGAAGAAGTCGTAGCCGCCGCCCGGGCCGTAGCCGATGTAGAGATTGACGGTCTTGCCTTTGTAGAACTGCTCCGGGGTCTGCGCGCCGGCCGCGCCGGCCGCGCACAGAAGCGACGCGACCGCAGCGCCGCCGATCAGGCGTTTCACGAGATGAACGGACATGGAAACCTCTTCCGATGAATGCGGCGGTGCGGCCGCAGGCTTGGCCCCGAAGCGCGGGGATGGAAACCGGGTGAATAGGCCGTTACGCAGTGAAAATCCACCGATGATTTGCGCCGCCGGCGGGGGCGTCAGCGGCACGAAAAGCGCAGGTTAACCAGTCGGTTATGCCGGAACGCTGTCCTCGGCCTCGGCGTGCTTCGAATGGTCGGCCGCGATCATCATGTAGACCGCCGGCACCACGAACAGGGTGAACAGCGTGCCGATCGAAAGACCCGAGGCGATAACCAGACCCATGCTGAAGCGCGACACCGCACCGGCGCCGGACGCCACGATCAGCGGCACCACGCCCATCACCATGGCGGCGGTCGTCATCAGGATCGGCCGCAGCCGGATACCGGCCGCCTCCTCGATCGCCTGGCGCTTCGACATGCCGTCCTTCTGCATGTTGTTGGCGAACTCGACGATCAGAATGCCGTGCTTGCTGATGAGGCCCATCAGCGTCACGAGGCCGACCTCGGTATAGATGTTGAGCGTCGCCCCGCCGACGCCGAGGTAGATGAACAGCAAGGCGCCGGCGATCGACATCGGCACCGAGACCAGGATGATGAGGGGATCGCGGAAGCTCTCGAACTGCGCCGACAGAGCCAGAAAAATGATGATCAGCGCGAACGCGAACGTCGCCACGAAGCCGCTCGACTCCTGGACGAACTGGCGCGCCTGACCGGCGTAATCGACCTGATAGCCGGCCGGCAGCGTCTCCTTGGCGAGGCCGTTCAGGTAGGCGAGCGCCGTGCCGACGGTGATGCCCGGCATGGGAACGCCCTGGATGGTCGCGCTGTTGAGCTGCTGGAAGTGATTGAGCGACTCCGGCGTCGTCTTGGTCGCGAGAGTAGCGACGGTCGAGAGCGGCACCGAGGTGCCGCTGGCGGTGCGGATGTAGTAGTTCCGCAATTGATCGGCGTTGAGGCGCGCCGTGCGCTCGACTTGGGGGATCACCTGGTAGGAGCGGCCAGCGAAATTGAAGTAATTGACGTAGCCGCCGCCCAGCATCGAACCCAGCGCCGAGCCGATGTCCTGCATCGTGAGGCCGAGCATCGCCGCCTTCTCGCGATCGATCATCACCTCGGTCTGAGGCTTGTCGAAGCGGAGATCGCTGTTGAGGACGATGAACATGCCCGATTTCTGCGCCGCGTTGAGAAACTGCTGCGAGACCTCGTTGAGCTGATCGAACGAATCGGTGGTCTGGATGGCGAGCTGGACGGGAAGACCGGTGGCTCCGGGAAGCGGCGGCAACTGGAACGCGAACACCTGGGCGCCAGCGACCTGATTGAGCTCGTTCTGGATGACCGGCTGGAGCTGGTTGGTGGTCACGCTGCGCTGATCCCACGGCTTCAGCACCATGCCGGCAATGACCTGCGCCGGCGTGTCGAGCTGGAAGACGAGCTGCGTCTCGGGATGGGTCCGGAAGATCCGGTTGATCTGATCGTCGTAGAGCTGCTTCTGCTGGAGCGTCGCATTGGGCGCGGGGGTCGCAAAGGCGATGATGAGGCCGGCATCCTCCTGCGGCGCGAGCTCGGTCTTGGAGCCGGTGAACAGGAAATAGATCGAGCCCAGGATGATGAGCGCGAACACGCCGGTGACAGCCAGGGTGTTCAGGCTTCCGTGCAGGAACCGCATGTAGCCCTTGCGCAGGCGATTGAAGTTGCGGTCGATGAAATCGACGGTGCGCGCCTCCCAGCCGCTGCGGTCATGGCTGTGCGGCTTGAGCAGCTTGGACGACATCATCGGCGACAGGGTCAGCGCGAGGATGCTGGAAATGACGACGCAGCCCACCAGGGTGAAGGCGAACTCGCTGAACAGCGCGCCGGTGAGTCCGCCCTGAAAGCCGATCGGGATGTAGACCGCCACCAGCACGATGGCCATGGCGATGATCGGCGCCGCCAGCTCGCGCGCGGCGCGGATCGCCGCCGGGAACGGCTTCATGCCGTCCTCGAGGTGGCGGTTGACGTTCTCCACCACGATGATGGCGTCGTCGACCACCAGGCCGATGGCGAGCACCAGCGACAGGAGCGTCAAAAGATTGATCGAATAGCCGAGCGCCAGCATCGCCGTGAACGTGCCGATCAGCGACAGGGGAATGGTGACGATCGGAATCAGCACCGAACGCGGCGAGCCGATGAAGGCGAACACGACCAGGGTGACGATCAGCACCGCCTCGACCAGGGTTCGGATCACCTCGCTGATGGCGCTGGTCACGAACTGGGTGGCGTCGTAGACGATGGTGCCGTCCATGCCTTCGGGAAGCTGCTCCTGGATGCTGGGAAAGACATCGTGGACGCGCTTCACGACCTCGAGCAGATTGGCGTTCGGCGCCACCTGGATGCCGATGTAGACCGCCTTCTGGCCGTCGAACGAAACCTGCGATTCGTAGTCCTGGGCGCCGAGCGTGACAGTCGCGATGTCCTTCAGGCGGACAAGGGCGCCGTTCTGCTGCTTCACCACCATCTCGCGGAAGCCGTCGAGCGAGGTCAGGCCGGTCGAGGCGGTGAGCGGCATCTGCACCATCTGGCCCTTGGAGTTGCCGATCGCCGAGGTGAAGTTGTTGGCGGCCAGCGCCGCGCGGACATCGCTGCCGGTGAGCCCGTAGGCCGCCATCTTGACCGGATCGAGCCAAGCGCGGAGCGCAAACTGCTTCTGGCCGATCAGCTCGGCGGTCTGGACGCCCTCGATGGACTGAAGCCGCGGCTGGACGACGCGCAGGAGATAGTCGGTGATGTTGTTCGACGGCAGCACATCGCTCTTGAAGCCGATGTACATCGAATCGATGGTTTCGCCGATCTTCACCGTCAGCGTCGGCTGCTGGCTGCCCTGGGGCAACTGATTGAGCACGGCGTTGACCTTGGTGTTGATCTCGGTCAGCGCCTTATCGGGATCGTAGTTGAGCCGGAGGTTGGCGATGATGGTGCTCACGCCCTGGATGCTGGTCGACGTCATGTAGTCGATGCCGTTGGCCTGGGCGACCGAGTTTTCCATCGGCGTGGTGATGAACCCGGCGACGACGTCGGGATCGGCGCCCGGATAGAGCGTCGTGATGGTGACGACGGCGTTCTGGGTGCGCGGATACTGCAGCACGGGCAGCGTCTGCACCGAACGCAGGCCGAGCACGAGGATCAGCAGGCTGACGACGGTCGCCAGCACCGGCCGCCGGATGAAGATGTCGGTGAATTTCATTGCGCGGCCGACCTCATTCGTTCGGCGGATTGGGCGCCGGGTTGTTGGTCGGCTGCACCGAATTGTTGATGACGACCGGAATGCCGTTGCGGAGCTTGTTCTGGCCCGCCGTCACGATCTCGTCGCCGTCGCTGATGCCGGTCAGCACCGCGACCTGATCGCCGCGGGTCTCGCCGGTGGTGATGAACTTCTGGCGCGCGACCGCCTGCGGCTTGCCGTTGGCGTCCTTGCCCTGCTCGTCGACGACGTAGACGATATCGCCGTAGGGATTGTAGCTGATCGCCGTCTGCGGCACGGTGACGTAGGGCTGCGGCGCGCTGAAGCGGATGTTGACGCTCGCGTACATGCCGGGCAGCAGCTTGCGGTCGGCGTTGCCGAGCGACGCCCGCACCAGCACGTTGCGCGTCTCGGGGTCGACCTTCGGATTGATCGCGATGATCGAGCCGGTGAAGGTCCGGCCGGGATAGGTGTCGGTCTCGAGAGCGATCGCCTGTCCGGCCGCGATGACGCCGAGCGCCTGCTGCGGGACGTAGAAGTCGAAGAAGATCGGATCGAGCGACTGCAGCGTGACGATGGTGGCGCCCGGGCTCAGATACTGGCCGATGTCGACCTGACGGATGCCGAGCCGGCCGGCGAACGGAGCGCGGACCGACTTGTAGTCGACCATCGCCTGCTGCTGGGCGACCTGGGCCTCGGCGTTCTTGAGGTTCTGCTCGTCGGCATCGAGCGTCTGCTTGCTGATCGCCTGCGCCTTGAACTGCTGCGCGTCGCGGTTGTAGGTGATGCGCGCCAGCGCCGCCGAGGCCTTGAGCGCGTTGAGCTTGGCGATGTCGTCGGCCGCCATCAGCTCGATCAGCGGCGCGCCTTCCGCGACCTCCTGGCCCGATTCGAAGTGGATCGCCGAGACGATGCCCGAGACCTGGGCGCTGAGATCGGCGCCGCGCATCGCGCGCAGGCTGCCGACCGCACGCATCTCCGGCTGCCATTCGGCGATCTCCGCCTTGACGGTGGAGACGGTCTGCGGCGGAATGCCGCGCGACGACATGAATTTCTGGATCATATGGCCGCGGAAGGCGCCGAAGCCGAACACGCCGCCCAGCACGACAACCACCGCGATCAGCATGATGACCATGCGCTTGGTCATGAAAATCTCCGCATGTTGGGCAAAGGGATCATGGGAACCGTCACTGGCCGGCGGCGACGGTGTCGGCCCGGTTCCACCAGCCGCCGCCGAGCGCCTGGAACAGCGCGACGGTGTCGGCGTAGCGGGTCGCCTGGGCCTGGACGAGGCTGATGCGCGCCTGCTGATAGGTGCGATCGGCGTTGAGGAGCGTCACGTAGCTGATGGCGCCGTTGCGATACTGATCGCGCGAGATCGCCAGGCTGTCGGAGGCCGAGCGTTCGGCTTCCGCCTGGGCGCGGACGGCGTCGGCGTCGCTTTCGAGCCCGCGGAGCGCGTCGGCGACGTTCTGGAAGGCCTGCAGGACCGTGCTCTGATACTGGGCGGCGGCCTGGTCGTAGGCGGCGATTGCCGCCTTCTTCTCGTGCTCGAGCGTGCCGCCGCGGAAGATCGGCTGGAGAATGTTGGCGCCGATGTTCCAGAGACTCGAGTTCGCGCCGAACAGGCCGCCGGTGCGCGTGGCGGCGGTTCCATAGCTCGCCGAAAGCGATATCTGCGGGAGCTGATTGACGGTGGCGAGGCCGACCTCGGCGCTCGCCGCGTGCAGAAGCGCTTCGCGAGCGCGGATGTCGGGGCGCTGGTCGACGAGCTGCGACGGCAGGCTCACCGGCAGCTCCTGCGGCAGTGTGAGATCGGCGAAGCGGAAGCTCTGCTCGATCTCCTGGCTCGGGAACCGGCCGGCCAGCGCCGCCAATTGATTGCGCGTCTGGGCGAGCTGCTTCTGGATATTGGGCAGCGTCGCGCGGGTCTGAGCGAGGGCGGCTTCCTGGGCGAGGACGTCGGCGCGCGCCACCGCGCCCAACTGGAACTGGCGGCGGACGACGTCGAGCTGCTCGGTCTCCGCCTTGACGATGTCCTCGGTGGCGGCGATCTGCTCGCGCAGCGACGCTTCCTGGACCGCCAGGGCGACGACGTTGGACGACAGCGTGAGATAGGTCGCTTCGAGCTGGAAGCCTTGGAATTCGGCCTGGGCCGCGTCGGCTTCGATCAGGCGCCGCTCGCCGCCGAACAGATCGAGCGAGTAGGAGACGTCGATCGAGGCGCGGTAGAGATTGAACGTCGTCGCGCCGGACCGGCCTTGAAGGGCGCCCGGACTGCGCTCGCGCGTCGCCGACGCCTGGGCGTCGACGCTCGGGTAGTACGAGCCCTGGTCGGCGTAGAGATTCTCGCGCGCCTGGCGCAGCGCCGCTTCCCCGGCGCGGATGTCGGGATTGGCGGCGAGCGCCTGCTCGACCAGCGTGTTGAGCGGCTCCGAGTGGAACAGCGTCCACCACTGGCCGGGGATGTCGCGCCCCATCGCGAACGCCTGCGCCTCGCCGGCGGCGGTCGACGCCGAGGCGGTCTTCTCGGGGAGCGGCTGGGCGGTGTAGCCATCGACCGCCGGCGCCTTGGGACGCAGGAAGTCGGGGCCGACGGTGCAGCCCGCCAGCATCGACGCCGACAGAAGGGCCGCCAGCGACGCCGCGCGCGCGCGGCTGCCCCGGCTGTGCAACGAGTGTGTCCCCTTCATCGCGTCGTCTGCCTCTCGGTGGGTGTGGCGGCGAAAAAATGACCCGGCGCGATCCGGCGCATGGGCGCGGCTCGACGCTCGGGACATATTTCGGCAGGGGAAAAGCTTCCTTCGCCCTGGTTAATGGTGTATATCATATACACTGCATATTAACAAGAGGCTGTTCGGGATGGCGCACGAAGCCACCGACGAGTGCGAACGCAACCTGGGATTCCTGGTGTGCGACATCTCGCGCCTGGTGCGCCGGCACTTCAACAGCCTCGCCCGCGACACCGGCCTCACCCAGCCGCAATGGCAGGCCATGTTCATCATCTCCCACAATCCGGGGCTCAATCAGGTCAGCCTCGCCGATCTTCTCGAAATTCATCCCATCACGCTCACACAGCAGCTCGACCGCATGCAGGCGGCGGGCTGGGTCGAGCGCCGCCCGGACCCGACCGACCGCCGCGCGACCTGCCTGTTCATCACCCCCAAGGGCCGGCCGGTCCTCGAGAAGCTGCGCGCGATCGGTGCCGAGATTTTGAACATCGGCTTCGGCGACATCGACCCCAGGTTGCGCGAGAAGATGGTCGAGGCTCTGATTCTCGTCCGCAACCGCTACGTCGCCGCCGACACCGTCAAACGGTCGAACGGCAAAAAACGTTCCGCGAAGCGCGCCGTGGCCGCGCGTAGCACCCGGGCCGCCAAGACCGCGGCGCGGCGCTGACGTCCCCTGCGGTGGCATTCCCGCCGATGGCGTGTATAAAAGACGCCATGTCCGAATCGAGCTCAGAAACGACAGTTCCCGCCCCCGCCGCTCCCCATCCCGTCCCGACTGCGTCGCTCAGATCGCTGTTCTGGCTGTTTTTCCAGATCGGCGCGATGAGCTTCGGCGGCGGGCTCGTCGCCTGGGTCTACCGCGAGGTGGTCGAAAAGCGCCACTGGCTCCCCGCCCCCGACCTGATGAGCGGAATCGCGCTCTCCCAGGTCCTCCCCGGCATCAACATCACCAACCTCGCGGTCTATGTCGGCCAGCGCATGCGCGGCATGACGGGCTCCATCGTGTCGCTGATCGCGCTCCTGGTGGTGCCGTTCTTCGCCGTCATCGGCCTGGCCGCGGTCTATGCAAAGATCGACTCCATTTCATGGGCGCACGACTTCATGGCCGGCGTCGCCGCCGCCGCCGTCGGCCTCGTGCTCTCGGTGACGCTCAAGTCGGTGCGCGCCGGCATTCGCGGCATCGGACCGATTGCCGTGCTGATCGCCGTGTTCGTCGCGGTCGGAATCCTGCGCTGGTCGCTGGTGGCGGTGGTGCTCGTTCTCGCGCCGACCAGCGTGGCGCTCGCCTGGTGGAAGCAGGGAGCCAAGACCGATGCGCGGTGATCTCCTGTGGACGGTGTTCATCGTCTTCGTGCCGATGTCGTTCCTCGCCATCGGCGGCGGCGCCAGCATCTTGGCCCCCATCCACCATCAGGCGGTCGAGGTCTACGGCTGGATCAGCCAGCGCGAGTTCGTCGACATGTTCGCGATCTCGCGCGCGGCTCCCGGGCCGGGCTCGATCCTGGTGACGCTGATCGGCTGGAAGGTGGCCGGCTGGCCGGGTGCGCTGGTCGCGTCGCTCGGCATCTTCCTGCCGTCGTCGCTGCTCTGCTACGGCGTCACCAAGGCTTGGAACCGCGCCCGCGGCACGCGCTTTCATGCCGCCATCGAGCAGGGGCTGACGCCGATCGCCGCCGGCCTGATGCTGGCGGGCGCGCTCGCCATCGTGCGCTCCTCCGACAGCGGCCCGATCGGCTGGGCCGTGGCCGCGCTGGCGACGGCGATCATGTACTGGCGCAACATTCAGCCGCTGCTGATGCTGTTTGCGGGCGGCGTGCTCTACGCCGTGGCCAATCTGATCCTCGGCTGAGTTCGACGCTCCGCTGACCGCAGCCGTCGTTTCGGATATCCTTCGCGCGAGGGACGATGTCCGACCGCTCGCACGCGCAAGACCTGGCCGAACGCCGCGCCGCCGTCGCGGCGCTCTATCGCGCCGACGAGCGGACGGTGCTGGCGTCTCTCGTTCCGGCGGCACGCACCGATGCCGATGAGCGCGCGCGGATCGCGGCGCGCGCCCGCGACCTCGTCGCCGCCGTGCGCGACGAAGCCCGGCGCGGCTCCGGCATCGAGCAATTCCTCCAGGAATACCGCCTGTCGACGCCGGAAGGCGTCACGCTGCTGGGGCTTGCCGAGGCGTTCCTGCGCATCCCCGATGCCGCCACCGCCGACGCGCTGATCCGCGACAAGCTCGGCGCCGGCGACTGGGACGCCCACCGCGGCAAGTCGCCGTCGGCTCTCGTCAACGCCTCGACGCAGGCGCTGGCGCTGACGCGCCACATCCTCGGCGAGACGGACGGCGACGGCGTCGTCGCCCGCCTCCTCGCCGCCGGCGGCGAGCCGCTCCTCAGGAATGCCGTCGGCGCCGCCATGCGGATCATGGGCGGGCAGTTCGTCCTCGGCCGCACCATCGCGGAGGCGCTCGGCAACGCCCGAAACACCGAGGCGGCGGGCTTTCGCCACTCCTACGACATGCTCGGCGAAGGTGCGCGCACGGCAGCGGATGCGGCGCGCTATTTCGATTCCTACCGTCACGCCATCGCCGCGATCGGCAGTGCGGCCGGCGACAGCACCGACATCGACGCCAGGCCCGGCATCTCGGTGAAGCTCTCGGCCTTGCACCCGCGCTATGAGGCGACGCAGGCGGCGCGCGCCCGCCGCGCCGTGTCGGAGCGCCTGCTCGCGCTCGCCCGCGACGCGCGCGACGCGGGCATCGGCCTCACGGTGGACGCCGAGGAAGCCGAGCGGCTCGCGCTCTCGCTCGACATCGTCGAGCGCGTCGCCGCATCGTCGGAAATCGCCGGCTGGGACGGGCTCGGCCTCGCCGTCCAGGCGTACCAGAAGCGGGCGCGGGCCACGATCGAGTGGATCGACGCCCTCGGCGCCTCGCTCGATCGCCGTTTTCCGGTGCGGCTCGTCAAGGGCGCCTACTGGGACGCCGAGATCAAGCGCACCCAGGAGCGCGGCCTCGACGGCTATCCGGTGTTCACCCGCAAGGCCGCGACCGACGTCGCGTTTCTCGCCTGCGCCCGGGCACTTCTCGCCGCGCCGCACATCTATCCGGCGTTCGCCACCCACAACGCGCTGTCGGTCGCGACGGTGCTCGATTGGATCGGCGACCGGCGCGATCTCGAGTTCCAGCGCCTTCACGGCATGGGCGACGGCCTCTATGAGCCGCTGATCGCCAGCGAAGGCATCGCCTGCCGCATCTACGCGCCGGTCGGCGTTCACCGCGACCTCCTCGCCTATCTCGTCCGCCGCCTGCTGGAGAACGGCGCCAACACCTCGTTCGTCCATCGCGTGGCCGACCCGCAGGTGCCGATCGCGACGCTGATCGCCGATCCGGTCGCGGCGGTCGAGCGCGCCGATTGCCGGCCCCATCCGCGCATTCCCCTGCCGCGCGATCTTTACGGCGCCGAGCGGCGCAACTCCCGCGGCGTCGATCTCAGCGACGAAGCGACGGTCGGGCGCCTGCTGGGGGGTCTCGAAGCCGCGTCAGCCGAGCGCCACGACGCGGCGCCGATCGTCGACGGCCGGGACGTTGCGGAGGGCGGATCGCGCCCGGTGATCGATCCCGCCGACCGCCGCCGCACCGTCGGCCACGTCGTCGAGGCGAGCCCCGCGCTGGTGGGCGCCGCCGTCGCCTCCGCGGCCCGCGCCGCCGACCGATGGAACGCGCAGGGCGTCGAGGCGCGCGCGCGATGCCTCGAACGCATGGCCGATCTCCTCGAGGAGGATCGTGCCGCACTGATGGCGCTCGCCGTGCGCGAGGCCGGCAAGACCATTCCGGACGCCGTCGCCGAGGTGCGCGAGGCGGTCGACTACTGCCGCTATTACGCCGTCCAGGCGCGGCGCGCCTTCGCGCCCCTATTGCTGCCGGGACCGACCGGCGAAGCCAATCGTCTGGCGCTGTCCGGGCGCGGCGTCTTCGGCTGCATCAGCCCATGGAATTTTCCGCTGGCGATCTTTCTGGGCCAGATCGCCGCGGCGCTGGTCGCCGGCAACGCGGTGGTGGCGAAGCCCGCGCCGCAGACGCCGCTGATCGCCGCCCGCGCCGTGCGCCTGTTCCACCGTGCCGGCGTACCCCCGGACGCGCTCCACCTGGTCCCCGGCGGGACCGAGGTCGGACAGGCGCTGGTCGGCGACCCGCTCCTCCGCGGCGTCGCCTTCACCGGATCGACGGCGGCGGCGCGGAGCATCGCCCAGGCGCTCGCCGCCAAGCCGGGTCCCATTACACCGCTCATCGCCGAGACCGGCGGCATCAACGCCATGATCGTCGACAGCTCGGCGCTGCCCGAGCGCGTCATCGACGACGTGGTGGCATCGGCCTTCCAGAGTGCCGGTCAGCGCTGCTCGGCGCTCCGCATCCTTTATCTTCAGGACGACACCGCCGATGCCGTGATCGCGATGCTGATGGGCGCCATGGACGAGCTTGTCATAGGCGACCCCGCCCGGATCGACACCGACGTCGGCCCGGTGATCGACGGCGCGGCGCAACGGCGTCTCGCCGAAAGGCTGTCATCGGGCGTCGGCACCGTGCTCCACCGCTCGGCGCTGCCGCCGGAGTGCGCCCATGGCTGGTTCGTGGCGCCGCATCTCGTCGCCCTCGACCGGCCGGAGCAGCTCGAACGCGAGGTGTTCGGACCGGTCCTGCATGTCGTGCGCTGGCAGGCGGACCGGCTCGACGAGGTCGTCGATGCCGTCAACGCCACCGGCTACGGACTGACGCTCGGCGTCCAGACCCGCATCGGCAGCACCGTCGAGCGCGTGCGCGAACGCGCGCGCGTCGGCAATCTCTACGTCAACCGCTCGATGATCGGCGCCGTGGTCGGCGCCCAGCCGTTCGGCGGCGAAGGTCTGTCGGGGACCGGCCCCAAGGCCGGCGGCCCGCATTACCTGCCGCGCTTCGCGGTCGAGCGCACGGTCTCGGTCGACACGACGCTGGCGGGCGGCAACGCCAGCCTGATGGCGATGGACGACGGCGGCGACGACGGGGCGTAAGCCGGCCGGATTCGGCGCCATTTGACGGCCGCCACGCAGCCTCCCCATAATCGCCGCAATAAGCACCGGCCTCGGATCGACGGAGCCGGGCAATCCTGACAGGGAGGTTCCATGACGCTCAAATCCGTTGCCGCCGCCGGCGCGCTGTTCGGCGCCGTTTTCGCCGCCGCCCCCGCGGTCGCTGAGACTCATCTCGACATCGTCACCTTCGGCGGCACCAGCAACCTGCCGATCTGGATCGCGATGGACCGTGGCCTGTTCGCCAAGGAAGGGCTCGACGTCAAGCAGGACGTCACCAAGGGCTCGGTCGCCGAGATCAAGAACATGATGGCCGGCAAGTATCAGATCGGCACGACGTCCTTCGACAACTCGATCGCCTACACCGAAGGCCAGGCCGACGTGAAGATCGACAACTACGACATCGTCGGGATCATGGGCGTCCACTCCGGCATGAACAGCGTCGTCACGACGCCCGCGATCAAGACCTACGCCGACA
>Ga0207664_10000200_pt1 | contig 44986 bp, 46 predicted proteins | sample LARL83metaG_FD_184349 | JGI IMG/M metagenome (GOLD analysis project Ga0207664, IMG submission 184349) | Corn, switchgrass and miscanthus rhizosphere microbial communities from Kellogg Biological Station, Michigan, USA - LAR L8-3 metaG... | ecosystem: Host-associated > Plants > Roots >...
TGGTGGACGAGGCGACCCATCCATGGGGCGTCAAGGTCAACCGCATCGAGATCAAGGACATCGCGCCGCCGCGCGACCTGGTCGACGCGATGGCGCGGCAGATGAAGGCCGAGCGCGAGAAGCGCGCCAACATCCTCGACGCCGAGGGCTTCCGCCAGGCCGCGATTCTCAAGGCCGAAGGCGAGAAGCAGTCGGTGATCCTGGCCGCCGAAGGCGAGAAGGAGGCCGCGTTCCGCACGGCCGAGGCGCGCGAGCGTTCGGCCGAGGCAGAGGCGAAGGCGACCACGATGGTGTCCGACGCGATCGCCAACGGCAACGTCAACGCGCTGAACTACTTCGTCGCCAACAACTACGTCGAGGCGCTGAAAGAGATGGCCAAATCGCCGAACCAGAAGATGCTGCTGCTGCCGATCGAAGCCACCGGCATCCTTGGCTCGCTGGCCGGCATCGCCGAGCTGGCCAAGGAGTCGCTGGGCCAGCAGCAGAAGTCGATCACGCCACCGCCGTCGCGCTGAGGACTGGATCATGTGGGAGCTTTCGACGCATTACCTGTGGTGGATCCTGGCCCTGCTGCTGATCGCCGGCGAGCTGCTGCTGCCGGGCTATTTCCTGCTGTGGATCGGCCTGGCCGCGGCAGCGATGGGCGCGGTGATGTGGGCGGTGCCTGCGCTCGGGGTGCTGGCCCAGGCGGTGCTGTTCGGCCTGCTCGCGGTGGCCTTCTGCATCGGATACGCGCGCTGGCTGCGGCCGCGGCTGGAACGCCGCGCACCCGGTGACGAGCGCTTGAACCGGCGTGGCGAGCAGATGATCGGCCAGCGCTACGAGTTGATCGAGCCGATCGTCAATGGCCGCGGCAAGGCGCGCGTGGGCGATGGCCAATGGCTGGTCAGCGGGCCGGACATGCCGCTGGGCAGCACGGTGGAAGTGGTCGCCGTGGAAGGCACCACCTTGCGGGTGCGCGCCGCGGCATGAATGCCGGCAACGCCATCAGCCAGCAGCAGTTCGCCACTACCGCACCGGCCACGCGGATCGCGTTCGTGCTGGAGCTGGCGCGGCGGCTGCACCAGTACGGTACCTCCGCACCACGTCTGGAAATGGCGGTGGCCGGCGCCGCGCAGCGGCTGGGGCTGGCTGCCGACGTATGGTCCAGCCCGACTGCCGTCATCATTTCCTTTGCCGATTTGGCCCAGGGCGAGGAAGCCGTGGCGCAGACCACGCAGGTGATGCGGCTGGCGCCCGGCGAGGTGAACCTGCAGCGATTGTGCGACGCCGACGACATCGCCGATCGCGCCATCGCCGGCGAGCTGGATCTGCGCGAAGGCTTCCGCCTGTTGCGCGCGCTGGGCCGGCCCGACACGCGCCGCGACAAGATCGGCCTGCTGGCCAGCTACGGCCTTTCCGCCGCCAGCATTGCGGCGTTGTTCCTGCACAGCTCGTGGGTGGATCTGCTGGTCGCCGGCGTGATCGGCGTGATCATCGGCGGCATCACGCTGCTGGCCGCCAGCCGGCCGCAACTGGCGGCGGCCAGCGATGCGATCTGCGCGCTGGTGGCCACCGCGGTGACGATCGTGGTGAGCGCTTTCGTGGTGCCGCTGGCGATCAAGTCGGTGGTGCTGGCCAGCCTGATCATCCTGGTGCCCGGCATGTCGCTGACCACGGCGGTGCGCGAGATATCCAGCCAGCACCTGGTGTCCGGCATGGCCCGCATGGGCGGCGCGATGTCGACCTTGCTGAAACTGACCTTCGGCACCATCGCCGCCACCCAGCTTTGCGCTGCGTTCGGCATTACCGCGCGCGACTTCGCCTTGCCGGCGCTGCCGGCGTGGACGGATTATCCGGCGCTGCTGGCGGCTGCCATTGCGTTCGCCATCCTGTTTCGCGCCGCGCGCCGCGACTGGCTGGTGGTGATCGTGGCCGTGATCGTGGGTTATCTGGCCACACGCTGGGGCGGCGCCATTTCCGGATCGCTGCCGGGCGCACCGTTTGGCGTATTCCTGGGCGGCCTGCTGCTCGGTGCGCTGGCGAATATCTATGCCCGATTCGCGCACCGGCCGGGGGCGGTCATCCGCGAGCCGGGCATTCTTCTGCTGGTGCCTGGCAGTGTCGGTTTTCGCAGCATGTCCTTTCTGCTCGAGCGCGATACATCACTGGGCCTGGATACCGGCCTGCTTCTGCTTACCCTGCTGGTATCGCTGGTGGCCGGGCTGATGTTCGGCGATTTGCTGGTTTCGCCACGCCGTTCCCTTTAAATCAAAAGCGGCCGAAGGCGTTGATCATTTCGCCTGCCTTATCTGTCAAGACGACGAACCCGCCCGGCACGCTCGCCCCCTTCCCTGCAAAGCAGGAGAGGGTTGGGTTGACCAAGGCCAGATCAAAACCACCTCCTCCTGCTTTGCAGGGGAGGAATCAAGTGCGTGTTTGCCAGTTCAGGCGAATGCAGCATTTGCCCCGGAACCAACAAAAAAACGCCGGCACAAGGCCGGCGCTTTTCGTTGAATCAGGTGACGGAGCAATCAGATCGCCAGATCCTTTTCCTTCTTGCCGGCCTTCAAGGCGTCGTTGAACCAGTGCGGGCGCTTGCCGCGGCCGGACCAGGTCTGCGCCGGATTGGACGGGTTGCGGTACTTGGGCGCAACGGTGCCCGTGGTGCGCTTGGCCTTGCCGCGGGTGCCGCCGAAGATGTCTTCGAACGAATAACCCTCGGCCTTGAGCAGCGCATGGATTTTCTCGCGCAGCTTGACGACCTTTTCCTTGCGCAGCTCATTCTGGCGAACCTGTGCCTTGCTGATCAGGTCGTTGAGCTGGGTGTGATTGAGATTCTTGATATCGACGGCCATGATTTGACTCCCGGGGGATGAGTGTCGGCAATAAGCGACCTGGCAGTAACCATTATTATCGAAGCGGGGCCAGGCGCATGAAACGTTGTTGCAGTCATGATTCTCGCTGATATGCGGAATCGTTGTAAAGCGCGCTTCATCCGTTCGGGCGCGCGGCGCAATTAAGAAGCGGCCGAACTGCTCTCCATTTCCCATCCCATTAATGGCCATTGCCGCGAATTGAATGGCGTATTGCAGAATCGGCGATGGCCCGGATAAAGAAACGGCCGCTCGTGGCGGCCGCTTCGATTAACCCGGCTTCACCTGGCGTTCTCAATCCAGCAGGGCGAACAAATCGTCCTGGCTGATTGCGCGGCTTTCGCTTTCCTCGCGGGCGCGATATTCCAGCGTGCCGCTGGCCAGGCCGCGTTCGCTTACCACCACGCGATGCGGAATGCCGATCAGCTCCATGTCGGCGAACATGCCGCCCGGACGCAGGCCGCGATCGTCCAGCACCGCCTCGATGCCGCGCTGGCCCAGCGACTGGTACAGCGCCTCGGCAGCGGCGCTCACTTCGGGCAGGTTCTTGGGGTTGATCACGCATACGGCGATGCGCCAGGGCGCCATCGCTTCGGGCCACACGATGCCGGCGTCGTCGTGACGCTGCTCGATGGCCGCCGCCACGATGCGGCTGATGCCGACGCCGTAGCAGCCCATGGTCATCAGCTGGGCCTTGCCGGTTTCATCGATCACGCTCGCCTTGAGTGCCTGGGCATATTTTTCGCCGAGCTGGAACACATGCCCGACCTCGATGCCGCGGGCGATATGCAGCACGCCATGGCCGTCCGGCGAAAGGTCGCCCTCGACCACGTTGCGCAGATCGGCAACGCGGGTGATGCGCGCATCGCGGTCCCAGTTGGCGCCGGTGCAATGGCTGCCGTCGGCGTTGCCGCCGCAGACGAAATCGGCGAGCACGGCAGCGTCGCGGTCCACGATGACGGGGATCGACGCCGGCAATCCGACCGGGCCGATGAAGCCGGGGCGGGTACCGGTGGCGGCGAGGATTTCCTCCTCGCTGGCCAGCACCGATTGATCGGGCAGCTCGGCCAGCTTGCCGGCCTTGACCTCGTTGATCTCGTGGTCGCCACGCAGGCACAGCGCCACCAGCCCGTCGCGGCCGCGTACCAGCAGTGTTTTCACGCATTGCTGTGGCGAGACCTTGAGGAAGCTGGCTACATCGGCAATGGTCTTCTGCGTAGGCGTATCGACGCGTTGCAATGCCGCGCCGGGAGCAGGGCGCGCGATCGTCGGCGCCAGCGCCTCGGCCTTCTCCAGGTTGGCGGCGTAGTCGGAGCCGTCGGAAAACGCGATCGCGTCCTCGCCCGAATCCGCCAGCACTTGGAACTCATGGCTGGCATTGCCGCCGATGGCGCCGGTGTCGGCCTGCACGGCGCGGAAGGTGAGCCCCAGGCGCGTGAACATGCGCACATAAGCCTGATACATCGCCGCGTAGGTTTCGGCCAGCGACTCCTGCGAGAGATGAAACGAGTAGGCGTCCTTCATCAGGAATTCGCGCGAACGCATCACGCCGAAACGCGGCCGGATCTCGTCGCGGAACTTGGTCTGGATCTGGTAGAAAACGATCGGCAGCTGCTTGTAGCTTTTCAGCTCGTTGCGCGCGAAATCGGTAACGACTTCCTCATGGGTCGGGCCGTAGCAGTATTCCTGCTGCTTGCGATCCTTCATTTTCAGCAGCTGCGGACCGAATTTCTCCCAGCGGCCGGTTTCCTCCCACAACTCCCGCGGCTGCACCGACGGCATCAGCATTTCGATCGCGCCGGCGCGGTCCATTTCCTCGCGCACGATCTGCTCCACCTTGCGCAACACGCGCAGGCCCAGCGGGCTCCAGGTGTACAGGCCCGAGGCGAGCCGGCGGATCATGCCGGCGCGCAGCATCAGCCGATGACTGGTGATTTCGGCGTCGGCGGGGACTTCCTTGACGGTGGCCAGATGAAATTGGCTGAGGCGCATGCGGTGTGTCCAGGTTGAATGGAGACGGCCATTGTAGCGGGCCGCCGCTGCCATCGCTGGAGACGCGCCGCCGGCAAACCGCAGCCTGCCGTCGGCGCATGAGGCAGGCGATTATTTCGCCTGGCAGTACTGGTCGTACTGGCCCTGTGCCGCGCTGGCCTGCTCCTTGCGCTGCTCGCCATCGAGCGCGGTGGCCTTGCCGTTCTGCTGCATCACCACGGGGCCGCTGCCTTGCAGGGCGGCCAGGTTGGACTTCAGCGACTCGCACAGCTTGGTGCGGTTTTCCGGGGTGTCGGCCACCGGAGCGGTCGGTTCGGAGGCCGGCTCGCTCTGGCCCTCGTTGCTGGCTTTCGCCGGCGCGACCAGCGGCGCCGCCGTGCCGGTGGTCTTCACCTGCTTGAAGTCCGTGCCTTGCGCCGGCGGCGCTTCGGAGTAATGCACCGTGCCGCTGGCATCGGTCCATTTGTAGACCTGGGCAGTGGCCAGCGGGGCCAGCAGCAACAGCGCCACGGCAATCAGCGAACGATGCATGGTGTTCTCCATTTCACGGGATGTCGACAGGCTCCCTTGTTATCACTCGGTCCGGGCTCAAGCAAGCGATGGTTTACACTGCGCGCATCCCTGTCACGGTCCCGATACATGAGCGACTCCACCCCCGTCCGGCCGCCCCGACACCGGGGCATCTACCTGCTGCCGAACCTGTTCACCACCGGCGCGATGTTCGCGGGTTTCTACGCCATCATCGCCAGCATGGACGGGCGCTACACGGAGGCGGCGGTGGCCGTGTTCATCGCGGCGGTGCTGGATGGCATGGACGGGCGGGTGGCGCGGATGACCGGCACCCAGACCGAGTTCGGCGTGCAGTACGACTCGCTGTCGGACCTGATCAGCTTCGGCCTGGCCCCGGCGCTGGTGATGTACTCGTGGTCGCTGTCTGCGCTGCGCGATTTCGGCCCGCTGTGGGCCAAGCTGGGCTGGGCCGCCGCCTTCATCTACGCGGCCTGCGCCGCGCTGCGGCTGGCGCGCTTCAATACCCAGGTCGGCGTGGCGGACAAGCGCTACTTCCAGGGTCTGGCCAGCCCGGCCGCGGCGGCAGTCTGCATGTCGTTCGTGTGGAGCGCGGACAAGTTCGGCTTGCCCGGCAGCGATTTCTGCTTCATCACGCCGGTGATCGCGATCGTGGTCGGCCTGCTGATGGTCAGCCGGTTCCGCTATTTCAGTTTCAAGTCGCTGCCGATGGGCGACCGCCAGCGCGTGCCGTTCGTATGGATGGTCGGCGCGGTATTGCTGCTGGCACTGCTGATCCTGGATACCGCGCGGGTGCTGTTCGTCGGCTTCACGCTGTATCTGTTGTCAGGCCCGGTATGGACGATCTGGAGCCTGGGTTCCCATCGACGCCGCACGCGGCGCAACGCGGCATGAACGCGAACGCACGCCAGCACGCGGACGCCAGCCATCGCGACCGGCTGCTGCGTGCGCTGGGCGTGACGCCGTGGGTGCGCCGCGCGCCGGCGGGTTCATCGGCGCTCGTCGCCGAATCCGTTCCCTTTGCCGCTGCCTCGGGCAGCGGAGTCGCCTGTGTGGTGGTGCTGCCGGAAGCCTGCAGTACGCGCGAGCTCGACCTGCTCGGCCGCGCGTTCAACGCGTGCGGCGCCGCGCTGGCCCGCGCCGCGCGCGTCACCGTGCAGGCCGGGCAGCTCGCCGGGAATGTGCCCGAGGCGCGCGCCTACCTGGTGTTCGGCGAGGCGCAGGCGCACGCGCTGGGCCGTGCGCTGCCGGCGGCGGTCATGCACAAGGCGCAGATCGTGCTGGCCGATGAGCCGGCCCTGGTGCTGACCAGTGCGGGCGCCAAACGACGCCTGTGGAGCGCGCTGCGCAGCCTGCGCCGCGCGCTGGCCACGGCAGGCGGTTAGCTGTCGTGGCCGCGGTCGTCAAACCGGCGATCCAGGTGCGCGGCATGCGCACCGAGGACCTGGCCACGGTCAGCGCCATGGAAAACGCCTCCTACGAATTCCCGTGGTCGGCCGGCATCTTCAGCGACTGCGTCAAGGCCGGCCATCCGTGCTGGGTGCTGTGCGTGGGCCAGGACATCGCCGGCTACGGCATCCTGTCGATGGGTGCCGGCGAAGCGCATGTGTTGAACCTGTGCATCGGGCCGGACTTTCGTGGCCGCGGACTGGGCCGCCATCTGCTCGGCCGGCTGCTGGACATCGCGCGGTGGAATGGCGCGGAGCGGGTGTTCCTGGAAGTGCGGCCATCGAACCCGCTGGCGAAAACGCTGTACGAGTCGGTGGGTTTCAGCGAGATCGGGCGCCGGCCGCGCTACTACCCCGCGAAGCACGGTCGCGAGGATGCGATCGTGATGGCGCTCGACATGGCCGCAGGCCCTATCGAGAACTAGCCTCGCGCTGAGCCGGCAGGGTATGTGCCGGACTGCTCAACCCTGCAACTTCATCTCCTGCTCGCGCAAGGCGGTCAGCGTGGTATTCCAGTCCGTGATGCGCTGGCGCTCCTGCACGACGACTTCGGCTGGCGCATTGGCCACGAAATTGGCGTTGCCGAGTTTGCCCTCGCACTTCCTGATCTCGACTTCGATGCGCGCGATCTCCTTGGCCAGGCGAGCCTTCTCGGCGCCGAGATCGATCAGTCCGGCGAGCGGAATCAGCACGCGCAACGTGCCGACCACGGCGGCAGCGGCAGCCGGTTCGTCGGTACCGCTACCGATCCACTGAGGTGCTTCCGTGCGGGCGAGGAAGGCGATCTGCGCGGCAAATTTGCTGATGCGCGCGCGATCGCCGGCGTCGCCGTCAGCGAGCAACAGCGGGATCGTTTTGGCTGGCGAGATGTTCATTTCCGAACGGATCCGGCGGATGCCGCTCAGCACGTTCTTGAACCATTCGATCTCGGCCGTGGCTGCATCGTCCGCAACGATCTCCTCGGACCTCGGCCATGGCCGCTGCATCAGGCTCGCTTCGCCGAGGCCGAGCTTCGGCGCCACCGATTGCCAGATTTCTTCAGTGATGAACGGGATCACGGGATGCAGCGCGCGCAGCACGCTTTCCAGCACCACCAGCAAGGTGTGGCGGGTCGAGGCGGCAGCGACGGCGTCATCGCCATTCAAGGCCGGCTTGGCCAGTTCGAGGAACCAGTCGCACAGCTCGTTCCAGGTGAACTCGTACAGCGCCTGCGCGAGGTGATCGAAGCGGTAGCTGGTGAAGTGTTGCTCGACTTCGCCGAGCGTCTGTTTCAGGCGAGTAAGGATCCAGCGTTCGGCTTCGGTCATCGGCGCCCCGGCGGGCGCGGCGATTTCGCCTTCGGGCAAATTCATCAGGACAAACCGCGCCGCGTTCCACAGCTTGTTGCAGAAGGCCTTGTAGCCTTCGGCGCGCTTGATGTCGAAGTTGATGGTGCGGCTGTAGCTGGCCAGCGCGGCGAAGGTGAAGCGCAGCGCGTCGGTGCCGATCGCGGGGATGCCGTCGGGGTAATCCTTGCGGATGCGCTTCTCGACCTTGGCGCGCACCTGCGGGATCAGCAGCGACTTCGTGGATTTCTCCACCAGCGGTTCCAGCGCGATGCCGTCGATCAGGTCCAGCGGATCCAGCGTGTTGCCCTTGGACTTGGACATCTTCTGGCCTTCCGCATCGCGCACGATGGCGTTGATGTAGACCTCGCGGAACGGGATCTGGCCGGTGAAGTACTTGGTCGCCATCACCATCCGCGCGACCCAGAAGAAGATGATGTCGAAGCCGGTGACCAGTACCGCGCTGGGCAGGAAGATCTTGTCCTGCTCCCAGTTCGCCACGACCTCGCCGCGCTCGTTCTTCACCGGACCATCGGCCGGCCAGCCCAGCGTGGAGAACGGCCACAGCGCGGAACTGAACCAGGTGTCCAGCACGTCCTCGTCCTGGCGCAATGCACCGACCGGCGCCGTCGCTGCGCTGGCGCGCGCGTCGGCCTCGTCCTCGCCCACGAAGATGTTGCCGGCCTCGTCGTACCACGCCGGGATGCGGTGGCCCCACCAGAGCTGGCGGCTGATGCACCAGTCCTGGATGTTGTCCAGCCATTGGGTATACGTCGTCGACCAGTTCTCCGGCACGAACCTGATTTCGCCCGAGCGCACGGCGTCCAGCGCCGGTTCGGTGATCGCCTTGCGGCCGCCGGGACGTCCATCCTTCTGGACGTCCGAAGTCAGGTCGACGAACCACTGGTCGGTCAGCATCGGCTCGATCACCGCGTCGGAGCGCTGGCTCACCGGCACCTGCAGCTTGTGCGGCTTCGTCTCGACCAGCAGGCCGGACTCTTCGAGGTCGGCAACGATTAATTTGCGTGCATCGTAGCGGTCAAGGCCACGATAGCGCAGCGGAATCCCATTCAGCGAGTTTGCAGCCTCAATACCTTTATCCAAGGCTTCCATTGGGGAAGCTGTCACCGCTCCATCTTTGGCGTCGTCCGAACCTCCAAGAACTCTCGCGTGAAGGTTAAAAATATTGATTGGCTTCAAGTCGTGCCGTTGTCCGATCGCATAATCGTTGAAGTCATGCGCCGGGGTGATCTTCACCGCGCCGGTGCCGAAATCCTTGTCCACGTAATCGTCGGCGATCACCGGGATCTGCCGGCCGGTCAACGGCAGGTGCAGCATCTGGCCGATCAGGTGGGCGTAACGCTCATCCTCCGGATGCACCGCCACGGCCACGTCGCCGAGCATGGTTTCCGGGCGCGTGGTGGCGACCACCAGTGACGCGGCGCCGTCGGCGGTCATGTAGCGGATCGACCACATGTGGCCATCGCGCTCGACGTTGTTCACTTCGAGGTCGGAGACGGCCGTGCCCAGCAGCGGATCCCAGTTCACCAGCCGGTTGCCGCGGTAGATCAGTCCCGCGCGATACCAGTCGATGAACACCTTGCGCACCGCGGCGGACAAACCCTCGTCCATGGTGAAGCGCTCGCGCGACCAGTCCGCGGCGGCGCCGATGCGGCGCATCTGGTTCGTGATGGTGGAGCCGGACTCCTCCTTCCACCTCCACACGCGTTCGATGAAGGCATCGCGGCCCAGGTCGTGCCGCGTCTTGTCCTCGACCGCCAGCTGGTTCTCCACGATCTTCTGGGTGGCGATGCCGGCATGGTCGGTGCCGACCTGCCACAACGTGTTGAAACCGCGCATGCGCTGGTAGCGCACCAGCATGTCCATCACCGTCTGCTGGAACGCGTGCCCCATGTGCAGCGTGCCGGTGACGTTCGGCGGCGGCAGCAGGATGCAATACGGCTCGCCCTGGCCCGACGGCCGGAACGCGCCGCTGGCTTCCCAGCGCGCGTACCACGTCGACTCGATCTGGGCGGGTTCGAAACTCTTTTCCATCGGGGGCTCGCGATGGCGCGCCGTCGGCGCGCGCGGTGATTTGGGGGCGTGAACGGGGAATTGTACGGGGAGGGGCCGCGTGGCCCAAGCGGCGGGGTGATGATGGCCTGCCACACGGAACGTCCCGGCCGCCGCGGAAAAAGACCCGCGCCCGGCACGGTGGTTCGCCGGGCGTCGCGCTTTTCGAGTCGCGCCTGGCACGATCTGTCCCGCGCACGGGTGTTTGGGCGCGGCGCGTGGGTCAAATAGTCCCGCGCGCAGGACTTTTTCGTTCGCGTGCGGGACTCCGGGAGCCGAGTGCGGGTCTTTCTGGCTGGCGCGTGGGTCCTTGGGGCCGGCGGCCGGGTCTTTTTGTCCCACGGTCGGGGCTCCGTGGATCGTGCGGGCCGTCCGTGTCCGGGCTACAGCAGCTCGATGCCGAACCGCCGCACCAGCAGCGCGAACAGCCAGAAGCACATCACGGTGATCACCACGCAGGCCAGCAAGGTCGGCCAGAAGCCGAGGCGCGGCAGCAGCATGGGGAAGGCCAGGAACATCGGCAGCGTCGGTACCACGTACCAGAACGTGTACCAGGCGTGGTTGGCGATTTTCACCTGCGGTTGGCGTTCGACGTACAGCCAGATCAGCGCAAGCACGGTGACCAGCGGCAGCGCCGCGATCAGCCCGCCGAGGCGGTCGCTGCGTTTGGCCGCCTCGGACACGATCACCACCACCGCGGCGGTGATCAGGTATTTGCTGATGAGCCAGGCCATCGGGCGCTCCGCGAGAGGGAAAGTTGCTGTCGCAGGGCGAATCAATGCGCCGGCGCGGGCAGGCCGCGCAGGAAGGCGGTGAAGCTTGCCATGTTCGCCTGCCAGCCACCGGGATCGCGCGCCGCGATCAGGGTCGAGGCGCCGTGCACGCCGACCCTTGGCTGGTAGTGGACGATGTTGGCGCCGTGCGCGTCGCGCAATACCTCGTCCACGTTGCCGGCCTCGTCCGGATCGGTGGTGATGTAGAACGGCAGCGTCACCTTGGCGGCTGCGTGCTTGATCAGGTTCTTGTCGTCGAAGTATTCGCCCGGCGAGAAGCTGGCGATGGCGCTCAGGCCCGGCGGCTGCTTCGCGGCCAGCACGATCACCAGCGATGAACTGTAGGAGCTGCCCACCGCCACGATGCGCGCGTAGTGCTGCGCGCGGGCCCACGCCAGTGCGGCCTCGAGATCGGGCAGCGCAGCCAGGTAGTCCGCCGACGTGCCGAGCCTGGCCACGGTTTCGTTGTGGCCGCCGAACAGCTCGCCGCCGGAGCGCTGGTCGATCGCCAGCGTGTCGAAGCCCAGCTTCTGCAGCGTGGGCACCACGCTGTCGTATTCGTGCCGGTTTGCACGGGCCTGGTGAAACAGCAGGGCGATGCTGCGTCCCTGCGGCTGTGCATGGCTGAGCGTGCCGTACACGGCCACGCCGTCGGCGGTGTGCAGGGTCAGCGGCTCGCCGGCCAGCGACAGGGCGGGCAGGCACAGCAGGATCAGGCAGGCCCAGCGGGCAAGGCGGGCTCGGGTGGCGATGGTCATGGTCATCACGCGACTCCTCGGCGGTACGCCGCAGAGGCTACGTCACGCGTACGGCGATGGCCAGTGAAGATCAGCGCGTGCGCAGCGTACGGCCGTAATCGTGTACCTCGTCGACCAGCACCTTCACATGCGCCGGATCGACTTCCGGCGTGATGCCGTGGCCGAGGTTGAACACATGGCCAGGGTGGTTGCCGTAGCTGTCGAGCACGGCACGCGCCTCGCGGCGGATCACATCGGGGTTGGCGCGCATCACCGCGGGATCGAGGTTGCCTTGCAGCGCGACCTTGCCGGCGACGGCGAGGCGGGCGGCGGAGATGTCCATCGTCCAGTCGACGCCGAGGGCGGCGCAGCCGGTGTCGGCCATCTCGGCCAGGTGCTGGCCGGCGCCCTTGGAGAACAGCACAATCGGCAGCTCGCGTGCCTGCGGGTCCGCCTTCAGCGCATCGACGATGCGCGCCATGTAGCGCAGCGAGAATTCGCGGAACGACGCCGGGCCGAGCAGGCCGCCCCAGGTGTCGAAGATCATCAGCGCCTGCGCGCCGGCCGCGGCCTGGGCGATCAGGTAGTGCGCCACCGCCTGTGCCAGCGTATCGAGCAGCTGGTGCGCAAGCTTCGGTTCGTTCCAGCACATCGCCTTGAGCGTGGCGAAGTCCTTCGAGCCCTGGCCTTCGACCATGTAGCAAGCTAGCGTCCATGGGCTGCCGGAGAAACCGATCAGCGGCACGCGGCCGTGCAGCTCCCGGCGGATCAGGCGCAGCGCATCCATCACGTAGCGCAGTTCGCCGTCCATGTCCGGCACGGCGAGCTTCGCGATATCGGCGGCCGTCCGCACCGGGTGGGCAAACTGCGGGCCCTCGCCTTGCGCGAACGACAGGCCCAGGCCCATCGCGTCGGGGATGGTGAGGATGTCGGAAAACAGGATCGCCGCGTCGAGCTCGAAGCGCTCCAGCGGCTGCAGGGTCACTTCGCAGGCGTACTCGGGATTCTGCGCCAGGCCCATGAAGCTGCCGGCGCGTTCGCGCGTGGCGCGGTATTCCGGCAGGTAGCGGCCGGCCTGTCGCATGACCCAGATCGGCGTGGTGTCGGTGGCTTCCCGGCGCAGTGCGCGCAGGAAACGGTCGTTCTTCAACTCGGTCATTTCAACGTCCGTACGGGCCTTCGAGGCCCTGGGCAAACATCAGGCGGAAACCGCGCTTGAGCTGGGCATCGCGCGCCTTTTCAAAGGCGCTGACCGCCGCGTCGCGCTCCAGGAACTGCTCGCGCTTCATGGTCGCGCGACCGCCCTGGGTACCGGATTCGCGATACAGCGTCCAGCCGCCGAGCAGGTCCTGCTCCAGCGTGATCTGGACGTAGCGTGGTGCTTCGGTGCTGCCGGGCAGGGTTTGCAGATAGAGGCGCATGGATTCCGGGTGGACAGTGCGGCACGCCGCAAACCCCGGCATTCTAGAAGGCCGGCGGCCGCGTAGCGAGGGCGCTGACGTCGCAGCCGCAGGCAGGCGCCCTATGGAGCGCTGGTGGCGGCCTGCAAGGTCGCCAATACGTCCGCTTCGGCCACGCCGCCGACGATCTCGGCGCGACCCACGCCACGCCACAGGATCAGCCGCAGGACGCCGGCCGTGTTCTTCTTGTCCAGCCGCATCAGGGCGAGAAGCTGCTGCGCCTCCATGCCCGGCGGGATGGCGGTGGGAAGGCCGAGTTTTTCCAGCAGGCGCCGCAATCGCGACGCGTCCGCCGCCGCGCTCATGCCCAGCCGCTCGGACAATTGCGCCGCCAGCAGCATGCCGATCGCCACGCCTTCGCCGTGCAGCAGAGCGGAGTAGTGGCCGGCGGTTTCCAGCGCATGGCCGAAGGTATGGCCGAGGTTGAGCAGGGCGCGCTCGCCCTGTTCGGTCTCGTCGCGGGCGACCACGCCGGCCTTGTATGTCACCTTGCGCGCGATCGCCTCCTGCACCATCGCGGGGTCGCGCGCGGCCAGCGCATCGGCATGCCGTTCCAGCCAGGCGAAGAACGGCTCGTCGCCGATCGCCGCGCCCTTGATGACTTCGGCGAGGCCGGCGCGGTATTCGCGATCCGGCAAAGTGGCCAGGGTGTCGGTGTCGACGATCACCGCACGCGGCTGATGGAATGCGCCGGCGAGATTCTTGCCGACCGGCAGGTTGACGCCGGTCTTGCCGCCGACCGAGGAATCGACCATGGCCAGCAGGGTGGTCGGCATCTGGATGAAGTCGATGCCGCGCATCCAGCACGCCGCGCTGAAACCCGCCAGGTCGCCGACCACGCCGCCGCCCAGCGCGATCACGCAGGCGTCGCGCGTGGCGCCGAGCTGGCCCAGCGCATCAAGTGCGCGGCCGACGTTGGCGAAGGTCTTGTGTGCCTCGCCGTCGTCGAGCAGGAAGGACGACCAGTGCAGGCCTTCGAGCCCCGCCTCGATGCGCGGCAGGTACAGCGGAGCCACCGTGGTGTTGCTGACCACCAGTGCGTGGCGGCCGCGCAGCGTGGCGCGCCAGCGTGCGTGCTCGGCGAGCAGGCCGGTGCCGATCCACACCGGATAGCTGCGCTGGCCGAGCGCGACGGTGATCGTCTGGAATGTGTTCATGCGGTCTGCCTGGGCGAGGCGCCGGGGCGCTGCCAATGGTGGTCGATCAGCGCGATGCAGCGTTCGCTGGCGGCGGCAACGCTGCCGTGTTCGCCGGGCACCGCAAGATCGGCGAGTTCGCGGTACAGCGGCGCGCGCACCTGCGCCATGGCCTGCAGCCGTTCGTGGCGGTCGGGCACCGCCAGCAGCGGACGGCGATGGTCGCGCTCGAGCCGTTCCAATTGCTGTTCGATCGTGGTCTGCAGCCACACCACGTAGCCGCGCTCGCGCAATTGCTGGCGGTTGTGCGCCGCCAGCACCACGCCAGCGCCGGTGGCCAGCAACATGCCGGAGCGCTGGCTGCATTCGTCCAGCAGCGCGCTTTCGCGCTGGCGGAAACCGGCCTCGCCTTCGATCTCGAACACCGTGTTCACGTCGACTCCGCAGTGCCGCTCGATCTCCTGGTCGAGATCGACGAAGCTCAGGCCATAATGCGCCGCAAGCCTTCGCCCGATCGAAGTCTTGCCGGCGCCAGTGGGGCCGATGAGAAACAGGTTGTGCGACGGGTTCATGGGCAAATGCTAACAGGGCAAGTCAGGGCGGATTGATCGACAGGAGGGTAATGGTGAGCGAGCGTATCCTGCTGGCCGGATGTGGTGATCTCGGCGAACGCGTGGCCCAGCGGCTGCGTGCGCGCGGCGATGAAGTATGGGCGCTGCGCCGGCAGCCGCCGGCATCCGCTGAAAAAGGCATGCACTGGCTGCGCGGCGATCTGACCGATCCGGCCAGCCTGCACGACCTGCCTGGCGGAATCACCCGGCTGGTCTATTTGCCGGCCCCGGCGACGCGCGACAAGGCGGCCTATCGCGCGGTCTTCGTCGAGGGGTTGCGCCATTTGCTGGACGCGCTAGATCGCCGCAAGCTGGTGCGTGCCGTGTTCGTCTCCTCCAGCGCCGTGTACGGCGAACACGACGGCGACTGGGTCGACGAAGCCACGCCGACCGGGCCGCTCGGCTTCAATGGCGCGATGCTGCTGGAGGCCGAGCAGTGGCTGGCCGAGCAGCCGCTGCCGTCGACTGTGCTGCGGCTGGCCGGCCTGTACGGACCGGGGCGGCTGCAGCTGGTCGAACGCCTGCGCGCGGGACAGCTTCGCGTGCCGCGAGAGACACCGCACTGGGCCAATCGCATTCACGTCGACGATGCGGCGGCGGCGGTCGTGCACCTGCTGCAGATTGAATCGCCGGAACCGCTGTACATCGGCGTCGACGACACGCCGATGCCGCTGGACGAGCTGTACGATTTTCTGGCTGCGCTGATCGATGCGCCGTTGCCCGCCGAGGGCGCGGCACCGGTCGGGGTCGGCAGCAAGCGCCTGCGCAACGGCAAGTTGCGGTCCACCGGCTGGGCGCCGCAATGGCCGGACTCGCGCGAAGGCTACGCCGCACTGCTCGACAGCTGACATCCACCAGGGAGAACCGTCATGGCAAATACCGTTCCGCACCACCAGGTCAGCACCGGCAACGAGATTATCGGCTGCCGCATCGTGCGTTCGTTCGGCATCGTTCGCGGCATCACGGTGCGTTCGCGCAGCGTGGTCGGCAATCTCGGCGCGGCGCTGCAGACCATCGTCGGCGGCAACATCTCGATCTACACCGAGCTGTGCGAGAAGGCGCGCGAGGAGGCGTTCGAGCTGATGCTGCAGCACGCCGCCGCGATGGGCGCGAATGGCGTGGTGGCGATGCGCTACGACGCGAACGAAGTGGCGCAGGGCGTCACCGAAGTGCTGGCGTACGGCACCGCGGTGCAGGTGGAAGCATTGACGTGAGCTGATTTTGCAATGCGGCTTGCCCCCGCGGACGGGAACGGAACAGACTCGCGTTTCAGGCGGGGGAAGCGCAGCGTGCCGTTTGCACGATCACACGGGAGAGTGTCGCCATGTCGGTAGCCAAGGTCATAGAAATCAACGCGTCGTCCAGCAAAGGTGTGGAAGACGCCGTGCAGCATGGGTTGAGCAAAGCCGCAGAGTCGGTGAAGAACATCAAGGGCGCGTGGATCAACGAGATCAAGGTGGTCACCAGCGATGACGGCAAGGTGACCGAGTGGCGCGTCAACATGAAGGTGAACTTCGTCGTCGATTGAGCGGGCGTCGCGTCGACGGGATCGGAGCAGCGCCATGCGCTCCGATCCCCTTCAGCCGTGGCTGAGCCCGGTCACGTGGCGATCGTCGTCGTACTCCACGCAGGTGTCGGCCAGTGCCGGCAGGGTGGCCAGCGCATGGCGGCTGAGCCGCTCGAAGTGCGCCAGGAAGCGTTCCAGCGCGGGCGCGTCCATCGCCAGCGGCGCGTGGCGCGCCAGGAGATCCTGTTCCTGCTCGCCGCGCCAGCGGCGCACGATTTCCCAGCTCGGCGCCTGCAGCACGATCAGCGCGTCGAACTTGCGCCATAACGGCTGATAGCCGCGCAGCTGTTTGTTGACCCAATGGCGCCAGCTGCCATCGGGGTCTTCCCGGCGCTCCAGTTCGTTGACCGGCTTGGCCAGCGCCGCCTGGAACTGCGGCCGGATACCCAGCGCCCAGCCTTCCACGATCACCAGCTTCGGCGGCCGGGTGACGCGCGGCCAGCGCGACGGCGAGAAGCGGGTGTCGCGGCCCTTGTCGAAACGCGGATGCGAGACCGGCAGCTTGTCCGAGGCCTGCGGCAGCGCCGCCAGCACCGACATCATCAGCTCGATCTCGTGGGTGCCGGGCACGCCGCGGCTGCGCAGCAGCGGATGCACCTCTTTCGCCAGTGCTTCGCGGTCGCTGCGGGCATAGTAGAAGTCGTCCAGCGAGAGCACTTCGGTGGCCCAGCCGCGCGCCTCGGCCTGCGCCTTCATCACCCGCGCCAGCGTGCTCTTGCCGCTGCCCTGCAGGCCGGACAGGCCCAGGATGTAAGGCCGGCGTGACCGCGCGATGCGCCCGGCGTACTGGTCGAGCAGGTGCCCGGCGAGTGCCTCGTTCTGCAGGTCGGCGTGCGTCGTCATCCGCGGCGCGCTCCGGATCCCGGGGGCACTTCCGCAACCGGCAGATGGCGCCGGCGCGATGCCCCGCGAACGCATGCGCAGCGTTCACGTTTGCTGGCGGGAAATAGCGCTGCCAGCGGCGCGGCCGGGTTACAGGATGAGTGGGGCATTGCACTATCATCAGTCGGGTTCATCCGCGCCATGATGGCGCGTGTCGGCCACGATGCAAAAGGAAAGTTTCAAACATCATGCTCACACACGAGATTCTGGACACTTTCCTGCGGCTGCTGGACGAGGCCAAGGCCAGCGGCGATCCCGAGCCCACGGCGATGAACCTGGCCACCGTCGACGCCTCCGGCCGGGTCGCCTCGCGCATCGTGCTGCTGAAGGGCGTGGACGAGCGGGGCTTCCGCTTCCATACCAATTACCAGAGCGACAAGGGTAGCCAGCTCGAAGCCCACGCGCAGGTCGCCCTGTGCTTCCACTGGAAGCAGCTGCGCAACGGCGTGCAGGTGCGCGTGGAAGGCGCCGCGCGCAAATTGCAGCAGGAGGAATCGGACGCCTATTTCGCCAGCCGCCCGCGCCAGAGCCAGATCGGCGCCTGGGCCTCGCTGCAGTCGCAGACGCTTCCCGATCGCGAAACCTTCGAGCAGCGCGTGGCGCGCTGCGAACAGGAGTTCGAGGGCCGTGAAGTGACCCGGCCGCCGCACTGGGGCGGCTACGTGGTCGAGCCTGACATGGTCGAGTTCTGGTACGGCGCCGAGTTCCGCCTGCACGAGCGCATCCGCTGGAGCCGCCACGGCCAGACCTGGACGCACCGGCTGCTGTACCCATGATCCGGCCGCTGCCTGCCGAACATGTGGCGCAAGGCAGCTTGGTCGTGCACACGCGCGGCCGCGGCTTCAGCGACATCACTGCCCGGGTTGCCGATGCGGTGACCGCCAGCCACGTGCAGGTTGGCGTGGCGCACGTTTTCACCGCGCATACCAGCTGCTCGCTGCTGCTTGGCGAGAACGCCGACCCCGGCGTGCGCGACGACCTGGAGCGCTGGTTCGCCCGCGTGGTCCCCGACGGCGATCCGCTGTTCGGACACGACGCGGAAGGCCCCGACGACATGCCTGCGCATATCCGCTCCATCCTCGCCGGCGTCAACCTGACCGTGCCGGTGCATGGCGGCAAGATGCTGCTGGGCACCTGGCAGGGCGTCTACCTGTGGGAGCACCGGCTCGATCCGCATCAGCGCAAGGTCACGGTCACCGTGCTGGGTCATTGAGCGGATGAACGATCGCGCAGTGCTGGAATCAAATCCCTCCGACGCTTTTCCCCGACGTATCGTCTGCCTTACCGAGGAGCCGACCGAAGTGCTGTATGCGCTCGGCGAGGAGCACCGCATCGTCGGCATCTCCGGGTTCACCGTGCGGCCGCCGCGGGCGAGCAGGGAGAAGCCGAAAGTCTCCGCGTTCACCAGCGCGAAGATCGGCGAGATCCTGAAGCTGGAGCCCGACCTGGCGATCGGTTTTTCCGACATCCAGGCCGACATCGCCCGCGAGCTGATCAAGGCCGGCGTCGAGGTGTGGATCAGCAACCACCGCAGCGTCGAAGGCATCCTCGCGTATATCCGCCGGCTTGGCGCGATGGTCGGCGCGCACGAGAAAGCCGAGGCGTACGCGCAGCGCGCCGAGCAACACATCGCCGACATCCGCGCCGCCGTCGCGCAGTTGCCGCGGCGTCCGAAGGTGTATTTCGAGGAATGGGACGAACCCATCATCACCGGCATCCGCTGGGTCGCCGAGATCATCGGCATCGCCGGCGGCGACGACTGCTTCCCCGAACTCGCCCGCGAGCCGCTGGCGAAGCAGCGCATCCTGCCGAACGGCGACGAGGTGGTGCGGCGCGCTCCGGACATCATTCTCGGTTCCTGGTGCGGCAAGCGCTTCCGTCCGGAGAAGGTAGCGGCACGGCCGGGCTGGGACACGATTCCCGCGGTGCGCCACGGCGACCTGCACGAGATCAAGTCACCGATCATCCTGCAGCCAGGGCCGGCGGCGCTGTTCGATGGGCTGGATGAAATCCATCGGATCATCGTCGAATGGGCGCGCCGCTGAACTGCCCGTCGTCTGTTTTTCCCCACCAGGTCGCAGCTTCACCGCTGGCAAGCGAAAGTTCCTGCGGAAGGCGTTTTTGCGGTATTTCACCGTGCTAGGTTCCGTGCGGGCACAAGTGGCCAATAGCCGGCACGCCGGTTGATGCGCAGCCACAGCCCTTTGCATGCACGGTCAGCCGACCGTTGCATGACCATCCATGAGCGAAGCACGGGAGAACGGTTTTTATGCAGATGAAAACTTTGTGTCTGGGGCTGGGGGCTGCACTGGGTATCGCCATCACGCCGGTATGGGCCGCGCCTGCGCAAGCAGCGTGGGTCGCCACCGCGACGCACGCGCATGCGCTTGCCGCAACCGCCTCGCCGGCCGATCTGGCGCAACCGGATATGGCGATCCATGTCGAGGTGGCTCTGCGCCTGCAGAACCGCGGTGCGCTGGATGCATTCATTGCCGACACGCGCAATCCGGCAAGCCCGATGTTCCACGCCAAGCTGTTGCCGCAGGATGTCGCCAGCACGTTCGCGCCAAGCGCCGCCCAGGTGCAGGCGGTGGTGGACTATCTGACGCGATCGGGCTTCAGCCATGTCGCGGTCGCGCCGAACGGGCTGCTGGTTTCGGCGGACGGCACCGCGGCCAGCGCGCAGGCCGCGTTCGGCACGCGCCTGGTGCACGCGCAGGATGCCCAGGGCCGTGCAGCCTACGCGAACATCGACGACGCCAAGGTGCCTGCCGCGCTGGCTGGCACGGTGCTGTCGGTGGTCGGTCTGCAGACCGTGTCGCAGGCCCACACGATGATCAAGCCTGCGAGCAAGACCTCGGGCAAGCCGGGCTCCGGCGGTGGCACCACCGGCAGCATCGTCGGCCATAACCCCACCACTTTTCCGAGCATCTACAACGTCGGCAGCACGCCGAGCGCATCGACCGTCACCGTCGGCATCATCAGTGACGGCAACATGACGCAGCCGTTGGCGGATCTGGCGAGCTTCACCACGGCGAACAGCCTGCCCGCCGTAAACACGCAAGTGGTCGTCGTCGGCGCCGCCGGCACCGATACCAGCGGCACTCCCGAATGGGACCTGGACAGCCAGGACATCGTCGGGATGTCCGGCGGCGTCGGCAAGCTGATCTTCTATACCGCCAACTCGCTCAGCAACAGCGCGTTGACCGCGGCCTACAACCGGGCGGTGAGCGACAACACGGCGCGTGTCATCAATGTCTCGCTGGGCGAGTGCGAAACCAGCGCCTATCAGGACGGTTCGATGGCGGCGGACGACCAGATCTTCGCGCTGGGCGTGGCGCAAGGGCAGACGTTCTCGATCTCCACCGGCGATGCGGGCGCGAACGAATGCGGCAGCAGCCCGCGTGGCTCGACCCCGAGCTATCCGGCCAGCTCGCCGTACGTCATTGCCGTCAGCGGCACGACCTTGGGCACTGGCGCGTCCAACAGCTGGGCCGGCGAGACGCTGTGGAGCAAATCAGGCGGCAGCCCGAGCACGCTCGAGCCGAAGCCGAGCTGGCAGACCAAGGGCGACAGCATGCGTGATGTCGCCGACGTGGCGTTCGATGGCGACCCCAACTCGGGCGCGGTGATCATCGTCAACGGCGCCAACGCGCAATACGGCGGCACCAGCCTGTCTGCGCCGTTGTTCGCCGCAGTGTGGGCACGCATGCTCGCCGGCCACTCCTCGCTGGGCTTCGCCGGGCCGCACCTCTATACGGTGCCGACCAGCGTGTATCACGACATCACCTCGGGCAGTAACGGCGCCGAAACGGCCACCACGGGTTGGGATTACGCGAGCGGCTTCGGCAGCACGATCGTCACCAACTTGAACTCGAGCCTGTGATTCACCGTCGTCGATAGAAAAAGGCGGCGACACCCCGGTGTCGCCGCCGCTGTCCTTGGAGCCTGACTCTGAGGTTGGCGGCGAATCCATCCGCCTTGAACGAATGGGTAGGCCTGCCGTGCATCCAGCCGCCTGACTCACAAGCAAAATACCTACCGCAGAGCAGCCCGGAGACTGGCTGCCAACTCGATGCGCTCCTCGGTGGCATAAGACACTTTCCGCCCCGCATACAGCCCGTCATCTGAGTAGCGGGGGAATACATGGAGATGGTAGTGCCATACATCCTGGTTGCCGGCTGGCCCGTTGTGCTGGCGAGTGGAGACGCCCTCACAGCCGAAGGTGTTCAGCATGGCCTGCGCCAGGCGACGCGTGGCACGAAAGAAGTCGCTGCCAAGGTTGTCCGGGATGTCCAGCACGTTCTCATGGTGGCTCCGGGGTACCACCAGGCAGTTGCCTTTTATTCCAGCGTAGTGGTGGGTCGGAACCAGGGCGAACACGTTGGCATCCACCAAGACAACGGCGGATTCCGGAGCGGGCGAGGGGAGCGTCTCGGCGATACGGCAGAACGGACACTCGTATCCGGGCGGAGCGTTATTCATAAGGCCCAACGGTCGAGTTAGGCGGCGCATGGTACGCCCGCGTGGATGAGTGGTCAGCGCAATCCACGGACAACCATGACCACGATGGTCAACAGAAAAGTGGTAGACAAGAAAAGTGCGATATCGAACGAGTGCTTGAGAAAAACGTTGTACCAACGCGACTTTTCGTCGTTGTCCAACAGAGCAAGGTAACGCTCAACGTAACGCTGTTGGCGAAATAAAATTCCCGGCCTTCGCACCCGCACCTGTGCGTCATTGATGCGTAGAAGCACGACGCAGAAATACAAGGCATAGAACAGGGCTGCATAGATGGCAGTAACGGCCCACAGGATCAGGAAGAAAGTAGTCATGCACGCCAACGCTGGAGTTGGGCGGCGGCGAAGCCGTCTGCCTTGGACATTTGTCAGAGGCCAGGCGAACCAGTTCCGGCATAGCGTAGGCGGAGCAGAAACCGAGAAGTGGCGTGCGCACCTATGACGAGAAATGCACCAAGAATGCATTGAATGGCGCTGGCAACAATTGAGGGCAGCGCGAACAACCCAGGTGCGCCAAATGCGCGAACTATGCTGCCAACCAAGCCCGGTAACGCGAGGGTGAATATGAGCGCCCCTGCTGCAACGAACACGGTACCGACAGTGGACTGCTGATCCAGTGCAACCACCGGAACATCCGTGATGCCACGCGTCGCCAGGCGTGCTAGATGCGGCGCGCACCACCAGACGGCGATTGCGGCAATTGCCGGCCCGGGCAAAGAAACCAGGGCAAGGACTGGAAACGACAGGCCGAACTGATTCTGGTTTGGCATCACCACGAAGACGGCAGCATCAGCCAGATAGATGAGTGCTCGCGAGGCGATGAAAACAGCAAGTACGCGTAGCGCAAGCGTCATGAGTTCCTGTGGCTTCATGTCTTCGATCTCCAACGCTGGAGTTAAGCGGCGGCGAAACCGTCCGCCTTGAACGAGATGCTAGATTTCACAGCTTGCCGAAGAAGTTGGTGATGTCGAAGTAGAACTTTTTGTGCTCGCCGGATGACGTAGTTGTATCCAGGGTGTCGTAGAAGCGTCCGTCTTTGTTGAGCAGGGCCTGGCTGCCACGCATATAGCCGGGAAATCGGTCAGCGATCCATTGATACTCTGCTGCACCACCCGTCGACTCATTTTTGGCGTGAATTACCACGGCGCTAGCCATACTACTTCCGTCGGGAGCGGCGGTGCGAGCGCCTCGCCTCATCCTTCGACTTCGCTGCTCGGGGCGAACGGACTCCGAGAGGTGCGCGATCGTCCACCAACTTCGCTGCGCCCCAGGTCAAGCGGACTCTTGGGCCTCGAACAGCTAAGGCCTCAGCTTTCGCCCGAATCGTCGGGTCTGGCCAGATCCTTCAACAACTGGAAAATTTCCCTATACGCCCTTGGCGGCTTGTTCGGCGTGTCCTTCTCGATGCGCGCCTGCCGCACCAGCGAACGCAGATGCTGGCGGTCGACCTGCGGATGCTCGGCGATCAGTTCGGACAGCGCGCCTTCGTCTTCGGCGATCAGGCGATCGCGCATCGCTTCGAGGCGGTGCATGGCGGCGGTTTCCTGGCGCTGCTTCTCGCGGTTCTCGCCGAGTTCGGCGCGCACGGCGGCGAAGTCGTCGTCGCCGTAGCGGCGCATGACCTTGGCGAGGAAGGCGAGCTGGCGCTTCTTGGCGCCGTGCGAAGGGGTGCGGCGGGTGACGTCGATCTCGTGGCGCACGTCGTCCGGCAGCGCAAGCTTGGCCAGCCGGCTCGGTTGCAGGTCGACCAGTTGCTGGGCCAGCGCCAGCACGGCCAGTGCCTCGCGGCGCTGCTGGGTGCGGCTGGGGCCGTACTCCTCTTCGTCGAGTTCGTGCTGGTTGCGGCTGCGGCTCGGGCTCACGGTTTCAATTCCGGTGGTGTGCGTGGATCAGGCGTGTCGTCATCGGCCGGCTCGACGGATTCCAGCGCGAAGCGGGCAATCGGCTCGCCGTCCAGCTCGATGGTTTCGTTGAACATTGCCGCGGGCCGCACCCACAGGCCGAAGTCGCCGTAGAGCGCCTGGTAGACCACCAGCGGCTCCATCGTTTCGCTGTGATGGGCGGTGCCCAGCACGCGATAGCGCTGACCCTTGTAGTGACGATAGATGCCGGCGGTGGGTTGCATGGCGTTCTCCGCAGCTCTTTGCATTCGGCTGCCGCGACCCCATGTCGATGAGCCTGCGGCGCGAACCGCATATTCTACCCGTTCCGCCCGCCAAACCCCCAGGAAAGCCCATCGTGAGCGAAGTTGCCATCAGCCAGGACCGCAGCGAACAGGAACTCGACCGCCTGGCCGAGCTCGCCGAGGACGTGATCCGCCGCGCCCGCGCCGCCGGCGCCAGCCAGGCCGAGGTGGCCGCCAGCATCGACACCGGACTGAGCGTGAACGTGCGCCTGGGCGAGGTGGAGACGGTGGAGCACACCCGCGACCGCGGTTTCGGGCTCACCGTGTACTTCGGCCAGCGCAAGGGCTCGGCCAGCACCGCCGACCTCAACCCGGATTCGATCCAGGCCACGCTGGACCAGGCCTGCGCGATCGCGCGCTTCACCGAAGCGGACCCGGCAGCGGGCCTGGCCGGTGCATCGCGGATGGCGGCGGCTTTCCCCGACCTGGATCTGTGGCATCCCTGGGACATCGACACCGCGCGCGCGATCGAGCTGGGCATCGCGATCGAGGACGCGGGACGCGCGCATGCGGGCATCAGCAACTCCGATGGCGCCGGCGTGCAGATGGGCGAGGGCCTGTCGGTATATGCCAATTCCCACGGTTTTGTCGGGCGCGAGCGCGGCACGCGGCACTCGCTGTCGCTGGCGCTGATCGCCGGCGACGAGGACGGCATGCAGCGCGACTACTGGTACGACAGCGTGCGCGCCGCGGGCGATTTCATGGGCGCGAAGGCGCTGGGCGACAAGGCCGCCGAACGCACGCTCGCGCGCCTCGGCGCGCGCAGCCTGTCGACGCGGCAGTGTCCGGTGCTGTTCGTACCGGAACTGGCGCGCGGCCTGGTCGGCCATCTGTTGAGTGCGGTCAGTGGCGGCGCGCTGTATCGGCAGGCCAGCTTCCTGCTCGATCACGTGGGCAAGCCGGTGATGCCGTCGTGGCTCAACATCAACGAACGGCCGCGCCTCGCGCGCGGCCAGGGTTCCGCCAATTTCGACGCCGAGGGTGTGGCCACGCGCGACAGCGCGTTGATCGAAGGCGGCGTGCTGGCGCGCTACGTGCTGGGCAGCTATTCGGCGCGCAAGCTGGGGCTGGAATCGACCGGCAACGCCGGCGGCATCCACAACCTGATCGTGGAGCCGGGCAGCGCTGAAAGCGCGCTGGACGACTTCGGCGGCCTGCTCCAGCGCATGGGCACCGGGTTGCTGGTGACCGAGGTGATGGGGCAGGGCGTATCCACCGTCACCGGCGATTATTCGCGCGGCGCATCCGGCTTCTGGGTCGAGCACGGGCGCATCGCCTATCCGGTGGAAGGCATCACCATCGCCGCCAACCTGCGCGACATGTTCGCCGGCATCCTGGCGGTGGGCACCGACGTGGATGCGCGCTCGCACATCCTGTGCGGCTCGATCCTGCTTGAGCGCATGACGGTGGCCGGCGAATGATTCGCGAGCTGCATTCGCAGATTCCTGCGGCAAAGTCACCCGTGGCTTGCTAGCATCGGCACAACCGGCAGCCGGCCGGCGATGCAGGTTCCGACCTCAAGGAGATGCGCATGAGCGTTCCACCCGAGTCCGTCAATCCGCCCCCGCCGAGCGAGCCGGCGATTGGGGCTCCTTCCGCCGAAGAACGTCAATGGGCGATGTTTGCGCACCTTGCGGCGCTGGCTGGCGTGATCATTCCGCTGGGCAGCATCATCGGGCCGCTGGTGATCTGGCTGATCAAGAAAGACACCATGCCGTTCGTCAACGACCAGGGCAAGGAAGCGCTGAACTTCAACATCACGGTGGCGATCGCCGCCATCGTGTGCTGGATCCTGTGCTTCATCCTGATCGGTTTCCTGTTGCTGGCGGTGCTGGCGATCGGCTGGCTGGTGTTCGTGATCATCGGCACCATCAAGGCCAACGAAGGCACGACGTACCGCTATCCGTTCACGCTGCGACTGGTGAGCTGAGCGCGTTCGCGCGATGAAAGACGAGGGCGGCGCAAGCCGCCCTTTTTCGTGGTCGCGATCGCTTCCGACGCCGTCGGATCAGTAGCGGCGATGGGCCGCGTAGAGCGCCAGCTCCTGCAGCAGCACGCCACGCGCGCCCAGCGGCGAGATGGCGGCCAGCGCCGCGTCGGTCAGTTCGGCCAACCGCGCGCACGAGGCGTCGATGCCGATGATCGAGGGAAAGGTGGGCTTGGCCGCGGCGGCGTCCTTGCCGGCGGTCTTGCCGATCACCGCCGCCTCGCCCTGCACGTCGAGGATGTCGTCGCGCACCTGGAAGGCCAGGCCGACGGCATGCGCGTAATCATCCAGCGCCTGCAGGGTGGCGGCGTCGGCTCCGGCGGCCAGCGCGCCCAGTTGCACCGACGCGCGGATCAGCGCGCCGGTCTTGCATGCATGCATGTGTTCCAGTTCGGCCAGCGTCAGCGGACGGCCGACCGCGGCGAGGTCGAGCGCCTGGCCGCCGGCCATGCCTTCGGCGCCGCAGGCCTGGCCAAGCGCGCGCAGCATCGCCATGCGCGTGACCGCCTCGGTGGTGTCGGCCGGCTGCCCGGCCAGCAGGGCGAACGCCAGCGCCTGCAGCGCATCGCCGGCGAGGATCGCCATCGCCTCGCCAAACACGATGTGGCAGGTCGGGCGGCCGCGACGCAGGGCATCGTTGTCCATCGCCGGCAGGTCGTCGTGCACCAGCGAGTAGGCGTGGATCAGCTCCACCGCGCAGGCCGCCGTGTCCAACTGCGCGCCGTCCTCGCCGAGCGCGTGCGCGGCGGCGTACACCAGCAACGGACGCAGCCGCTTGCCACCGCCGAGTACGGCGTAGCGCATCGCGCGATGCAGTTCGGTGGGGGAATGCTCGGCCGGCGGCAGGCTGCGATCGAGTGCCTGTTCGGCACGCTGGATCAAGGCTTGCAGGGCGACGCCAAGCTCAGAGTTCGGGTTCAAACGGTTGCGCGCTATCGGGGGCATCGGGATCAAGCAGCAGGCGCACCCGCAGTTCGGCCTGCTCCAGCGACTGCTGGCAATGACGGAACAGGCCGATGCCGCGCTCGAAAGATGCCAGCGATTCGTCGAGGCTCAGCTCGCCGCCTTCCATCTTCGCGACCAGTTGTTCCAGCTCGTCGAGGGAGTGTTCGAAGTCGACGATGGGCGGGGTCTTGCTGGTAGCGGGAGCGGTCTTGGCCATGGCCCGCAACGCTAACGCAGCGGCCGCCCGGAATCAATCCGGAAAGCCGGTCCAGCGGGCCTGCGCGGACGCAGACCGCGTCCTGTCGAGGCAGATCAGCGCGCCGGTTGCCAGCGAGGTTTCGTGCGGGCCGACTCGAAAATGGCCACGCCGTGTTCGGTCATCCAGCGATCGGCCACCGCGATCAGTTCGTCGCCAGCGTAGAGCAAGGGGCAGGCCGCGCGCCGCCATGGCGGCAGCAGGGCCTGCTGGAACAGGTCGCGCAATTCGCGGGTGTGCGCATCGCCCGCAGGCTTGATGCGCTCGCCGCCACGGCGCAGGCGCACCTGCAGCGGCGTGGCGAGGCAGGCGTCGCTATCGGCCAGCGTCAGCGCGCCGCCATCGGGCAAGGCCAGCGGCTGGCCCTGCCATGGCGCCGACCAGGCCGGATCGATTTCGCGTTCCGGCGGCAGCGCCCACAGGCGGCCTTTCCAGATATGCAGTTCGGCACCGGCCCAGCGCACGCACGGCATGCGGCCGGCACGGGCGCCGCACTGGAATTCGATCTGCCGACGCTGCGCGGTGGTGGGCGCGGGCAAACCGCGTTCATGCAGCCAGTGATCGAGCAGCGGCTCGCGCAAGGCCGGCTTCAACGCCAGCCAACCTTCAGCGTCGAGGCTGCCGCTGAGCGGATCGCGCAGCCGATCCAGAGTAGCGATCCACGACACGCGCAACGCCTCGGCGGCCGCGCGGCTGAGCGCGGCGCTGTGGACGATCGAATCCACCGCATGCGGCCAGTGCTGCAGCAGGCGCGGCAGGATCTCGTGTCGCAGATGGTTGCGGGCGAGCCGGGTGTCGGCGTTGGACGGGTCGTCGATGACGTGCAGCCGATGCGCGTCGACGTAGTCGCGCAATTGCTGCCGCGAACAGTCCAGCATGGGCCGCCACAGCTGACCGCGGCCGAACGGGCGCAGCGCATGCATGCCGCCCAGGGCGTCGGGGCCGGCGCCGCGCAGCAGCTTCAGCAGCACGGTCTCGGCTTGATCGTCGCGGTGATGACCGAACAGCAGCCATTCGCCGCCGCCCAGTTCCGCGGCCAGCGCGGCGTGGCGTGCGTCGCGCGCAGCCGCCTCCAGCCCGGTGCCCGCGCCGGTATCGACCTGCACGCGCAGCACGTCGCACGGCAGCGCCAGCGCGGCGCAGAACTCGCGGCAGTGCGTGGCCCAGCGCGCGCTGTCGGCGTGCAGGGCATGATCGACATGCAGCGCGCGCAGGCCGCGCGCGCGAGCCGCGGGCAGCTGCGCCAGCGCGTGCAGCAGCGCGGTGGAATCGGGACCGCCGCTGAAGCTCACGCACAACGCGGCCGGCGGTGCCGCCGCCAGTGCGGCCAGCAGATGGCGTTGCAGCGGATCGTTCATTTCCTGGCGGCGCGGGGACGCACGTAGAGATGCTTGCCGTTGCCGATGTGGCGCTCTTCGGTGTCGAACAGGCCGATGCCCTTGATCAGCCCGCTGAGCTTGGCGTAGCCGTAGTTGCGCGAGTCGAAGTCGGGTGATTGCTTGTTGATGATGCTGCCGATCGCGCCCAGGCTTGCCCAGCCGGTGTCGTCCGATGCGGCTTCGATGGCGCCGCGCAGCAGGTTCATCAGGTGCGTGTCGCCGCGCAGTTCCTTGGCCGAGCGCTGCTTCGGCGCCGCGTCGGTTTCGGCGGAGCTGGCTGACGGGCCGGCGAGCACTTCGGTGTAGATGAACTTGTCGCACGCGGTGCGGAACGGCTCGGGCGTCTTGCGTTCGCCGAAACCGTAAACCGTCAGCCCGGATTCGCGGATGCGCGAGGCGAGCCGGGTGAAGTCGCTGTCGCTGGAGACGATGCAGAAGCCGTCGAAGCGTTCGGCGTAGAGCAGGTCCATCGCATCGATGATCATCGCCGAGTCGGTCGCGTTCTTGCCGACGGTGTAGCGGAACTGCTGGATCGGCTGGATCGACAGGCGCAGCAGCACTTCCTTCCAGCCGTTGAGGTCGGGCTTGGTCCAGTCGCCGTAGATGCGTTTGACGTGCGCGGTGCCGTACTTCGCGATCTCGGCGAGCAGCCCTTCGACGATCGCCGGCCGCGCGTTGTCGGCGTCGATCAGTACAGCGAGCTTGGTGGCGTCTTGGGCCATGGCGAGGATCCGTCGATGAGGATGAGCCGATGGTAGCGCCAGCACCGACCGACTGGCGGGCCACTGTTGGTCGAAGGCCGGTACGGCGCCTCGCGGGAACGACGAGCCAGGTCCACGCGCGGATAAACGCGGAGGTTATTCCTGATACGCGCCGTAGCTGCGCAGCCGCTTGTAGCGCTGCTCGAGCAGATCGGTCAGCGGCATGGCTTCCAGCTCGTCGAGCTGTTTCAGCAGCACGGCTTTCAGGCGGATCGCCATCGAGCGCGGGTTGCGGTGGGCGCCGCCGAGCGGTTCGCGCACCAGCTTGTCGATCAGGCCCAGTTCCAGCAGGCGCGGCGCGGTCATGCCGAGCGCCTCTGCGGCGTCCTTCACCTTGTCCGGGCTCTTCCACAGGATCGAGGCGCAGCCTTCCGGGGAGATCACCGAGTACGTCGAATACTGCAGCATCAGCGTGCGGTCGCCCACGCCGATCGCCAGCGCGCCACCGGAGCCGCCTTCGCCGATCACGGTGCAGACGATCGGCACTTTCAGCTCGGCCATTTCCAGCAGGTTGCGGGCGATCGCTTCGCTCTGGCCGCGCTCTTCGGCGCCGACGCCGGGGTAGGCGCCGGGCGTGTCGATCAGGGTCAGCAGCGGCAGGCCGAAGCGCTCGGCCATCTTCATCAGGCGCAGCGCCTTGCGGTAGCCCTCGGGGCGCGGCATGCCGAAGTTGCGGCGCACCTTGTCCTTGGTGTTGCGGCCCTTCTGATGGCCGATGATGACCACCGGGCGGCCGCTGATGCGACCGAGGCCGCCGACGATGGCTGCGTCTTCGGCGTACATGCGGTCGCCTGCGAGTTCATGGAACTCCTCGCAGATCACGCCGATGTAATCGAGCGTGTACGGACGCGCCGGGTGGCGCGAGAGCTGGGTGGTCTGCCACGAGTTGAGGTTGCGGAAGATCTCGTTGGTCTTGAGCTTGAGCTTCTCGCGCAGCCGGCCGACCTCCTCGTCGATGTTGAACGCCTGGCCATGGCTGGCATGGCGCAGCTCCTCGATCTTCGCGTCCAGTTCGGCGATGGGTTGTTCGAAATCGAGGAAGTTGGGGTTCATTCGTTGCATTTCGTGGCACAGAAGCGGGTCAGTATACCGTCCCGCAGGAAAACGCGAGAACGCCGCCGTATGGCTGCTGCCGGGCGGCGCGGCGCGGGCCATGCCGTGCCGGATTGCGTTATCGTCCGCTCCATCACGCTTCCACCCGAGCCCGACCATGCCGATCAATCCGCCCATCGACAACGCCAAACTCGACCGCATCGTTGCCGAGGCGCGGCGCAACGCCGAGCAACGCGAACTGGGCTATCGCGAGCGCGCGCTGAAGATGTACCCGTGGGTCTGCGGCCGCTGCGCCCGCGAGTTCACCCGCGCGAATCTGCAGGAGCTGACCGTGCATCACCGCAACCACGATCACGACTTCAACCCGCCCGACGGCAGCAACTGGGAGTTGCTGTGCGTGTACTGCCACGACAACGAGCATTCGCGGCATATCGATCACGTGCGCGGTGGCGTGATGGCCGTCGAGGAAGCGCCGCCGGCTACCGGCAATCCGTTCGCCGACCTGAAGGCGATGATGGAGCGGGGCAGGAAGTGAGGCTTTTTGACTCCTCCCCCTGTTTGCAGGGGGAGGTCGGGTGGGGGTAAAGCTTTTGACTTTCAGATCAAGAGCGAACCCCTCCCCAGCCCTCCCCTGCAAACAGGGAGGGAGCACAGACGGTCAGTCTTGCTGCTTGACGATGCGCAGGCGGGCGGCCTGTACGCCGGGCAGGGCGCGGACGGTGCGCAGCAGGTCGGGGATGGCGTCGACGCGCCAGGCTTCGCCCAGTTCGATATCGGCCTGCGCGTTGCGGTTGCGGTAGCCGTGCAGGGTCACGCTGGCGCGGCCGCCGCGGTAGCCGGCCAGCGCGTGTTGCAGCTGGCCGACGAAATCGGGGCCGATGCCGTTCAATTTCAGCTGCAGCAGCCGCGCATGCTTGCGGCAGGCGTCGGCCAGCGACATCGCGCTGCGTGCGCGCAGCTGGAAACCGCCGCCGGAGAAATCGTCGATGCGCAGGCCGCCCTCGACGACCAGCATCTGGTCGCGCGTGAGCAGCGGCGCGATCTGCTGGTACAGCTCGCCGAAGAAACTCACCTCGATGATGCCGCCGCCGTCTTCCAGCCTTACGAAGGCGTCGCTGTCGCCACGCTTGCGCACGGCGGTGACCATGCCGGCGACCGTCCACGGCGTGTCCGGGCCGCGACGGAAACGGTTGTTGTCGCCGTCGTCGTTCTTGCGCGGCTTCGGCGGTTGATAGCGGTCGACGATCTCGCCCAGCGGGCAGGTGGACAGTTGCGCCAGCTCGTCCTTCCACGGGTCGGTGGGATGGCCGGACAGGTAATGGCCGAGCGTGTCGCGTTCACCCTGCAGCAACTGTTCCAGCGGCCACTCCGCCGCCGTCGGCAAGTCGATTTTCAGCACCGGCGTAAACGCGCCCATCGCGGCGCCGAACATGTCGTTCTGGCCCGACTGCTTGTCGCGCAGGTGCTGCTCGGCGGCCTTGATCGCGTCGGGCAGCTGCAGCATCAGGCTGGCGCGGTTCGGCGCCAGCGCGTCCAGCGCGCCGGACAGGATCAGCGCTTCCAGCACGCGCCGGTTCAGGCGTGTCGGATCGACCCGGCGGCAGAAGTCGGCCAGGTCGGTGTACTTGCCATGCGCACGCTCGGCGACGATCGCCTCGCAGGCGCCCTGGCCGACGCCCTTGATCGCGCCCAGGCCGTACTGGATCACGCGCGGCTCGACCGCGACGAACATGTACTGCGAGGCGTTGACGTCCGGCGGCTGCACGGTGATGCCGAGCGCGCGCGACTCATCGAGGAAGGTCACGGCCTTGTCGGTGTTGTCCATGTCCGCGGAAATCGTGGCGGCCATGAACTCGGCGGGGTAATGCGCCTTCAACCACGCGGTCTGATACGAGACCAGCGCGTAGGCGGCGGCGTGCGACTTGTTGAAGCCGTAGCCGGCGAACTTTTCCATCAGGTCGAAGATGGTGTCGGCCTTGTCCCCGGACAGGCCATCCTTCGCGGCGCCCTCGCGGAACTTGGCGCGCTCCTTGGCCATCTTCTCGGCGTCTTTCTTGCCCATCGCGCGGCGCAGCAGGTCGGCGCCGCCGAGCGAATAGCCGCCGACGATCTGCGCCATCTGCATGACCTGCTCCTGGTAGACCATGATGCCGTAGGTCTCCTGCAGGATCGGCTCGACGCGCGGGTCGGGATATTCCACGTCCTCGCGGCCGTGCTTGCGCGCGATGAAGCTCGGGATCAGGTCCATCGGGCCGGGGCGGTACAGCGCCACCAGCGCGATGATGTCCTCGAAGCGGTCGGGCTTGGCGTCCTTCAGCATGCGCTGCATGCCGGAGGATTCGAGCTGGAACACCGCGACGGTCTGCGCCTTTTTCAGCAGCTCGTACGGCTTCGGGTCATCCAGCGGCAGCTGCGAAATATCCAGCGGCGCTTCGCCGGTTTCCGCGCGGCGCGCGTTGATCGCCTTCACCGCCCAGTCGATGATGGTGAGCGTGCGCAGGCCGAGGAAGTCGAACTTGACCAGGCCGACCGCCTCGACGTCGTCCTTGTCGTACTGGGTCACCACGCCGCCGCCGCCGGCTTCGCAGTACAGCGGCGCGAAGTCGGTGAGCGGGGTGGGCGCGATCACCACGCCGCCGGCGTGCTTGCCGGCATTGCGGGTGAGGTTTTCGAGCTTCAGCGCCAGGTCGATCAGCGCGCGCGCGTCTTCATCCTGCTCGTAGGTTTCGCAGAACTCCCTGACGACGCGATCGGGTTCCTTCCTCGACTTTTCCGAGCGGCCCAGCGCATCGGAAAGCGTGAGGTCGAGCGGCCGCGGCGGCACCATCTTGGCCAGCCGGTCGACCTGGCCGTAGGGCATGCTGAGCACGCGGCCGGAATCGCGCAGCACCGCCTTGGCCGCCATCGAGCCGTAGGTGATGATCTGGCTGACGCGGTCGCGGCCGTACTTGCGCGAGACGTAGTCGATCACCTCGTCGCGGCGGTCCATGCAGAAGTCGATGTCGAAGTCGGGCATCGACACGCGTTCGGGGTTGAGGAAGCGCTCGAACAGCAGGTTGAACTGCAGGGGGTCGAGGTCGGTGATCTTCAGCGCCCACGCCACCAGCGAACCCGCGCCGGAACCGCGGCCGGGGCCGACCGGAATGCCGTTGTCCTTGCCCCACCGGATGAAGTCCGAAACGATCAGGAAGTAGCCGGGGAAGCCCATCTTGATGATGACGTCCAGCTCGCGTTCCAGCCGCGCCTCGTAGTCGGCCAGCGTGTGGCCGGCGGCGAGTGGCGCCAGCGCGAGGCGTTCCTTCAGGCCGCGCCGCGACAGTTCGCGGATATGGCTGTCGAGGTCGTAGCCGGCAGGTACCGGGAAGTCGGGCAGGTAGTACTTGCCGAACTCCAGTTCCAGGGTGCAGCGCTTGGCCAGCTCGACGCTGTTTTCCAGCGCTTCGGGCAGGTCGGCGAACAGCGCGGCCATTTCGTCGGGCGTCTTCAGGTATTGCTGGTCGCTGTATTCGCGCGGGCGCTTGGGGTCGGCCAGCACGCGGCCCTGGTTGATGCACACGCGCGCCTCGTGCGCGCCGAAATCGTCCTGGGTGAGGAAGCGCACGTCGTTGCTCGCGACCACCGGCAGCACGAGTTCGGCGGCCAGGGTCAGCGCAACCGTATTCCAGTGCTCTTCGCCGTCGCGGCCGCAACGGGTCAGCTCCAGGTACAAGCGGTCGGGGAACAGCCGCTGCAGCGGGCGCAGCCTGGCCAGTGCGGCGTCGCTGCCCTGGTTCTGCGCGATGCGGCCCACTTCGCTGTCGCGGCCGAGCAGGGCGATCAGGCCGTGGCAGGCATCGGCGTTCAACCAGCTTGCATCGACCAGCGCGCGGCCGCCGTGCTGACCTTCCTGCCACGCGCGCGAGACCAGCCGCGACAGGTTGAGGTAGCCCTCGCGGTTCTGGCACAGCAGGGTCAGCCGCCACGGGCGCGGATCGTCCGGCGCGCTGATCCACAGATCGCAGCCGCCGATGGGCTTGATGCCCGCGGCGTTGCACGCCTTGTAGAACTTCACCAGCGCGAACATGTTGCTGTCGTCGGTCAACGCGACCGCGGGGATACCGTCGCGCACGCAGGCGGCGACCAGCGCCTTGATGCGGATGGTCGAGTCGACCAGCGAATATTCGCTGTGCAGGTGCAGGTGGGTGTAGCGGACGGTCATGCAGGTTTGCGCGCTGAGTCCATGCAGGCTACCGGGCGCTCCGCCCAGCGGCAAGATTGACTTCCGCGCGGTTTGCGCAAAGCGCGGCGTGGCCTCGCCGGCGGCGCGGAATCAGTTGGCCGCAACCGTCGCCGAAGCGGGTGCCGGCTCGCTTAGCAGGGCGTTGATCTCGGCCACGATGTTGTCGAGCATGTCCTCGCCGTAGCCGACATGGACATGCGCCACGCTGCCGTCCCGATGCAGCATCACCATGACCGGAATGCCCTTGTCGGCGCCGTAGGGTTTGCCCAGGGCGCCGTCGCGATCCCAGGTGATCAGCAGGCCCGGCAGCGTCCTCCTGAGCGCGCGCGAACTGCGCACGAAGGTATCGCGGGGCTCCTTCGAATTGACCGACACCACCTGCAGCGGCAGGCCGCGCTCGGTGGCCAGCGACTGCAAGTTCGCCAGCACCGGCATCTCCTTCATGCAGTAGCCGCACCAGGTGGCCCAGAAGCTGATCACCACGACCTTGCCGTGCAGCGACGACACGGTTACCGGCTGTCCGGCCTGGGTGGAACCCAGTGCATCCGGCGGCCGGTCGCCCGGGTTCATTCCCGCGTGGGCGGCAAAGCCGAGCATCAGCCCGAGCAGTACAACGGCAATCCGGCGCATGTCGTCCATCCCCTGTCTGGAATCGCCAGACTAGCAAGGCGGTGGGGTTGGCGAAAGCGCCGGCGCCGTCGACGAAGGGAGCGCAAAAAGGCGGCCGCCACGTTCAATGGATATGGAAACGCTTGCCCTCTTCGGCATCCACCCGATAGTGGGCCAGGCCGTGAACCGCCATGGGCTGGAGATCGTAGTCAGTGTGCGACCGATGCTCGTCGCCTTCTGCTTCGGCGGACACATCGGGAAGGGACACGGGCACGGTTGCCGCGTCCTGGGGCGGGGATGAAACGCTGTTCGGGAACATCATGGCAATGGCTCCTGCGGTCGGGTTGACCGGCGCTGGCGAGTGCGCGATGACAGCAGGGTGGACGGGCGTGAGGGCTACGGGCCAGGCTGCTGGCGCGTCCGAGCTTGCGTGGATTCCTGAGGGAAATGATGCGCCGGCGCGACAGAAAGTTGCATAGACGAATGGGCTATGCCGGCACGGCCCATGTAATGCGACCGGCGATGCCGGGGCCGCTCAGAACAGGCGTGCCTGATCCAGCAGCAGGCGCACCGGGGCGAAGCTGCGGCGATGCTGCACGCACGGGCCCAGTTGCTGAAGCGCGCTCAGGTGGCCGGGCGTTGCATAGCCTTTGTGGACGGCGAAACCGTAGCCGGGATGGACTGCGTCCATCGCCACCATCAGCCGGTCCCGGCTGACCTTGGCCAGGATCGACGCGGCGCTGATCGCCGGCTCCAGCGCATCGCCGCCGACGATCGCGCGGCCGCGGCAGGGCAAATCCTTCGGCAGCTGGTTGCCATCGATTAGCGCCTCGTGCGCCGTCAGCGCGAGGCCGGCCACGGCGCGGCTCATGCCGGCCATGGTGGCCTGGAAAATATTGATGCGGTCGATCTCGTCCACCTCGATCAGCACCACGCAATACGCCAGTGCGCGCTCGACGATGAGGGGATACAGATCCTCGCGCTTCGCTTCGCTGAGCTTCTTGGAATCGTCGAGCCCGGCAATCGGCCGCCGCGGGTCGAGGATGACGGCCGCCACGGCCAGCGGGCCCGCCAGGGGGCCGCGACCGGCTTCATCCACGCCTGCGGTGAGCAGGGCCCCCGCCATATCGTTTTCTTCCCGCGAGCAAGGCTGCGAGGAGAGCGGGCGGGACCTAACGACGGGCATGCCTTTCCTCCATCAGCTCGGCAATCGCCGCGGCCGCGCGATCGCCGGCATGGCCTTCCAGGCCGCTGCGCAGGCCCTGGTGCAGCTGCTCGAACGCCGCGACGATCGCGCCGCGCCGTTCGCTGTCGCCGAACAGCGCAAGCGTGGCGCCGGCGAGGTTGCTGGCGGTGCAATCGTCCTGCATGAATTCCGGCACCAGCGGACCGCCGCCGAGGCCGCTGGCGCGCGCGAGAATGTTCGGCAGCGCGTAGACGTCGGTCTTCAGCATCTTCAAGGCACGTGCGATCCGGTAGCTCAACGGCGCCACGCGATAACCCACCACCATCGGCCGCTTGGCCAGCATCGCTTCCAGTGTGGCGGTGCCGGAGGCCAGCAGCACCACGTCGGCGGCGAGCATCGCCTCGTGCGCATGGCCGTCCAGCAACTGCGGCGCGGTTTCATCGCGCGCTCCATCAGCCAGCAGTTCCTTGAGCCGCGCGTGCACCTGCGGGTTGGCGGCCGGTATCACGATGCGCAACCCCGGCAGGGCGGCCGCGACGCGGCGCGCGGCATCGATGAAGATGTGGCCCAGCCGCGCCACCTCGGCGGGGCGGCTGCCCGGCAGCACCGCCAGCACCGGCGCCTGTTGCGGCAACTGCAGGAATTCGCGCGCGCCCACACGATCGGCAACCAGCGCAAAACGGTCGGCCAGCGGATGGCCAACAAAGCGGGCGTCGATGCCGTGCTTGGCGTAGATCGGCGGCTCCATGGGGAACAGGCACAACACGCGGTGGGCGCTGCGGCCGATCTTCTCGGCGCGCTTCTCGCGCCATGCCCACACCGACGGACTGACGTAGTGCACGGTCAGCAGGCCGGCCTGTTTCAGGCGTTGCTCCACGCCGAGATTGAAATCGGGCGCGTCGATGCCGATCACCACGGCAGGGTGTGCCTGCAGCAGCCGCGCCACCAGCGCCTTGCGCAGCCGCAGGAGCCGCGGCAGGTGGCTGATCACCTCGCTGAAGCCGAACAGCGAGAGCTCGCGGATGTCGTACCAGGATTCGAAACCTTCGCGCTGCATGCGTGCGCCGCCAATGCCGGCGAAACGCGCGTGCGGATAGTGCCGGCGCAGCGCGGCGATGAGGTCGGCGCCGAGCTGGTCGCCGGAGTCTTCGCCGGCGAGGATGGCGATCAGCGGAACTGCGTCAGGGACGTCGATGTTTTGCATATCGTCTCCTGCGAAATCCGGAGCAAGGACGCGATGGGGTCGGCAGGCGCCGCGTGCCTATCGCGCGAGCGCCCTCTCGCTGTGATCGAGGAACTCCAGCATGGCGCGTACATCGTCGCTCTCGCGCGCCTGCTCGGCGAGCTTTTCGCGCGCCTCGGGCAAGGCCAGGCCTGCCATGTACAAGGTGCGGTAGGCGCGCTTGATCGCGGCGATGCGCGTGGCGTCGAAACCGCGGCGCTTGAGTCCCTCGCTGTTGATGCCGCGCGGACGGCCCTGTTGCTCGTTGGCCATCATCACGAACGGCGGCACGTCGTGGCCGACCAGGCAACCCATGCCGATGAACGCGTGCGCGCCGACCTTGCAGAACTGGTGCACGCCGGAATAGCCGGAAAGGATCGTCCAGTCGCCGATCTCCACGTGCCCGGCCAGCGCCGAGTAGTTCGAAAACACCACGTTGTTGCCGACCTGGCAGTCGTGCGCCACGTGCACATAGGCCAGCACCCAGTTGTCGTTGCCGATTCGGGTGACGCCGCCGCCGTCGCCGGTGCCGCGGTTGATGGTGGCGAATTCGCGGATCAGGTTGCGGTCGCCGATCACCAGCTCGGTGCGTTCGCCGGCGAACTTCTTGTCCTGCGGTGCGCCGCCGAGCGAGGCGAACTGGGTGATGCGATTGTCGCGGCCGATGCGCGTCGGCCCCTCGATCACCACGTGCGGCCCGATCACCGTGCCGTCGCCGATTTCCACCTCGGCGCCGATCACGCTGTAGGCGCCGATGCTGACGTTGGCGCCGATGACGGCGGACAGATCGACCAGCGCGGTGGGGTGGATCGGTGCGGCGGAAGTCACTTGTCGGCCCTCGCGGCGCACATCAGTTCGCAACTGGCCACTTCGTTGCCGTCGACCAGGGTGCGCGCCACGAACAGGCCCATGCCGCGCATCAGGCGCTTTAGGCTGACCTCCAGCCGCAGCTGGTCGCCCGGAACGACCGGTGCGTTGAAGCGGGCGTTGTCGACCTTGACCAGATAGAACAGCGGACTGCCGCCATCGCCTTTCAAACGACGGCTGATCTGGGTCAGCAGGCCTGCCGCCTGCGCCATGGCCTCGACGATCAGCACGCCCGGCATCACCGGGTGGCCGGGGAAGTGACCCTGGAAAAACGGCTCGTTGATCGTCGCATTCTTGAGCGCGACCACGCTCACGTCGGGCACGATTTCGATCACGCGATCCACCAGCAGGAACGGATAGCGATGCGGCAGCAATTCCTGGATCTGCTCCACGTTGATCGGCAGTGACAGGGTCGCGATTTTCTCACTCATTGTTGCGGTCCTTCTCCAGCGCCGACAGTCGGCGCGCGTACTCATCCAGATGCTTGAAGCGTGCGGCGTTCCTGCGCCACTGGCGGTTGTCCTGCAGCGGCACGCCGGAAGAATATTCGCCCGGTTCGCGGATCGAATGCGTGACCAGGCTCTTGGCGGTAATGGTAACCCGATCGGCCAGTTCGAGATGGCCAAGCACGCCGGCATTGCCACCGATCATGCAATAGCGCCCGATCTTCGCGCTGCCTGCCACCGCGGCGCAGCCGGCCATCGCCGTGTGCGCGCCGACGTACACGTTGTGCGCGATCTGGATCTGGTTGTCCAGCCGCACGTCTTCCTCCAGCACGGTGTCCTCCAGCGCGCCGCGGTCGATCGTGGTATTGGCACCGATCTCGCAATCGTCGCCGATGCGCACGCCACCCAGCTGCGGCAGCTTGATCCAGTGGTCGGTGTCGAAGGCGAGACCGAACCCGTCCGAGCCGATCACCGCGCCTGGATGCACCAGCACGCGGCGCCCCAGGGTGACCCGCGTGACCAGCGTGACCCGCGCCACCAGACGCGACTGCGCACCCACGCGGCAATCTTCACCGACGATGCAATGCGGACCGAGGACGGCGCCGTCTTCGATCACGGCGCCTTCTCCGATCACGCAACACGGACCAATGCTGGCGCTGTCGCTGACACGTGCGCCGGGTGCGATCACGGCGCTGGGATGAATGCCCGCCGGCGCGGCGGGCAACCGTTCGAACAGTGCGGCAATCCGCGCGTAGGCAACGTAGGGATCGCGGGCGATCAGCGCCGCGCCGTGGCGGGCGTCGAGGTCTTCCTCGCGCAGCACCACCACGCCTGCCTGCGTGGTGGCCAGTTGCGCGGTGTATTTGCTGTTGGAAAGAAAGCTCAGCTGGGTGGGGCCGGCGCCTGCCAGCGTACCCACGCCGTCGATGACGCACGAACCGTCGCCACGGAAGCCGAGTCCGAAACGATCAGCCAGCTCGGCGACGGTATGATGGTTTGCGCTCATGCGTGGCTCCCGAACCTGCCGGTGATTGTAAAGGCTGGCGTCATGAGGTGCAGCGCGCTGCCAGCCGGCAAAAGAAAGCGCGGCAGCGCCGCGCTTTCTTCGATTCCCTGAGCATGAGCCCGCTCAGAACTGGCTGCCGAAGGTGAACTGGATTCGCTCCTCGTAATGGCGGTCGGCGGCGGACGAACGGAACGGCACGGCGAAGCTGATGATCAGCGGCCCGATCGGCGCCTGCCATTGCAGCGACAGGCCGGTGGACGCGCGCAGGTCCGCCGCGTTGAAGGCCTGGTAGTTCTTGTAGACGTTGCCGACGTCCATGAACCAGGACACGCGCGCGGTGTTGACGTCCTTCAGGAACGGCAGCGGCAGATACACCTGCGCCGTACCGAGCACCTTGAAGGCGCCACCGATAGGTTGCGAATAGTAGGCGCCGCCGTTGCACATGCCGTTGGAACCCGGCGCGCTGCCGTCGATGCACACCCGCGGACCCAGTGTGTTGTCCTGGAAACCGCGCACGTCGCGCACGCCGCCGGCGTAGAGGTTCTGCCAGAACGGGAAATCCTGGCGCATGTCGGTCAGGACATGGTTCGGATTGGCCGCCAGGCTCGCCGCCTTCAGCGCGTCGAATGCATCGTCGCTGATGCCGTTGCTGCCATAGGTCTTGCCGTAGCCGACCTGGCCGTCCAGGTACAGCACGAAGCCCTTGCCGATCGGCCAGTAGTGGTTGATCTCGGTGCTGAGCTTCCAGTACTGCACGGTCGAGCCGGGCAGGGCGATGTCGGTGGTGGCCGAGATCAGGCCGCCACGGGTCGGCGCCCAGTAGCCGTTGCGGGTGTCATGGTTCCAGCCCAGCGTACCGGTCCACGAATGGATCGTCTTGTTGCCGATCTGGTTCTGGTAGTCGGTCAGGATTTGCGGGCTGTAGCCTTCGAACAGGTTCACCTTGTTGCTGCTGATGCCCATGCCGATGCGCACGCCGTCGGTCTCGCTGATCGGGATGCCCAGGTAGGTGGAGAAACTCTTGGCGCTGGTGGCGTAGTTGGCGAAATCGGTATTGCCGTAGTCGGTCTTCGAATAGGACGCGCTATAGCCGATGCCGATGCCGCTGTCGGTCAGGTAGGGGTTGTAGTAATTGACCCCGAGGTTGGTCTGGTAGCTGCTGCGCTCGCCGCTGATCGAGAAGCTGTCGCCGGTGCCGAACAGGTTGTTCTGCGAAACCGAGGCATTCAGGATGATGCCGGAGTACTGCGAGTAGCCAATGCCGAACTGCATGCTGCCGGCGGATTGCTCCTCCACCTTGACGCTGACGTCGACCTGGTCCTGCGTACCCGGCACCAGTTTCTTGTCGATGTCGACCTTCTTGAAATAACCCAGCTTCTGCAGGCGGATCTTGGAACGGTCCAGCGCGGCCTGCGAATACCACGAGCCTTCGAGCTGGCGCATTTCACGGCGCAGCACGTTGTCTTCGGTACGGGTATTGCCCTCGAAGACCACCCGGCGCACATACACGCGCTGCCCCGGCTCGACGTACATGGTGAGATCGACCGTGCGCTTTTCCTTGTCCAGCTTGGGCACCGGCGTGACCTTGGCGTAGGCGTAGCCGATGTTGGCCAGCACCGCCTTGATCGCCTTGCTGCTCTCCTCGATCGCACCGCGGTTGAAGGTCTCGCCTTCCTTGACGAAAACCAGCTGCCGCATGGTCTTCTCGGGCAGGATCAGTTCGCCCAGCAGCTTGACGTCGGCGACCTTGTAGACCTCGCCTTCCTTGATGCTGGCGTCGATATACATCGCGCGCTTGTCCGGCGCGATCTGCACCTGGGTGGAATCGACGCCGAAGTCCGCGTAGCCGCGGTCCATGTAGTAGGACTGCAGCTTCTCCAGGTCGCCGGACAGCTTCTCGCGCGAATACTGGTCGTCCTTCGAATACCACGACATGAAGTTGCTGGTGTTCGACTCGAACCCGTCGCGGATCTGCTTGTCGGTGAACGCATGGTTGCCGAGGATGTTCAGTTCCTTGATCTTGGCCGCCTTGCCCTCGCGGATCTCGATCTCGACCGCGACGCGGTTGCGGTCCAGCCGGGTCACGTGCGGCTCGACCGACACGTTGTACTTGCCGCGGTTGTAGTACTGCCGGATCAGCTCCTGCTGCACGTTGTCCAGCGCCAGCCGGTCGAAGGTCTCGCCCTCGGTCAGGCCGATTTCCTTCAGGCCCTTCTTCAGGTCATCGGTCTTGATGTCCTTGTTGCCGCGCAGGGTCAGCTTGGCGATGGACGGCCGCTCGACCACCTTGATCACCAGGATGTCGCCTTCGCGATCGAACTCGACGTCGCTGAAGAACTTGGTCTGGTACAGCGCCCGGATGGCCTGCTGCGCCTCGTCGCTGGTCAGCCGGTCTCCCTTGTTCACCGGCAGGTAGTTGTAGACCGTGCCGGCGGAAATGCGGCTGAGGCCGTCGATGCGGATGTCGGACACCACGAACGGGTCGAACGCAGACGCATGGGCGGAGAGGGAGGCAGAGGCAAGCAGGATCAGCGCGGCGATACGCTTCATCGTCGATTCCGTTGGGTTATTTCGATGAAGCGGCCAGCGCGGCCGCTCCGATCAACGCATGAGGCAAGGTGGAGCCTTGCCTCGAAAGAGGGTCTGCCATCCACGGCAGGATTGACCTGGCCGACATGCCGGCGTGCCTTGCTGTCACGACAGCAGCATGCGGTGGATGTCGTTGTAGAACGCCAACCCCATCAGGGTGAACAGCAATGCCAGCCCGATGTACTGGCCAACGATCATCGCCTGTTCGCTGACCGGACTGCCCTTGATCAACTCCACAAGATAATACAGCAGGTGTCCGCCATCCAGGACCGGGATCGGCAGCAGGTTGAGGATAGCCAGGCTCAGCGACACCAGTGCCAGAAACTGCAGGAACCACGGCAGGCCCATGCTGGCCGACTGGTTGGCCACCTCGGCGATGCCGATGACGCCGGACAGATTGCGGGTGGACGCTTCGCCGGTCAGCATCTTGCCGAGCATGCCGAAGGTCTGCGTGGTGTTGCGCCAGGTGGTGCTGAAGGAGGCAGCCAGTGCCCTGGCCGGGCCATAGCGCACGGTGGCCGGCTCGACCGGAGGTGCGCCGATACCCATCACCCATTTCGCCGGCTGGCCTTCCAGCGATTCCCATTTTGCGGTGACGTTCAGCGGCAGCGTATGGCCATCGCGCTCCACTACCACCACGAGGCGCGGCGACAGGACGGCGTCGGCCTGCACCTGCTTGCCGAATGCGATGAAATCGGTCGCCGGCTTGCCGTTGACGCTGACGATGCGGTCGCCGCCGCGCATGCCCGCCAGTGCGGCCGGCTGGCCGGCCATCACGTTGGCGGCAATGGGCGGTGGCGGCGCCAGTTGCAGGCCGAGCTTGTCCAGGTACTGCGCCACGTCCTGGCCCGGCGGCAATTCGTTCAGCGGCAAAACCAGCTCGCGTGGATGGCCGTCACGGCCGCGCACGGTGAGCGGCAGCGGCGAGCGGCCAAGCAGGGCGTTGGCGACCGCGTCCATCGAATCGGTCCACGAAGCGACCTGCCGGCCATCGACGCTGAGGATGCGGTCGCCGGCCTGGATGCCTGCCTTGGCTGCGATGCTCTGCGGGGTCGCCGTGACCACCGGAGCCACGTCCGGCCGGCCCAGCATGAACATCAGCCAGAACGCGGCCAGGGTGAAGAGGAGATTGAAACCGGGCCCTGCCGCGACGATGGCGATGCGTTTCCACACCGACTTGCCGGTGAATTCCTGGTCGCGCAGGGCGGGATCGACCTCGCCCTCGCGGGCGTCGAGCATCTTGACGTAACCGCCCAGAGGGATCGCGGCGATCTGGTATTCGGTGCCATCGCGTCCCACGCGTTTCCACAGGGCCGTGCCGAAACCCACCGAGAAACGCAGCACCTTGACGCCACAGCGGCGAGCGACCCAGTAGTGGCCGAATTCATGAAAGGTCACCAGCACGCCAAGCGTGACCAGCAACCAGAACACCGAGCCGAAGAAGGGAGTCATCAAGTACCGTACGGGAAAGTCATCGAAGCAAGAATATCAGCAAGCATTGCGCAGGATGTGGCGGGCCGCCTCACGAGAGACGCGGTCGCGTTCACACAGGGACTGAACATCGACCACGGCTTGCGCCGGCAGTTCCGCGAGGACCGCCTCGACCACGTCGGCGATCGACAGGAATGGCAGGGCCCCGGCCAGAAACGCCTCCACCGCGATCTCGTTGGCGGCGTTCAGCACGGCGGGGGCATCGCCGCCCTCGCGCAATGCCTGGAACGCCAGCGCCAGGCAACGAAAGGTCAGCAGGTCCGGCGGCTCGAACTGCAACGGCGCGCAGGCGGTCAGGTCCAGCGGGGCGACGCCGGCCTCCACGCGCTCGGGCCAGGCCAGCGCGTGGGCGATGGCGGTGCGCATGTCCGGGTTGCCCAGCTGCGCCAGCACCGAGCCGTCGTCGTACTCGACCATCGAGTGGACCAGGCTTTGCGGATGCACCACCACGTCGATCGCATCGGCCGGGGCGCCGAACAAATGGTGCGCCTCGATCACTTCCAGTCCCTTGTTCATCAGGGTGGCCGAATCGACCGAAATCTTGCGGCCCATCACCCAGTTCGGATGTTTGCAGGCCTGCTCCGGCGTGATGTCCGCCAGCTGCGCCCGCGTGCGGCCGCGGAAGGGGCCGCCGGAAGCGGTCAGGATGAGGCGGCGCACGCCGCCCTTGCGCAGGGCTGGCTGGTGACCGGGCAGGCACTGCGGAGGCAGGCACTGGAACAGGGCGTTGTGTTCGGAATCGAGCGGGATGAGCGCGCCGCCACCGTGCGCCACTGCGTCCAGCAGGAGCGGCCCGGCCATCACGATCGATTCCTTGTTGGCCAGCAGCAGGTGCTTGCCCGCCCGCGCCGCGGCCAGCGTGGATTCGAGCCCGGCGG
>Ga0207664_10000202_pt1 | contig 44894 bp, 64 predicted proteins | sample LARL83metaG_FD_184349 | JGI IMG/M metagenome (GOLD analysis project Ga0207664, IMG submission 184349) | Corn, switchgrass and miscanthus rhizosphere microbial communities from Kellogg Biological Station, Michigan, USA - LAR L8-3 metaG... | ecosystem: Host-associated > Plants > Roots >...
GGAAATTGAACCTCAAATTCTTTGATGCGTCGTAATAGATGTACCAACCGGATTGCGTACTGAGTGACGGATCGCCATAACCAGCGATATATTGCAGCGTCGTTGAAAGTCCTGCACCGGCTTTAAACCAAAAATCTACATAGAAGTCTGACGTCCCAGCGCCATACGCACCATTTTGGCTAGATTGGATTCGGGCGTTAGAGGTCGCCGATCCTAGATACGACGCCGTGCCGAATTTAGGTGCTGTCGTGGACGTGGTGGCCGACGATGCGGTCCAGGTCGCAGCAATGCCGCCAGCATTGTTGTCAGCGAACGACGTGCCACCGTTCGCTCCATCCATATGAAGCAATGCAAGCGTGTTGTTGTTATTCCCCGGAGCGCATTGGCCACGAGGCTGTCCTGATCCGCCGCCGGGGAAGCCCGCATAGGCTGGCGTCAGAAGCGCGAGCGCGAGAAGGCCAGCTAGGATGCGCCGGATCAATTGACGCTCCATTCGGTGCCGTTATAGGTCACCGATGCTGATTGCCGCGAGATGTTCATCACATAGGTGGCGGCGCCGTCGATGGTGCCGGCCGCTGGTGTTAGCGTGATGTTGTTCGACGAGGCGTCGCCCTTGCAGTCCTTAATGAGGTACGTCGACCATGTGGCTGGGCTGGCAGGCAGATTAACGGCGGTTGCGGCGCCAACAGTTTTGTTGATGCATATGAAATAGTCGGTTGTCGCCGAGACTGTGACTGCACCTGCGGCAGTGACCACACGGCCGGGAATGCGCAGCGCGCCCGTCCATGTCGTGACGCCGGAGAAGGTGTTGTTGCCGTTCTTCAGCGGGACATTAGAGGAAAGCCGTCCATCGGCCAGCGTGCCGGATGCAATGTTCGTCGCGTTGGTGGCGTCAGTTGCGCAGGACGCCGAGGCGTTCGACAGGTCGGCGCACGCAGCTTGTGAGACTGTGCCGGTGCCGTTGGCCTTCAAAGCCCCCGTGACCGTACCAGCCCCGCCCCGCGCAGAGCCGAGGATGCCGGTCGATATGTTGCTGGCGTTGGTAGTGTCGGTGGTTGCCGATGCGGCCGGCAAACCGCCATCCCCGAGGACTGCGCCGGAGGTGTCGGTGAAGATCGCAAAATGTCCGGTGCCGGAAGTGCCGGGTCCGACCACGTTGCCGGAGCCGGGACCGCCGGTATTGCAGATCGGGTTGAGGCCGGTGGCGTCGAAGCTCAGGAACTTGCCGCTGCACAGCGACGGCAGAGGCAGCGGGCCGACGGTGTTGCCGGGCTGGCTGAAAAGCCCGCGCCCGGTCATGTCGTTGGTCTTGTCCCAAATCTCACGGTTCTGCGCGATGATGTCGGTCAGGACTTGGTTGAGGTCGCGAGCGGCGACGCCGCGGTTCTCGGTGAATTGCGAGACTCGCCGTGGACGGCGCGCGCCGACGATCTGGATCGTTCCGGTCTGCGCCTGATTGAAGGTCAGCACCGCATCGGTGACGGGACGCGCGATGGATGCCAACGGGCCGGTCGGACTGGTGATCGTCCAGCCGAAGGTCGAGTCATTATAATTGACCCGCACGCCATTGATGAAGACCTCGAGCCAGTTCTGGTAGTCGGTCGAATCCCCGTAAAGCGCGAAGTTGACGTTGCACTGGCAGGTGTTGGCGCTGATCGAATAGCTGGTTCGGCGCTCGGCATCTGGAAGCCCAGGCACTGGCGGCGGGGCCTGCGCGAAGGATGGCGCGATGCCAGCGAGGAAGCCAAGGGCGATCAGGGCGGCGCGGATGTGTTTCATGCCGGGAGCATGGCTGCATTGGCGATGGATGCACCGCACCCGTCAGCGGTTCTCGGGCTTGCCCTTCATCTCGATGCCGAACGAATTGTTGGCTGATGCCTCGACCTGATCGAACAGGCGGCGGACATAGAAGACGTTCTGACCGCCGACCAGCCGCCGGAGCGATTTACTGTCAGCCTCGTTCCATTCCGAGGGCTTCGACGCCGCGCTCACTGCGCCGAGAACCTGCTGGATTTTACCAGCGGTCGGGCCAAGAAGCTGGTCCATCGCGGAGCGTGAGGCATAGCGGGTCAGAGGCTTGCCCGATCCGACCAGCCGGTACACGTCGACGCCCCCCCGGGTCGCCTTGGAAGCGAGCGCGTTGCCCTCCTCGAACCAGCCCAGCAGGTTGCCGCGCGAGATGGATTCCTTCACCCAGTCGCCCGCATTGTTGCTGACCGGCGAGCCGCCCGTCACGCTGTTGATCTTATAGGACAGCATCCCGAGGCCCATCGAGAACAGCATGCCCTGAAGCACCTGCGCGTCGCGGCGCTGAAGGTTGCTGATCAGCACGCGCTCGGTCGCGGCGGCGGTGAACGACTTGAACTGGCCCAGCACGGAGAGGATTCCATGGCTCATCCACAGCGGCTTTTCCTGCCCCGGCGTGACCACGGCAATGTCGGCATCGCGCGCAACCGCACCCTCGAATACCCGGCGCGCTTCCTTGTCGGCCCAGTCCCCAGTGTTCGGCAGATGCACGCCATCGCGGACCTCACCGCCGGTCTTGAAGGCTTCATGGATGCGGGCGGCCATGTGCGGCTCGATGCCGCTTTCCCCCAGGTTGCGCAGTTGTCGAGCGGTGAGTTTCCCGTTCACCGACGCCTCGGCAGCCCGCAGAATCTCCGACGATGCCACGAGCGAGGCGCTGGTCTTCGCCCAGTCGGTCCACGGCGCCAGCATATTGACGAACTGAAACTTGTTCGTCGCCCATTGCAGCGTGCGCTCGACCCGCGACTGCGGATGGTAGGTATCCAGCGTGTCGGTCAGAGCGTGATGCCGGGAGGCCAAGGTCATTTCCACCGAGATGCCCATGGCGCGGAATTGCTTGTGCGCCTCGGAAAAGGCGTCGGACTGCCGTGTCAGGAATTTGAAGAACGGCGTCCATGCGTCGTTGAATGTGGTGGTCAGTCCGTGACGGATGACGGCCCCGGCCATATCCGGCAGCGAGGACAATGCAGCCGATCCCATACTGGTGAGCACGTTGTAATTCTTCAGAACGCCGGCGGCGCGGGCGACGTTACGCAGTGGCGCGTCGGCCGAGATGCCGTAGGTGCCACGGATGCGGTCGCGGATCGCGGCAAGGTCGCTGTTGACCCGCTGCCGTTCTTTTTCCAGTGCCGTCCGCTCTTTCTCCGACTTGGCTGCTGCCACTTTGGCCGCGTATTCATCGTTGATCTTGCGGAACGTCTCGGTCATCCGGGTATCGCCGAACTTCTCGGTCAGCAGCACGTCCGGCACCATGGTGCGCAGGTGCGATGACACGATGTGCTCGGCGTCGTTCTCGAGAAAATCCTTGATCGTAGCGTCGGGTATATTGAACTCCCGCTGGGCCAGCGCGCCACGCGGCTGCTCGCCGCTGGAAACCCCGCCTGCCCCGTGCTCCATGCCCAGATCGTAAGGCAACCGGCCATCAGGCGAGCCGAGGATGCGGTCGGTGATCTCGTCGGCCCGGCTTTGCAATTCGGCGCGCGACATCTCGCGGTCGGATTTGAGGATGCGCTTCACGGTCTTGTCGATGGTCTTGTCCGCCGAGGTCATGCGTTTGGCGTCAGGAGCGCGGCTTTCCTCAGCCTTCGCGCGCGTCTTCAGCGCCGACTTCGCCTCAGCCACGGACTTGCCCTGCCAGTCCGCCAGCTCTTTCTCGATCTGCTTGCGAGTGCGATCGTGCGTCTCATTCGCCCGGATCAGGTCTTCCTCAAGCTGGCCCCGGAACAGGTCTTCATCTTTGGTCTTGGCGAGTTTCTTCGTGAGGTCGTCGATTGATTCCTGCGCGCGGGAAAGTTGATCGGCCAAGCCGTCGATCCGGCTTTTCGCCTGCGCCTTCGATGCCTGATCGGATTCCAGCCAGTCGGTCACGCGGTTCACGAACTCGGGCCGCTTCGCCGCGATGGCCTGCTTGTTGTAAAGCCGCTGCACGTAGCTGTCGGCGGTCTTCACGTCCACGTCTTCCGGCAACAATCCGGCGTCGATGGCGCGCTTCTTCATGGGATCGAAGATGTTGTTGCGCAGGAATTGTGCGGCCTGCTGCACCTGAGGAATCTCATGCTGATCGCCGTTGCGCAGCGCTTCGGTGACCTCCTCCTTGAACTGATCGAAGGACATCTTTCCTTCTTCGGCGCGGCCGGTCAGGTCTTCAACCACGCCCCGCGCGCGAGGAAACGACTTCTGCTCGCCGAACCGATAGTCGGAAAACAGGCTCGATAGTTCGTCGCCCGTGCGCACCTGCCCCTGATGGATCATCAGCCGGGCTTCCCGATCGAGCGCCGGGCCCGCCGTGGTGACGCCACCCTCAAGGTTCTCCTTGGTGAGAAGCGAGGTTTCGGCCAGATCGGCCGCCGCACGCCGGGCTGTCACGCTCTCGGCGCCGAACATGCGCTGCATCGGGGAAGTCTTCTCCACGACGTTGCGCAGGCCGGGCACCTGGTTCAGGCCGAAGTCGACCAGCTCGACCTTGCGCGTATCGGTCGCCGCTGCACCGACCGCCGCAGGATATGCGGTACCCGACGGTTCATTAACATTCGCCGGGGCTGGCGGCTCGGTCGGCTTGAACTCCGGGCTCGCCGGGTTCTCAGCGTGCGTGTTGATGTCCGCCCGGTCCTGCCACAGCTTCGTCTCGATGGCCGCGCGCTCGGGCGCGGAGAACACACGCGCCGCCCCGCCGCCGATCAGGGCCGTCAGCAGCGTGCCGCTCGCCACGTTGAGGGCCGATTCCGAAGCCGTGCGGGTTTCCTGCGTGCCTTGCAGCAATGCTTCCTGCGCGGTCGTCTGCATCAGGCCAGCCTTGCCGAGGTTGATGGCTGCCTTGGAGAAGGCGAGCCCGCCGCGCGCTGCGTCGACAGCCACACCACCGGGCAGCAGCAGTGTCGGATCGAGGATACCCGCAACCGTCTGCGCAATGAATCCGGTGCCACCGTTCGCTGCCAGCAATGACCGATCCTTGGTTTCCTGATCGATCTGCGCCTTGATCGACTGGCTTTCGGCCGGCGACTGGGAGCCCACGAATGCCGCGCCGTTGTTCAGCAGATAGTTCGGGTCTTTCCAAGCCTTCACGTCGTCGATGGGGTTGTAGCCCGGGGTGGGCGCGAAGCTGCCGGAGTTGCGCGCATACTGGATAGCGGACATCACGGTGTTGGTCTGGCGGAAGGCTGCAGCGAACAGCGCCTCGCCGCCGTCATTCGGCTGCGGCGCGTTCACCGGGGCCTGTCCCTGCCCGGTACGCTCGATCAATCCGCCGTCGTTCGCAACGTCGATCCCGGCCATTACGGTTGCGCTCCGCCGGACTGGAATTGAATTTCGCGCATGGCGTTCATGTCGTCCTGTCGACCTTGCAGCTTGGCGGTGTGCGCCGCGATGCGATCAGCCGGATCGAAGGCGATCCGCGACGGGATGATGTCGAGGGTGCCGTCTGCCCGCTTGATGGCGACTTGATAGGATGGCGGCTTGCCGTTGGCGATTTCGGCCTGCGTCTGTCCATCGGAGATGAGGCCCTGCACTTGCCAGTTACGGTCGCGCACGACACCTGCGATGCCCATTTCCAAGCTACTCATTCCCGAAGACTTTCGAGCGCTTAGAAAAGCCCCAGTGTCTTTGTCCATGAACGAATGCATCTGCTGATAGCGAGCCTCAGCTTCTGCCTCCGATTTGTACGAGGGGAATTTTTCCCAGCCGATCTTCTCCACCTTCGCGATAGCAGCGGCAGCAGGATCAGCAGCATTCTTGTCCCAGAGGATTTTGCCGTCGAAGACCGTCGGGATCGTATAGAATTTCCCATCGTGCTCAGCGGTAGTTTGGAAAAGCGTCGAACGACTGCCCTGCGGATTCTCAGGCGTCGGAGCGTTATCCACACCGCCGGGGCCCATTAAGTTCGAAAGGTGCCGTTCGTACAGTGCCTTTTCCTGTGGAGTGAGGTTCAGCGCATTTTCCGCATCCGGCAAGTTAGATTTGATGTTGATGCCGAACTGTGGCCCGACCTTGCCGGCCACCCACGATTTCAGGTCGTCTGCGATCCAGTCGCTCTTGCCGCCGAGCTGCGGGTAAAGCCGCTCGGGCGGGTTCTTCATGATCTGGTTTCCGGCGGCTTCCGAAGGCCCCCACGTCGTCGCCAGCCGCTTGACCGCCAGATCGTTGGCACGGTCGGCATCGACTCCATAGGCGCGCAGGGCCGTGTACGTAGCCTTGTAATCGGCAACGAGCTCACCACCCTTGATGCTGTCGAACGGCGCGCCCGGCGTCGACCCGGTAATCTGACCAATGACAGGCCAGCCGGAGCCGAGCTTGTAGGCCATGTCGGAAGCGGAGATCGATTTGACCTCTTTCTCGGCTGCCTCCTTGGCGACTTCCCGCGATTTCGCCGTCGCCGGGTCGTCCGACAGGTTCAGACGCTCGGCCAATTCCTGCGGCGCGAAGCTGTCCTTCAATGCCTGCCATGCCTGCAATCGCGTGATCGCGGCTGAGCCGAACTGCCCTTCCGCCTCCGCCGCGTTCTGCCGCCACCGCTGATCCACGAAGGCCATGGCGGCTGTCATGCGCGCCGGGTCCTTGCTCGACATCATGCCGCTCACGGCGCCGACGAAATCCTTTTGCCCGAGCAACGTCTTCATATCGTCGGGGTTGAGCGCGGTCGCGAGCCCGGTGAGCACCTGCGGCCCAGCCTGCCCCTGCAATGCAACCTGCATTCGGCCCATGTCATCGCCGTCGAGCAGCGGCGGATTCGGTGACTGGTTCAATTGTCCGATGCGCTGGGACAACTGCGCGCGCTGCGCAACGGCCGCAACGATTCCGTCAGGTTTCGCAGGATCAATCTCCGCCGGCGGCGGCGTCCAGCCACGTCGCGCGGCCTCTTGATAGGGATGGTCCTGCATGTTCTTCTGGGAGTCCTGCTGCTGCTTCAGCGCAGCGGCAGCGACGTTCATGTGGTGCACGTCCGAGCCGTTGGCGGCGGCGCGATACTGCTCCTTGATCTGTTCCTGTTGCGGTTGCGGCAACTGTGCGATCTGCTGACCCTGCAGCCGACCGCGGATTTCATCGGCGACTGCCCCCAACTTCTCGGGATACAACTTCGCCGCCTGCTCCACCTCGGCATAGGCGCTAGGCGATGGGAGGATGCCGTTATCGAGCGCTTTGCCGATGGCGGTCGCCGTCTGCTTGGCCGACTGCACGCGCAATTCCGGGTCTTCCGCGAGCGTGCGCACATAGGCCGACAGCAGGAACGGGTTTTGCTTCACCTGCTCAGCCGTGAATCCGGTGCCGCCGTTCGCCGCCGGCGCACGGAACTGGCTCGCCGGTTGGCGGCCACCCGGCAGCGATGACCACTGGCCGGACAACACGGGCAGCACGCCGTTGATGGCTTCCTTATCGCCAGATCGAAGCACGGTCAGAAGGTCCTGCCCGGTCTTCGCCTTGTATGTGGTCTGCGCCAAATCCCACGCGGCAGCATCCTGGCTGGCTGGCGAGAAGTCCTTCAGGCCGAGCTTCGCCTTCTGTGCATCCCATGTCGGTCCGATGAACTGGTAATAGCCCGCCGCGCTGCTGGTCTTGCCGACATCGGGACCGGACGTGATCGCCTCCGCTACGCGCGGATGGTCGCCGTAATCCGTGAACACGCGCGGGCCGGTGCCGGAATATCGCACGTCGTAGCGATTGTTGGATTCGGTCTGCCCGATAATCTTCAGCAGGCCACGCCCCTCCGGCGGGATGCTGGTGTTGACGGGCTCGCCGCCGCCCTTCGGCACGCCGAGAACTTCGCCTTGGATCGCATCCGGCAGCGAACTGATGCCGCGAAACTGCTTTGCGACAGCCGCCGCCGCGGTGATCCGCTGGGCGCCCTCGGTGTCGCCGATGTCGCGCGCACGCTGGATCGCCTGACCGACCGCAGGGTCTTCCGGCTTCACGGTGCCCTTGCTCAGGCCCGTTTCAAACTGGGTGGTGATCTGCCGGTTGGCATCGATGGTAGCCTTGGCGTCGCCCGTGAGATACGCGAGCCGCGACAGGCCCTGCGTGTACAGGCGCGAGCGGTCGGATTCCTTCAGGTTGGGGTTTTGCAGGATGCCTTCCTGAAGCACCTTCTGCGCTTCGGCCTTACCCTTTTTGTTGAACGTTCCATCGACATGGGCAACCAGCGCCTCGCCTTGCAGTAGGCCCTGCACGTTCTTCTTCTCAAGCTCAATCTGATCGACCGGCATCTTGAAAAGAGGATTGGTCGCCAGCGCATCATAGGACGCCAGCAGCTTCTGGTTCGCCTGCGCAAACTCCGGCGTGTCGGTCCCGCCCTGCCGAGCAAGGGCAATCATCGTCCCCTTCTGATCCTCGATCTGGGCGGTGATCGATTTCTTCTGGTTATCGATATCGTTCGAGGCGGTCGTGCTGGTGATCGCGTTGTAGTGCTGCGTGAGAAGCTGGGAGCCCTGTTGCTGGATCGCCTCGCCCATCGGACCGGTGACGGTCTGCGCAGTCTTGTCGAGGTGCGCCTGCGCCGCCGCCTTGAAGCCAGCGGGATCGGTCGGGAATTTCGTGTGCAGTTCGGCGAAGTCCTGAGACAGCGAATTGCTGTGCTGCGCGATGGTGCCGACCTTCACCGCATCCGAGAATACCCGTCCCGCATCTCCGAAGATCAGCGGCGACGAAACCGGGTTCTCAACTGATACTGAGCCATCCGCATTGCGGACGACCTTCTGGTTCATCAGTTCATCGGCCGCTTCTTTCTTCGCGCCCTGTTTCGCCACGTCCATCATGACGTCGGCGACATTGCCCGCTGCATCGGCCGCCTGATTGTACGAACGCCGAATGTCGTTTCCCGTCACCGACGATTGCGGCGCGCGGGAGGTGACGATACCGGTGTCTACCTTCGGAAGATCGACCATTTCTCTAACCCGCCATCATCGGCATGCCGCTAATGCCCTTCGCGACGCCTGCAGCGGCGTTCACGTAGCCGAGCGTCAATGCGTTCTTGGAAGCCGTCCGGTAGAACGCTGCGTCGGAGCGGTCCTGCGCAGCCTGCGCGCGGAGGCCACCGACCGCGATGCCGCGGTTCGTCTCGCCGATATCCTCTTGATTGTCGCGATAGGCCGCGCCGGTCGGAGAAGTTGGATCGGCATGTGCGGCCGAGCGCACGGCGTCGATATTGCCGAGCACCGTCGTCAGGTTGCGCGTCATCTGGGAATTGGTCTGCGTGGCTTTCAGGTCGCCGTATTGCGCGGCAATCTCAAGCCGCTGCGCCTGATACTTATCGGCTTCGGATTCGCCCTGCGATTTGAGCAGCGTCGCGAATGTCGACAAGCCGATGCTGGCAATTGACCCGCCAGATGCGGATGATCCACCCGATGCTCCTGAACCGCCTGCTTGTCCCATAGTCCTGTCCTCAGATCGTCGCTTCGATACCAAGCTCCTCAATGAGCAATGGTCCTGGTGTGTCCTTGATGATCGCCACGCGCGGATCGAACGAGCGCCCGAGCGGTCGCCATCGTTCTGCCGTCTCACGCAGCGGTGGCGGAGCCGTCGGATCGTCATCCTGATTCCACGTCGTGACGCGCCTGGTGTTCATTACGGTGCCGAGCGGCGGAGACGTGCGCGTGATCGGTCCTGAGAACAGTCGCGCCATCAGGAAGCCGGTCGAATTGACCACATAGGCGGCAAAACGCGAGATGCGGCGCTTGAACATGCGCTGGCCCACATCGCTGCCTGGATTGGCGTCCGGGCAGAATGGCTCTGCCACCATCGTCCATTGCTGGCCCGCGATGAGGCTTGCAGCGTTCAGGTCTTCGCCGCCGTTAAATTGTGGGACGATGAATCCGTTCGCGTCGATCTGGTATGTGCCCATCGAGCGCGTGACCTGATCCATCAGGTTCACGGTCTGAGACGGGATGAACCATAGCGGACCCTTGCCGCCCGGTGGCGCGAACGCAGCAGGCGCGGAGTTCACCGGAAGCGAGGCGTCGAGATACTGATTGTCGTCGAGGATTTCGCAGATCGGTGTTCCGAAATAGCTAGTCGAGAACAGCACGTCTGACGCCCACGCAGCCACCCATGCGACTGCGCCGACACCGTTCCACGGTCCCCAACCGATGCCGCCCTTAATCTCGCCGCTCTGCGTCGTGTACTTGCCGACGATGAGCGAGCCGTCAGAGTTCAGCGCGTAGATGTAGCGTTCATTAAACGTGCCATCCGCCGTGGGCACCGCGAGCGCGACCACGTTGCTGAACAAGTCGGAGTGAAATTCTGTCAGGTTGTTCGTGTTGAACGGACGATTGTAGGCACCCGGTGCCGTGATCGCGACGACGCTATTCCGCCCAGCGTTGACATACACCAAGGCTTCCTGAGCGGCGCGCGGCTGCACCTGAGCGCAACCATCGCTCGACAGGATTTGAAAGCCGACGCTGCCGGGGACCAGAGGATTGGTCGCATTGATCAGGATGTAATAGAGCTTGCGGTCGCAGAAAACGAACTCCGAACTCTCCATGCCGGGGACGACATAGAACACGCGGCTCTTGTCTGGAACGATTTCGAAGATCGCATTGCTGGGCGACGACGCATCGTTCGCATAGAGATCAGTCGGCGAGTTTATGGCGGACCAATTGATCCCGCCCGGCACCGATGGGAAATCGCAGAAACCGAGGCGGAATTGATCCGTGAAGCATGACGCGGGATAGCCCCGCAAATCGTTCATGACTTCATCGTCCCATACGGTGACAGCGAGCGGCGCCTGAATGGCTGACTGAGTTTGCGACGCAAGAGAACCACCGGGTCCGACAATGTTCTCCGGCACGAATGCGTAGACGCCGCTTCCCGCAGGCGATCCGTTTGGAAGTACAACGGTGTCGTTGGTGAGAAGCTGGACCTGCATCGTATTAGGGGAACCGTTCAGCGTGATGACGATACCCTTCGAATTCGACGTTGCCCCGATAACCTGATCCCCGATGCTGAAGAACAGCGCAGGATTGCTAGTGAACTGGATGGTCTGACTGCCGGGCAACGTTTCCTCGACCGTCGCGGTGACGTGCGTGGAATCCGTGAATGCTGTGATCAAAAGCTGCCGGCTGACATAACGAATGCGCGTGCCAACCAAAGCCGCGCTAAAGACAGGCGACGATGCAACAACAGTTACGCTGCCGGTCGTTGCAGATGGTGCAATCGTGATGCCTTGCGGGCTGATGCGATAGAACGTCGTGCGCTTCTGGTTGCCAGCAAGGAGTTCGGCGTAATCCGATATCGCCCATGTCGACACGCCGTCGAACGCAACGACCTGAGGTCGCATCCCTGCGAACGCGATGTAGATGCTGGTGTTGAAGATCGCATAGACAATCGAGTTCAGATTGAACGCGGTCCACGGCAGTGCGGCACCATTGCCCTGCGTGGTGAACTGCTGAACGACAGCGCCGACAGAATTGATGATCTGAATACGGCTAGGCCCAAAGGCGATTTTGAAAGTCTTGCCGACCGAGATCGTGAACTCCTCGATCCGCGCGCAGCTATTCGTGATCGGAAATAGCGCCGTCCGACCGGATCGGTTCTGGATCGATGTCGCATTCAGGATGCGGGCATTGACCATCTGCCGCAGGCCAGCTTTACGAGCCGGATGATCGTCCTGCCGCTTCAATGAAACGTCGACCTGTCCGAAGGAAAAGTCGCGCTGGGCTCCGAGGATTTTCTGCACCATGGCTGATCACCTCAGCCAGGATTACCGTTGCCACCCCAGCCGCTCGGCACGGGAGGCCACGGGCGACGAATGAGCCGCGCCGCCGAGATGCGGGAATTGAACATGGCCCGCTTCGGCTTCTGCATGTCGTGGCGGGACCTCGCCTCCTCAAGCATCGCGCGCGCGGCATTGAGCATGTGCGCGGCCTCGCCAGCATCCTCATGCAGGCCACGGTAGATGCCCGACATCACGAAAAACTGCATCGCCAGAATGACGGTCGGAGTGCCGTTCTGGACGTCTGAATTCGTCGAGAAGATGCCCTTGATCGTTACCGGCAGGGCGGTCAAACCCTGCGCCTGCGGGGTGGGTCCGCCCATGGAATTGCAGACAAGCTGACCTGCCTGAAGGTCCCACAGGCATGGCCGGTCGTTCACCCGCACAAGGATCAAGTGGACCAAATCGCTGGGGATATTGTAGGCGGTGTCGTAGGTGTCGTCGGCAGGCTTATTGGCGGCCGGTTGCAGCGCCCGGAAGGTCGTCACCCACGCCCACGGATGGGCCTCAGTGACATAGGCAAGCCCGCGCTCATAGGCCGGGGAGCAGGTATTCCACTCGTCAGAACCATCGTTTGCGGCATTGACGAGGTTATCCCCGGTCTGCGAGAGAGCAGAGTTGATCAATCCGAGCTTGTCTAGCGGCCATTCGAAGGACATGCTGGACCGTGAACCGGTCGGGATAACCGAACAACGCACCGCCCAGCCCTATCCGGTGTGCCAACATTGAATCGAAGTACAGGAAAAACCGCATGACCTCGCCAACGAAGAATAAAATTGAGCGTTTTATTGAGATTTTCAGGCGATCGCGAACGCACGTGCCGAGCAGTTCCGAAAAACTGACCGCTTGCAGCGAGAGTCCGCTTTATGATCACGACTGCAGAACATCATCGGATGTAATGATGTCGATGAGTTCCAGGCGAGATTAGATCATGGGGAAGTCGTCAGAAGTTTCAGACCAAAACTGGCTGACGTGATAGTGGCGGAGCCAGTGCTCGATACCACCTTGATTGAAAGAATCTGGCCTAGAGAAAACGAGTTCGTATGCGATGTATCACTACACCCCGAGTTTGCGGATGTGACGATGCAGGTTAGGGCTGTATCGGAAAAGCTGTTTCTTACGGTCACCGTATAGGTACCTGAGCCGCCCGGAGGCCCCTGAAACGCGGTAACGAGATTGCTCAACGTGCCGCTTGCGGGCAGAAGGAATGTGCATTCGCTCGCACACATCGATCCGAGGCTTATATAGCCGGTGGTGTTTGCCGCTATAGTACCGGTTGTGGCCGCCCCGATTATCATGTTGGTTGTCGGGATGTTCGTCAGGGTGTTGCTTGAACCGCTAATCGTCTTATTCGTCAGCGTCTGTGTTGCCGCGATACCTGCGACGGTATCTGTGCCCGGGAAAAGGGTTGCCGTGCCACCGCCGGTCACAGGAGCATTTACGACCGTTGCTCCGCTTGTCGCGCCGAGCAGTTCAAATTTGCTGGGTGACAGCACCATCAATCCCGCAGCATCGATGCGAACAGTTCCAGACGTGCCAAGATTAGTATTGCTACCGCTCGAGCCTACTGTGAGCGGAAGCGAAGAAGTCAACGATGCTGCCCCGCCTCCGGCGGTGCTGTTGGCCTGCATGAGGACAGAGCCCGCGTTGCTGGTCGCGGCGATCCCGGCAACTGCACTACTGCCAGAGTTGGAATTTGTGGAAGTGATTAGTTGATTGCCGTTCGTCGACTTTGTGGCGGACACCGCGCCGTTTACATTCACAGCGCCGAACGTCGCAGTCTGAGATGCGGGATTCCCGCTACAGGTCGATGCGCCTTGCTTGAAGACGCAGTTCGAGCCCATGCTGGAATGGGTGCCCACTAAATTATATCGCCCAAGGGTTCCGTCAGTAGTGGCGTTGTCCCCTATGACGTTGTAGTCAGGAGCCGTCGACAGGCCATCGTTATATTCATTCACGGCCCATTGCATATTAGCGTTGGGATCGACGATTGTATTTCCGAACACGCTATTATTCTGCCCATTCCAAAGAATGATCGCCGCGTTGGCATTGCCAGCTGTCGATTTGCAGTTCGCTGCATTGATGATCGTGTTTCCGGTGATCGTCACGCCACTGACGTTCTGATCAACAGCGATCCCTCCGGCGCAAGCATTTACAACTGTATTTCCTACAAATAGGCCATTCGAAGCAGTTTCTCCAACCGGGCCCCATACGTCGATTCCCTGATCGATTGGAGTACTCGTAATGAATTTCACGACGTTATTGGCGACGGTGAAATTCTTTACGACGGCAAGATTTATTGACTCGACAGTTGTGTCTGTTACCTGATTGTCCGAGATCGTAACGCCATCGTAAAGAGCGGTACCATTTCCATTGACGTTGATTCCGAACGAAGTTCCGCAACCCGTAATGATGTTTCCCGAAATAGTGATGTCACTTCCAGGCTGACCCACGCCAGAAATGCTAGCCTGAATGCAATAGAATGGCGCAGTGTTTACCGTTCCTCCGACAACGTTACTTACGTTGTTGTGAAGAATTTTTGTTACGGTGCAATCGCTGCACGAGATTCCAATGTTTGAGTAAGTTGGGATAAGGTTTTTCTCAATAACTGTTCCGCTCGATGCGATGACATCAATTGCGTTCGCCCCATTCGCGGTGATGCTATCTATCGTGAGGTTCGTATTGTTTTTGAATCGAACGCCGTCGATTCCTAGAGGCGATCCATCAACGCTGATCTGACGAACTGTGAAATTTGCATTCCCGTCGCCATAAAGAACGCCGAGCGCAGGCGCAGAAGCTGACCCCGCCGCTACGAGATTGCATCCACCATAGATGACAGACGATCCACTTGTGGGCACCGTGATAGGTTGCGTGTAAAATGTTTGGCCGGCCGGACAATAAACTGGCTTGCCGGTCGCTAGCGCGGCCTGAAATGCTGTTTGGTTGGTGACATATGCTCCCGAACTACTTGCTACGGCGCCGTAATCCAGCACATTCACTGCGGTATTATTCCCACCTCCCGTGCCGCACGTAGCACCAGCATCTGCTACATTTCCACTGGCATCCCACTGTGCACAATTGCCGGACACGGGCGATCCAGCCACAGTCACGAACTTGCTCGTGTTTCCGGATGCAGAGCCGCTCGCAAATGGTGTTGGAAGTCGTGAAGTGTTCAGGGTTCCTGACGTGATGTTGCTCGCGTTCGTCTGGTCTACGTTCGCAACATTGCCGAGGCCGACATCGGCCTTCACGATTCCGGTAGGTGTAACGATATTTGGCGACGTGCCGAATACAAGCGAACCAGAACCGGTTTCATCCGACAGCACGCCCGCAAGCTGCGTGGACGTCGTGCTGGAGAATTGTGAAAGAGGATTCGCGGTCAGGCCGACTCCGGACAGGCGAGAATTCGAAAGTGTTCCGCTTGAGATGTTGGCGGCGTTCGTTGTGTCCGTTGTGGCCGACGGCGCGAACGCCACTCCGTTCGTCTTGACGCAGGTGTAGGTGAACACACCGCTCGACGAGAGTGAGGTGAGGCAGTCGCCCGCACCGGAGACAGCCTGCGCGGTCGCCACGTTCGACGGCGAGCCGATGAAGATTTGACCGGACGGCAGCGACGGGACGCCCCCGCCCCCGCCCGCAAGAATCGCGGCCTGCACCATCGCCGTGGTGGCGATCCGATCGCTGCTGTCAGCAGTCGGCGGGGTTGGCGCGACGCAGTTTCCGCCGCCGCACATCTGCGCAGCCGCCGGAACCGAAAGACCGATGACGATGAGAAGACCGAGAGCGGCGCGGCGAAGCATGGCCGTCACTCCCACTCAAAGACCGTAAGGGCGGAACTGGCGGTGTTCGAGATTGCATTCCAAGCCGACGGCACCAGCGGATTGCCGCCGACGCCATCGAGCACCTGCGAGGCATACGGCAGCAGCGTGATCGAGCCCGCGCCGTTGACCGTGCAATTGATCGCCGCCGAGTTCGCGCGGCTGATGGAAGGGCATACCGCGATGATAGCGACGGGGTTGGGGTTCACAAACATGATCCGGCGGCGCGATGGGTTCAGCGCCATCACCGCGACCTGTGAGGTCCCCACGGTCACCGGATAGGCATATGGCATCTGCGGCGTCTGGGCGCGCGCAGGGATCGCGGCAAACAGCAGGGCAATGGCGAGAAGGATGCGGGTCATGCGGCAACTCCGATATTGCCGCCAAGATGCGTCAGCCATGAAACCGGGCAACGCACCATGAAAAAAGCCGCCCCGAAGGGCGGCTTAAGTTGTGAGGTACGCGCCGGGAGATCAGAAATAGCCGTAGATGATGCTGACCGTGAGGTTCGCCGTATTCGAGGAGGTCACCGGAGCAAGGTGCAACGGCGTTCCTGCGGTCGTAGAGAACACCCGCTTAAGCAAGGTGGCATCGGTGACGAACACGAGAGCATTCGCACCCACCGCCTGCGCAGCCACGATGTCGGTGCCGTTAGCCGTGGTGCCGAGCGACACGCCGCCGGTCACAGCATTGGCCGTGGTGTTCTGAACGATCACCTGCTGGATGTAGGCGCCAGCGGGGATCGCACCGATCACGATGTCACCCGTGCCGGATGCCGGAAGGGCACCGGTGGTGTAGATCAGCGTATTCAGGCTCGGGCCGGGCGTGTAGCCCTGCGAAAGCATGTAGCCGATGTCGCCCGAAGCGATGATCGCACAACCGCCGGAATTCAGCGAGTAGCGGACGTTCGTGTTCGGATTGACAACGACCTTGGGACCGGCAGCAGTGCCGGCCGCCTCGGGAGCGCAGAGAACCTGCGACGCCGCGAAAGCCTGCGGGGCCGCGAGGGTCGCCGCAAGAAGCGCCGCGGCGGCGAAGATGAGATGACGAGCGAACTTCATAGCCGCGTTCCTTTTCCAAATTGCGGGTCTTTGTCCCGCGCTTCCTGCAATTCTTGAGCGCTCATTTCGGCGATGCGGTCATTCTCGAGTTGCGCCGTTCCGGGCTTGAGGCCCTTCGGGAGTTCCAGGAAATACCGCTTCGGCTCAACGGTGAGGGCATGGACAGCATCGGTCGACCAGAGGTCGATCTTTACCGGTCCACCGTTTTCCTCGTGCCATCGCTTATGTTCTGTCTTGGCGGCACCATAGGAACGCAAATCGCGCCGATAATCTTCCAGCGCGTCTTCGTAGTGGATCTTCGCCAACTCGAAATCGGCGCCCTTCAGGTCCTTGCTTTCGACCGGAGGGGTTGGCGCGATAGGAGCACTGGGACGCAACGGCCCCAAGTCCCATAGGTCGACGTGATCGTTGCGCTTCACATATCGCGGATGAATGAGCACGCTCACTTGGCCTCCTCCGCCGGCTTGTCGGTTTCGGTGGCCTTCGCCTCGTCGACCTTGATCTCGTCGATCGGTGTCACGACCGACGGCGCAATGCTCGGATCGGTGTCAGACCAATGCTGCGGATCGACTTCCATTGCGTGGTTGGCGTCGACGTCATGCAGCGAAACTTTTTCGACTTCGCCCTTTTCGTTCGTGAAAAACATCGTTTTCATGTTCAGCACTCCGGAAGGACGGCGATGAATGCCGACGCGGTGATGGACGGCGTGGTGCCGCCCGTGGTGATGTAGAGCGCGGCGTATTCGTAGAGAACGCCTGCGATCTGCGTGCAGAACGGCACTTCGTACCGGCCAACCACGCTGTCCTTCATGTTCACACCGTCGCGCGAACCGCCCTTACCGAGAGAGATTTCTGCGGCCATGTCCACGTTGCCGGCGCCGAATGCCGGATCGTTTGAAACAAGGATGCTGAGACGGTAGGATTCATTGCTGGAGGAGATGTCCAGCGCGGTCACGTCGATTACGGCAACCGCGTCGATGCGCGCCTGCTGAACGGGCGACGTGCCCTGATTGCCGCCCAGGTCGACGATGCCGTTGGCACCGTTTGCCTGCGCGAAGCCGGTGGCAGTCTGTGCCGCCGCGCCGTCCGCCAACACGAGGTTGACGTCGAAGGAATAAGTACGATCGCTCGGGAAGGCCATGTTTCGATTCCTTATGCAACGATTGGAGCGTTCGTCCAGCTATCCAGCCGGCTGAGGCAGTATTTGTGTTCGTCGACCAAACCGACATCCCACGACAGATGCGTGCGATAGGTCTTGCCGTCCTGCAGAAGGCCGATGTCGCGGGCTTCAATCGGGCGGATTTGCAAGCCGCGAAGCTTGCCCTCGCCAACCGACATGACGTAGAGCGAGGCCGTGACAGCCGCGCCGCCACCGGATGCGATTTCATTGAAGTCCAGCATCGGAGGATGGTCGTCCTTGGGATAACCCCACAGGAAACGGAGGCCGCCGTAGCTTTCGACCACGGCACCGACGCCACCCTCGGAGCCGCTTTCCATGGTCTTGATGACGAAGCCGGTAAGAGTGGTGTTTCGAGCGGCCTGAATCCACAGCGGGCGCGAGTTGTATGGCGCAACGATGTGGGTTGGCTTGTTGACCTGATTGATCGCCTGATCGAGCTTCGCCAGCGAAAGTGCTGCGCCGCCGGAAGCGGCTGAGTTGGGAAGCTCGCGATTGTACTTGTTGCAGCGGACCTGAAGGCCGTTGAACACGCGCGGGTTGGTGGACTGATCGCCCTTGATGAAGGACGTGGACCAGAGCTGACCGAAGGCGGTGATGCCCATCTGCTCTTCGTAATTGCGACGCTCGGGACCGTGGCGGTCGACGATGGCGCGATCCACGTCGATGTCATGGTCGATGATCGCGGTCGATTCCTGCAGCGGGGTGATCGTGCCGTGGCCGGACGACGAGCCCTCGTTGATACCGCGGAACTGCGGCGTCGGTAGAACCGCCTGCCGGTAATAGACGAAGACCGAGCCGACAAGGCCCTCGAACGGAAGGACCTCAAAAACGTCCGTCGACTTGGCGAACATTTCGATGATCGGGCGGCGAATGTCTTCCTTGGCGAAAGACTTCGCATATTCCGCAACCGTAATCAGGTTGTTGGCAGCCATAGCTCAGTTCCCCTCTTGCATCAGGCCGCTTGGCCGGAATGTTTTGCCGAATATGCTTTGCGTTCGCTGTAGGACATGCGCGCCCACGTCGCGTCGTCCACCTTGCCGGTGTCCATGTCGCGGTGCTGCGGCGTGAATGTTCCGCTGCCCTGCGATGTGAGTTTGCTGATGATCTTCTCGAACATCGTGACGTGCGCCGTGGTCGCGAGTGTCGCGAGAACCGGCTTCACCGTCGCATCGTCGAAATTGGCGGCGAGCCAGCGTGTCACAGCGTCAATGCGCTGCGGGCCGGTGGTGCCGAGAGCTTTCAGATTTTCCGCCTTGGCCGTTTCGTAAACGGCCGCTTCCTGCACCTTGGCGCTGGCAAACAGGCCGAGCAGATCGGAGAAGTCGCCCTGCGACATGCCCTTGGCATGCGCGGCTTCCTTCGCCATCGCATAAAGCGGATCGTTCAGATCGAGCTTGAATTCAATACCGGCCGGAGGCGTGAAGTTTTCCGGCAGCTTGACCTCGTAGGCTTCCGCGGTCTGCGGGAGCGAAGCGCGGCGGGAATCCTCGGCCGCCTTGAAGGTCGAGAGTTCGTCGAACTGCGCGCGCATGTCGGCGCCCTTCAGTTCGTTCTTCTCGGAATCCCACCAGCTATCGTGCGCCCACTCAGGACGAGCCGTCGTCGTCGTAACCGGGGACGTGGGTGTCGTGGGTGACGCGGCGACCGGCGCCTCGGGAGCCGGAGACGGCGCGGGGCTGGGGGGCGACGAAGACGATGGCGTGCTCGGCGTTGCCGGAGCCGCTGGTGCCGTCGGTGTTACTACTGGTTCGTCCGCCACTTTCCGCGATCCCTTTGCCCATCAGGCCGATCAATTTCGCGGCGAAAGTGCGCTGACCCTCATTTTTCAACAACGCACCGGATTCCGTGGTGGTGGTCACGGCCATCAGTTGCTTCTGCAGGAACAGGTAGAGAATGCGCCCGTCTTCGGTGTGTGCGATGCGGTCGATCGCTTCATGGAGTTGCTTGTTTTCGATCATTGCTGGCCCGGGCCAGGCGCGGATGCCGGTGCATTTGGCGTCGCACCGCCGGAGAGTTTCTGAATCTGCTCAAGCGCGCCATTCACCTTGTCATCAGGTCGGAAGATGACCAGAGAGGCGCGCATCTTGTCCTTCAGCTTCTGCATCGTCTCGTTGCCGTCGACGCGCAGTTTGAATTCCTCGGGGAATGCCTGCCCGGCAATCGAGATGAATTTCACGGTGGTGGCTACTTCCTGCAATTCAGCGGCCGCCTGCGCCGGGTTGCGCGGCAACGTCGATACCGCGCGGCCGTCGACCTGAATCGGCTTAACGAGGCCCGCCTGCTCGAGCAGGTGCTGGAAGCGCAGGAAGATTTTCGAGGGGCCTTCACGCCAGAACGACAGGCCGGGAACGCCGATGCGGCGCTGTGCGCGCGCCATCTCGTCATACCATTGCGCGGCGGTCGGCGGGGTATCTCCGGTCTGCTCGGGCAGATCGACGAAGAACAGCTTGCGCAGCTTCTTCAGCCGATCCTCGTAGGCATAGTTCGCCGGGTTGGCCGGCGGCACGTCGTAGATTTTCTTGACGGCACCTTCGTGGCCGGGCGTGATCGGATAGGCCATGCCCTCCTCAAGCCCCTGCTCCACGTTGGTGAAGCTGTCGCTCGGGAATGTGATCGGCGGGCGCAACGACAGCGATGCGTTTTCCATCAGCGCCATCTCGAGTTCGTCGATCTGCCGGAATGACGGCAGGCCCTGGATCATCGGACCCAAGCCCCACGGCCAATCGCTCGAGGGATTGAACCGGAAAACGAGCATCGGGCACGAGCCCTCGCCCTTGATGATCGAATCGTGAATGCACTCTTTGCCGACGAGAATGACGTGCTGCCAAACCTCGTCGCCTTTGTCTTCCCAGTTTCGCCAGAAGCCCCAGATCACCTGCGTGCGGACGGTCGGCTTGTCGCCGATTTCCTTCTTCATCTTCGCGGGGATTTGTCCCCACACTTCCTCGCCGACGAGCTCACGCACATAGCAATTCCGGGTGTAGCGGACGGCAAAGCGGTCATCGATCTCGCCGTATGGCCCGAGGTTGCATTCCAGTTCTCGGAGCGGAATCGCGGCGGTGTTGATCGCGGCAGCCGGATGCGGCCGATCGATCCACAGCGCGACTGTGCCGATGGCGAGGTCCGGGTAGAACGCCTTGGCGATTTCCGGATAGAGGTTCGACGCCTTCATGGCCTCGAAGATTTTCTGATCGTCCTTCTCGACCTGAACCTTCACCTTGTCCCAGGCGCCGGGAGGCAGGTCCATGCCGGGCCCGCGCTCGCACCACTTCTGCGCTTCCGGCATGAAGGTGTTGACGACCTCGGTGACGAAATCCTGCGCGAGCAGGAATGCCTCGTCGGTATTGAGCTCCGGCGCGTCGAGCATCCGCTGCTGCGCGGGCTCCGTCATCGACGAGATGGTGCGCTGGCGGTGGGGAGAGCAGAAGAAATAGCACTCCTTGAAATCCAGTTCCCAATACGATTTCCACGTCCGGCACGCGGCCAGACGCTTCTGCGCTTCCTTGTTCAGGTCGTCGCGCGGCGAATCTTTCGGTGGTTGCGGCTTCTTTGCCATCAGACGGCACCGGTCGCGGGAGCGGCGGGCGGCTGCGGGACGTTCGTCAGCGCAAGGCGCGTGCCGTATCGCGCCATGAGCGCGGCAGTGTCCTGCCCGGCCTGAAGCTGCAGGCTGTTAATCTGATCCTGCTCGGCCTTCTTCTGCTGCTGTTGCAACATCGGATCGACCTGCGGTGCCGGGGCTGATTGCATCGTCGGAAACTTCTCCGCCTTCCCGCACACATAGGCGGAACAAGGCATCCGGTCGCAACGCACCACCGCGCAGCCCGAGGAGATGCTTGATCGCGCTGGTGCAGAAGAACCCGAACCGCCACAGCGGAAAGCCGCCGGGCATGGCATTGAGCGTGACGATGCAGTTGCCGGTGATCACCGCCCGCAATCGTGCCTTGGATTCCTCGGTGTCGGGCAACAGAACGATGCGGGAGCGGCGGAAGCCGACGTCGTAAACGATCCAGACCCGCAGGTCCGGCACCCACGCGAACGCGCTGACATGCTTGAAACGCCCCATCGCGATCAGGGAGAAAATCCAGTTCGCCGCGGTCCGGTGGAAAACGACCGTCCACCGCTGCACCTCGCAGTCGTGGAGTTCGACCGTTTCCATCACATCACCTGTCGTCGCATCGACTTGCGGCCGGTTCGGACCTTCATCGGATGCAGTTCGCCGATCGGAGCTTGGCTGAGCATCCGTCGCCCCTCGCCGAGCCCGATCATGCCGTATTGCCATGCGTCGCAGATATGGGACGACCGGCCCTTGTTCGGCTTGAGCTCGCCGGTATCGTCGCGCTCGTTGAAATATCGACCGGCCGCGCCGACGATGAGCGAACGGCACACCGGGGAAATCCGCACGCGGGGCGATCCGTCGTACATCTGGTTGAGGGCATGCGCGACGGTATCCACGCGCATCGTGATGTTGTTGTTCTTCAGGCCGGGCGGCGCGCTCACCGGCAGGCCGTGCGAGCGGAACACGTCGTAGGCGGTGCGCTCGTCGGTCTGGCCTTTGTCGGCACCTTTTGGATCGCCGTAAAGCCGCACCGGGCAATCCGGGTATTTTTCCATGAGCAGGCGCTGGACCTTGGGTGCGAACGTCACCGCGCCCTCGTTCTCGCCGAGCAGTTCGTGCTGGATCAGGATGCGGTTGTTCACCGCCTGCATGAAGATCGCCGCAGGCGACCGGCCGAAATCCATTCCGACCACCACCTCCTGCCCCGGAATCGGCCGCAACACGTCGTGCGTGACGTGCGTCTCGCGTCGGAACATCGGCCACACCGGTGAGCCCTCGACCACCAGCACCACCCGCACCATCAGGCGGGAATCGATCCAGTCTTTCCGCTTGCCCTTGATCTGCTTCTGGTAGTAGTCGGCCGGCAGGTTCGTCAGGTTGTCGGCCTCGGGATTGACCGAATAGCCGGTGACGTGGCCGCGCTCGTCGAGGTGTTCGACCAGTGCGGGCGGCTGCAGGAAATATCCCCAGCCATCCGGCCACTCGTACTCGACCCGCTCCTCCTGCGACAAACCCGACGGCATGTCGACGCGACCGGTGATCTTCGCCGTCCAATGGTCCTCGTCCGGCGCGTTCATGTCCGCGATCACGCCGCGCCATGTCGGCCCGCCATCCTCCTGCTTCGGATAGCGCAGGCGGGATGTGGCCTCGTCCACCAGGGTTTTGATGATGTACTGAAGCTCGTTGAAGTAGATGCCGGTGTATTCGCCAGACCGAAGGCGCCGAACGTCTTCCTCGCGATCCAGCGCCATGAAGTCGATTTCGCAGCGCACATCATTGAACGCGATCTTGTGCGTCAGCGCCTGCCCCCAGTTGAACCGGCCATGCAGGTTTTCGGGGAAACAATCCAGCCATGTGCGGATCGTGGTGCGCTTCAGGTCGGGATGGGTGTTGCGGACCACCGCAAACCGGGTTTTTCGGAAGCCGTCGATCGGGGACTTCTGCTGCTCCATCGCATGCCGCATGATCCGCGTGCACGCGCCGACGGTCTTGCCGGAACCCAGCGGCCCCTCGATGACGTCGAAATCATTGTTCGAGGTCACGAACTCCGCGAGCTTGGTGCCACCGACGAATTTGAACGTCGCCATTTAGCACACCCAGTGGCGGGCCATCTCGCGGGTGTGCTTCTCAATCGCCTGCTCCGCCTCGGCGTCCACAGGCCTGATGACGATCCGCGGATTTTCAGGGTTGCTGCGGTCGATTTCCGCCTCAAGCCACGCGCCATCCATCACGGCAGGCAGGCCATCGGCACCCAGAATGCGCGGCGTGCCCGGCGGACGATCAAACGGGATCGCACACCGAGGACCGCGCTGCCGGAACTCCCGCGCCCACGTCTTGAACGAAACATCGTAGTGGCTGACGAACAGTTCCGGGATGCGCTTGAATTCTGTGATCATCAGTAATCCCCATCCTGCAGAATGATTGCCGCGGAGCGGTCGAGCGAAATTTCTTGGAAGGTGGAAATCACCTTTGGCCGAAGCCCGTGCTTCACGAGTTCTTTGTCCAACAAGGTTCGCGCCTCCATCGCGTCGGAGGCGACAATCACCGCAGAGACACCAACGGGGTAATGCCCCTCAAAATCAGTGCAGGTGAAAACCTTCATGATCGATCCCCAGAGGTTTTCAGGGGCAGAAATTCTGACGGACGACGCCCCGACGGTTTCGAGGGAAATCGTGTGGGGGGATGACTAGCGTCCTCAGCCCGACGCGAATTTTCCCCCCGGCCTTCGATCTGGCGGGTCCTCTGAATGCAGGGCCACCCCTGCCGGCGGATGTGTTCGTCACTCACCATCGTGAACACCGTCAAACGTTATCAACGGCTTGGCGTCGATATGTCGGTCATGCTGTATGACTGGTCCGCCTGTGATGATCTGCACGACCACGCCAGGAGACTGCGAAGCGCTTGATCCAGCAGTTGAATTGCGTTCGTCAGCTTCGAGCTGCTTGATTGCACCAAGCTGAGCCATCGCGTTGCCGCTCTTGTCCCGTATCTTGGCGAGGTGGTGAATGTTTGCGGCCGATATGCGTGCTCTGAACACGTCCTTCGCCGCTTTGAGATACGCAACGACGTGCGGTCGTTCCAAAGCCAATCGCATTGATCGGACAGTCAAACCTGCTTGTACGGCTGCCTTATCCCAGTCGAGCGCTTCCTCGATCATGAGGTCGATTGCGACCTTGAGATTGCCGGTGACTTTACCGGCCTTTGATGCGGTTTTGGCTTGAACGGCTTGGCGTGATGGTGCGACTGCGGGTCGTTCTGAGACTGTCACGGCGATCTGTTGTTCGGATAGCATGTCGCTCGGCCTTGCCTTCGCTCATGGTCCTCGCTCGCAGTGCTCGCTGTGGAAGGAAGCAGGCGCACGCGGGGCCAACGCGCGAGACGATGCGCTGGGTGATGCCGAAGTCACAACGCACCGTTGCTATGTTGTTGATTGGATTGATGCGACGAGTGATGCCAATTGGGGTGATGCGTTCGTCAGTACGTTGCGGCGCGAATATGAACGTTTACACCTTGTGTCACCCATGCCAGCGCGTCGTCACCCTCTCCGATCGTACATCGTCGCGCTGTTCAAGCGCGGTGAACTGGTGTCGGTGAAGGAGGCTGAACTGATCTGCGATGCGTCGCGTCAGGTCATCCATCGCTGGTTGAAACTCGAAGGCATCAACATCGAGGCTCGACGCCTGTCGAAGCTGGGTCGGTTTCGCACCCAGGCGATGACCGATCTCGATGACATGCCGGCGAAACGGATAAGCAAGGCGGAACTGCGGAAACAGACCGAAAAGGCCGTTGCGGAGTTCAATCGCCGGAATCGGGGCTAATAGGAAAGCCCGTGGTTCGATATTCCGACTCGCCCGCTACCTCGGTATCCCCTATTTTTGGTCGCGGAGGGCATTTCATGAATGATGCAGATTTGGCGCTCGGCGATGCGCTCGCTGAGATTTTCAGCGCGATAGAGGCGCACTCGGAGAGCCGTCCCAAGCGGGCCGGAACAATGCGGCTGTGGAAGATGAGCGAGCTCGCCGACTTCGATGAGAAAGGCGGCCGCTGGATGGATGATCCCGTAGGCCTCGCGCTCCGACACGGCGTTAAAGGAATCGGCGAGACGATGGCCGAAACACGCTCCACCGACACGATGCGGGAGATCGCCGAATATGCAGCGCGACGCGGTGGTCACTACGGAACACGCATCAATCTGGCGGATAAATGGTGGAATGGCATCAAGGATGTGAACGGAGATACGTGGATAGCATGACCACCAACCAGCCCCTCCGTTTCATCGGCCGCCAGTCCTTCGTCCGCATGCCGATTCTGTCGCTCGAATACCTGCAGGCGCAGATTGCATTCTCGATGGAGCGCGACCTGTCGAAGGCGCCGACGCCTATCTCCGGCGGGATGAGGAAAGCCCTGCACAAGGAGCAGCAGGCGCAGTCATGGGCCCTTCGATCGGTACCCAAGCGCGTTGAGGTGATCGACGAGGAATCACACGGCATCGCGTTTCACTGCCGCCGCTATTGGTGCAACCACATGATGCTGTTCGACATGACGTGTGAGGAAGCCGCGGCTACCGATTGGGATCAGGTCAAATGCGACAAATGCGGCGCAGTGAACGGGAAGCTGCCGCCGTCATCGTGGGAGCGTGAGTTGGGCTGATCTGCGTTTGGCGCGCAGTTTTCGCATGCGCCTCTTGACCGCCTTACGCTCTCGTTCTCGCATATCCGGATCAGCAGCGCGCTTCGCGGCCATCAAGGCCACGCTGTGCCCCGTATGATAGCCCCGGTGATATTCGCAGAACACCTTCGACGTCGGACCCGCCGGCCTGTCGCAATGACAGCACAGCTTCATCACGCCATCTCCGGCTGCGGCGCCGTCTTGCGCTCGCGTTCTCGCTGCCACCTGATTCGAGCGGCGCGCTTTGCGATCCGCGCTCGTTTGAACGGCGACAGCTTTATAGCACGCGACTTTCCGCCCGAGACAGCGATCTGTTTCATGAATTCAGGATTGCAAATAAGCCGCTTGATTGCTGGTGTAACTGGCAACTGCAACGGCACTTCCGCCTCGATGCTTGCCGATATGCTTGCCGTCAGTAATTTCGGCTGTCGCAACGGCCTTTCGCGCTTGGTCCACCGGCCCTCGACACGCTTGATCTGCTCCGGGTCCTCAACCACCACCACCGCGACACCGAGCGCACCGAGCAGCGCCTCGAACGACACCGGCCCCAGGTTCTTGATCGGCTTTGGCGCCAATAGCTTCGACGTGTAGCCATCCTGCAATCCCGCAATGCCGTCCACGGTCGAATGCGTGAGCTGCAACTCGATCAACCGAGCCCGCAACGCTGCGATCAGTTCGTCCATGGAGCGGATCGGCGTGGTCATGCTGGTATGCTCGCTTTCTTTGAAGTAAGCATCTCGGTGAACACGCTGATGTCGGTCTTGCGTTCGACGACGGGCCGAAAGCGCGTTGCGCGCATGCCTTGCTTAACCGTCGGAGGTGTCACCCCGTCATAAACACCTTCCAGCCGCAAGTATGGCATATAGACATCCGCTACAATGTAGATTGCGCCCTTGCGGACCATGATGGTCCCAGAATCATCCACGCAGACGACCTCTTGGCCTACTCTGAAGCTCACGCTGCATTCTCCCGCGGTGCCTGCGACGTCTTCACGTCTGGATGCTTGTGGCGGAACACCACGCCGGACACGGCATTGCGCGTCATACCCATGCGCTCGGCGATGGCTGAATACGCATAGCCCTCCGCGACCAGCTTCATGATCTTCGCGTTTCGCTCGACGTTCATGCCACCTGCTCCTGCTCTGATTGTGGTTCTGGCTCGACAACTGGCTGCTGTGTCAATGGCGGAGCGGTGTTGGTCTTCTTCGGCGCAGCATCGCGGATGACGGCGTGCACACGCTTCAGCATCTCAGCGCGATGTTCTTCGCTGAACTCCACCAGCGGTACGGCTTTCAGAATCCGCTCGAGCAACACGATGCGGCCGCGCACGCGGTATTCCTCGCACCGTGCAAGGGCCCTCAGATCGGCCGGCACTGGCGACCAGCGATAATCGTACTTTGAGCCGTGCTCGCCGCGGTACCATTTGCGCACCGCCTCCTGGACTGCCCACGGAGCCACATCGTCAAGCGCAGCAAGATATGCCTCTCCCTTGGCCTCGTTGCCGGTTTCCGTCGATCGTTGTCCCGGCAGGGCCAGCAACATCTTCGTGACGATCACCAGCGTCTCGGCCTCGGCATCGGCGCTCGTCTGCGGTGTCGCCGAAACCAGAGTTCCAAGCTCGCGCGCATGCGCCTGGATCATCTGCCGCTCAGTGCCGACGGGAATCATCTTCTCCGGCAAGGTCAAAGCCATGCTGCCCTGCCCCGTCACCGGATCGCTCTGCCAATTGTCTTTCAGCGACTCGAGCCGCGAGACGACCCATTCCGGCAAGGACGGCATCTGCGCCGGTCTGCGGCGGTCCGGAAGCCTGAGAGGTTCGATTACCGCCAGATCGGTTCCCATTTCTCTGCTCCTGTTTCAGCCACGCGCCCATGAAGGCCGCATCCCAATTTGCTTTTGTTGTGATCGATCGGTTTGAGTTGGCGTCGCACCATTCGCGCATGCGCACAGCGCGCTCGTCGACATCGGCACGCGACATGCCGCGCTTATCGCCCTCGACGTAGTGCGATTCTTTCGGTTTCCAGTCGGGTGGAAGTTTCGTGCCGCGCTCTTTCTTCTCTTTCTTGTTACTTACTTCTGAATGCACCTTTTCTTTCTCTAAGTAAGAAAGAGCACCATTGCCGACATCGGGTGTTTTCGGGTGGATATCGGGTGGATCGGCCGACATTACACGCTTCCGTCGCCGGTATTCCCGGTCCCATGCGCGCCGCTTTTCCGCCGCTCCGTCCACTCCATGTCGGGTGGACACCGCACGCTCCATTGCGCGCACGGCCAGGATGATCGTCTCCCACGGAATGCAGTTTTTCAGCATCTCCGCGATCATGTCTGCGATCGGCGTAAGGCTCATCGTGCCCCCTTCATCGCGTTGAACAGCACGCGCTGGGCACAGAACCGGGCTTCGTTGTGGATCTTCGATCCAGTGAATCTCAGGGTGGTCATCGCCAATGCGGCGGCCGCTTCGTCCTTTCGAATATCGTGCTGCTTTTGATCTTCAGATGAGTGAAATTCCTGCCCGTCGCATTCGACCAGCACGGTCAGACCAGTTCGGACGTCCACAAGCGCGAAATCGGATCGGTAGAAGCCCCATTTGAATTGCGGGATGAGAAGAAAATCTGTTTCGGCTTCTTCAATCTCGCCGTTGGGCGAAACACTGACCGTGAATCGATGCTCGACAATCACTTGAGCCATCGCGACGGCGAACTGTTCCTCAATCGGGCTTTCGCACAATCCGTCGAAATGGCGCGCCCACTGCCGATAAACCTCAGCGACCTTGCACACCTCAAGGCATGCCGACCCGATCTTTACCGGCGCGAATGTCTCGTCCACCTGCTCGTCGGCGTATCTCATGCATCCACCCCCAGGTACGGGCGCAGCGCCTCGGCGATGATTGTTTCCGGCTTCTGGTCCTGTTGTGCGGCGTATCGTTCGAGCGCCACGGCGATCTCGCGCGCAAGCTCCACGCGATAAGCGATCGGCCGGCTTGCGAGGTGCGCGACGGTCGCGGTGTTCTGCTTCACGCGTCCCTCCAATACAGCCATGCGAAATTGTTCGAGCACCGAAGCTGCTGCTTGCGGCGCTTGACCGACCCAGCCTCGGCCATCTCATTGAGGTGACGCGAGACGTATGTCGGCCCGTACATGCCGAATGACTTCCAGATCGCCCGATAAGGCTTTGCGTTCTGCGATCCGACGGGAACGTGCTGCAGGAGGTCGCTCATCAGCCGTCCCTCCGCAGCCAGCGGACGTCAGCAGGGCCGATACGGCCACGCGACCAGACGAGCCAGCAGAAATCCATCTTGCCGCCCTGCGGCTTCTCTCCGCGCGCAATCGTGTGTCCCGGCGGCATCGATGGGCGCGGCGTCATCAGCCAGATGCGCGAGAGCGGCGTCTGTTCGAGCCAGCGGGCGGCGTTGAGGCGCGCAGTCGGAAAGACCATCGCGATCTTCGACCATTCCTGCGGGAAGCACAGCGCCCACTCGGCGAACTCTTGAGCGATGTTGAACGGCGGGTTGCAGACGATGTTCGGCGCCCTGCTACGGCTGGTCGCGAGAAAATCCATCTGCTGGTGCAGCCCGGCATAACCACGGTCGACCAGATCGGTGGCGATAGCATCGACGCCGGCACGTTTCGCGGCCTCGGGAATCCGGCCAAACCCGCAGCATGGGTCCCAGATCGTCCCCTCGAATTTTTCCTCGGCGAATAGGCGCTCGCTGCACCAATGAGGTTCAACGTAGTGCTCGTTGGCTTCGCGTTCCCATGTGTGGGCGGCGACCGGCTTGTTCATTGCAACGGCCTCACGGTCACGCGACAGCCGTGCGGAGCATTGCCCCACTCAACGGTCAGCCGGCGCATATGTTCTGGGGAATCGTCTTCGATCAATTCGATCTTGCGCAGATAGTCGATGAGCGCCTTCAAACCATTATCGAGGTCGATCTTGGTGTGCTGCTCCGACATCGTGATCAGCAGCTCGAAGCGCGGTGTTTTCGTGAGGCGCAGCGGGCGATCCGCCCGGCCTTTTGCCGCCAACACATAGGCATTGGCGACGTTTTTCCATGCGTTCACGATGCGCATGGAGGAAAAGTCCATCCGCCGCGTCCGGTTGACGGACGGCGGCGGTGGCAAATCGAGGATGATGTCCCCCGCGAGCACCATTACGCGGCTTCTGCCGTGGGTTCGCCCTCGGGGGCTTCCACCGGACGCTTCTTCTTAAAGGCCGACATGAGAACCGTCTGACCTTCATGCCAACCTGCGATCCAGTTTTGAGAAGCGTCCACCGCAATGTTCTTCGGCGGCTCACAAGACTGGCCTTCCATCCCGGCCGTTTTGCCATCCTCAAAATGGTTTACCGCGATGGGCTCGAAAAGCTGTGGTGCAGAACCGACCGCCAGCCCAGCCCAGCGAGCCAGACGCTGTGCGCGTTCAAGGACTGCCTTCATCTTCTTCGAGTTGTTCGCAAGGATCATATCCTTGATATCGGCGAGCGCCCCTTTGCCGAGGTCTGATTTCGCCAGATCGGCAACCGCAGTTCGGTCAGACTTGGCCTTCTCAACCAGTGCGTCGGCGGCTTCGTACAAACGCTTGTGATGAAGCGTGAGCGCGCGCTTTTCGTCATCGGTCAGTTGGCTGTTGTGTCCTGGACCGGCATTTCCATCCTTATTCTTAGGCATGTTCGACCTCTCTGGTTTTGCGATGGGTGGTGAGTTTCTCGATGTCGTTCAACGACACATTCGCTTTCTTGCAGGCCCGCCCCAATTCGATGATTGTTCCGAACGAACTCCGCGCGCGCCGCTTCTTCGGCAGAGACAGCCGCTTGCGAAACGCCACCACGCCGACCTGACAGGTTCTACAATTCAGATGCGTCGCGATCTGAGATGCGGACCACGTTGGATTCTTCCGGTGAACTTCCACCACCTGCTCCTGCGTGATCATCGGCGCGGCCTCGCGGCTTGAGCCACGGTGCGATGAACAGCGCGAGTATCGTCCGCCACCAGAAGCCCCGCGGCGGTTTCCGCCCGGGCGGCAGAAACATTGAGACGTCGGTCGGCATCTGAGAACCTCTTGACTTGGCGACGAGAGCGAACGTCGAGGTCATCAACCTCCATCGACATCACGAGTTGCCGTGCGCGATCCTGATGAGCGCGCGCCTTGCACAGCGCGATTTCCTTTTGCAGCGCGGTCCACCACCGGGGAGCGCTGTCCGCCATCATGGCCTCAAGGTAAGCCAGCCCGTTTTCGCCTTGGAAAAGCGTCTGCAGTTCTTCGATGGAATAGCTGGCTGTGTTCGCCAGCCGATACTTGGCGGCGCGCTCTCGCAGGCCGAACAGATCAGCGACAAAAGCCCATGTTTTGTTGGGGTTTTGAGCCTTAATCAGATCGGAAATCGCAGCTTGCAGGCGAGAAACAGTGCATGTTTTCGTCCGATTGGTGCAGTTTTTCGCACCCCCCAGATTTGCGTTTCCGCGGCCGATGGTCGACGCTGAACTCATGAGAACACCGAGGCTGGGATGACGGACGAAATCGACTTGGAAACTGAATTGGAAAGGCTGCACGCGCGGCTAGACGCGCATCGGGCGATCTTCACGGTGCTGATCACTGCGATTGGCGATACGAAGCCCGGCGCGCTCAAGCACATCATCGCGGGCCTCGCGTCTTTCGAGCACGCTTTGCGGATGTCGAACGAACGGGGCGTGGTTTTGCAAGAGTTGCGCGACGTCCGCGAGATTGCAGAGCGGGTTGGAAAGCCCGCAGGCCCGGAGGCAGCGAAGTGAACCGGCGCGCTATATCGTCCCACGACTTCATGAGCACACCTGTTTCATTTTCGAACATGGCGCGGCGCGGAATCGAAAGTTTCGCGTGGCGAAAGATAGATATACTCCCGATGCCACATTCATGGTTTGATGCGCCCCAACGAAAAGCTGGGAAAAACCATCATGGGCACGGTGATCTGCTTCTCGGTTCGTCATGCACGGTCCTCCACATCCGCGACCGGCTCACGCGCAGCCAAGCGCGTCAAAAGGTCGGACGTAGCGCCACCCGCGCTTGCACGATCACTGGAAAGGATTGCAGACCACCACTCGGCGGGAATGCTGTCGCGCTGCCACCATTTGGAGACGGCGGACGGATTGGCACGGAGATCGGCGCCCATGGCTTCTTTTGAAGGCCAAAGCTCGATCACGTCGCGGAAGGATCGCAGTTCGGGCAAATCGCTCATGTCAAATCACTTAGGACAATCCGTCCTTAATTACAAGGACAAATTGGCCTATGACTGTGGATTGGCTTTAGGACATAATGTCCGCATGGTCGAGCAAGAGACTGAAGCCCAATTCAAACAACGGTTTACCAAGCGCGTGAAGGATGCGCGGGCGGCCCTTGGCTGGAAACAGTGGCAGATGGCTGAAGCGCTCGACATGCCGCAGGACAAGTACAAGCAGTACGAGGGCCGCAGCCTGCTCCCGCACCACCTGATCGGCCGATTCTGTCTTATCACCCGCGTCGATCCCGAATGGCTCATGACCGGGCACGGCAAGAAGCCGCTTAAACCGATACAGAGCGTCCCTACAGCGCCAGAAGCCCCCGCCAAGGCCGTGGCGAAGGCAAAGGGCAGGAAGGTCGCCTAATGCGATCCCTGCGCCCCAGCATCACGCGGGGCATCCATGGCGCATTCTGGCTCGTGATCGCCGTCCAGGTTCTGGGCGGTTTTTTTCTGTGGGTCACCGGCCGCTCCGAACCATCTATCCGTGAAGGACAGCCGTGCGGGCCCGGCTTTGCATGGACGACTCAACAGGCTGGCGTGTCCCTGCCTGATCTATCGTGTGAACCAGCCAAAGGGCTGAAAATTCAACGATAATGCTTAGGACGTTTTGTCCTTGACAACGAGGACAGATTGTCCTTATATCGCTCCCAACAAAGGAGCGATCCCATGTCCTCACCCGCGAACGACAACCGCCAAATCCTCCTCCCCACAATCGATCGGGCTATTCCCGGTCAAGCCCTGACGATCACCCAGCCCCATCGCCGGTTCGGCCGCTCCTACGCTGAATTCGTGCGCCACGCCGGTGACGGCAAGCACGTCTATGTGCGCAAGCTCATCAGCAGCATGTGGAAGGGTCGGTGGACCAAGCCGCTCAAGATCGAGCGCTCAATCATCATCGCGGTTCACACCAACATCGCGAGGGCCGCATGACCCTCCCAACCGCCTCCGAATACTTCGCCCGCCGTTTGGACGGCCATCTCCGCACCCTAAACTCGGACGCCGCCAAGCGCCTTTTCCTGACCGCTGAGGCCGCCAAATGGCAGCAGCGCTACCGGGAGTTCGTCGCGACCGAGGGCGAGCGCCACGGCCTCCCCAGCCCGCATTACAGCCAGCCGCAGGCCGCCGACTTCCTGATCGTGCAAGGCGACATCACCGCGCGGCTTTCCGCTCTTCAAGCGATGGAGGCGGCGTGATGATGAGCAGCACAGCAGCAGGCGCTCATTCTGTTGAAGTCGGCGCAAAAGCGCTCCGTGAGCACGTCATGAAAAAATGGCGGTTTTTACGTCCGCTTCCATGGGACCGATTGCCAGAAATTGTTCGCGATAATTGGCGCAAACAAGCGCGTATTGTTTTGCGCGCCGCGCTCGCGAATGGCGGTGCAGCGTGACCATCAACATCATCGAGATTGACGGTTTCCGCCGCGCCCGCCCATCCGAGCGCAAAGCCCTGCCGATGGACGAGACGTTTCTCAACGTGATGGCGCAGCAGGAATACAGCTTCGCCACCAATCAGGCCAAGGCGTTGTTCGACTTCACCGTCGGCATGGCGGCTGACATCTACGGCCACGGATCGAGGCAGCATTGCGCGGCCATTGATGCGGCTCGCGCCAAGTACACCCGCGACATGGATATCGCCTTCCACGCGCGGACCCTCCGCGTGGCGCAACTCCGGTCCGTCATTGCCGATGCGCAGCGCGTCGAGGTGACGGCATGAAGCAAGGCATCCATCGAGACATCGACAGCGCTACGTACTACGCCGATCCATGTGACGGCCCGAGTTTTACACAGTCGCTTGCGAAGGTGCTGATCGAGCAGTCTCCACTCCATGCACGAGAGGTAAGCCCTCGCCTCGCCTCGCCTACCGACGAAGACGATGAGGTCGAGAAGTATGTGAAGGCGCAAGCCATCGGCAACGCCGCACATAAGATGATCTTGCAGCGCGGCAAGGATGTCGAAGTCATTGACGCCAAGGATTTCAAAGGCGGAGACGCGAAGAAGGCGCGCGATGTGGCGAATGCCGCTGGTCGCGTGCCGATCCTCAAGAAACACATGGCAGCAGCCGACCGCATGGTCCAGCGCGCCTATGAGCAGTTGCTTGTTCACGACGACAAGGACGCGTTCACCAACGGCAGTGGTGAAGTCATGATCTGCTGGCAAGAGGATGGCGTGTGGCTTCGCTCGCTGGTCGATTGGCTAAGTCACGATCTGAGAACCGTGGATGATTACAAATCGTCTGGCATGTCGATGGCGGCGCATGTTCTTGGCAAGCGCGCAGAATCTGCGGGTTGGCACGTTCAGGCCGCCATGATCGAGCGAGGATTAGACGTTCTGGACCCCGACGGCGCGGGCCGTCGACGCTTCCGCTTCATCGCGCAGGAGCAAGCTGGATATCCGTTCGGACTCAACGTCATGCACATGAACGAATACTGGCTGACGATGGGGCGTAAGCAGCTCGGTCACGCGATCGACCAATGGAAGCAGGCGATCTTATCCGGACAATGGGAGTGCTACTCGCCGCACGGCATCACCCCAGAATTCCCAGGTTACAAAGAGACATCCTGGTTGAACCGAGAAATCCAATACCTCGAAGAAAACGAACGGCGCGCAACGCAGCCGAAGATGCTCACCAGCTTGGCCGGAGGCTAAATGACCCGCACGTTCGAAGCTAAACCAACCGACCTTGGTCCAGAGCCTATATCGATCGGTCTAATCGGCCCTCCGGGTGGCGGAAAGACAAAATCTGCCCTCCGTCTCGCTGATGGGATGCGGCGAGTTCGACATGGTGAGGTCGTTGTCATCGACACCGAAAACCGCGCTAAAAAATATCGCGGTGACCATAAGTTCACCTGGGTGCCGTTCGGGGCGCCGTTTCGCTCCGAAGATTTTCTTGCCGCTATTCAGCAGTATGACAAGCCCACCACAGCCGCCATCATCATTGACAGTATGAGCGATGAACATGAGGGCGAAGGCGGTCATCTTGCGTGGCACGATGCGGAAGTGACTCGCATGGGCGGTAATGACTGGGCCGCATGGTCAAAACCATCGGCGAGTCGGCGTGCTTTCAAGAGTGGATTCTTGCGCGTGATGACGCCGCTAATCTTCACGTTTCGGGCGCGCGAGAAGACAAAGCAAATTCAGGATGGCGCGAAAAAGAAGGTCGTCAATATTGGATTCCAGCCAGTTGCGCCGCTTGAAATCGTCCACTCTCTCGATTTGACATGCATTCTTCCGTCCAACGCCGACGGTATCCCGCAGTGGAAGTCTGACAAGGCGGGTGAGGATTTTATCATCAAGCTGCCTGATTATCTCAAACCATTCGTTCGCGATGGGCAACTCAACGAGGATATGGGCGAGGCTTTTGCGCGGTGGGCGGCCGGCGGAAATCCGGCACCGTCAACCGACCAGCAGGACGATAAGACCGCCGCCGAGTGGGACGTCGAACTTGGCGAGGCGGCGAAGAACGGAACGAAAGCACTGCAAGCCTTGTGGATCACGATCCCGCGCGAACACAAGGAAATCCTCGAAGCTGCAAAAAACAATCGTCACAAGCCGACCGCGCAAGAGGCAGACGAGTCATTCCGCGCTTCTGTGGAGGTGCCGCAATGAGCGGGACCACAGCAGCAGGCGCGCGGACGGCGGGACCGTGGAAAGCCACCAAGGCGCGCACGCTCATTCATATTTCGTGCGACGGCCACCCGGTATGTGAGGTCAGCGTATCGACTGGACACGTCCACGAGGATTATCCGGGCTGCAAGCGTGACTATGCAGCCAAGCAGGAAGCCGCGGCGGCATTCATTGTCGAAGCCTGCAACCGCGCAGCCCTCGCCAAGACAGGCGGTGCCGTATGACCCTCCCCGTACAGGAGACAGAGAGCAAGGTGGCGCGGGCGGCGACCCCGCAGAAAAAATATCGCGTGAGCGGCACCTGGAGAACCGGAATTCCGCAGCGGATGCGCCAAAATAATCCCACCATTACGGAACCGCAGCGCCGCTGGATCGGCAATCCGTCGCAGCATATTTACTGCTTCGAACATGACCCGATGGCGATCAAGTTGGTTGCAAAGGGTATCATTGAATTTCAAAACGATTATTGCGCATCTCGTCGAGGATTTCGTCTCACTGATACAGGCCGCATCGCCTTTTCAAAAGTGAATGGCGGGCGACCATGACAATATATTCAGTTCTTCGTCGCACCTCCCGCTTCTCGATCAAGACGATTGAGAAGATCGGTCAGATCGTCCGCATCTTCCATGTCGAGATCGGTCTGCCAGCATCCTTCGACAACGGCGGGCGTATTCGTCGTCGTGTCCCAAACGCACCAACCGTTTTCAACTTTCCGAAGCTCAAATCTCATAAGCCGATGATACCACACATGGGTGCGAGCCTATGAGTGATATTTTTCTCGATCCAGAAATCCTGGCCGATCTTCGTTCCATCGAAGCCGACAAAAACTACGCGGTTAAATGCGGGCACGAACTTATGTCGAACGATCTCGCTTACTGGAGACAAACAGGCGAAATCGGCTGGCACCTAACTGACAAAGGCTGCGCAGCACTTCTCAAGGCAGAAGGGACCTCAGCATGACGGCCCCGACGAACGAGATGGCCGGAAAGTGGGCAGATTATTTTGCTGACGCGCCGGATACGCACGCCGCCGTAGCAATCAATGTCCCGAAACAGCGAGCCGAAATAGTCGCGTGCCTCCGCCTCGCCGCGTCTCCATCAGCGATGAAGGAAGCGTTGGAGGCGATCATCTCTGTGATCGACAATCTGCTTGGCGATACTGACCCTTCCATCCCAGATGATTACGACGACGATGATATTAAGCGCGAATACCCACTGTTTTGGGTATGTCAGCAGCTTTCCGCCCTCGCTCTCGACGCACCGGCAAAAGAAGCGGCTGCACCGGCAGCGGAAACGCCGACAGACAGCGCGCTTTGCAAAGCATGGTGCGACGCGGGCGGCGGCTTTTATGGGCCGAGCCGAAACGGTGTAATGTCAGAAGCCAAACTCCTGCCGTTTCTTCGGTCGTTATCCGCCCCACCCCTACAGGCCCCGGCAGATAGCGATGCTGTGCGGGATGCGGTCGAACGGGCGGCGGAATGTTTTAAGACCGCCAAAGAACTGCGCGACAATTCGCGCGGAAACTGCAACGCAATCGAACAAGCCCTCATGTGGGAAAGGAAGGCCGTTAACGCCATTCGTGCCGCCCTCACCGCCCCGGCAGCTAAGGCCCCAGCAGTCAGCGAGGCAGACGTGGGGCGGGAAGATCGCCGCGCGCAACGCATCCAAGAGCTTCATGAAATCGCAGACGGCGCGACAGGCGAAGGGCTATATCGGCGCGGGCTGGCGCGACAAGAACTTAACCGCATGTTGGCCGAGGACGCCATCCAATCCGCAGCCCAAGGCGACGGGACGGACGCACCCGCAGCGGATCGTGAGGCTGTGGCGCGGGCATTACCGCGATGGCTTTATGCGACCGCCGACGAATTTGAGCCTGACGAATTTGACAAGCTATCGGAAGAAAACAAAAAAGCCTTCCGGTACGCAGCCGACGCCGCCATCCTCGCCCTCCATGCATCCACAAGCGCAGCGGAGAGGAAGTAGATATGGCCGATAGCAAGGTGTGTACACACGAAAGCTTCATCTCGGATGTTACGGCGCATCGCCAGATTATGGGCGAGGTCATTAAACCGCCTCGCCTTTACCTTGATAACGCGGATGCGGGTTCCCGCGCGGTTATCAGCGCGGCTGATGCTTCGCATGATGATTTTCAGTTTCTCGGCGTTGGCACAATCAAGCGTCAAAACGAAATAGGAAAACTCATCGTCGCCACCGTCAACGCCTATCCAGCAGTGCTGAAGTTGATGCGGGCTTTGGAGTTCTACGCCGATCCGTCCGCGTGGAAGAAGAAAAATGATCCAGAGAACTTGGTCGCAATTCCTGATTTCTATTGTGAACTAGATTTTGGGATGGAGGCTAAAGACGCCATCGCCCGTTTCCGCGAGTTGTCGAACGGATGCAAGCCATGACCTCAACAAGATCAGACGCGGCGGCGGAAGCGATGCGGGAGGCGTGTATGAACGCCCTAAACGATCTCAGGATGAGCGAAGCCAAGAAGCTTGATGCCGCCAATTCAGGCCAGCGCGGGCAAGATCGATCTGACGCACTTTACGATGCGTTTCAATTAATCCGCGCCCTCCCGGTGCCATGTACGGTTGAGAGTGGAGAGAAATCTGACGGCGGTGTGAATCAACACGCAAGGAACCCGGTAGGACTCCCTGATAGCAGCGGCGATCTGGCTTCGGCTGGCGAAATCGCAGGCGTCGATATCAAAGATCACCATCGGCAGGTTGGCAGCGATGCCCCGTCAGACGTTAAATGCGTGAAGTGTTTTGATACAGGTAGAGTGGCGCTGAACTACGAAGAAGATGTCCCATGCTTATGCATGTCCGGCCCGTCAGATACACCAGCGCAAGATCAAGCCGAGCCGGTAGCGCATTGGGCTGTTTCTGTGTCTGAAAACGGCACGGGCATTCTGACAATCGAGAGCAACTTCCTATCCGGCATTCCAGACATCGACAAGCACCACGACACGATAAAAAGATGCGCTGAACATCTGCTGTCCTTCATTGGTGAACCCTACAGTACCTATTCAGGTTGCGGCTTCGATGCAGTCGGATTTATGTTCTGGAATGAACCAGACACGCAGCGGCACCTTACTACGATGCGCGAGTCAATCGGCTCCCATTGGAGAAATATCGTCCCGCTCTACGCCCATCCGCAAGCAGTAGATGCCGAGGCGATCAGGGCGGACGAACGGTTGAAGTGTGCAAAATTAATTTGCAGCGGTTGCGCGTCTGGCGTTGGATTCTATAACGCCGAGTTTCACCGGCACAACTCGTACACTTTCAAGTGCGATGCCGCCCGCCTTCTAGCAGGAGGCGCGAGGTGAGAGGCGCATATTTCCTTTGGATGTGGTGCTGGTGCTGGCTGTGCTTCAAAGCCTACATGATGCTGCCCGCATCCCGGTCACATGACACCGCATACGGCAGACTGAAGCTTTGGCTGTCTGGCTTTGCTGGAATGTATGCATGCAGCCCTACCTATGAGCATTTCACCAACTGCAATTATTTCACAGATCGGATCGGCCTATGACGGACGCGCACCAGGACGTGGCCGGGGTGGTGGCGAAATCGGAGTGCCGTTCATGACGAGGCGTGACGTTGTGGGCAGAACAATAAAAGCTATCGACAACGCCGCCTCCGCCATCGAAGCGAAGGAGGCGGAGATTGCGCGTCTATCCAAGGCCCTGAGCGAGTCGGAGGCGGAACGCGCGGAAGACAGCGCGCGCCTCAAGGTTCAGCGCGACAACGCCTTGCTCGACATGGAAGAGTTCATGAAGCGAACAGAAGCCACCGAATCCCGCCTTTCAGAGGCGATGAAGGTGATCGAGCCGTTTACTCGCATCCCACTCGCTTTCACCGATGACATTGATGACAGTGCCACTGTTTTCGAGTTTGAAGGCGGAGCAATCACGCTTGGCGATTTACGCCGAGTTCACGCCGCCCGAGTTTTTCTAAATGCAGGGAAGGAATAAGAGGATGAGTGATGTAATCGAAATTCGCGGGATGCGTCACACCGTCTGGACTTGCCGATCCTGTGGCTGCGTGGCGACGTGCCCAGAACCTTTGGAACAGGAATTTCGAAAAGTTGGTGGATTCCGGCATTGCCCGAACGGTCACCAGTGGGGATGGACGAAGCAAAATTCAGAGGACGAAAAACTTCGGCGCGAACGCGACAGGTTAGCGCAACGCTTGGCCGAGAAGGAAGATGAAATAAGCCGCCAGCGAGAGCGCGCCGAGGCCGCAGAACGGCGCGGCGCGGCTGCTAGAGGTCAAGTCACAAGGATCAAGAACCGCGTCGGCAAAGGCGTCTGCCCTTGTTGCAATCGATCTTTCACCAACCTGCACCGTCACATGACGACTGAGCATCCGACCTTCGCGGCGGAGGCGGCAGAATGAGCCTCGCCAATTCTGAGGACGCGGGCGCATGACGCGGGCGCTGGAAGTCGAGCACCTGTACGTGTCGGACGATGAGATTCGGCAACGTCTCGGCGTGGGTGAGGACACGTTGCGCGTCGCGATCAAGCAGCTTGAGCGCAATGGCTTCCCGAAGAAGGACCCGCTGTTCGGAAAAAAGCGCTACTGGCCGGCCGTGCAGGCTTTCCTCGATCGCCGCAGCGGACTTAGCATGAAGTCGCCGTCCGTGGTGGACGGACAGGAGAACGTGAATGGATCGTCCAAAGATCGACAGCGCACCGGGGCTCGCGTGGCGTCCGCGCGCTAATGGATGGGTGGCCGTGTGGGTCGCTCGACCGGATATCGTAACCAAAGGATATTCACCCTCCACGCAACGGCTTCGGTTGTTCACGGAGCCGCCGACTGACGATGATGCCAACTACATCCGGAGCGAATGTCAACGCCTGCAGGATGAGATGCTGGCGTTTGGACGTGACGGCGATGGGATGGCTCCGGCTTTCACCGGTACCGTGCAGAGTTTGATCGACACCTATTTGCGCGATCCGGATTCCGGGTATCACAGCGCCAGGTATACGACGCGGCAAAATTACGACAGGGCACTGAAGTTGCTCTCCCGAGACAAGGGCGAGAGAGCCCTTCATGCCCTCAAGGGGCGCGACTTCAAACGCTGGTACGAAGAATGGCGCTGGCCGGACGGCAAGGATGGTGTCGACAAGGTGTACACAGCCTACGGCCAAATCCAGATCATTCGCGTGCTGCTCAGCTACGGCGTGGCATTCGAGATTGAAGACATAGGTCCGAACGAAATCTCCCACTGCATGCGTCTGAAAACCGCGCTCCACGAACAAACTTTCGAGAACGGCAATCCGCGCACCGAGGAACTGACGCACAAGCAATGCGCCGATTTTATCCGCGCGGCGAACGATCGCGGTGATGATTGGATGGCCCTCGCTCAGGCGCTGCAGTTCGAGCTATCGCTCCGGCAGAAAGACGTCATCGGCCAGTGGGTGCCCGTTTCAGAGCCGGGCCTGTCGGACCTCACCCGCGGCGGGAAAAAATGGCTGTACGGGCTCCGCTGGGAGGAGATCGACCAGAACCTGAACCTCACCCATCAGATGACCAAATCCAGGAAGCGGAAAATCCTCGAATTCGACCTCAAGCTCTATCCCATGGTCATGGCCGAGATCGCCAAGGTTCCGGCTGAGAAGCGCACGGGGCCGGTGATCCTCAATCCGAAGACCGGCCAGCCACCCGCGGCCGTGGCCTTCCGTTTTACATGGCGGAAGATCGCCACCAAGGCGGGCATCCCGCCGGAGGTGAAGAACATGGACAGCCGCGCCGGGGCCATCACAGAGACGCTGGAAGCCACTGGGGACAATATCGAGGCGGCACGCAGGCAGGCTGGTCACAGCAACACCCAGACCACCCAGCGCTACAGCCGCGGGCTACAGCGCAGCAACAGCAAGGTGGCGATTCTCCGGGCCGCCTCCCGGACGAAAACGAAGCCTGAACAGGCATAGTGAACGATAGTAAACTGACCCCAACGATATCAGCCGCTTAGGTGGCAAAAACGCTCCTATAGAATCAGCACCGGAGCGTTGATATCATTGGTGGACGTTCACTATCGCAGCCGGGATTTCCCGGTCGTATCCGCGTTTCGGCTGGCTGTGTTCATGGGCCAGCCGAGCAGCGCAATGGCGACCAAAGCACCGCCAGCAGCGAGCAGGCATTGCGCCAGATCGCTCACGACGCGCTCACATAGGCGATGACGCGATGGGCGGAATAGACGCCCTCACCGACGCGCCGGCCGTGGTTGCCGCTGACGAGGATCGGGTTGCCGCGCGCATCGAAGCCCGAGACGATTCCGACATGGTGCCGCATCACGGCGATGGCGCCGACACGGGCTGTCGTCCGCGGCTGGCTCAGCCATGAGATGGCGCGATCATCCACCCCGCGAGCGTGCGTCAGGTGGCGCAGGAAGGCCGAGCACCACAGCGTCCGCCGAACACCCACCTGTGCGGCTGTCTGGCCCATGTAGGAGCGCGCGCGATCAACGAGCCCGGATGATCCGGCCCATTGCACCGGACGCTCCACGGCCCGCCGGTAGGTCTTCTGGGCCTTGCCGAATGGCATAGCATGTTCGATCTGCTGACCGCGCTGGCTGACGGTCACGCCCTCGCACGGAAACAGGATATTGCAGCCGGGATCGGCGACGCTGGTGACGACATGCCGGTGTTGGTGGTGGTGATGCCGTGGGCGGGCCTGCGCCGCGGTGATGCTGAGAACCAGAGCGGCCAGAATTGCGATGAACCGAACCATGGATTGTCCCCCAATGATGGGGACAAAAGACCGGTCGGAGGCTATCGGAACAACGCACTCAGCGGTGTAGCGGAACGTGCTTCGTAAGCCAGTCCCAAATCTGGGTTACTCCGACGAAGGCTCCGAACAGGGTCGCTCCGCCCACCCAGAGGAATTTCCAGATCACCTTGGCGTTGTTGAAAAAGACGATGTGCCGTTCAAGGTCTTCGATCTTCGTCTCGTCGGCCTTCCGCAACCAATCGCGGGCGGCCGGTGTCAGGTCGGCAATGAAGTCTGCAGCGTCCCACATATTGGCGACGCGCTGATCCGTCATCCCCTTCCAGAACGCCACCTGAGCGGCAGTTGCGTCGTGCGGCGGCTGCGCTGGAGACATTCCATCACGACCTTGGCTTAGATCGTCGCAGCGTCGTCGGCGGCGATCTGCGCGTCGATGTCCGCCCGGAATTGTGCCTCTTGCGCCTTCATCGCTGCCCGCTCGTCGTCGGTGAGCGCCTTGTCGTTGAAGGCGATGTTGTAGGCCGTGATGAGGAAAGGAGCCGCGTCTTTGCCGAGCTCGACGGCGAGCTTGCCGACCGAAAGGGCGATCTGAATGTCTGCGAGAATCGTTGCCGGGTCCATGATCGTCTTCCCTATATTATATGATCGACTTGATGCCGGACTGCTCGGCGATGGAGGCCGCAGTTGTCAGCGCTTGGTTGAGCAAGTTCCACGCGGCGACGGCGCCGGTGTTATTGCCCGAGGTGATGGCCTGCTGCGTCTTGTCGAAGTTGGTGGCGATCGTGATGTCCACGGCCCGCCAACTCTTGAGAAGCGCCGCGTTGTGGCATGGCGCGGGAACGGTAAACTTCTGCCCGGCGGCGCAGCGCGGCAGCATGGCGTAGCGATGGAGCGCGACCAGCGAGGTGCCGTCGTAGGAGTTCTGGGCGATATCAAGCTGGCTCTGCGTGACCGCGAACCCGCTGATCGCCGCGATCTTCTCGTTGAAGCTGGCACAGCCGCCGAGGCTGAGCGCGAGCAGTCCGATTGCGAGGATGCGGTTCATTGTGACACCACCTTGGTGCTGGTTACGGCGTTTGCCACCGCTGGCGTGGTGACAATGATGTTCGTCACTTCACCGAGCTTGGCGAGTTCGTTGATCTTTGCGACAAGGCGATTGCCCCACAGCGTCCAGCAGAAGTTGATGGCAGTGAGGATTGCGCCAGCGATTGCCGTGCTGCGATCCGAGGTGATCCAGCCATAATTGACGGCGAACCCCGCGGCCCAATAGATCGCGATGCGGATGTAGCTCTGAATCTGTTCGGACGTGAACATGACCTTCCCCTTATGCCGGTGAGACGAATTCGAAGTGCATCGGGTCCTTGCGGCCCTTGTAGTCGCCGCCCCAGCGCGCGGCTTGCCCCTTGAAGGCATCGACGACAATGTTGCTGAGGGTCGTGGTCTTGGTGGTGCGGAATCCGTTCGTGCCGGGCGAAAGATCGATCGCGCACGCCCACGAATGGTTGGAATAGTTGTTCGTGCCCGCGATCCTGCGGACGTTGAAGCAGCCGCCGAAGTCGCTGGCGCCGGTGCCGTCGACCTTCAACGGGTCGTGGCCGCACTTCTCGAAAATGTCGGTGAATGCCGTCAGCATTGCCGACGCACAACCCTTGTTGACCAGCAGCGAGGAAATGGGGTGCTTGTCGTAATACATCTGGAACGGCGGCATGATCCGCGTCAGATGGACGGCCTGAAAGTCAGCCTTCCGGAAATCCCCGTAGAAGGCCATCTTCGCAGCGGTTGTGTCTTTGGGCCATACGATCATCCCCCATGTCTAGGGCGGCCACCCGGCGGCTGCACCGCACCGTCAGTTGCAGTAAGGGACCGAGTTTGGAACAATGCTTAGCGGCGCACCGAGTTGGTAGTGAAACTCGTCTACGTTGCCTTGGAGTGGGTTTGCTGTACCGAAAGTCTGCGGCACCGATCCAATACGCAATTGCATGGTACCGGCAGTTTGCATGGAGCCTGATACGCCTGTCGGAGTTCCGGTAGCCACACCGTCTATGTACAGTTGTACATTAGAAGAATTTTTTACCGCCATGATGTAATGCCAGTTACCGTCAACAATAGTAGTAACTCCAGTGGTAGTTTGGGCATTCGCATTTGACGTATTCTGGAAATTGAACCTCAAATTCTTTGATGCGTCGTAATAGATGTACCAACCGGATTGCGTACTGAGTGACGGATCGCCATAACCAGCGATATATTGCAGCGTCGTTGAAAGTCCTGCACCGGCTTTAAA